>Ga0193755_1000112_pt1 | contig 22124 bp, 42 predicted proteins | sample H1a2metaG_FD_144921 | JGI IMG/M metagenome (GOLD analysis project Ga0193755, IMG submission 144921) | Soil microbial communities from a riparian zone of the East river system, Colorado, United States - H1a2 | ecosystem: Environmental > Terrestrial > Soil > Riparian zone | place: USA: East River...
GCTTCTGTCCGGAAGTCGTCGCTCGGCATGACATCTGGCCAATGTGCGTGAATCGAGGCAAGGGCGGCAGAGAGCTTACCGGTCCTGTACCACTCTGCCAGCCCATAGTGCATCACTCCGCCGAAGCTCAGTGAAGGCTTCTTGCGTATCGGTACGACTCCTTGATTGATTCGCAGATCGTACTTTGCAGGACAGACGAACTGCTCCAGCGTGAAGTTATCTACTTTCATTTGTTTCATTACTCCTTAGTACCGAACGCCTCCTTAGCGTTGCGGTTGTAGATGCTCTGCAACGTGTAGGCCATCTTCGCTGCCGATTCGCGAACCTCTTCGAGCTTCTTCACAGTCTCCTCGTTCGCCAACGGCATCAGCGAATCAGCCACGGTCTCTACAGCTCGCGCCGACTTCCTTGCTTCGAGCAGAGCCTGCATCGTTCCTTCGAGCAGCCCTGGTCCCATCTTTACGAAGTCGCTCATCTCATCTCCATTCGATCTCGTGTCTTTTCTAGCTGCATGATGATATCATCTTTCTTAACTACTCGAGGAACGTAGCCTCGCTGAGTGCGATCATAGAGCAGAGCGTGGCACTCCTTGTGCTTTAGCAGCCACGTAGCGAGGCAGATTCCTGCGACGAAAGATGATCCGCTGAATAGGAGATAGTCGGTCGGTGAGCTATGCGCCAACACGCTGGCAATCTCCTCCAGCAGTCGAGCGCTCTTGAACACCGGGTAGTTGCCACTTGTCACTGGCCTGAGCGCGCCAAACTTCTCTGCCGACCCGTAGTTATGGTCAGGAGACATGTTGGTCACGAAGACTGTTGACGGTTCAGGCCTGGCTGTCAAGTGGCAGTCCGAAGATGGGAATCTTTCCCTGGTTGCCCAGATACATGCCAAGCTCGTGCCAGGCAGCTTCCAGCTCTTTGTCTCTGTCCACTTCGACGAACTTCCTACACATAGCGAGGACAGTGACTCGCCGAGCTTGCTTCTCCGCGTCGAGACCCACGTCCTTGTACTCCATCTGCGCGAGGCAGTCCGCAGTGTTATCAAGGTGAAGCGCTAGCCAGACGTGATGCAGCGCCCCATCTCGATCCCACTTCTTACGGAGTTCCTCAGTCTGAGGCTCCGCCGGCGCGCTCATGAGATCTCTTCGTGCGTTGCGAGCTGGACGCCCATATCCTTGTGGTCAACTTCGGTAGTGGCGTCCCAGCAGCTCTGGCACAGAACTGGGAACCCGTGAGCCTCAGCGAAGTACACTCCGCACTCCGAACACGCGCTGCCGTTCGCTGCGTCCTCTGCCAAGCTCGCCTCCTCCGGCGTGTCGGGGCCGATAGGAGTCTCAGCATCTTCCTCAAAGTCGTTTTCTCCGAACATGGTAGTCTCCCGCGTTAAGTGGAACCACAGTAACATCCCAAAGTTTGACGGGCTCCCCAAGCTCTGTTTATGGGGCAAGAGCATAAGTCATCTCGCACTGATTGTCCTATTGCCTGGTACGGGTTTGTACAAGTAGCGTCAACCTGTTTCTCAGGACCGAGTCGCTGGATTCAGACTGCTCGGCTTCAACGAGCGTGCGGTTCCGTTCCAACAACCTGGTCTTCCAGACATCCTCGGGCGTCTTACCGCCTTCACACGCTACTTGTACAGTCAGAGGAGCGGCAGGGACTCGAACCCTGCTGTGGCGGGCCCTTACGGGATGTGCCGGTTCTAGCGGTCACAAGCCTTTCCGTCACTTCCTCTACGGACTCCAGAGAGACGAACAATCCGCAGCCTCTCATCCGCTTTCGCTCCATGTCCGTGGCCTCGAGGGGAGTGTCGCCGACAGGCTGTTATATCCACGTCTTTGCCTATCGCCCGAGGGAGTGGGTATTACCCCACTTTTGCTTCATACAGCTAGATCAGCTACGAATTGACGCTGGTCAAAGCCGCCAGATCCTCCTCGCTGATCTCCCCCTTTGCCACCTTCTCCAGGAACGCAGCGATGGTGTCGCCGCTGACCTTCTCTGCCGCCTGCTTCGCCGCCTTCGTTGCGCGGCTGACTGGCGTCGCAGCGCCGACCACTCGCGTGCCAGGTCTGAACTCGATCTGCGCCTGAGCGATCTCGTCGTCCGACTTGCCCTGGAGCTTCATCCGACGAGCGATGCCCTGATAGGATACCCTGGGCGAAGTACCGTCCAGAGAGCTGAGCACCATCTCCTCTGTGAAGGCCCCTACGATTGCTCCGAGCTTGTCCCAGACCAGGATGGGTACCTGGCCGAGCGACTTCGAGCCCTTGGCAGTCTTGACCTCCTCGAAGTCAAAATGCGAGCCCTCAGGAGCGGAAACTGTCGTGAGAGTCATCTGATTCACCTCCTCTTGTACGGTTGAGGGTGGAACTTCACGATAACTCCTTCGCGAGTTGCTCAAGTTCTGTAGAAGTGAGAGTCCCGCTGGCAAGTCTATTCAAGAACCTCTCAGTAGGACTGAGCCATGATTCGCTCGCATCTACTATCACGTCGCACTGGTAGCGCGTTTCGAGAATCTTCCCTAACACAGCAACTTGCTTAATGTGGGAACCTGCGTCGGAGAGTGGAAGACGGCACATAAGCAGAACCAACCGCTTGATGAGCATGTGCTCCGCGCGCCAACCGTGTGCATGCTGTACGATCTTTCCCCACATCGCTACTTCACCTACGACGGGATTGGGGCTGTAGTCGGCAGCAGCTTCAAGTGTCTTGAGCGCGTATAGACCGCTACAATTAACCCCACTTGGAGCACGGCCAGAGTGCTGAACTGGCCCATTCCAATAGCACTCAGTCGAAAGTGAGCAGAGCCTGAGAGTGGGTGGGCCGGCTGCGTATCGTTCCCAGCCGCCGTCATCAGTTTCCCTGACGAGGTACTTCGACCCGATCTTCAAGAGCCAGGTGCGGTACCCGATGAGATCGTTGCTCATGCGGGTACGAGCTCCGGCTCCACAGGCGCCTTCGGCTGCGGTTCGGGGACTACATCGGGGATAGTGATTTGATTCGGAGCGGGTTGTTCAAACTCCCGCACTACTTCACCGAGTTGCATGGTCATTCCCTCCCGTTTCATGGCGCTGCACTTTGGACCCCCCAATATATGCTATGTTGCCACAGATGTCAATAGGTCCAGCAAGCTAACTGCGCCGCCAGTTTATCCACTTCGTCAGCCACGTCATGCACGTCCCAGTGACGACCTTCCATCTCGAGGCCAGGAAGCGATATAGCATCTCCGTAGTGTGCCGTGTCGAAGCCGAAGACCCATCCCTCTTCACTGAGGCAGGAGTAGGTGATTCCTCCGTGAACCTGGATGATGCTCTCTGGAGTGTGGTCACAACAATCTACTCTACATTGTTTAGGACATTCGTCGTAGTGAATCTTGTACCACTTGTGATCCTCTGGCACGATGACATAGCCGTTTAGACAGTAAGGCCCGTCTCGAACGTAACAGGTCAGTCCGTAGGCCCTCCACTTCCTTGGCGAGTTGTCTGGACTGAAGCCGATAGAGACGCGGGATCGGAGCACTTCTTCTCTGATCCAGTGCCTCATCTGCATCTGGACTAGTGAGTGCTCACTCATGCCGAACTTGCGCACAAGGGTCAGCGCCGTACTAGCCATTGTACTCATCCCTCCATCCATGTGGGAGACGGCAATTCTCCGGAGCGTCTTTGAACAGCGGAGCGATCTGCTCGTCACGGTACCCTGCTAAGCCGCAGCCAATGCGAGTCACCTCGAACTGGTGCTGAGGATGCGACTTAGCGCATAGAATGAACTCGTCTACATACCACTTGATCTCTCCCAGCGACAGCGTTTTGATGGCGTAGTCTTTCGTGGGGATAGCGTAGCTCGTTCCGTGGAGCCCTATTCCCTGACCGTGAACAGCTCCGTGATATTTCGACGCATGTGCCGCAGCTCCAGCTCCATGCGCGCCTGAGAGATTGGAACCAAAGACGAAGATATTCATGGTCCCTCCGAGGGAGGCCCGCCGTCCGCACACGACGCGAGCACGGCCCAATACTTTGTCATCGTTGGTCCGCTTGACTGGACCATACGGGCGTAATAGGCAAGATCAGCAGCAATCGCCCGTGTCTCTCGCAGCGCAGCGAGGAGCATCCGCGCATCCTTACGATAAGTAGGGGCAACAATGGGGGCGATTCTTAACTGGCCCAATCGCGCCTCCACGGCGCGCAGATCGAGCGGCTCACTTGGCTTGTTCATATCTTCCTCAGTCTGGGCTTGTGATGACTAGCAACATGCACCGTGAGCCAGCGCCACCTACGATGACCGTAGTGCAGCTCTGCCGGAGGCGTCTTGCCGCACAGTGGGCAGCGCAAGCTAAGCCCCCAATACCGGCCTGCGCGCCGAGCGTCGAAGTAGCTCGCCCACCCTGTAGGCAACAGCGGGCGAAGGGAGTCCCACGCTGTCGGCGTAGACTTGGAGCCAGGCTTGTGTGTGGCCGAAGGCGTAGATGATGTGTGCTTCTTCGCTGCTGCCGAGCGTGTCATGCTTCCTCCGCAGAGCAAGCTTGTCCTTGCCCGCTTTCGTTTGAGTCCAGTGGATTTTCTTCATAGTTCCTCTCTTGCAGTTTTCTCGGCGAACTGCATCACGTCTCTTCCCCACTGTGTGGGCGACCACAGGGTTGTGATTATCTCCTGCTTAGCCATGCTTCGAGCCTGAAGTCGATAGAGGACATCTACGATCGACTCTGTCACATCGCTCAGCGATTCGTACTCCTCGCTCAGCCATGTCCAGTTGCACGGTGTCTCGCCTTCGGCCTCAGCGCATGTGAGCGCGTCGAGGACAAGATACTCGTTGTCCGAGAGCTCTATTGCCGCGTAGATTTTCTTCATGGTCTCGTTTCTCCTATCTCCAGGAACGCTGCATAGCGTGTTTGATTCACTTCATCGAGCGCGGCTTGGAGCATATCTGCACTCATACCAGGGTTCATGGCATATCTGATCTTCTCGAGTATGTACGAACCGTGGTACTCCTTCGGCTTGCTGAGGAGCGCGAGCAGGAAGGCTTCTCGCTCTGCGAGCGAAGCTGGGCTATACATGGGCAGGCTCTACTTCCTGATCCAGCTTAAGCACTAGCTTCGTCGGCGTGCCTTCGAGATCAGTCTTGGGCACGTAGAACTGAAATGGCTTGCCTTCAAGATTGGCTCCGTACTCATACACCAGGTAGTTCTTCGTCTGGCGCGCGAGGCGCGCTTGATAGCTGATCTCCCGTGTCATAGCTAGTATCACCAGTCCCTTTCTCCGCGAAGGTATTCAGTGAGGTGTGGCATCATCTTGACCACTTCCTCTGTGTCTATCAGCAGCCACGTTTTCGGCCTGCTGTCAGGAGCCTTGAACCTCTTCAGCTCCTCATCGCTGTAGGCGATTCCTGCTGCGTCGAAGACACCATTCTCCACTACGCAGATCAGCATCTTGCCCTTCGGAACTTGTGCTAAATTAGCTGGTGGGAATCCAGCATCCTCCGCACCGTGGAGCTTGATAAGCTGAGCGCGTTTGTTGTTGCGCTCCGGTACTTCGAGATAGTAGCCCATTATTGCCTCACACAGTCCGTCGGAGCACAGGGCTCCCACAGTGGTGGATGCTGAGGCGGGATTGCGTCTCCCAGCGCATTGAGAGCAATCCACACTAACAGTACATACCACATCCCCCAGTCGATGAACCAGCGAGCTAGCAACTTCATGTGCCCTCCCGTTTCACGTTGAGCAGCACCACTTCTACATCATCCCCAGGTGAGTACGTCTCCTGCGCTACCGCAAAGGCCTTAGCAAGCTCCAGCGAGTCGAATGGCCCATAGACTGTGCTGACGCAGGCAGGATGGAGGTCACCGCCTTGCAGTACCACGTACTGATCCGCCATATCACACCTCGAATAGTCTGAGTATCACGTCGTCTATCGTCTCCGACTTCTGTTTGCGCCTGAGAATCTCTGCGAGAATGCTGCCTTCTAGGTAGATGTAGACCGCTCCACCTATACGACGAACGTGCCGCAAAGCGAATTGTCTCATAGGCACAGGTCCGTTCTCTGCTTCGATAAGCTTGAGCGTCAGCTCAGATATCCTGACCCACAATGGGTCTGGCATGTTCAGGCTTAACTCCGAGTCGAGTCGTTAGCGCTTCGAGGGCCATGAGGTATCTGCGCCCTGGAAGCGAGATATGGAGTATGGTGTAGTTCTTAATCGGATGCTTCTCTGGCGGCAGCTCACCACGCATGGACTGGACGAACCACTGCAACTCGAACCAGAGCTGCTCGGTCCACAGCCGGCCCATATGGAGATGTGTGGCAAAGTACTGCCCAAGTCCCACTTTGATGTCGTCCGCGCGAGGAATCAGCGCGACTGGCGGCGGAGCAATTAGCTTCCGCTTCGAGCGAGTCCATTTGGCGCGAAGAAAGAAGAGATTAATCATGGCCAGACACTCCCGTGTTAGTTGTACAAACCCGTACAAGTGGCATCAAATCCGACTTGGGTGATTTCCCTCCAATCGGTTAGCCTCCTCGAGCGCTTCAGCGATCCGAATCAGGACTGCTACCATCGTCTGCATCGCATCCAGGATCGCCTGGTCGTAGTCGCCTTTCATCTTCCACCTCCCGGTTCAGTTATGGACCCGACTTTGCCAATATGGGAAGATACATCATGTTGACCGAGATGTCAATAGGTCAAGTTATTCCAGTAGCTCCACTTCGACACACTTGGCAGAGTTCCAGCGGTCGAGCGCGAGGTGCGGTACCTCACCGCCTACAGTGTCAGCTTTCTCCTGCCGGCCACGAAGCTGCTCCCGAGCCAACTCTTGCTTCGTGGTAATGAGATTGTAAGCATCGCTTGGATCGCTTACGAACGCTAGAGGCTTCAGCTCTGGAAAGGTGGAATAGATCAGTGTCTTTCTCATGGTCCTACTCTCGATTCTGGTTCTAAGGTATCTGGCTCTGCAAGCTGCTGCACTGCTGCTGCGAGTGTGACAGCACTAGTATGCCTACCAGCTCGGCTGACAGCTTCTAAGTACGTCGATGCTAGCTCAAACGGTATCCTGGACTTCCCCCTTCCTCTCGGCCTCAGCTCGCGAAGCGCCGGCGGAACGTGACGACTAACAGCATCGTAGACTGTGCTCTGCGAGACTCCAAACATCCCCATGAGCTGCCCGTAGCTCGCTCCTAGGATGAATAGTCCTGCTATTGCGACTGCTCTCGATACTGGTGGCTTGTACTGGAATGGGCTAACTGACTCTACCTTCGCAGGATCGAGAGGCGGCATGCCTGCTTCAGCGCGCAGCTTGTTGATCTGAACTGCTATCTCTGGCCTTATCACCGAGACGTCCCCAAGATTCGTGGTCGCCCCAATATAATCAATCTCTCTAGAGATGTCAATAGACGCCAAGCGTCAATAGCCTCCTCGCAGCTCGCGAAGCGTGCGAAGCGCATGCGAAGCATCGAGGAGACCTATCTTGTTCTTCTTCTCCCGGACGATCCTGGTATTGTACTTTGTTTTCCAACTCGTCCTTCGTAAGAGGCGTTACGGTTAAGGTATGTCTCTCTCTCTCTCTCTCTCTCACTCACTAACTACAACTTCGCGCGATTCGCTCTTTACGAAAAAAGCACAATGGGAGGATTCTCCGGGAGAAGAACAATAAGATAGCCCTACTGAACGCAAAAAAGGCCAAGAGCGTACTCGTCTCTTGGCCTCTCTCACGCTTCGCGTAGCGGCTGAACTGATTGCTACTTGCTGCTCACGTACTCAATCCAGGCCTCCTCGGCCTCCTTCTCGGTCGCGAACTTACGACCCTCCGGACCCACGTAGATGGCCTGGGGCTGCTCGATACCCAGAAGCCACCGGACGAGGCGCATCTTCAACTCGTTCGTGTCCTTCACGCCGTCGTAGGCAGCGTCTCGGACGATGCGCTGACCACTGACCCGGATGGAGGAACTATCCAAGGCCTTCTTGGCCACGCCAGGGAAGGCAGCGTCGAACTTGCCCAGGTCACGCACTACGATCAGCGGGACGCCAGGGAAGTTGTGGCCCTGTTTCTTCACGCTCTCGGTGACGAACTCGAAACCGAAGTCGCTCGGCTTGTTCAGAATGGCGGCAATGTCGGTAGACATGGGAAAAACTCCCGTGTGATTGCGTGGGATGTTCACATCGTGAACGTTGCCGCCACGCGTCGCGTATCAGATTTCCACCGCACGGCTGGGGGCCCGATTCGCTGGGGGTAACACGTGTCCAACAATGGACGTTTTCACGCGTCAGGGCTCGTGCGAATCTGTTCCACCCCGCATGTTACCATGCGTGTATGTTGGCGTGCCGCCCATGTTGGCGGTCGCACCAACATGGTAATGCAACCCATGTGCCATACGTAAGTCGTTGCATTGCAACATGTTACCAATTCGTGATTGGTGATATCTGCTGCACATTTGCAACACTTTTTCATAACATGTTGTGGGATAACATGTTGCCATGTTACAATGTTGTGACCACATTGCAGCGTGCAAGATGTTGCACCAATGGGGTCGCGTCCCACTGACACCATCCCGACTGTGTCGCGACATCGCGACCCACCCACCCAGCTGTCGCGACACCGTCACGATGATGTCAGGGAACGTGGGTTACGACATCACCGTGTCACTGTCGCGACACCAACATGCGGCGATGGCAGACGCAGGCCCGAGGCCGCCCCCGGGCTAGCCCCGAAACACGATCGCAGGAAAAGGGATAGCTGCTCTCAACTTTTCGCGCAGCAAAAAAACGCACCCACTGAGCTGCGCCCAACTGGTACGGGATTGTACAAGGGGCTGCGCACCTGTTGACAAGACGCGATATGGATGTTATCTTGCGACCAGCCAATTTTCATAGGGATACTGAGTGTGCCAGGCGCTTCGCGGACGAGGAGAGAGATCTTTCAACAGATCAACCCCGGGCCACGAGCAAAGATGGCTGCGAGGTTGTATGCGTCGGGAGCTGTCCCAACGAAGAAGGCAGCTTGCGAAGCGGTCGGGCTACATCCAGCGTACCTCACTATCCTCAGCTCCTCAGGCAACGAGACCATCAACAGGCTTATGAGCGAAGTCGACGAGCAGATCGCAGACGACACGGTAGCGCTGAGCTCCATCATTGCGAAGTTGTCGAGACGAGCGCTCTTGACGATGAAGGGCCTCATGACTTCGCAGAATGAGCATGTAGCGCTGCGCGCGTCTAGTGACATCCTCGATCGTAACCCAGAAACATCCAAGACATTCAAAGCTACGGTGACCGCGTTTCACCTCGACGGCACCGATGCGAAAGAACTCGCAGCCGCGCTCGTAGCTGGCGCCAGGGTGAAGGAGAAGTTTCTTCCTATCGCCGCTGGCGATTTTGTCAAAGTCGATGAGGGAGAACCTACCAATGGCAAAGCACCCAGGGTTCAAGGCGATTCAGGCGGAGATCGCGAAGCACGGATACGGCCAGAAGAGCGCGGGAGCGATCCTGGCGAACGCATCCCGCAAGGCGAGCCCGGCGGCGAAGAAGCTCAACCCGCGCCTGAAGCGGGTGAAGGGATAGTACCAACGGCGTAGCTCGTGGACGACCTTCGGGCTGTGCCTAGTTCCAACGGGAAGGTCAGATAGGGGGCAACATGGTGAGGGCAAAGATCAAGATCTCGTCGATGAAGTACTACGGCAAGTGGGACGACAGCGATGTGGAGGTAATGTTCGCGGCAGTCTACAAGGACGATCCGTCTCACGAGAACAAGCAGTTCTGGAAGCACACGCCGAACCTGACACTGGCAATGACGCTATCGCGAGACGCGAAAGGCGCGATAGCCTTCTTCAGGAAGGTGATGGAAGAAGGTACGGAACTGTACCTCGACTTCTCGGAGGCGCCACCGAGCTGATGCTCAATCCGCCTAAGGACTTGCCGAACCTGGACGACTCGATCGTCCGTCAGCCAGAGGACATCCGGCGAGACTTGGCGGAAGCCGCTTCGCGCAACCTCTTCTTGTTCTGTAAGGGAGTTCTCGGGTACGTGGATCTTACCGAGAATTGCCACGGTTCGCTTTGCACGTGGCATGACGAGAACCCAGCACGGTTCAAGCTGACACTGATACCTCGAGGCCATCTCAAGACCTCCTGCATCACTATCGGCAAGAACATGCAGAAGCTAGTACAGAACTCTGAAGCTCGCATTCTCATCGCGAATGAGACAGCCACAAACGCTCAGCGCTTTCTGAGTTCCATCCGCACACACGCTGAATCCAACCGTCGATTCCGGGCGCTATACTCACATCTCATCCCTAGCGATCCACGCCAGTGGAGTCAGGAAGCGCTGACGTTTGTAAGGCAAGGGGTCTACGCATCTCCGACGTTCGATGCTATCGGAATGACAGGCGCGATGACCTCACGACACTATACCCACCTTTCACTCGACGATCTCATATCAGAAGAAGCAGCGAAGTCGAAACTGGTGATGGATGACGTAATCACCCGCATCAGCAAGCTCATGTCGCTGATGGACAATCCCTCGATCGACACAGTTGACATCACTGGAACGCGGTGGGCGTTCTATGATGTCTACTCGTACTTCATGCAACGCTTCGGAACACGGCTAGCACGTTACATCCGCGCAGCGATTGAGGATGGAGGGCCGATCTGGCCAGAGCGGTTCTCGATGGAGACCCTAGCGGAGATTCGTAACGATCCGCATATGGGAGAGTACATGTTCTCGTGTCTGTACATGAATCAGCCACGGAACGCGGATGTGCAAGACTTCAACGTGCAAGATCTGAAGTTCTGGCGCTTTGCGACAGACGAAGAAAGTATAGTTCTCTACGGTCGAGATGGCGAGATCGAGAAGATAGTGGAGCTGAAAGACCTCGACATAACTACCACCGTAGATGTGAGGTACGGGGAGAAGCTGACTTCGGATAGGGATGCGATCGTCACCTGCGGTACGACCGATACCGGCGATGCCATTGTCCTTGATGCTTGGGGCAAGAGAGGCAATCCTCTCGAGGTGGTGGCACACCTCATCTGGTCGATCAAGCGATTCCATCCTCGAGTGATCGGGATTCAGAAGGTCGGCTATGAGATGTCGCTGAAGTATCATCTGCTTGCGGAGTGTGAGAGGCAGGAAGTCTATGCTCACGTGGTTCCAGTCAAGCCAGGAGGACCTCAGAAAAGTCACGTGCGTGGACTCCAGCCGATCGCTGCCACTGGCCGACTCTATGTACTTCCCACTCAACACATCCTCCGAAGCGAGCTGGCTGAGTTTCCGCTCGGGCAGCACGACGACGTGGCAGACGCGCTCGCCCTTCAACTTCAGCTTTGGAGAGGGATTCTTTCTCCGGAACGCTGGCGCCGCTATCGGGAGTCGGAAGCGAGGCTGCTACGGCGTCTTGACGATTACGGCCTGCGCGCGCCCGTAGGGAAAGACGCCGCGGGGGAGTACACCCCTGGGGAGTTGGAAGATATGGGGTGGGACCCGGAAGACGGACGCTACGGTGCCTACGGCGAAGTGACGATGCCATGATACTTGTACCGGTTTGTACAAGCGCGGCTACGCCAGCTTCGGCCGTCATAAAGCAAATGAAGGCGCTCCTTCGGAAGCGTCACTTCTGTCAAATCACCAGGCGTGTGTTCCTCGCTAAGTGGGGAATCCTTAGGAGGACGCTTGCGGCGACTCCAGAGTATCAGAGATTCCGTCAGGAAGTACTTGAACGAGATGGTTACCGTTGCCGATCTTGTGGTCGCGTTGCTCATACTGTGCATCATCGTCGCAGGGTGGCTGTGGCTATTCATCTGGTCATTGACCCGAGGAATGGAGAAGTGAGATGCGACGAGTGCCATGAGAAACTGCACCCCTGCCTACGGAGAGCAAGCTGATGCCACTCAAGCCAGGAAAGTCGAGGAAGGTAGTCTCTGAGAACATAGCAGAGTTTCACACTGGTGCGACATACGCGCATACGAAGAGCAAGTTCGGCAAGGAACGTGCGGACGCGCAAGCAATCGCTGCGTCGTTGAAGAAGGCCGGCAAGTCTAGGAGGGGGAAATGAGCAAGAAGGTTCTGCATGCAGCGATCAACGGGACCGTGGCGGCTGCGCTGACATTCGCGCAAGCTGCGTTGTCTACTGCCGCCGTCACCGGGACCATCGCCGTCAGATCACTCGTTCTCGGAGTCTGTTTCTCTGGCGTCTCGTGGCTCGCAGGCTTCATCATCCGTCAGCTTGGGAGTGACACTCCATGAAAAAGCTGCTTCTGCTCGCCTTGCTAGCATCGTGCGGCGGCGAGCGTCCCAACAAGGAGAATCCGCCCCCGCCGCCAGCGGGACGGGCGATGGCCCTCGCAGCTCTCCCGACGCCGCGCTTCACCGTCGGGCAGGGGGTGAAAACAACCCAAGCGGCGTATATCCGCTCCAGCCCATTCCACGGCAACACGTCCTCCAACGTGTTGGCGACCGCCCCTGTGGGGGCTACCGGGACGATCATGGGCGGCCCCGTGCTCGACACCTCGTCCGATGGCGATCGCTGGAGCCGCTGGGATGTGGCCTTCGCGGGGACGCTCCCCAGGGGCTGGGTGGCCGATACCTACCTCGTGGCGACGACAGTACCCCCACCACCGCCTCCACTCGTCGTCACGACTGTCACGGTGCAGCCTGCTACGGCCAGCGTCCTCGTAGGGGCCACGGTGTCGCTTACCGCCACGGCCCGCGATCAGAATGGCGCCGTGATGGCGGGCCAGAGCTTCACCTGGGCCAGCACCGCTCCGAGCATCGCCAGTGTGAGCAGCGGAGGTGGAGTGACGGGCCTCGCGGCGGGCTCGGCCACGATTCGCGCGACAGACGCCGGTAAGAGCGGACAGGCGCTCGTCACGGTGACGGCGCTACCACCTCCGCCCGCTGTGGCAGGGATTACCGTATCCCCGGTCTCGGCGAGTATCCGGCTTGGCGAGGTGCAGGTGCTGCGATTCAGCGCGACGGTGTTCGACGCGAGTGGCGCTGTCATGGCGAAGCCCGTGGTCTGGTCCTCAGGAACTGTGGGGGTCGCTACGATAGACACGGCAGGGTGGATCACGACCGTCAGCCTAGGCAGCGCGCTGATTACGGCGACCATCGGGACGGTACACGCGAGCGGGCAGGTAACTATCATGGCACGCGCGCCGCTGCCCTTCAACGGCGTCTACGCCGATGTGAGGCTTCGTAACGGTCGCATCATGATCTTGCGACAAGACTCTGCTGGCGTCAAGCGGATCTACACGTTTGCACGCGATACGACATCAGACTCGTTCGGTGCCTTCGGTGGCGCAGCGTTCTTCGTGCGTCCGAGTACTGTGTCAGGCTACGCCACAGCCATGCGCCAGCTTGCTGTCGATCTCGGCAATGTTACAGACACCGTACGCTTCCAGACCTCAAACTCTCTCGCGACGACGAACGTGTATTGCGCGAAGTCTGGATGCTGGATCGTAGCGAGCACACCGGGTCACGCGACGTGGACTTCTACGTCACTCATTAGCGCAGCGGGTCTGGTCGGCCTCGCACATGCGCTCGAAGCCGCGGCGCGTGGCGATAGCGTCTTTGCGCCAGGCGATTCGCTCCCTTACGTCAGAGCGTTCTGAGGCAATGAAAAGAACCTCTCGACACCGTACGTACAAGCTTGCATCACGCGCTGATCACGTAGCGCGGAGGCTGTGGCCGGGCTTGCTTCCACCACCTCCGCATCGCGATAGTGACTGTCGCTCCGAGACAAAGCTCATTCTTTTGTGGTGTATGAAAGGGCTCGCAAATGAACTACGACTCTGGTATGCGCCGAAGAGCAAGATGGTGACTGTGGCTTTCACGACCTCGGCGAGGCCGTAGATGTCAATCGACACGTTCTCCGTGCCACTAGATGCTGGCCTCACGGTCGAGCGCTGGGCAAACGATAGGGACCAACTGCTCATTGTGCCTCCAATGAGCTGGCAAGCTAGAGAGTACATCTACGCGCCTCTACTTTTCCATCGGAGACGCCTTTCGGAGGCTAAGGAAGCAGCGGAGGACCGTGCGTACGCGGCGCGCCGTCGCTTGTCTCCGCACCACCCCGCGCGCAGCGCACCCTCCGGGCGCCTATGACCTATCCTAGTGGTGGGAGCGACTTCGTATTTCAGGGGGCTGAAACTCCTCGACCTGGCGAGTCGATGGTAATTGGAGAGCAGGGGGCAGCTCCTGTAGCTCCGCAGCAGCGTGCTGACTTTCCACCGCCGATCCTGTCAGACATCACGAAGGAGCAGCAGGACAAGCTCGCCATCTGGGTCGATCAGTGGCTTCAAGACCTCGAGAACGCAGCAGCAGATAAGATCAAGCAGTGGTCTGATCAGGAAGATGCCTACCGCGCGCTCCCTCCTGCGGCGTTGGAGTTCGAGCCGTTCAAGGGTGCCTGCCGCGACGTAATTCCTGTCGGGGCAATGGCAGTTGATCCTATCCACGCTCGGCTGGACACAGGCATCTTCAAGCAGGATCCAGTCTTCACTTTCAAGGCTTTGAAGAAGTCTGTGAAGGATTACGCTCCTGGTCTCGAGCGCTTCGTACAGTTCTACCAGCGGCGCTATCTCAAGCTCCGTTCGATTTCGTCTCCAAGAATCCTCGAGTGCGCTAAGCTGGGCACGATGATTTTCAAGACGATCTATGACCGTGATGAGAACCAGGTTCTGAAGTACGACGATCAGTTCAAGGTCATCAAGACCAAGGAAGTTCGCTTCGCCGGGCCTCGAGTACTGGGCGTTAGTCTCGGTGACGCGCTGTTCCCATCGAACTACCAAACAGTCCAAGACTGTCCAGTGTTCTTCGAGCGCCAACGCACTACATGGGAGAAGCTCAAGGTCCTAGAGGCTTCTGGCAAGCTCACGAACGTTGATGGGCTCCGCGCTCAGCAGACTACTGGTGAGCGAACGCAGCTTGAGGAAGCTCGTGAGAAGGCCGTCAAGTACGCACTTCGTACTACTTTCGTAAATGAGCTGATCGTTCACGAAGGATGGTGTGACTACGACATCAACGGTGATGGCTTGCCGGAGCATCTAGTCATCACCTATCACAAGCCGACTCGGACATTCCTGCAAATCCGGCTCAACTGGTACTTCCATCAGCGCAAGCCTTACACGCTGATTCCGTACACCGTCGTTAACGATTCGCTCTGGGGCATGGGTATTCTGGAAATGGTTGATCCCTTCCAGAAGGCCATCACCCGCTGGCACAGGATGGCTAGCGACAATGCCTATCTAGCGAACATCCGCATGTTCATTGCCAGGAAGAACTCTGGCATTGAGCAAGTGCCACGTCTCTACACCGGCCGTGTGTTCTTTGTAGACGAGCCGTCGAAGGACTTCATTCCCTTCGCTGTTTCTGACATCTATCCCTCGACTCTTGCCGAGCGGCAGAACCTGTTCGGTATGGTAGAGAAGCGGACTGGTGTGAGCGACTACCTAGTTGGTAGGGAATCGCCGATCATCGGGACTCGCGCCACGGCTACGAGCACGTTGGCTCTGATTCAGGAAGGTACTCGTCGAGTCGAAGAAGTCTTGGAGAACTTCCGTAACGGGTTCTCTGAGATCATGGAGAACTGCATCTCGATCTGGATTCAGTATGGTACTGGCGGTCTCGAAGACCTGATCTTTGCTGACGACGTAGTCGCAGCTCAGGTGAAGGAGTTCTTCGCCAATGCCACGCAGGAGAATGTCAACGGCGCATTTGCGATAGACGTCTCTGCGACTGACGCCTCGATGAACCGCCAGGCTCAGCAGCAGATGCAGCTGGCGTTAATCCAGATCATGATGCAGTATCTCGAGAAGGTGTTGCAGGCTGGTCAGGGAGCACTACAGGCAATCCAGTTAGGCGTGCCGCAATACGCGATGATGGTCGGCGAGGTCATGAAGGCAGCTCGCGAAATGTTCGGTGATCTGCTCAAGAAGTACGACATCCCGAACGCAGAGGATTACTTACCAGATTTGGAGAAGTATCTGAATGGACCAATCCAAGCTGCCGCTGGAGCGGGAGGCGGCAATGGCGCTCAGGGACAACCTACAGGACCTGCGGGAGGACCAGGCATACCGGTTGGTACAGGTCCGGCTAGAGGACCTGCTGTCCCAGTGCCAGCGGTCCCTGGAAGCGGAGCAGGATCCACTGTCCGTGCGGCACTTGCAGGGGCAAGTTCTGGCGTACCGTAAGGCGCTGGAGATGATACCTGGTCTCGTCAAAGAGATCGACAACACTGAATACGGAGGTTCGGCACATGACGGCAGCAGTTAAGCCAGAGGCTGGTGCCCAGCAGCCTTTGAGAGTCGATATCACGCTGGACGAGATGGAAGCAGGGCTAAAGCAGCAGGAGACCGATGCCGAAGTGAGGAAGAAGGCTGACGAGGCAGCAGCAGTGGCTGCAGCTGCTCAGCCACCTGCTGATCCTCGTGTCAAGGCTCTCGAAGAGGCACTTCGCATCAGTGAGGAGTCTCGTCGGCGTGTCGCTGAGATGCAGGCGACTTTGCAGACTCAAGCGGCGCCTGCAGCCCCAGCGGCTCCGAAGGAGTTGACCCGTGAGGAGCTGAACAAGCTCTATACGGATAATCCCATCGAGGCCATTGAGTACCTACAGCAGCGGCAAGCGAGGATCGTTGAGGAGAACGTCACGAGGCGCTTGCAGCCGTTGATGGCAGGAAGTGCCACTACGGCTCGCGAGCAAGCCCGACTTCGGTATCCTGATGAGTTCAAGCTGTTCGAGAGGGAGTTCGACGCGGTAGTAGAGTCCATTCCTGATAAGTCTACGATGGGCTCGCTCAAGGCCTGGGATGACCTGATCGCCTGGGTTCGTGGTAAGCCTGGCAACTTCGAGAAGCTGGTTCAGCTTCACGACGAACAGAATCGAGCGAAGGCTGTCGATGAGGCTCGTGCAACGCAGGTTGCGACGGCTGGTGCTTCAGTGAGATCAGACATTCGCGCGCCTGCGCCTACCGGCGGCAAAGCTCTCGACGCGACGGAGATGGAGATCATCAGGACCCTTGGCATGACGCCTGAGGACTACATCAAGTGGAGAGGAGTAGCCCAGTGAGCGACGAGAAGAATCAACCAGTGTCGCCTAAGCCTGAACCCGAGTCGCCGAGCAGGACTGTGATGAAGGCGAAGATCAAGGAGATGCAGGATCGGCTGGCGAGGCAGGAGGCCACTGAGCACTCTGGTGCTCCTGAACGTGGGCCGAAGGCGAGACAGTTCAACATTGGTAAGTTCAAAGATGACAAGGATCATCACTATCGGTACGTCAGCGTCGCTGATCCTGCGAAAGCTGAAGGACGTATCGAGGACGGCTACAAGGCTGTTTCGGAGGAGGAGTGCCGCGAGGCGGGTGCCAGAGCTACCATCGGCGCTGACCTGCGGCTGATGCGCGTCCCTCGAGAGCATTTCGAGGAGAGAGTCGCCGAGATCAAAGAACTCGGCGCAAATCGTCTGAAGGCTCACAAGACAGAGGTCCGAGAAGCAGTTGAGGCGGTGCAACGTGAGCTGCGGAATCGAGGAATCGACATCCCGCTGAGCCGCCTGTTGGTGGACGAGTAGAACTGGGGGACACGTGGCATCTCAATTCCCAGCTTTTCTTGCCCACGCTGGCCCTATCGAAGAGCCTCGAGTGTACGAGGCTACGTTCCTGAGCACGGACGCGTCGCAGCCTGGCGAGTTTGTGTTCTTCGATACGGCTGACAACACTGTGAAGATTTGCGGCGCTGATCCGGCCCTCATCATGGGCATGAATCTCGGCAACGCACCTGCTTCCGTGTTGTTGTCAGGTCGGTCGCCTCTTCCATACGCGGCTAACAAGGGCCCCGTAGCGGTATTGGCACCCGACGTGATCGTGGGGCTGAGCAGCACGACGACCCCGTCGCTGGCTTTCGTAACGAGGGCAGCTGGCCTCACGAGAGTCACCTCAGGTGGTCGTGCCTTCTGGCAGTGCGATACCAGCAAGACCGCTGGTACCTCTCGCGAGATCATCGTGGACATCGACATCCCTAACGGGATTTTCTTTGTTCGTTTCAAGCCAGCAAACCTTCAAGGCCAGGCTGTCGTCAGCTAGCCAGGAAAGGAGCTACTTATGGTTATGGTCCGTGGCGCCTTTTCCAACTTGCTGGCGCCTGGGTTCCGAAAGATTGTCTTCGAGACGTACAAGGAAAGGCCAACCGAGGGCAATCGCTGGGTCAACATGAACAAGAGTCAGAAAGCCTACGAGGAGGACTTCCCGATCGCGGGCTTCGGGACTCTCATCACGAAGGCCGAAGGTGGACCAGTAACGTATCAGGACGCCATCCAGGGTATCCTGAAGCGCTACATTTGGACGACCTTCGGGCTCGGTTTCAGAATCACGCAGGAGATGATGGAGGACGATCTCTACGGCATCATGGGAGCGAAGATGTCCAAGGCTCTCGGCCGTTCGGCGAGGAACAACTTCGAGGTCGTCTCGCACTCGGTGTTGAACAACGCCTTCGACACCACGTTCAACGGCTTTGAGAGCGGAGTCAGCTTGCTCTCGACGGCTCACGTGACTCTACGTGGGCTGACTCAGGCGAACAGGCCTGGGGCCGATACGGACATCTCGCTTCCTGCTGTCCAGGCAGCTCTCGAGAACTTCCACGCACTTGCGGATGAGGCAGGCCTTCCGGCTATGTTCATCCCGAAGTGGGTGGTCTACTCGATTGGGGACCACTGGATCGTCAATCAGATCCTAAAGTCCCAGGCTCTGCCAGGCGGCAATCAGAACGACATCAACCAGCTGGCGAGGGAAGGGCTCAGCCCCATGTTGAGTCATTACCTCACCGATCCGGATGCGTGGTACGTTGTCGCAGACAACCACGACATGAACTACTTCGATCGCCGTGCGCCGACGATGACGAACACGGACGACTTCGAGACGGGTGATGCGAAGTTCAAGCTCACTCGGCGCAACGGTGCTGGCTTCGGCGACTGGAGGGGCGTGTACGGCTCTCCGGGCGTCTAAGGGGGTGACTCCATGACCTTACAAGGCTCAGGGGCATACCCCTACATCTCGAACCGCACTTTCAACGTGCGGGGCTTCTCCCGTGGTGCGTCGATCGTGTATCACCAGCGATGGACTGACCCGACGACTGCGGCGCTGAACGACATTCGGACATCGCTGGCAGGTCCGAATACGGCAACGATCACACTGACGCCGAACTCCTCGCCGGGACTCGATGGAACGCTCGTTACGGGCGCGGCAGGGAGCAAGGTGTTGGTGCTGCTGTATCCGAGGAACGTGGTGATTACGGTAACTCATGGTTCGGCAGTTGTTGCCGAGAGTGGCGTAATCACAGGCAAGGACGTGTACGGCAGGGACATGACTGAAGCTTGGTCAGTCACCGCTGGTACTACGTCCAAGACGTTCACGGGGGCGAAAGCGTTCAAGCAGATCACTCAGATCACGATCACCGCGGCGACAGACGCCTCGGCGAACACGAACACGATCGGAGATGGGGTAGTTTTCGGCTTGGACGTGAACGGTGCTCTGGCTGGTACTGGAGCGGCAGTGAAGGAGATCGCTATCGGCGCGCTGGTAGTAACTGGCGTGCTAGTAGCGAAGTCGTCAGCCGCTGCAGCCGATTCTAGGGGGACGTATGCTCCTTCGGCTGCGCCGAACGGGACGAACGACTACGATCTCTGGTACCTCAGCGACGATCCAGAGCTGAGCTGATCGGCAACTTGTACAGGTTTGTACAAGTGACAATTTCGGGCGAGGGATTCCGCCTGTGAAAAGGCTCCTAGCTGTTGGAGTGAAAGGCTCGTGGGAAGGCGAGTGGCAGCCAGCTCAAGGCAACGAGCGGGCTATCGCCGCCGGTCCCATAGGGAAAGGTGAGACAGTCCATCTGGAAGTGGAGAGAACGAACGGTGACGGAGTTCTCGTGATTTCACTTTCAGATGGACCTGTCTTGCTTCAAGTAGGCGAATGGGTCCGCTATCGGGTCATTAAGGACGGTAGTAGAGCTACCGAATCACTTCCCACGACCGTGGAGATGACCTTAAATGGCTCGGCACATCCACCGGACCGTTGATCTAACTATCCTGAATGGGGCGCAGCTTAGCAACGTTATCTCCGGCAACGATGGGAAGATAGCGTTCGGCGGCTCGTACGCGATATCGTTCTTCGGCCCGGCAGCGCTGACTGGGACCGTTACGGTTCAGGTCGCGCCTGTTAACACTCCGTCAGCTGGCGACTGGGTAAATCTCTCAGCCGGCGGTTCTGATGTAACGGTCGCCGCGCTCAAGTGTATCATCGTAGCGAATCCGTCCTTCCTGGCGCTGAGATTGTCTAGTGCATCTGTCGAACTGGCCGACAGGGTGTTTAGGCTGCTCGTGATGGTCGAGGCAGTCTAATGAGTGATCTATCCTCGTGTTACATCTGGCCTGGCGCAGGCCCGTGGAAGTAGACCACATCGAGAAGATCGCGACTGTCATAGTCTCAGTAGTCGTAGTTCTAGGAGTGTTAGGGGTAGGCGTAGAGCGACTAGTGAGGCTAATTCGATCAAGGAACGGGAGTACTCCACGTCCTCATCGTCGGTCGACTGATGAGCTGTTCGAGGCTGTGCAAGCGGCACTAGGAGCAGCGCAGGCTTGGCGAGAGGGAATAACGAAAATGCTAGAGACGCTCGCACAGGAAACTACTGGGCAGTCGAAAGATCTGCTAAGGCATCGGCTGGACCTGGTAAGGGAGATGGGGGAAATCAGGGCGATTCTGAGAACGCAGGATCAGGCACTAGCATCGGTCCTGCTGCGTACACAGGGGGTAGAGACTGTAGTCAAACAAGTTGGCGAACTGTACGACGAAAGGGGACGCAATGGCTGAGCGCTATCGCTGGACAAAGGCCGACATCGCGTTAGGCGCGGGTGTCGCGAAAACGGTCGTTGAGATCCAAACGGCCGCAACTCGACGTGCCTGGATATGTGGGTGGTGGGCCTCGTTCGATGGTACGAGCTCGGCCAACACGCCCGCCTTGATCGAGCTGCTGAGAGCGTCAGCAGGTATCACGGGAACTACGCTAGCAGCCAACCCTGTAGACGTAGCGGGCGTTGCCGCCGTGTCTACAGTCAAGCACACAGCGACGGCGGAGGGTACTGGGACAACGGTACTCGATACCTGGCGTATTCCGCCAACGGGAGGTGTCCAGGTGCCATTTGAGCAGAGGGACTACGTGCTCGTTGGCGTGAGCGCCTTCTGGCGAATCAGGATAACGGCTGCGCAGGCGGTAAACGCGACTGTCGGCTTCTGGTTCGAGGAGTAGTGCCTCAGGGGGCAACTCTTATCTACACAAGGGGCAGACGGAATGTTCCAGTTCCGCCTGCTCCTCCACCTCCGTTCGGATTTGACTTCTATGTATCTCCTACCGGTGGAACGGGTGCTGGGACGATAGGCGATCCGTGGTCGCTTTCCTATGCTCTCGGTGGGGCTGGAGGAGCCATAGTACCTGGTAAGAAGATTGCCCTACGAGGCGGGACGTATAACGCAGGTGCTGGACCGTGGACGTTTGGAAGCGCAGTGTCTGGACTGGTAGGAACGGGAGTCGATAACATAGACCAGAAAGTCGTCTTTCGAGCTTATCAAGACGAGCTTCCAAAGCTTATCAACAACGCCGCAGGTGCGTCAGACGTTATCAAGCTGAACTGTAACTATACTTGGATTTGGGGAGTAGAGTTCTACGATAACGGCTGGGTAAGTCGAAACGTCAACACACAAACTAACGGAGGCTTAGACGCGGGCAGCGGGTTTGGAAACGGCTGCAAGCTAATTCACTGCATTGTTCACGACACGGAGAACAACATTGAGAATAATACTGGTGCGTTTAACAGCGACAAATTCGAGATGTACGGGTGCATAAACTACAATGCCGGAGTAGATCACAGTCCGCTAGGGCACTGCTTCTACACGCATCATATAGGTTCGACGACAGCTCGTGTAGTAGTTGACAGCTGCGTTATGTTTGGTGCCTTTGGACTGCTAGGTCAGTTCTATGCCAATTCAGATCAGGTGAACTGGCTAGATATTCTGAGTAACATCTGGTTTAACGGTGGAGCGCTTAGCGCGTCTCAGCCGTACTCAAGTCAGATGGTTCTTTTTGGCGGTGGCGCACAGCCGCCGACGAACTGTCGTTA
>Ga0193755_1000113_pt1 | contig 22024 bp, 19 predicted proteins | sample H1a2metaG_FD_144921 | JGI IMG/M metagenome (GOLD analysis project Ga0193755, IMG submission 144921) | Soil microbial communities from a riparian zone of the East river system, Colorado, United States - H1a2 | ecosystem: Environmental > Terrestrial > Soil > Riparian zone | place: USA: East River...
TCGTCGCCGGCGTATCGTGGCGGATACGAGGGCTCGCCGCGGCCCAGTGCGCCGCCTAGATCTGCTGCACCACCTTCGTACCGAAACTCCGGACCATCATCTGGCGGATCTGCTCCTTCCTATCGAGGCAGCCCCTCCTATGGTGGAGGCGCACCCTCTTATCGCGGAAGTTCACCCTCCTACAGCGGCGGACCTTCTTATCGCGGCGGTTCACCATCGTACGGCGGCGGGCCGTCCTATCGTGGCGGTTCAGCACCCTCTAACGGTGGTGGAGGATCACCTGCATTTCATGGTGGCGGCGGTGGGGCACCTTCCTACCACGGTGGTGGCGGCGGAGCACCTTCATATCACGGAGGTGGTGGTGGCGGGGCAAGTCGTGGCACCAGCGGCGGAGGAGGAGGACACAACTCATCCGGCGGTCACGGCGGCCATCGCTAAACAATAGCTGCAGTGAAAGAGCGCCGCTCCAATGGGGCGGCGCTTTCATTTTGTGCAGCGAAACTGTGGCGACCTACGATGCGGGTTCGTTCTCTTTCTTCTTCACCCGGACGACGGTTACCTTGGAAAAGCCTTCCTCGAAGGTAGGCGGCTTCAATTTGGCCGACATCCTCCGCATGACATCTTCTTCAACCGTACGTTCGCGGCGACGGTTGCGCTCCAAACAGACTTCCATTGGAACGTCAAAGAAGACCGCTTGCACTTCGTACCCGTAATCCTTAGCCAGCTTGATCCAACTTGCACGCTCGTGCGGCGTCAGGTTCGTGGCATCGACATAGTTAAGGGGACGGCGCGCTATCAATCGCGCTTTAAGCATGGACCGCAAGTTGGAGAACACCAGATCCTGAAAGCGCTGTTCTTGCGCATCATCGAACAGCAGCAGCCGTACCATGTCGCTGGAGAGTGGGGTGATGCTGTTGCGCTTGAACCATGAACTCTTACCTGAACCTGGAAGCCCGATGGCGAGAATGACGGCGCCCTTCGGCGGCCGGGAAGGCGCAGCGGGTATTTCCTGCGCGACGTTCGCGGTGGGGGCGACAACTTCGGTCGCGCTGGCGACCACCGGCGCTGTCTGTGCGCCAGACTTACTGGCTCGCTGCCCTCCACGTCCGCGACCACCTCGAGTTCTTCGGCGCCGGGGTCGCTCCTGCGTGCGCTGCGCCGGCTCACGATCGGAGCTGCGCGCTGCCACAGGTGCAACGTCTGGCTCAGGCGTTTCCGACAAACCGGGCTCGGGCGCCGCTTCAGGCGGTCCAGGTTCCGCCGGTGCAGAGTCGGCATCGAAGTAGGCCGGTTGCAGCGGCGCCTGCCCAGGCTCGCTAGGCTTAGCCTCCTGGGATTTTTTGCGGCGTTTCAGCCGATCGCTCATCCATTTACGCATGTAGGGCTTGTAACACAGGGACGGCGCTGCGGGCAATCCGGATGCCGCTTTCGGAACCAGACATGCCTAGATGCCGTCACGAGGATTACCATAAAGCATGCTGAGCGCCTTGCCCACCGAGATACGAGATAAGAACTATGTAAGTCTGGCAACCTTTCGCAAGAATGGCGTCGCCGTTCCCACACCTGTATGGTTTGCCGAAATGGATGGCAAGCTCTACGTAATGACGCGCAGTGACTCGGGCAAATTCAAGAGAATCCGGAATAATCCGCAGGTGCGAATCGCGCCCAGCACGATTCGAGGGAAAATCACCGGACCCGAGTTCCCTGCCCAAGCCCGCATTTTGCCTCCGGCAGATTGGGAGATGCCCCGCAAGGCGATTCGCGCAAAGTATTGGCTTGCCCGATTGCCTTTCGTCTGGAGCGACAAGAACGTTTACCTGGAAATTACTTTTTAGCGAACCGGCGCGCTCGCACAAACTTTCGTGCAGCCATCACAGATGGATTGTGAGGTCCATCATTTACGCTGGCTCGCTTCCCCTGATACCATCGAAGGTTTACTGACGGGTAAGGAATCATTTCTGAGAGTTCGTCATCATCTTTGTACGGAGGCAACATGGCAATCAAAGTAGGGATCAACGGATTCGGACGCATCGGACGCAATGTTCTGCGCACCGCGCTTAGCGATTCCAACCTGGAATTCGTGGCTGTCAACGATCTGACCGATCCGAAGACCCTGGCCCACCTTTTAAAGTACGATTCTATTCTCGGAAATCTGCCCCACAAGATCACGGCTGGAACCGACAGCATTTCGATAGACGGCAAAAGCATTAAGGTGTTTGCTGAAAAAGATCCGGCGAAGCTTCCCTGGGAGAGCGTGGGGGCCCAGGTGGTGATCGAATCGACTGGCCGCTTCACGGACGGAAACGACGCGAAGAAGCATCTGCGCGGACCCGTCAAAAAAGTAATCATTTCCGCCCCTGCCAAAAACGAGGACATTACGCTTGTGCTGGGCGTGAATCATGACAAATACGATGCCTCCAAGCATCACATCATTTCCAATGCATCCTGCACGACGAACTGCCTGGCGCCAATCGCCAAGGTAATTCACGATAACTTCAAGATCATCAGCGGCACCATGACGACCATCCACTCCTACACCAACGACCAGGTAATTTTGGACTTTCCGCACAAAGACCTGCGGCGGGCGCGAGCTGCCGCTCTGTCCATGATTCCGACCTCAACCGGCGCAGCCAAAGCACTCAAGCTGGTCATTCCGGAAATGGCGGGAAAGCTCGACGGATTCGCCATGCGCGTACCCACGCCGAATGTCTCGGTCGTGGATCTGGTGGCGTTTGTGGAGAAGCAGACCACCAAAGAGGAAGTCAATGCCGCTTTGAAGAAAGCCTCTGAAACCGGCTCCCTGAAGGGCTATCTCAGTTATGAAGAAGAGGAATTAGTCTCTGCTGATTTCAAGGGTAACCCCTTCTCTTCGATTGTCGATGCGAAGATGACGCTGGTGGTCGGTGGTACGTGTTTGAAAGTGATCTCCTGGTATGACAACGAGTGGGGATACTCCTGCCGCGTTCGCGACCTGATCAATTATCTGGGTGCCAAGGGGTTGTAGGAATAGCGGTCCGGTGGACAAAGCAGGATACTTGAACAATGAAAACCTCCCTGGGTGACAACCGGCAGGGTGCCGGCGCTACACTTTACGAAGGACCAGCCATGTCCAAGCTTTCGATTCGTGACCTGCCGGTAAATGATCACCGGATCTTCATGCGGGTGGATTTTAACGTACCCCTGGAAAACGGCCGCGTGATGGACGACACCCGTATCCGCGAAACCTTGCCTACGATTGAATACGCGCTGCGGCACGGTGCGCGCCTTATTCTCGCGTCGCATTTGGGCCGCCCCAAGGGTAAACCGAATCCTGCCCTGTCACTGAAACCGGTGGCGGAGCGATTGCGAATGCTGCTCGATAAGGAACTGGCGCGTGGGGAAAATGTAGGTTTCTGCCCGGAATGTGTTGGACCCGAGGCGGAAGAAGTTGCCGGAAAGCTCGAAAAGGGGCAGACTCTGCTGCTCGAAAATCTTCGCTTCCACAGCGAGGAGGAAGCCAACGATGAGCAGTTCTCCAGGCAACTGGCGCGCCTGGCCGACTACTACGTGAACGATGCTTTTGGCACTGCCCATCGCGCTCACGCATCGACCGTTGGAATGACCAAGTATGTGCAGAAAGCCGCAGCCGGTCTGTTGATGGAAAAGGAACTCCAGCATCTCGGCAAGGCGCTGCATCATCCCGAAAAGCCATTCGTCGCGATTCTCGGCGGAGCCAAGGTTAGCGACAAGATCCCGGTTATAAAACACCTGATGGACTCGGTAGATTCCTTGATCATCGGTGGCGGAATGGCCTACACGTTCCTCAAGGCTCTGGGCGAACAGGTCGGCAAATCGCTAGTTGAGGAAGATAAGGTCAACTTGGCCAAGCAACTTCTTCAGGAGGCAAAGACTCGCAAACTAAAACTGCTTCTTCCGGTGGATCACGTGGCTGCCGATAGGATCGACATCAATGCGCATGTTACTAAGGTAGATCAGGGCCAGCCGATTCCGGCCAATCTCATGGCATTGGACATCGGGCCAAAAACCATCGCATTGTTTGAAGAAGAAATCGAGCGAGCACGCACGATACTCTGGAACGGGCCCATGGGCGTTTTCGAAGTTTCCCCGTTCTCGAAGGGCACCTTCAAGATCGCTCGTGCAGTCGCCGACAACCCGGGTGCGCTCTCAATCGTGGGCGGAGGCGACACAGTCTCGGCGGTTCGCGCTGCCGGCGTAGCCGACAAGATCACTCATATCTCCACTGGTGGAGGAGCCTCGCTCGAATTTCTGGAAGGCAAGAAGTTGCCGGGCGTCGAAGCGCTCACCGACAAGCGCTAGGCGAAGGACGATTGCGTGGCTGACTTTGCTGTCCGGGTGTCACTCGCGGGCGGGAAGATTCTCGACTTTCACGGTCCCGCAGACATCACGAAGGAAACAACTGAGGCCATCGTTAACGCCGCCAACTCATCCCTCCTGGGCGGAGGAGGAGTAGATGGCGCCATCCATCGAGCAGGCGGGCCTTCGATTCTGAAGGAGTGCACGAAGATCGCGTCAGAAATCGGACACCTGCCGGCGGGGAAAGCGGTTTTGACGACTGGCGGACGATTAGCTGCAAAGTACGTGATCCATACTGTGGGTCCTATCTATCGACGAGAAAACACAGCTCAGGCGGAAACTCTGGCAAGCTGCTACCGCCAATCGATTCTGATCGCCGATGACCACGCCATTTCCTCGGTTGCGTTTCCGGCGATCTCAACCGGAGCCTACGGGTACCCGATGCACGAGGCTGCTGTGGTGGCAATTCCTGCAGCCATAGAAGCCCTCATTGCGGCGACTCATGTCAGACATGCGCGCTTCGTCTTATTCGACACTGCGACACTCCACGCCTACACGAAAGCCTTCCACAACCTGTTCAAGTCCGGTGTTATATCTCCGCTGAAAGTTGAGGGGAACACTCTGTGAGGAAAAAGTTAATTGCCGCCAACTGGAAAATGTACAAGACGCCCGATCAGGCCCAGGAATTCTTTCGTGACTTTCTTCCCCTGGTGGCTGGACATGACCGCGACGAAATCGTGGTTTGTCCGCCGTACGTCGACCTCCCTGCCTGTTTGGAAGCGGCCAGGGGTTCCAACGTGGCAATCGGCGCTCAGGATATGCACTGGGAAAAAGAGGGACCCTATACGGGAGAGATTTCCAGCAGCATGCTTTTAGCTCTCGCCGTTACCCACGTCATTATCGGGCATTCCGAACGCCGGCAATATTTTGGCGAGACCGACGACGTCGTAAACTTGAAGCTAAAAGCCGCTTTGGAGGCTGGGTTGACGCCGATCGTCTGCGTGGGCGAGGTGCTGGAAGAGCGCGAAGCCGGACTCACGGAAGATGTTTTGCGCCGCCAATGCCTGCGTGCGTTTCATGCCATCTCGGGCAAGAAAGCCCACAAACTGGTGGTGGCCTACGAACCGGTTTGGGCAATTGGAACGGGCAAGACTGCAACTCCGCAAATGGCAGCAGACGCGCACGCACTGGTCCGTTCCGAGGCGGCCAAATCCTTCGGAGATCAGTTTGGCGAAGAACTGCAAATCCTCTATGGCGGCTCGGTGAAGCCGGAGAACGTGAAGGCGCTAATGGCCGAAAGTGAAATTGATGGCGCACTCGTCGGCGGTGCAAGCCTTGATCCAAAATCGTTCTCCGCCATCGTTAAGTACTAAGTCGCCGAGAACGTAGACATTTCGGGCGCGCACGCTAACACCCACTTGCCGACTCCATCTTCGCGGACTCGTTTCCTCGAGTCACTCATCCCCAGCCAGCGTGGTCACGGAATGAGCCTTCAGCGCCACAGAGGCGGCCATGTTCGCCAGTTGTACTTCGATCGTTCCTGCTGATCCGGGATTGGTCAGCACGAGACTGACAAACTGTACTTTCAGCCCATGCCGATGAACCGGAGCCATGCGCGACGCATGATAATATTGGAATCGACTTGGATGTCGGACTGAAGCCCTTACTCCCACAGCTTCGATGACTCCGGCATTCGAGTGGCGCCAACCCGAGGATGTGGCTGAATGGCCACAAGCAAGTTGGCAAATGTGCGGAAGTGGTGGAACTGGCAGACACACCATCTTGAGGGGGTGGCGCCGAAAGGCGTGGGGGTTCAAATCCCCCCTTCCGCACCAAACATTCCCATAAATCTACGCAGAACCAATCGCAGCGACCCCCTCCGACGGGTGCTACGAAATACCTGGCAAGGACGGGAACCGCAGACAGCTTCTCCCGCTAGTTGGCTTTTAGGCGGGAGACGTCCCTCCCCCGAGATGCGCCTCCCACCTTCTGGTTCCACTTACTTGGATTATCGGAAAGCGCTGGGAAAAGACGACGGTAACGCCCCTCACCTCACAACAACTTCACCCGCTTGGGTTAAGACACCATGGCCCGGCTGCCTTGTGGGGCTGCGGTCCTAGTGGAGCTGATCGTCGGCAGACTTGCTTTCTGGCTTCGTCGGGTATTCCGGGCCCCGTTGGGCGGACATATTTCCTGTTCTCGCATCGAACGCACCTTCCTCGGCGCGCGCCACGAGCTCGAATACCAGTTCCAGGAGTTCTTCAATGGTTCGGCCAGTGTACATAGTTGCTCACCCGTCCTGTGTACCTTCCTGGGCCGATTCGTGTCCGATTGAGTCTTCCGTTCTGGAGCCGGACTTCCAGAAATCTCGTCCTCTATGAATGAAATCGAAACCTGGAGACAAAAGACGACAGCCCATCACCAAATAAAGCAGCAGACTTGTGGAATGGTATTTGGGTCGCGAGCTTTTGGGGCTGGGCGGATTGGTCGATCTCTGGAGCGCGACCGCTGAAAGCGTCGAGCATTATCAACGAGGAATTACTGTGGTGAGATGCGATCGCTGCAACCGCAGATCGGACAGAGCGCAAGCTCCGCTCCATAGTAGAGTCTGCAATTCGCGCAAGGAAGGCCATAACGAATCGGAATAGCGGCCGGCTTCCTGCGTGATTCAAGCGATTGCGATGCTGTTTTTTCTGCCCGAGTAGTAATTCCCGGGTTCGTGACTTCGCTAAGCATGGACGTAGTCCTTTTGGATCTGAGGAACTCGGGCGTGCACGCGAAGTATGCCAATATGGCCAAGCTCCGCGTGCACAACCCGCCCTCCTGGGTTAAGGAAGGCGCAATCTACTGTTTGTCCGCCTTGTAGAAGAAGTAGTCGGCCTTGTAAGGGACGAGTTGGGTCTGGCCCACCGCGCAGGCGGTAGTGGGAACAGCTCCTCCACTGGTATTCAAGCGTTGGATGAAGGTAGTTTTTGCTAGGAGGTTCCCGCCCGTGGGCCCCTTCGCATTCCCGACTGACTGCAGCAAGAGGCATTGAATCGAGCCACTATTCGGGCAGCTTGCTTGGTCGGTGCCGGCGTCGATCCCATCCTTCTTTACCATCCACACCCGGCTGCTATCGAGGGAACTCTGCCACGTCGGGTTCCCACTGAGCGGGACCGTGACGTCCGGTTTGGGGTTTGCATTGACGCTCTGGAAGTGAGTGATGATCTGGAACTGCTGCCCGAATAGATCCGAAAAGAGAGTAGCTTCGGGGCGGGCGCTGGGGTTCCAGGCAGTGCCACCTGTGCTCGTAGGCAGGCAAGTATAGCCCTGGCTACCGAAGGCGTGACCGACCAGGTAAGCAGAATTTCCCTCCGGCACCGCAATCTTGTCAGGTGTGGGTGGAACCGTGACTTGCGCCGCCACGTGGGTGACTGCGCTGAATGCACATGCAAGCACGAGAGCGGCCCGGAACAGGCTCCGAACGCGTGCGGCCTTGGACTTCCGACTAAGATCGTAGCTCATTGAATTTTTTCTCCAATCCTCTGTGTGATTTCGCGCTACAAATTGTTGAGATTGTTAAGCCACACAACTAGCTCGAGGGCTTGTCTTGTCACCGCTTGCAAAGCAAAACAGGCTTACGTGGGACTAGTTGTGAGTGTCGCTACCGAACAATTACCGGAAAGATGTAATTGCCCTCACTAGACATCACGAGGTCTCAGAAGAATTTGCTTTTCGAAGGAAAAGATTTATTCGTGTCGTGGAGAGATGATGCTATTCACGCTTGCGGGGAGAGAACGACCTCGGAAAGTCGACGAAGTGACATGCAGTATCTCCTGACTACATCGGTGGGCAGCGTAGCAGTATGTATGCTTGGAAGCACTCAGTGTCGGGCAGGCTCGGCAACATTTCTCGCAATATGTAGAGGACTCGGCGTATTTGTTAGGTCGCGGTCTCTCATGGCGGAGTGGCAAACCATGCACGATTGCTGCGTGTTAGTTCCTTCCTGAGAAACCAGGACGTAAGTCAGTCCATGTACTGACCAGGTCACCACCTTAAAGCCCTCGACCATCCCGTAGTGGAAACTCACCTTCTTGAAGTTGGCCGTCACCCCGCCTGAAGCGACCGCAACCGAATTCGGAGTCACGATCAGGCTCACCGGCCCCGTCGCCATCTCGTAAGCGATATACATAGCGGTCTTGTCCCCGGCCTGCAAAGAACGCGCGCCCTCTATTCGGTAAGGGGTCGCCACAGCAAGACCCGCTGAGGATACGGGGAGGGCAAGCGAAAACTGGGACTTTGATTTGAACCACTCATTGAGCATCCTCTCCGAGTCGGCGCGAACGTCGAGCGCCAGGTTTCCCTGAGCATGTTGTCGGTGGATGCTGACCGCAAACTCGGCAAATTTCGGACCGGCGAGGCCGGTCGATGAAGCCTCACGCCTGATTGCCAACGCTCCCGCAATCACGATGAGCGCCAGGGCTGTTACAAGTACCTTCGCCGACATGATCTGGCGCCAGAACGTCAGCGGCGCACCATCGGTTTGCGGTGACGTGCGACTGGCATTGGCGGCCAATCGTGGTCGCGCCGCCAGGCATGATTTATGTTCCTGCTGAGCTGCGCCGTCGTTTGCGAACGTAGCTCTACGAAGCAGTGGCCCGCATTCATCGCAGAGTGCGGCATGCATGATCAGTTGCCTTGCCTTCAGTTCCGGCCACAGGCCGGCGGCCACTTCATGCCAATCGACATGTTTGCCTGTAGGACAGTGCGGTTCCTGGGTTGCGGCTGGTGAATCCGTCCCCCTCAAGGATTGGTTCACAAGTTGTCGATATTTCGACAACTTCTCGCTGCAATCCGGGCAGAACACTACGTGACGCGCGGCGCCCTGAACAGCGTCGAGGGAAAGCGCACGCAGATCTTGCCCAATCTCCGAAGGGGAGGGGGCGAGAGCCTCGAGCTCTTCGTTATCGATATGCTTATCGAATGGACGTCCCAAATCCTCACTCCCACAATACCAATACGAGTTTTCGGGGAAGTTTGCTTTTGCCCTATTCCTTATCACAAGTCTCGGAATTTAGACGCAGCCCAAGGATCTGTTCCCGAATGCCGTGCTTCAAGCGTTCAAGGACGCTTCCCACTCCCTTAGCTCCCAGTCCGATGGTCGGCAGTGATGCAATCTCTTTGGTGCTCATTCCCTGCCGGAAGTACAGCCAGAAAATCATGCGATCGCGTTCCTGCTCCGGGCCGCTCAAACAACGCTTCAAGTGCTCATCAATCTGATTTGAAAAGACTTCGAAATCAATTTTGTTTGGGCTCCCATGAACATCCTGACCCGCCTCCGGATCGACATCACTGGTGGAAACATGGGGCTCGTCACCGCCGGCCGACTGACAGCGGTCGTGTTTGAAATAGTCGTGAGTGGTATTGGCGGCAATCTTCTTGAGATACCCCAAGATACCTTCGGGACGCTGGACCGCGAAGTCCCGCAGGAAGCGATTTCCGCCCTCCCAAAGTTTGAGGTAAGTCGCTTGGAGCAGGTCGTCCACTAAAGATCGCGAGGGTTGACCCCACAGCGAAGCCGTGCGCATGATCGTCAGGCCGATTGGCTTTTGGACGCGGGTAACAAACTCCTCCCACGCCGCTTCATCGCACGCTCCTGCGCAGAGACAGACAACATCTTTCAGTGAAAGGGACGAGTATCGTGTCGTTCTGGAAGTGTTCGACATTCTGCTATCCCTGACCTGCCGTGCTAGCGGCGAGGGGCGCAAGGCCGGTATCGGGACGCGGAGTTTTAATTGCGGATAGCAGTCGCGGCCTGGCGATGCGGTCGACCCTATGACCGTGATTTTCCGTAAATGATGAACTCGTTTCCGCGAGAGGTGCGCCCAAACGAGCCTTCTCTAACCTCCCAGAGCAATCGGCCAACAAAACATCCCAGCGGCATGAGGACTTGAATTTGCTATGCGCGGAAGTCGTTGCTCGTTGGCCTGCGGCAGTAGCGACTGTTGCAAGCGGAGTTGCGAAAACAGCGTGTGATGTTTTTGCGAGTCCCAATCCGAGGCGTCTCCCGAGCGCCTACGAATTGGATGATTTTGAATCGTTCGGCTTGCAAAGCTTCTGTCACCGATTTGTAAAGACTCTGCAAGCTTCACTCACAATTGAGGCTTTCAATCTTTGCAGATTCGCGCGCCTCACAGAATTAAGCGGCCGGATGTCGCGAACTGCGTTCATGAAAATCCAAAATCAGAGCAAAAACGAGCTAAATCACTTATCGAGACCGCTGTTCGTACCTGCCATCTGTCGCGCGCTGCGAGTGTCCGGATGATCCGGACCCAGAGTGCTTTGTAGATTCTGTGCTGCCGAGCGAAATGCAGCCTGAGCTTCTTCGGATTTACCTTGGGCCAGAAGTGCGCGCCCTAAAGCTAAAAATGCGCTGCCCTGTATGCTGGAGAATGTTCCTGGTTCAGTTCTTGCTTGGGACAGGCCTAGAGCCCGCGACGCGTCCGCTGCAGCCCGGTCCGTGTCCGAGGCCGCCAGTTCAACAGCAGAGCGAGTGATGAGGAGCGCAGGTAAATAGAAAATTCCCTCCCCACCAGTCTTTACAGCAGCTTCATCGATTCGCACGGCCTGATCCGACAAGGCCACGGCCGTTGCAAGATCACCTGTTCGCAACGCGTTAAGAGCCTGCGCGGCAGCCAGGGTTGCAAAGGCATAGTGACCGGACGGGAGACTTTGTCGCAGCCTGGGCTCGACTTCGGCGAGCACGGCCGCCGCGCTCGCCGGTTTGTGACGTGCTGTATAAATCCTGGCCCGCTCGAGTAACGATTGGTTGATCGCCAACTGGTGGCCCACTCGCTGGGCCTTCGCATAAGCCCGCTCTGCGTAGTCTTCGGCTTCTTTCATGCGGCCCAGTTCCCTGAGGCTCCTGGCATAGTTGTTGAGCACCATAGGAGAGACCGTATCCTCGGACTGGCTGGCGCGGCTGATGTCAATCGCACGCCGATACATTCTCTCGGCTTCGATGGGACGCCCGAGTTGATCCAGTTCGACTGCCCAGTTGTTGAACAATGTGACAGCGGTCTGGGTGTCGTCGCGCCCCAAAGACGACAACAGCGCATTGGCGCGTTCGAAGGCCGACACGGCCTCTGCATCCCGGCCCGCCGAGTTGTAGGCCACTGCAAGGTCGGTCCAGCGATGCAGTTCCAGTGCGTCGGAATCAAAAGGCGATTGCTGGAGCACCCGTTGAGCAGCTTGTGCTCGCGCAATCCCCTCGTGTACGTCCCCACGCTCCTGGGCGATGGTGCTGCCGTTATGAAGGCAATCGATCCACTCCAGAGTGAAGTGCGGGCCTTTGGGAAGCTCGCGCAGCGCCTCCTGGAAAAGCGCTTCAGCTCGCGTTACTTCTTCGTCGCGAGCCAGCGAGGCTGCCAGGTTACAGGAAGCCACTGCGCGAACAGCAGGATCGGCTATCCCACGAGCCAGCCTGCTGGCATCCTCGAGCACCCGGCGAGCGCTGGCCGCCTCGTCTTGTTCCAGGTATTGCCGGCCGATAGCAATCGTCAGTGCAACGCGATTGGGATCGTTGGCTGCGTGCTGCCGTTCAACAATGCGCTCGGCTCTCCTGAGGAGTTCGTTGACCGTGAAAGACTTGCCTGAAGGCGCAGCATCGGACAGTAGAAATTCATGGAATTCGTTGAGCGCCTCCGTTCGCTCAACCTGGCGTAACGCAAAATCGCGCTGCGCACGTGCGGTCCGTGTCTGGATCAACGTTCCTGCGACGCCTGCAAGTGTGGCGACCATCGCCAAGGTTGCAAGAACAACCGCGGTGCGGTTCCGGCGCACGAACTTACTTGCCCGGTAGCGAACTGTGTCGGGGCGCGCACCGATCGGCTGATTTCGCAAGTATCGGCCCAGATCGTCAGCAAAAGCCGTGACCGAGTGATAACGTTCGGATGGCTCTTTCTTGAGCGCTTTCGCCAAAATCGTGTCGAGATCTCCGCGCAATAGCCAGCTCAATTTGTATGGCATGGTGCCGCGGTTGGCGGCGTTGATCGTACAGACGTCTGCGTTTATCCGCGTAGGAATGACGCTATCCGAGGGCCGGGTTGGCTCGGTATCGACAATGGCCTTCAATAAGTCTGCCGGGGAGTGTCGGGCGTCGCCGGCAGGATGTCTTCCGGTCAATAACACAAACAGCAGGACCCCCAGGGAATACACATCCGTGGCGGTTGTCACCGCTTCCCCTTTCAGTTGCTCCGGGGCCGCATAGTCGGGCGTCATGGCCCTGGCGCCTTCGCCAGTAAGCTGCGTCGGTTGTCCAGGTTGCCCCTCACCCTGCAACATTTTCGCGATACCGAAGTCGAGCAGCTTAACCTGTCCATCGTGGCGAACCAAAACGTTGGAGGGCTTCAGGTCACGATGCACAATCAGGTTGACATGGGCGTGCTCCACGGCGCGCAGCACGTCCAGGAAGAGGTGGACGCGCGCATCGACGTTGAGTCGGCGGTGATCGCAGTACCGATCGATATGGTCGCCCTCGACATGCTCGAGGACAAGGTAAGGCTGTCCCGCATGCGATACCCCCGCATCAATCAACTCCGCGATGTGTGAATGTGCGAGACGGCTGAGGATAGTGCCTTCGCGGCTGAATCGCTTTTCACCAGCTCTCCCGATCAGTGCGATATTGAGAAACTTCACCGCTACTTTGCGGTCGAACCGCCCGTCGCTTCTTTCCGCCAGCCAGACGCTGCCCATCCCGCCTTGACCGATCTGCGAAAGCAGCGTGTAGACACCCACCGTCTGACCGGCCAGACCAGGCTCGTCGACCTTGATGGCGTTCTCAAGAAAGCCCTTCTCAGAGAGGGCACAATGTTCCTCGAGCAGCATTTCAAGCTGCTCGGCCCGGATCGGATCACGGGAGCGCATGCCGGATAGCCAGTCCGACCGCTCCTCCTCCGTCATTTCGAGCGCCTCGTCCAGGTACGGGCTTAGAGCTTGCCATTGATCGGGGCCGAGTGTCCGCATTGATTCCTTAAACGGACAAATCTGCCCGAATGCTGCGGTGGAGATAAATGCGCGCCTTCTCCCACTTTCTCTGGGCGGTACGTTCCGACAGTTTCTGCATAGCAGCGATTTCGGCAAACGAGAACCCGCAGAAGAATTTGAGATCAACCAACTGAGCGAGCTCAGGCTCGAATTTCGCCAGTTGATCCAAAGCGTCGCTGATCAATGAGAGCTCTTTGGGATCGACTGGATTCTCGACGCTATCCGCTTCAAGAGAAGTAATTTTGAATTCACCGCCGCGTTTCACGGCACAACGGTTGCGAGCATGATCAATGATCAGCCCTCTCATCACGCGCGTGGCGTATCCCATGAACCGCGCTTCATCGGGGAACGAGGCTCCGTCCCGTGCATACATATCGAGATAGGCTTCGTGCACAAGCGTGGTAACACTTAGACTTGTGGGAGTGCCCCGCCGAGCCAATTCGCGTTTCGCGACTCGGTGTAAGTCAGAGTACAAGGCGCTGAATAACGCCCCAGCTGCTGCACTCTGATCGCCTTCCGCCAGGTTGACGGGAGGAATCGTTGACCCCATGCTGCCCCTCCAAGTACGAAAACACTTCCAGCCCTTACAGACTTCGCTGGAGTAGTGAAAAAGGAAGTACGCCCCGAGCACCGGCTCCCGTGCTTACCAGAAACCTACTCAATGAATAACGGGAGGTGATGGACGGATCATATAGCCGCCGCTGCGCAGAGGGTTGTCACACGTTTGTCATATTCTCGTAACGCACAAAACACAAAGTCATGGACCTCACTGTTTCCACGCACGCATTCCGGAGACACCTACTTCATCCCGGACAAAAACGTGGGGTAGATCCCCGACGTACAACATCCGGGTTGATCGGTGCGGCTCGGATTCCGTCACGGAATTCTGTCTGCTACCGGCAATAATTTTTCGGAGAGTCGAAGTTTTGTTGGATCAGAGTGAACGTTGCGCTGGGAAACAGATGGCGATGACACAGCGAGAAGCCGCCGGCACAATGCTCGGGACGAATCCCATAAAGAAGATCGCGTGCCACACTCGGTTGTCGAGCGCCGGGATGATTGTGTTTTTTCTTGTCGGCCGTCGTACAATAAACGTACGATAGAGGCGGGACGGCGCACGTTGGTGTTTGTAGACTAGATCTGAAACGTTGGGAACTGGTTTATTTTCAATAACATCTATGCCTGTCGCGCAGCCACTCTTTCACTCCAAAAGCTAAGGAAGGCCGGCCCGAGGCCGATTGGTTTCAAATGAATATTCTGATCGATCTAATTTATGTAGTGCACATTCTGGTGTCCTTTTTCCTGATCATCGTGGTCTTGCTGCAAAGTGGAAAGAGTGGCGACATCGCGGCGGCGTTTGGAGGGATGGGTAGCCAAACAGCATTCGGCCCGCGCGGAGCAGCCACCGCCCTTTCCAAGGCGACAACTTGGTCAGCCGTGCTGTTCATGGTGACTTCGATCACCCTTTCGATCTTCGCAGTGCGACGCACCGGTTCGCCCGCTTCTTCCGGTTCCGTGCTTTCGGGCGTGAAAGGAAGTACCTCCAATTCGCAGCCGGCTACTCCTGCTCAAGCCCCGGCGGCTCCGTCACAGCCCGCACCTGCAAAGTAACTAACGAGCAAATTAGAAATGGAGTCCTCCATAGTGGAGGACTTTCTTTTGGCCAGTCGCCGCTTGCCCGGTTTTCATCAACTAGGATGCTTTTATGATTCACGAGATTCTGCCGGTCGGACCTCTCCAGTGCAATTGCTCCGTGATAGGTGATCCGGCGACGCATGAGGGGATGGTTATCGATCCGGGAGATGACATCGAACAGGTGCTTGCGTTAATCAAGAAGCACCAGCTTCAAGTGAAGCAGATCGTCATTACTCACGCCCACATCGACCACGTCGGCGGAGCCATGAAACTGCGAGCCGTCACTGGTGCGCCTATTCTTCTCAACCAGAATGACTATGCGCTCCTGAAGATGCTTGATATTCAAGCTGCATGGATCGGCGTAGCTACGCCCGGCAAAGTCGAAGTCGATCACAGCATTAGCCACGCTGACACGCTCCAGGCAGGTGCTCTGAATGCTCAGATCCTGCACACCCCTGGGCACACCGAGGGCAGTATCTGCCTCTACTTCTCAACCGAGAACAAGCTCATCGCGGGAGATACTCTTTTTGCGGGAAGCATCGGACGCACGGATTTGCCTGGCGGCTCCTATGAGAAAATTCTGAATTCACTTCACGAGACAGTTCTCACCTTGCCTGACGAGACCATCGTCGTGCCCGGACACGGCCCTCTGACGACGATTGGCGAAGAGCGAGAGAGCAACCCGTTTCTGCAGAAACGCTAGCCTGAGAAGGGCGGCCCGGCAGCTTTTACCTCCTGAAACAAGACGCTAATCGTTGAAGCATCCATGCGGCGCGAGTCTGGCGGCACAGCCTTGACGGGCCCTTCAAGCAGACGCCAAGGATGCGCTTGATCCCTTCGCGAAACGTCGCCGCGGATGCAATGAGGCTGATCACCAGGTAACCATCGTTGGAAAAATCGTAAAAGTGGCCCGGGTGCACCAGCACACCAACTTTGCGTAGAAGATCAATCGCCAGGTCCTCATCCGACTGTAGGGCCGGAACTCGTAACACAACGTACCAGCCGCCATCGACCAGGAGACGCTGACAGGTCTTCTGATGAGCCAATTGACGGTCAAGCTCCCGGATATTGCTGCGAACTCGATCGAGCAGCAATGGCTGAATGTTCTTTCTCTGGTCCAGCAACACCGGAGTTGCCAGTTGTAGCGGAGTGTTCATAGAAAGATAAGTATCTGCAATTACCTCCAACCGCGCCAGCGCTTCCCTGCTCTGTTCTTCCGGGCCGCTTACGGCAATCCAGGCGACTTTCATTTGCGGCAGGGCGGAAATCTTTGAAATCCCGCTCAGAGTGAACGTCAAGACCGCGTCATTCACCACAAACGAGGACCGGGCTGCTCCGTCGTGCGCATAGTCCAAAAAAACCTCGTCGACGACCAAGGCGAGGCCGTACTCCATGCAAAAGCGGTTAAGTCCTTCGACTTCTGCCGGCGTAATGTACGACCCCGTAGGATTATTCGGGTGTACCACCACCACAGCACGCGTGCGATGATTCACGGATTTGTAGAGCGAGGGAAAATCGATCTGCCAACCGCCATCGTAGACCAGCGGATAGGGCGCTATTTTCACATCCTGCAGGTCCGCCAGAAACTCGAAGAGGGGATAGCTCGGCTTAGGAACTAAAATTTCGTCATCCGGGTTACAAAGCAACCGGAAGACGTACGAGTATCCCTCGCTCGTGCTCGTGGTGAGGACTAGCGATTCGGAGTCAAGACCGTACAGGCCGTGGGCGTCATGGTAGTAGCGACCAACCGCCTGGCGAGCCGGCAAAAGTCCTTTGGGTTGGGGATCGTATTCCATGGCCTCGGGCTGAGCGAGGGCTTTGAGAATGGCCTCACCGTCATAAGGGAGACCTGCCTGGGTAGGGTTCGACAGGCTCAGATCCAGCACTTCCTGTCCCGCCGCACGCAAATCTGCTTGCGCTTGCGCGAAGCGGTTCGGAGTGAGCTTCCAATCAGTGCGTTTGGAAAACATGGGCGGTAGGTGACGTCGTCTGCACCACGGTCACAACCGGGATCAATCTACTTGGCAAAGGCTTCCTTGTTGACGACGTACGGCATTTTAGTGATGTCCCCGCCATAGTTGCCTTCGAGAACATCGATAAGGCCCTGCACACATCGCCCGGCCATGCCTTTGTCCGGGTCGGTCGAGAGTCGTGTGATTCGTGCCGCACTCGCAAAATGCGGAAGCAGACGGCAACGGTCCTCAATCGAGGGATCGCGCAGAGGTGAGTCCGCTGGTAGAGGTTCTCGTTCGTATACGTCCAAGGCTGCTCCTGCGATCCATCTCTCGCGCAGCGCTCTGGCCAGTGCGGTTTCGTCAATTACCGGTCCCCGCGACGTGTTCACGAGATACGCCGTGGATTTCATCTTTCGGAAGGTTTGCTCGTTAAACAGATGGAAGGTCGGGGTGGAACTCTCGCCTTCCCGCAGCAATGGAACATGCACGCTGACAAAATCAGCGCCGGAGAGTGCTTCATCCAGAGTCACATATTTGATCCAGTTTTTTTCCCGGCAGATTCCGCGAGCTTGACGCAGGTCGTTCACTTCCTGAATCGACTTGATGTATTCGGTATTTTGATATGCCGGGTCGTAGCACAGGATGTTCATATCCAAGCCGGCACACTTCTTGATCATGGCCAGCCCAATCCGTCCGGTGCCAATGATGGCGATGGTTTTACCAGTGACTTCGTCGCCCAGAAACGGAAGGTAGGGATGCCAGAATCCCCACTTGTTCTCGCGGGTCAGATGCTCGGCGCTCCACAGTTTGCGCGCCAGGGCCCCCATCATGAAAAAGGCAAATTCGGCCGTTGCTTCAGTCAGTACGTCGGCGGTATTGGTAAACGGAATCCGGTAACGATTGGCGTCGGCGCGATTGATGTTGTCGAATCCAACGGCATACTGCGCCACAACCTTAAGTTTGCCCATACCTGCCTCGAACAGCTCCGCATCGACGGAATCGCGAAGGGTACTGATCAGACCATCGATGCCGGTCTTCAGTTTTTCGATGATCAAGCCTTTCGGAGGCGGTTCTGGACTTCCATAGACTTCGACCTCGTAGCCGCGCTGGCGCAGAAGGTCGATGGACTCTCCAATATCACAGGTGGCAAACACGCGAAGTGGCTTGGTCATCGTTTTCTCTGGATGGATCGTTCAGGCAGCCCGCAGGCGAATCGCGTGCGTGGACAAAGAAGGAACAGTGTACTCCAAGGCAGGGTCGTGCCGGTTATCCGACAAAGAGCCGGGCAGTAGAAGCGTCAGGCAGCCAGACATCGTCCGCCGGCCCGCTGAAGGCTAAAGATGTGTGCCTGCGAGTTGTTGTTCTTCGACAGCCACACGATGGTTTTTCTTAATATCAACCAGCTCAACAGCCTTATGCGCAATGTGCTCGCCGCTTACCTCGAATTCTTTGATAAGTTCCCAGGGCGCGCCCGAGTCGCCGAACCGGTCCTTCACTCCGATAGCTCCCGTGATTACCGGGTGGCCATACAGCACCGGGCTGGACGTAACGATATTGCTCACGCGCCAGGCGAGCGCTCCGATCTGGTGCTCCTCTGCGGTCAAAATCACTCCCGTTTGCTTGGCAGCCCAGATGATTGCCGCCTCGTCCATCGGTTTCAGAGTATGAAGATTGAGGATGCGGGTTTCGAACCCGAATTCGCGTTTCAGAATCCAAGCGGCACGCATCGCTTCCGGGACCATTGGACCACACGCAACGATAGTGAGGTCCTCGCCCTCATCTTGATACTTGCTCTCCAAGGTGGTTTCAAACGCCTTCAGGAAACTTTCTCCCGGCTGGCGCAAGCGGATCACGTTTGCCTTGCCAAAGACAAAGGGCGTCTGCTCATCGGTGACCACCGGAGTCGCCTCGCGCGCGAAACGAATGTATTTCGGTCCTTTGTGCTCGAGTAGAAGAAAATTCGTAGCCTTGCGCGTCTCCACGACGTCGCAGGGGACGACCACCGACATGTTGGGAAGACCGCACATCGCGAACAGGTCTTCCAAAGCCTGATGCGTGGCCCCGTCGGGTCCGACCGACACCCCACCATGCGCTCCGGCGATCATTACGTTGAAGTCGCCATAGCAAATCGACGTGCGGATCTGGTCGAGGTTGCGCGCCGCCGCAAAAGTTGCGTATGTGCCAAACACCGGCAGCTTTCCTTCCTTGGCGAGTCCGGCCGCCACCGAGGTTGCCGACTGCTCGGCGATTCCCATACTGATCCAGCGATTCTTGCGCTCGGGCTTGGAAGCGTAAAAATCACTGATGGTAATGGATCCGGAAATATCCAGACCCAGGCACACGACTCGTTCGTCCCCGCCGTTTTCAGCGAGCGCCTGGCCAAATCCCTTGCGGGTTGGCTCCATCTTCACCTTCATGTTGAGCGCTCTATTCCACCAGTAATCGTGATTAAACTCGGGCATTTTCTGATGGAGTCGGTGATCAATCGCAGCCTGATAATTCTTTGCTTTCTCCAGTAGGTGCTGCACCGGAATCCGATCCGCTACCTCGAGTTCGTTCAATCCTTTGACCAACTCCTCGGAGGTCGGCGTTTTCCCGTGCCAGCCGGCCACGTTCTCCATGAAACTGACGCCTTTGCCTTTCACGGTATCAGCCAGTAGAACCAGCGGCTTGCCGCGATGCGCCTTGGCGCTTTCGAGCGCTTCCACCACTTGCTCCATGTTGTGCCCATCGATTCGCCTAACCTCCCAACCAAAGCCGCGATATTTCTCTTCGAGAGGCTCAACGTTCATGACTTCCGCCACGGGTCCGTCAATCTGCAAGCGGTTGCAGTCGACGATGCCGACCAGGTTATCAAGACCGTGATGGCTCGCCTCCATGGCGGCCTCCCAAATCTGGCCCTCCTGCTGTTCACCGTCGCCCATGATGCAGAACGTCTTGTAGCTCTTGCCGTTTAACTTCCCCGCCAATGCGATCCCAATTGCGATACTGAGGCCCTGCCCGAGAGAGCCGGTGGAAACTTCCACGCCCGGCAGTTTCAGCCAATGGGGATGTCCCTGGTAAGGCGAGCCTAGCTTGCGCAGCAGCACCACATCCTCGATCGGACAAAAGCCGGCAAATGCCAAGCCCAGGTACAGGCTCGGTGCCTTGTGCCCGGTGGACCAGATAATGCGGTCGCGATCCTCCCAGTTGGGTTTGTCCGGATCGTGTTCCGCCACTCGCAGGTAAAGAGCTGCAGTGATGTCCATGATGGAAAGCGTGCCACCCGCGTGCCCGCTGCCCGCAGCATTCAGAGCAACCAGGTCATAGCCGCGCATCAGCTTTGCGGCATCTTTAAGTTCATCGACGGAATAGGCACGCCGGACTTCACCGGTGACAGAGTTTTTGAGGGCCACAGAGACTCCTTGGCGGGCGCACAGACAAACCAGTTCTTGCGCTCCGAGCTTCGCGCACCGAGCTTAGCGAGGAATGTCTCGCGGAACAGTGAGGAGAATCACAAAGAGGAGTGACGGCTGACTTCCGGCAGGCCTGGCTGTCCGCCATTAGCGCTTAGCTGGCATCCTTTGGATTCAAAGGAAAAGCTAAGTGTTAACGGCCAATAGCTGCCTCACAGATTTTTCGCGGTCCACTGCTGAATTCGATCGAGCGCTTTATTCAGATTTTCCAGCGAATTCGCGACGCTGAAGCGGAGGTAGCCTTCGCCAAAATCGCCAAAGGCGGTTCCCGAAAGACAGGCCACGCCCGCCTCTTCCAGGATCGCGTTAGCCAGTTTCTTGGATGGCCAACCAGTTTTGGTGATGTTGGGAAACGCGTAAAAGGCCCCCTTCGGCATGCGACAGGAGAATCCCTTGATTCGATTCAACCCCGCGACGAAGACATCGCGACGGCGCTTAAACTCATCCCGCATGCGGTCCACCGACGACTGATCTCCGCGGAGCGCCTCTACGCCGGCAATCTGGGTGAAGCTGGCTGTACAGGAGTTCGAATTGGTCATCAACCGCGTAATGTGCGCGGCCAGGTCGGGTCGCATCACGCCATAGCCCATACGCCAGCCAGTCATGGCATATGTCTTTGAGAACCCGTCCAGCAGGATGGTCCGGTCCTTGAAGCCCGGGATCGACATGATCGAGAAGTGGTCGCCCTCGAAAATCAGCCGGCTGTAGATTTCGTCGGATAACACCATCACATTGCGATCGCCAATGGCATCGGCGATGTCGTGGATATCAGACTTGGTTAGCACGCCCCCGGTCGGGTTCTGCGGCGAATTCAGGATGATCAGGCGGGTCCGGTCGTTGATCAGGGATGCCAACTCGTTCACGTCGAGCCCGAAATCCCTATCTTCCCGCAGTTGGATTGGGATCGGGCGTCCACCGACGTAATCGATCATCGACTCGTAGATCGGGAATCCGGGATTAGGGTAGATGACCTCATCTCCCGCATCCACTAATGCCAGGATCGAAAAGAAAATAATAGGCTTGCCGCCCGGGACAACCACCACTTCATCGTTCGCAACCGGCACTCCCCGGGTTTTGGCCACATAGTCGGCGATTTCCTGGCGAAGTTCAGGCAAGCCGGCGGATGGGCCATAGTGGGTCCAGCCCTTGTGCAGGGCGCCAACCGCCGCTTCCACCACATTGGGGGGCGTGTCGAAGTCAGGCTCACCAATCTCCAGGTGGACGATGTCCTTTCCCTGACGCTCAAGAGCCCGCGCCTTGTTCAGAACTTCGAATGCAGTTTCGGTGCCGAGCCGCGACATCCGGCTGGCGAGACGCAGTTGATGCTGGGTGGCATTTTCCATGACGAGCCGAGGCATTATACCCTCTCGAACGTTCAGATTGGCCGCTTCCTGGGATTATGGTCCAACAAGGGCGAGACGTCGGGGTCGCAAATCACCGCGCTTCGTGACGCGGCCCACAGGGGTGCGACGGACCGGTACGCTTCCTTCCGCAGGGCGACGGAGGAAAACTATTCCGAAACCGTATGTTCTTCGCTCTGGGCACGCAGAACGCGGTCCACTGAGTAGGGGGCTCGCCGGGTAGGCTCGTGATAATGGCGCACTTGCATTTCTCCCAGTAAGCCCACCGCCAGCATGT
>Ga0193755_1000114_pt1 | contig 22003 bp, 19 predicted proteins | sample H1a2metaG_FD_144921 | JGI IMG/M metagenome (GOLD analysis project Ga0193755, IMG submission 144921) | Soil microbial communities from a riparian zone of the East river system, Colorado, United States - H1a2 | ecosystem: Environmental > Terrestrial > Soil > Riparian zone | place: USA: East River...
CTCCGCACTCCGCATTCTGTCGCTGATCCTGTCGTTCGCCGGGCGAGCCGAAACTCAGGCGGATCCGTCTGGCAGCTGGCGCACGTTGCACACGCCCCACTTCCGCATCCACTTCCGGCCTTCCTACCGCGACGCGGCGCTCACGCAGGCGCGCGAAGCGGAGCGGTCCTACGGGTTGCTCGCCACGGAGCTGCACCCGCCGCGCGGCGTCGTGGACATCACGTTGGCCGACGACATCGACGCCGCCAACGGCTTCACCACCGTCTTTCCCACGAGCCGGATCACCATCTTCGCCGCGCCGCCCGCCGGCGACCACGGACTCCTGTTCTTCGACAACTGGCTCCGGCTTGTGACCACGCACGAGCTGGCACACGTGTTTCACCTCGACCGCTCGCGCGGGCTGTGGGGCGGGCTGCAGCGCGTCTTCGGACGGGCCCCCGGGCTGTTCCCGAACGAGTATCAGCCGAGCTGGGTGATCGAAGGGCTCGCGACGTACTACGAGTCCAAGTTCACGAACGCGGGACGGGTGCGGGGGAGCTTCCATACCCAGCTGCTCGCAGCGGACCAGGCGGCGGAGGCCTCGCGGTCCCCGTGGAACGCGACGCTGTTCACGCGCTGGGCGGACGGACTGGTCCCGTACGCGTATGGCAGCCGCTTCTTTCATTATCTCGCCGGTGCGGTGGGCGACTCGGTGGTCCCCCGGTTCGCCGAGGCCACCGCCGCCCAGCTCATTCCATTCCGCGTCGGGCGCCAGGTGGCGCGCGTGGCGCCCGGACGCACGCTGGGCGGCGAATGGCCGCGGGGGACGGCACCCGACCTGCCTGCGATGCGTGGCGCGCCGCCCGCAGCGCGCGTGCTCGACAGCCTGCTCCGGACGGAGCCGGTGCCGCGCGTATCGCCGGACGGACGGCGAGTGGCGTACGTGCGGGACGACGGGAAGGGGACGAGCGTGCTCCGCGTGGTCGACGCCGCGACGGAGCGCCCAGTGGCCGCCCATCGCGTCAACGGCGGCGTGGACTACGACTGGCTGGGAGACACCCTGGTGGTCACGCAGCTCGATTTCACGAGCCGGTGGCGGATCCGGAGCGACCTCTACCGCTGGGTCCCGGGACGGGCATGGCGGCGCGCGACGCGCGGCGCCCGGCTAGTCGCCCCCGCCGGGGGCGGCGGACGTCTCGTAGCGATCGCGCTCGGCCCCGGCTCGAGCCGCCCGACTGTGCCCGCACCGGCTCTGCCGCGCGGCGCGGTGTGGGAGGACGTGGCGCCATCGCCCGATGGGCGCCGCGTGGCCGGCAGCCGGAGCGCGGACGGCCGCTGGGCACTGGTGCGCTGGCCGGCGGACTCGCCCGATGCCGCCGTGGTGCTCCTCGAGACCAGCGGCAGCATCGCCGACGTGGTGTGGACCGCCGGCGGGGAGCTCTGGTTCGTCGCCGACCCGACGGGGGTTCCGCAAGTGTACCGCTGGCGCGACTCGGGGGCGGGCGGCGCGCAGCCGATCACGAGCGAGCCGCTCGGCGCCCGCGCACCGGCGCCGCTCCCTGACGGCACCCTGCTGTACGCCGCGCTCAGGGCGCGCGGCTGGGAGCTGCGCCGGGCGCCGGCGCTCGAGGGAGGTGGGCCGGTCACGTTCGCGGAGCCGCAGCCGTTCGACTCCGCGCCGCCTGTGCCGGTCTCCGAGACCGGCTACACGATGTGGCCGTCGCTGCGTCCGCATTTCTGGATCCCGGTGTTCGAGAACGCCGGGCCAACCGGAAGGTTCGGTGGCGCTCTGACGGCGGGAACCGACGCCTTGGGTCGCTTCGCCTACGCCGCGGACCTGTTCATTTCCCCGCACCCGTTCCGCGCCGCGGGCGACTTCGTCCTGGTTTCCTCTGTGCTGGGCAACCCGACGCTCGACCTTTCGGCCTGGGCGTCGTGGTCGGACCTTGCATCGCCACCGAGCGCACCGAATCTCACGGTCTCGGAGCTCGACCACTATGCGGCTCTCGGTGCGTCGTTCGTGACGCGCCGCTGGCGCACGTTGGCGAGCGTGCGGGCCGCGGTGGAGTTCGAGCGCACGCGCTTCGCCACGATCCCCGACACCTCGCTCGCCGCCTTCTGCTCGGGGTGTAACACGCAGAACCTCGTCGGCGGCTCGGTGACGCTCACCCTGTCGCGGTTAGTGATGGGTGCCCTTTCGATTTCACCGGAGAACGGGGTCACGTGGTCCGCGACCTACCGCCGGCGGGACGAGCCGGGCACCGCTCGCTGGTCGAACGAGGTACGCTCCCGGCTGGCGGCGTACCTGCGCGTACCGGGTGTCGGCGGCTTCGCGCATCATGTGCTGGCGCTGCGGGTCTTGGCAGGCGGCACCACCGGTCCGCTCGGCACGCTCTTCCGGGTGGGTGGGGTGGCGCCCCAGGGCGTGAACGTCTTCTTCGCGCCATCGTTGAGCGCGACGCGCGCGTTTCCGCTCCGCGGGTATGCGTCGGGCGAGCTGCGCGGCCAGCGCGCGGCCGCGGGCAGCGTCGAGTACCGGATGCCGCTCGCACTCGTGGGCCGCGCGCTTGGCCACCTCCCCCTCGGGGTCGACAAGGTGTGGCTCAACCTGTTCGCCGACGCGGGTGACGCCTGGGCGCCCGGGACGTCGCCGCGCCTCACCCGACTTCGCTCCGCCGGACTCGAGCTCGCGGGCCGGATGACGGTGAGCTACGACTTTCCCCTGTCGGTACGACTCGGCGTCGCGCAACCGCTCGCCGATCCACCGTCCGGCGCGCCGCGGCGGCCGCAGTGGTACGCGGCACTCGCTTCCGACTTCTGAGCACGCGGGGCACTGTCGCGAGTTGACACGTCGTCCGACCAATCCCTAAGTTTCCGCGACCCTTCGGAGAATTGATGTACTGCTCCCGCTGCGGCACCCAGAACGACGACGCCAGCAAGTTCTGCCGCTCCTGCGGACTGGATCTTTCGCACACGACTCCGGTCGCCGCCGTGCGCGACGAGCAGGTCGACGCGACGGAGCTCGATCTGGTGCGGGAACAGCTGAAAGACGAGTACGAGATCCTCGAAGAGCTGGGCCGCGGTGGGATGGCCATCGTCTTCAAGGCGCGCGAGAAGCAGCTGGAGCGCGACGTGGCGATCAAGGTCCTCCCGTTCTCCCTCGCGTTCGACAAGGAATTCGTCGAGCGGTTCCAGCGCGAAGCCCGTACCTCCGCCAAGCTCGAGCACCCCAGCATCATCCCGATTTATCGCGTCGGCAAATCCGGTCGGGTGATCTACTTCGTCATGAAGTTCCTGCGCGGCAAGCCGCTATCGTCCGTGCTGGCCGCGCGGGGCACGCTCCCCCCGGCCGAGATCCGTCAGATCCTCGTCCAGGTGGCGCGCGCCCTCGCGTACGCGCACAAGAGCGGCATCGTGCACCGCGACATCAAGCCCGACAACATCATGTTCGACGAGCACGGGCTGGCGGTGGTCACGGATTTCGGAATCGCGAAGGCGGCTTCGGGCGGCAAGCTCACCGGCACCGGAATGTCCATCGGCACGCCGCATTACATGAGCCCCGAGCAGGCGCGCGCCCAGGGGCTCGACGGGCGCTCCGACATCTATTCGCTCGGCGTGGTCGCCTATCAGAGCCTCACCGGCCGCGTGCCGTTCGACGGCGAGGACTCGTTCTCGATCGGCTACAAGCACATCATGGAGGAAATCCCCACCCCGCCGCTCGAGACCTACGACCAGCGCACCGTGTTCGAGATCACCAGGAAGATGATGGCGAAGTCCCCCGACGAGCGGTTTCAGAGCGCGGACGATCTCGTGCAGGCGCTCGAGGCGGGGGGCGGCTTCGCCGCCGTCGGACTCGCGACCGCCGCCACCAAGGCGATCCCGTCGCTCGCGGGAGTCCGGATGGCGTCCGCCGCCACCACGCCCCTGCCGCGCGTCTCCGGGAAGCCCGGCGCGGAGGACCATCACAAACGCTCCGTCGCCGCCGGGATCGCGCTCTGGGTGGTCGTCCTGGCCATCGGCTTGGGCGCCCCCGGCCTGTACGCGTACAAGAAGGGACTGCTGTTCTTCGCCCGGGCCGCGCCCGCGGACTCCGCGTCGGGCGCCCCCCGCGATACGCTCGCCCAGCGCCTGCTGTCCGACACCGGCGTCTCTTCAGCGCTCGACACGGCCGCCCGGGTTGCGGGCACCACTCCGCACGCCGACAGCGCCCGCACGCGCGTGGTCCCTCCCGGGACACTCGGGCGCCTCACCCTCCAGGGCCTGCCCCAGGGCGCTCGCGTGACGCTCAACGGGATGCCGTTTCGGGGCTCGCAGGGAGACGTGCCTCCCGGCACCTACCGGCTCGCCGTGCGGGCGAGCGGGTTCGAGCCGTACGACCGCCAGGTGGTCATCACGCCGGGTGCGCCATCCACGGTGCGGATCGAGCTACAGCCCGGGTCGGGAGAAGGAGGGTCGGACGCCGGACCCTGCGACCAGTATGGGCCCGCCTACAACCAAGACAATCTCTGTTTCGACACACGTCCGCTGCCGCTCTCGCTGACACGCATCCCCGTGCCCGCCGACGCGACGATGGTCCCGCGCCAGGCAATCCTGCTGATCCATGTGTCCAAGGAGGGCTCGACGCTCGAGGCGCGCGTGTTCGGACCCTCCAACCTCGACACGTTCAACAACGAGGCGCTGGACATGGCGAAGACCCTGCGCTGGAACCCCGCTCAGAAAAACGGCGAGCCGGTAGACGCGTGGGTCCAGTGGACATTCCAGCCAGTGAGGCAATAAACATCGAGATCCACCCGACGGCCTTCATCGCTCCCGGCGCGGTCGTGCTGGGGGACGTCACGCTGGGCGCGCACGCGAGCGTGTGGTACGGCGCGGTGCTTCGCGCGGACATGGCCGCGATCGTGGTCGGCGAGAACACCAATCTCCAGGACGGCACGATCGTGCACGTGGATGAAGGGCTTCCCGCGCGAATCGGCGCGCGGGTCGGGGTGGGGCATCGCGCCATTCTGCACGGGTGCACCGTCGAGGACGACTGCCTGATCGGCATGGGGAGCGTGCTCCTCAACGGCGTCCACATCGGGACGGGCAGCGTCGTCGCGGCGGGTGCCGTCGTGCCCGAAGGCGCCCGCGTACCCCCAGGCTCGCTGGTGGTGGGGGTGCCGGCACGTGTCACGCGACCGGTGGACGACGCCCTGCGGGAGCGCATCCGAGACACCTGGGAGCACTACGTGGCCGAGGCGAAGCGGCACCGCGCGGGGGCGTTCCCGATCGCTGGAACAAGTTTGTGATGTGAATTGTTGGATGTGCCGTGGGGCTGGCGCTGTCGTGAGGTGTTGCCCGAGCGCGCCCAACGGTCTACCTTGCCCCTCCGCGCCTGTTTGGTCTGCGCGCAGCAAATTCACACATACCACACGTTTGGTGAGCAAGCTCACCTCCGCGAGGAACGAGCCCGCATGACTGCTTCCAGCCGCACTGGCACACTCGATCTGAGCCCCAACGCCGTCACCGTGCTCGAGCGGCGCTACCTGGTGAAGGACGACGAGGGGAAGCCGGTCGAGCGACCCGAGGACCTGTTCTGGCGGGTCGCGCGCACCATCGCCGAGCCGGATCGCCGCTACGGGGCCTCCGACAAGGCCGTGGAAGGGCTGGCGGAGACGTTCTTCGAGCTCATGGCCACTCGGGTCTGGATGCCGAATTCGCCCACCCTCATGAACGCCGGGCGGCCCCTTGGCCAGCTCTCGGCCTGCTTCGTGCTGCCCGTGGAGGACGCGCTCTCGAACGGCCAGAGCGGCATCTACGACACGCTGCGGGCCATGGCCCTGGTCCATCAGTCGGGGGGCGGCACCGGGTTCTCGTTCTCGCGCCTGCGTCCCAAGAACGACGTGGTGCGCTCCACCATGGGCGTGGCCTCGGGCCCCGTGTCGTTCATGAAGCTGTACGACGCGTCGACCGACGTCGTGAAGCAGGGCGGGACGCGCCGCGGCGCCAACATGGGCATCCTGCGGGTCGACCACCCCGACATCCTGGAGTTCATCGCCTGCAAGGACGACCTGACCCAGGTGACGAACTTCAACATTTCAGTGGCGGTGACGGACGCCTTCATGCGGGCGGTGGAGGAGGGGAAGAGTTACGACCTGATCCACCCGCGCACCGGCGCCGTCGTGGGCCAGCTCGACGCCCGCGAGGTGTTTCGAAAGGTGGTGCACGGCGCCTGGAAGACCGGGGAGCCGGGCGTGTACTTCATGGATCGAGCGAACTACTACAACCCGGTGCCGCAGCTCGGCAGTTACGAGGCGACCAACCCGTGCGGCGAGCAGCCGTTGCTTCCCTATGATGTCTGCAACCTCGGCTCGATCAACGTCGGACTGTTCGTGAAGGACGGCGACGTCGACTGGGATCGTCTGCGGACGGCGGTGCACCTGTGCACCCACTTCCTCGACAACGTCATCGACGCGAACAAATACCCGCTCGCCGAAATCGACGACCTCGCCAAGCGCATCCGTCGCATCGGTCTCGGGGTCATGGGCTGGGCGGACCTCTTGGTGCGCCTCGGCCTCCCCTACGACTCGGACGAGGGCGTGGCTCTGGGCCGCCGCGTGATGGAATTCGTGGATGAGGAGGCCAAGGCCGCCTCGGAGAAGCTCGCGGAGCAGCGCGGCGTGTTCCCCGAGTGGGAGCATTCGATCTGGGGGCCGGATGCGAGCTGCGCCCGCGGGCCCAAGGGCGAGCGCGTACGCCCCATGCGGAGGCTGCGCAACTGCAACCTCACCACCGTCGCTCCCACCGGCACCATCTCGATCATCGCCGGCTGCTCGTCGGGCATCGAGCCCCTGTTCGCCGTCGCGTTCATGCGGAATCAGGCGGGCGTGATCATGCCCGATGTGAACGAGGACTTCGTGGCGATCGCGAAGCAGGAAGGATGGTACTCGGATGCGCTGATGCAGCAGATCGCCGCCGCCGGGAACATTCACTTCGATCAGGTCCCGGCGAAGTGGCAGCGCGTGTTCGTCACCGCGCATGACGTGGCGCCGGAGTGGCACATCCAGATGCAGGCGGCGTTCCAGGAGTTCACCGATTCGGCGATCTCGAAGACCTGCAACTTCTCGAACGACGCGACCGAGGAGTACGTCGAGAAGATCTACCGGTACGCCTACAAGCTGGGCTGCAAGGGCGTGACCGTGTACCGCGACGGCGCGCGCGAGATGCAGGTGCTTTCCACCGGCTCGACGGCGAAGAAGGTGCAGGCGCAGGCGGCCGGCACCGGTGCCGGGGGGCCGGGGGGGCCGGACGCGCTGGCGGAGGCGCTGGGACGGATCGCGGAGCTCGAGGCCGAGCTCGCTCGCACCCGCGACAAGCTGCACGACGCGGAAGCGGAGAACCTGCAGCGGCGGGCGAAACGCTCGCGTCCCGATCTGCTCAAGGGTGCGACCCGGCGGGTCGAGACGCCGCTCGGCACGATGTACGTGAACATCACCGAGGACGACAAGGGCCAGCCGTTCGAGGTCTTCATCTCGCTCGGCAAAGCCGGCGGCGCGCTGATGGCCGATGTCGAAGCGATTGGACGCCTGATCTCACTCGCGCTGCGCTCGGGCATCCCCCTGCGCGAGGTGTACCGCCAGCTGCGGGGCATCTCGTCCGATCGGGTTGTCGGGCTCGGGCCGAACAAGGTGCTCTCGGTTCCCGACGCGATCGGGATCGCGATCGAAAAGTGGATGCAGGAAAAGCAGGGCATCCAGCAGGATCTGCTGGGCGGGCCCGGGGGGGGGCTGGCCGCCACGGCCGCGGTGCGCGACGCGATCGGGGGAGGAGGGGGGCCGGAAGACCCGGCCGCGCTTCGGGGCGGCGGCCCGGAGCAGGATTTCATCGGCGCCTGTCCCGACTGCGGATCGCAGCTGGCGTTCATCGAGGGCTGCGCCAAATGCCACGTGTGCGGCTTCTCGGAGTGCGGCTGAGCTAGGGGCAGCGGCGGTCGAGCGGCGCGGCTCACCGCGCGCCGGGGTCCCTCGTCACATTCCGCGCGTCGGTCGTGCCTGTGACGGCTGTCACGACCGGCGGCGCCTCGATCGTGTTATTCTAAGGGCGTGAGCATTCCGTTCCGCCCGATGACACCCACGCGGCTCCAGGCCAAAGGCTGGGCCCGGGTCGGCAGACCCGGTGCGCATCTGCTGCGTCGGGGTGCGTGGTACCCCGTCGTGCGCATCTCGTCGAGCCACATCGTGGTGCTGGACGTGAACCGGCGCAACGTACCTGTGGATCGGCGCTTCCTCGAGATCCGCTATCACCCTCCCGAGCGCTGGAGCGTCGTGCGGTGCGAGCCGCGCGAGATTCAACGGGTGGGGCGCCTGTTCCCCCTCACGTACGCCGTGTGTCCCGCCTGCCGCCACCGGCAAGGGTTTGAGTCGGACGTGAAGGAGCTGGTCTGCGATCGGTGCAAGAAAGCGGGAGCGCTGGCGTGGGATGAGATGAGCTAGCAACACCGATTAGACCACCGCCACCCGGTCCCCGACGGAAACGATTCCTGAACCCAATCCCTGGCAGTAGTAACCGCGCGTTCCGCCCTCCAAGAACTGCAGCGTCTCCTTCAGCACCCGGCTCTCGACGACTTCCCCCAGCGCCCAACCGCTGAACGGTCGGCACGGTTCCGCGATCTGGAGCACCTCCAGCCGCGTGAGCTCCTGACCGTCAGGTGCGACCAACACGACGCCGCGCTCCAGGTCCTCGAGCGCGATTCGACGCTCGGTCTCGACGATGATGTTCTCGCCGGCGCAGCCGAGCGTGATGTGCTCCCCGAAGCGGTCGCGCATCAACGCATAATGGGATGTGAAGCCGAGCGACACGCCGTGTGCGCCGTCCTCGTTCTTGGTGCGCGGGTGCGCGCGGTGGTGCACGTCCACGAGCCACGATCCGTCCGCCCCCTGTCCCAGGGCGCCGTCCGGTCCGAGCGCCAGGCGGTCCACCGCGAGCAGCGGCGTGGGGTCGTACACGCGAGTAGGCTTCTCACCGGTCTTGAGCGAGGAGCGTTGGATCTGCAAGCGGACGATTCGGCCGACGTCGTGCATAACGGAATCTATCAAAACGTGGTATCATGTGGGTCGCTATTTCCTATGCGTGTCACCCTCGGCTGGGCCCGCTGTGCGGACAACGTGGCGGACATTCTCCGCCGCGGCGCTTGGTATCCCATCGTCGAGGAGGCGGACGGCCACGTCGTCGTCGAAGTGCGACAGCAGCGGGTGCGGCTGCCCCGCGGCGACGTGACGATTCGGACGGAGGTCCCCGACCATTGGAGCATCGTGGCCCGCACCGGCGTGCTCCGGCCCACCCTGGGAGGGCGGGGGAGTGACGTCGCCACCACCTACGCGGTGTGTCCCCTGTGTCACTATCGGCAGGATTTCGCCGGCAACCCCGGCAGCCTGAAGTGTGTCCGCTGCGGCGCGAGCTCGCCGGTGGATTGGACGGAAACGTGCTAGGCGTTCCCACGGTCCAGGTTACACGTTGCGCGGAAATGCCGGTGCTCTTGCGACATGGTATGTAGTTAGTATATTAATCATCAACATATTAACTACTACCGCACGTGCAACGCATCACCTGCAACGTGCGACGTGTAACGGACTCACATGACCGACCGCTCCGAGCTGGCCCTGCAGCTGACCGACGCGATCCTCGCCGCCAAGGCGGCCGCGGAGCGGGCGGGGGACCGCGCGTTTCGCGCGTACGGCCTGTCGCACCGCGCCCAGGCGGCGCTGGTAGCGGTCGACCAGGGTGGGCCGGACGGGGCCCGCCCCAAAGAGATCGCCGCCCACTTACGCGTGTCTCGCGCGGCCGCCACCACGTTCATTCAGCGGCTCGAGACCAAGGGGCTGGTCGAGACGACGCCCGACCCGGAGGACGACCGCGGCGTACGCGTGACCCTCACCCGGCATGGCCTCGAGGTATTGCTGCGCGCCGGGCAACTCGAGCGCCGTCTCGCGGCCCGCGCCATCGAGGGACTGCCCGCGTCGAGCATCGCCCGGGCGGTTCACCTGCTCGAGGAGTTCAAGCTGCGGCTAGAAGAGAAGCAGATCGGGGTCGTGCGGTAGGGGTTACACGTGTGCGTATCTTTATGCATGACTCCGGTCCACCGCCCTTGCCGCTCGACCGAGCGAGAGACCACTTGAAGTGCGTCATCTATTCGACCAGTCGATATCCACTTAGCTCGTCCATCCAGACCAGGCTCGCAGTCCATCGTCCGGCCTCTTGCCCGACGATCCCGGCGCATGGTTTTCCACAGTTGGGCCATGCACCTGGAATGTTGAAAACTTGATGGTTGAAAACTTGATGATGGTTGAAAACTTGATGATGGTTGAAAACTTGATGATGGTTGAAAACTTGATGATGGTCGAAAACTTGATGAAGGAGGGAGAGGGAAGGGGGGAACGGCTCTGATCCGTCGCACTAAGATCGTCGCCACGCTCGGTCCCGCCACGGGGACGCCCGAGGGCATCGCCGGGCTGATCGGCGCCGGCGCGAACGTCATTCGTGTGAATTCGTCGCACGGGACGCCGGAGCTGCGCGCCAGCTGGATCGCCGCGGTGCGGGAGGCGGCAGCGGCCGCCGACGTCGCGGTGGCGGTGCTCGTGGACCTACAAGGGCCGCGCATCCGGGTCGGTAAGCTGGCCGCTCCGCGGCTGCTGCGTGCCGGAGAGACCGTCGTGTTTGCGCCGGAGGACGTGGCGCGCGGCGATGAGTTGCCGACGACGTACGCCGATCTCGCCACCGACGTCCGGCCGGGCGCCCGCATCCTGCTCGACGACGGGCTCTTGTCGCTCGAGGTCACGCGGATCGCCGCCCCGCGCGTCGAAGGCCGGGTAGTGGACGGCGGGACCCTCACGGCGCACAAGGGGATGAACCTCCCGGGGCTGCACGTGTCCGCTCCAGCGCTGACGGACAAGGACCGTGAAGACGCGGCGCACGCCGTCGCCGCCGGCGCCGACTATCTGGGGCTCTCGTTCGTGCGGCGGGCCGAGGACCTGGCCGAGCTGCGCGCGCTCGTCCCCTCCGACATGAAGCTCGTGGCGAAGATCGAGAAGGCGACCGCCCTCGAGGACCTGCCCCGGATTCTCGAGGCGTGCGATGCGGTGATGGTGGCGCGCGGCGACCTGGGGGTGGAGCTGCCGTTCGAGGAGGTGCCGGCGGTCCAGAAGCGCCTGATCCGCGAGGCGAACCGTTACGGCAAGCCGGTGATCACCGCCACCCAGATGCTCGAGTCGATGGTGCACCACCCGCGGCCGACCCGCGCCGAAGCGTCCGACGTGGCCAACGCGATCCTCGACGGCACGGATGCCGTCATGCTCTCGGCCGAGACGGCGATGGGAGAGTACCCTTTCGAGGCGGTGCGGGCGATGGACCGCATCATCCGGGAGATGGAGCGGCAGGGCCCGGCGGTGGGGGTGGGGACCCGGGACGAGCGTCGGCTCGTCCCCGGTGAGACGGTCTCCGTCGAAGACGCGATCGCGATCGGCACCAGCGCGGTGGCGCGGATGCTGCGCACGCCGCTCATCGTGACGCTTACCTCGGGCGGGTTTACCTCCCGCAAGGTCGCGGCGCTCCGCACCCCGGTGCCGATCCTCGCCGTGACCACCCAGGCCACGACCTACCGGCAGCTGACGCTGGTGTGGGGCGTGACGCCGGTCCTGGTGGATCGGGTGCCGGGCTACGACGCGATGCTCGCGGTGGTGCGCGACCTGATCCTGAAGCGCGGATACGCGCGCGCGGGTGACCGCATTGTGATGACGGCGGGCCTGCCGTGGGAGGTCTCCGGGACCACCAACCTCCTCAAGGTCGAGGTCGTGTGAGGTGAGGCTCGTGTTCCTCGGCACGGGCACGTCGTACGGGGTGCCGCAGATCGGGTGTGACTGCCGTACCTGCACATCGTCCGACCCGCGCGACCGGCGCACCCGCACGGCGGCGCTCATCGAGTCGGCAGGTCGGCGCCTCCTCATCGACACCCCGCCCGAGCTGCGGCTGCAGCTCGTGACGGCGGGCGTCGGGTCCATCGACGCGGTGCTGTTCACGCACGCCCACGCGGACCACGTCCACGGTATCGACGATCTGCGCGCCTTCTCGGCGCGCCAACGGGCCCCCCTCGCCGTGTACGGCGCGGCGGGCACGCTCGCCGAGCTGGAGCGCCGCTTCGCGTACATCTTCGACGGCGCGCCGGCTCAACCGGGGACGAGCAAGCCGGAGCTCGTCGCGCGGCCCCTCGAGCCCGACCACGAAGCCGAGATCGCGGGGATGGCGGTACGTGCACTGGTTCTGCCGCACGGCGACCGCACCGTGCTCGGCTATCGCGTGGGGCCGATTGCCTACCTCACCGACGCGAAAGCGATTCCGCAGGCGGCGCTGGCCAGGCTGGCGGGGCTCGAGGTGCTGGTGCTGAACGCGCTGTTGCCGCGGCCGCACCCCTTGCACCTCTCGATCCCGGAGGCCGTCGCGGCGGCGCAGCAAATCGGCGCGCGGCAGACCTTCCTCACGCACCTCACGCACGCGACGCCCCACGCGGAGCTCGCAGCGAGTCTGCCGGCGGGCGTCGCGCCGGCCTACGACGGGCTGGTCATCGAGGTGGGCCCGGTCTAGATTCGTCGCGAGGAGGGAGGGCAAGCGATGGCGAACGCACCCGAAGCGACGCTGCGACGGTTCCAGAGCCCGGCCGCGCGCCAGAGCGCCGCCCTGGACGAGCTGGTGCGCCAGGCGGTATTCGGCGCGCCCGAGGAGCGCGAGCAGGCGCGCTGGCTGATCTGGGAGATCGGGCAACAGGCGGGGGTGCGGCCGGCGTCGATCCACGAGCTGTACCTCGCGCGCGGTCGCGGCGAAGTGCGGCCCTTCACCACCCCGGCGATGAACATCCGCGTCCTCTCCTACGACTCCGCGCGCGCCGTCTTCCGGGCGGCCAAGCGGCTGGACGTGGGCGCCCTGATCTGCGAGATCGCCCGCTCCGAGATCGGCTACACCGAGCAGCGCCCCGCCGAATACGTCGCCGTGATGACCGCCGCCGCGCTGCGCGAGGGCTTCACGGGGCCGCTGTTCATCCAGGGCGACCACGTTCAGGTGAACGCCAAGAAATACGCGGTCGACGCCGAGACCGAGCTGCAGGCGATACGGACGCTCATCGAGGAAGAGCTGCACGCCGGGTTCTACAACATCGACGTCGACACCTCCACCCTGGTAGACCTCTCCCAGGCCACGCTCGACGCGCAGCAGCGCGTCAACTACGAGCGGGCCGCCGAGCTGACCACATTCATCCGAGACCGGGAGCCCGAAGGCGTGACGGTGTCCGTGGGCGCGGAGATCGGTGAGGTGGGTGGCAAGAACTCCGACGTGCACGAGCTCAAAGCCTTCATGGACGGCTACGTGCGCGCGCTCGCGCGCCTCGGGCCCCATGCGGGGATCAGCAAGATCTCCGTGCAGACGGGCACCAGCCACGGCGGTGTGGTGCTTCCTGACGGGTCGATCGCCAAGGTCCAGATCGACCTCGATGCCCTCAAGGCGCTGTCCGCCGACGCGCGGAGCAAGTACGGTCTGGGCGGCGCGGTCCAGCACGGGGCGTCGACGCTGCCGCCCGACGCGTTCGGCAACTTCCCCAAGTGCGAGGCGATCGAGATCCACCTCGCGACCAATTTCCAGAGCATGGTGTTCGACCACCCGCAGCTGCCGGCCGACCTGCGGCGCGAGCTGCAGGAGTGGGTGAAGGCGGAGTGCAAGGACGAGTGGAAGAAGGGGGATACCGAGGAGCAGTTCTACTACAAGAGCCGCAAGAAGGCGATCGGTCCCTTCAAGCGTCGCATGTGGGACCTGCCGGCGGACGTGCGCGCCGCGATCGCCGCCGACCTCGAGAAGACGTTCGTCTTCCTCTTCGAGCAGCTCCGCGTCACTGGGACGCGCGCGGTGACCGACCGCTACGTCAAGCCGCCGTTGCAGTCACACACGCAGCCGCGCCCGGTGGCGGTGGCGGCCCCGGATGATCTGGAGGCCGGAGAATGAGCGAGCGGGGTGGGTTCGGGCCGTTCCTGCTAGGCCTGGGCGTGGGCGCGGTGCTCGGGTTCTTGTTCGCGCCCGAGCTCGGCGACGCGTCGCGCACCAAGCTGTCGCGCAAGCTGCGCGACCTGCGCGACCTCGCGGCCGAGAAAGCCGGCGAGCTGCTCGACACCGCCGAGGACGAAGAGGATGAGGCGCCCACGGCCCGCGTCGCGATCGAGCGGCGGCTGACCGAGGCCAAGCGCCGCCGCCGCGGCGCCAAGGGTGCGAGCCGCGAGGAGGAGGAAGAGCCCCTCGCGTGAAGGCAGAGCGCGGCTGGCATCGGTCGGTGACCGGCATCGCCCGTCGGACGTTTGAGGCGGCCTTCGAAGACAACATTCCCTTCCTCGCGAGCGCGCTGTCGTTCGACCTGCTCCTCACCATCATCCCGTTCGTCGCGCTGTTGCTCGCCACGTTCGGCTACCTCGTACAGCATCAGATCACGACCCAGCAGGTCGAGCTGCACGAGCTGCTCGCTCGGCTGCTTCCTTCCACCGCGGGCGGCGCCCCCGACACGGCGTTCACGCAGGTGGAGGGCGCGCTCGCGAGCGTCGTGCGCCAGCGCGTCCGGCTGACCGCCGTGGGCCTGCCGCTGTTCTTGTGGTTCTCGACCCGCCTGTTCAGCGGCCTGCGGGCCGCGCTCAACGAAGTGTTCGACACCGACGAGCGGCGCTCCTGGCCCGTCGCGAAGCTGCTGGATCTCGCCATGGTACTGGGCACCGGCACGCTGCTGGTGCTGGGCGGGCTGGTGGCCACCTGGGAAGCGCGCAACGCGGGCAGCGTGAGCCGCAGCTTCGCGATCGACTGGCTGTGGCGGTTGAGTCTTGAATTGATCTCCTTCGCGCTCGGCGTCGCGCTCTTCTTCGCCATCTTCAAATTCCTGCCCAGCCGGCGCATCGTGTGGCGGACCGCCCTCGTCGCGGCCGTCTTCTGCTCGCTCGGCTTCGAGGTGGCGAAGCGACTGTACGCGCTGTACGTGACCCGGTTCGCCACCCTCGACCGCGTGGCCTCAGACGCGAACATCATCGCGTTGTTCCTGTTTCTCCTGTGGGTCTACTACACGGCCTACCTCTTCCTCCTGGGCGGCGAAGTGGCGGAGACATACGATCTGGTCCGCATGCGGCGGTCGCAGCGGGTGCAACTGGGATGACGCAGGGCCGCGGAACGTTATCTTGAGGCGATGAGCACGGGCGGTCCGCTGCGTCAGCCGATCCCTGTTGCCCGGTCGATCCTATGGAGCCCCGAAAGCGCGGGAGGGGGCGCCCAACGACCGGGTCACATGCCGTTTCCGGTCTTCCTGTCGCAGTCCGCGCTGACGGCGATCCATGAGCACGTGGCGACGCCTGCGCGACCCGGCCAGGGCGTCCTGGGCTTCCTGCTCGGCGACCTGTGCGAGTGCCCGGAGACCAACGTCTCCTACCTGGTGATCGACGCCGCCCTGCGGCTCAACCAGGCGATCTACGGCGACCGCACGCGCGACGTCATCACCCGGTTGTGGGATCGCGTCCAGGAGCAGCTCGAAACACAGCAGGCGCATCTCATCGGCTGGTACCACACACACCCGCCGCTCCCGCTGAGCCTCACCGAGCACGACGTCGAGACGCACGAGCACTACTTCGGCGAGCCGTGGCAGGTGACGTTGCTGCTCGGGACCGATGCGGAGGAGCCCGCGGCCGGGTTCTTCCGCGCCGGCCCCGACGAGTCGTGGCTCGCCACCCCACTGCCGTTCTATGAGCTCCTGGCCCCGGAATCGATCCGCCCGGATGGAAAGAAGCGCTCGTTCGTGACGTGGAAGAACCACCGCGCCTACAACCCCGTGACTCCACCGGCCGCACCCACGCTGCGAACCCCGGCGGCGAAGCCGCCCTCGGAGCCGAGGTTCACGCCGGCGTCGGCAAAACCGCAGCCGCCCCCACCGCCTCCCCCGCCGGCCCCGCCGGCCTCGCCGCCCAGACGGGAAGACGATAGGCACGAGCTCAAGTTCCTCACCGCTGCGGAGGACATCCCGCCGCCCCCGCCGCCCCGGGCGCCGCCGCCCCCGCGACGGCACACGTCTCCGCCGCGTCCGGCGCCCCCCCTCCCGCCCGAGCCGGAACCGGAGCCCGAGCCGGACGCCGTCGAGCCGATGTCCACGGACGAGGGAGGCGCGGCCGCGCCCATATGGCCCGACGAGTTCGAGGACCGGGAGCACGCCGCGGAGGCTGAGGCCGCCGAGGAGCTGGCGCAACCTGTCCCCCGGCGCCGCCGAGGGAAGCGTCGGAGGGGATTGTGGGTGACGTTGTTCGTGCTGCTGACCGCGGCAGGCGGCGCAGGGGCCTACTGGTGGTTCCAGCCGGAGCTGCCACTCCCCGAGTGGTCCACGATCACCAGTAAGTGGTCTGCGATCACGTCCACTATCAGCGGGAAGGTGTCCGCCATCAGCGGGAAGGTGTCCGCGCTCAAGGCAAAGCTCCGGCGGGCGCCACCGACTCCCGCTCCCCCGCAGCCCCGCGCACAGACTCCATCACGCCCGGCCACGCAGTCCGCGACTGCCGCCGCGCCGACGGCTCCCGCCCCGTCGCAACGACCTCCGTCGCAGCCCGCGCCGTCGCCTCCGGTGCCGCGCGCGCGCCTCGACGTAGCCGGCGACTCCCTGACTCAGGTCGTACGAACCTTCGACGAGCGGGCCTCCCAGTTCGCGCGGGGCCAAGTCCCCTGCGCGGGGCTGGCGCGCGGCCTGACGGCGGTGGAGAACCGCTGGATCGCATACAACACCGCGCGGCGCAATGCCGGGGTACTCGATGCCGCCCACGCGGCCCGCGACCAGACGCTGTACGCCGGCGTGGACTCGGTGGAGCGGCGGTTCGAGCAGTCAGGCTGCCCGCGGCCGTAGCGAGGAGCGTGGTACGCTGCCCATAGAGAACGGGGAGCCGGCATGCTAGCTTTCGGTGCCCCAGGTCCGCAGGTCGTCCGCTCGTGAACCGCGTCAGGCCCTCGCAGGGAGCAGCGCTAAACGATGTCGGGCGTCGCTGCGGGGTTGCCTGGGGCATTCCTTTTCAATGCGGAATGTCGAATGCGAAATGCGGAATGGAAATGCGAGCGAACTCTCGCGGCCCATTCCGCATTCCGACTTCCGCATTCCACATTCTGTTAGATTGCCTCCCTGATCGCACTGGCTCGCAAGTACCGTCCCAAGCGCTTTTCCGATCTGCTGGTCCAGGATCACGTGGCCGCTGCGCTACGTGGAGCCGTGGCCGGGGCCCGTGTGGCGCACGGGTACCTGTTCGCGGGTCCCCGCGGGGTGGGCAAGACCACCGCGGCCCGCATCCTCGCGATGGCGCTGAACTGCGAGCGGCGCGGCGCGGCAGGCACGCCGGCGGGTGAGCCGTGCGGCGAGTGCGATTCCTGCACTCGCGTCTGGACCGGCGCCGCGAACCTCGACGTCGTCGAGCTCGATGCCGCGTCGAACCGGGGCGTGGACGACGCGCGCGACCTGCGTGAGCGCGCCATGTACGCCGCCTCCGCGGAGGGCCGCCACAAAGTGTACATCGTGGATGAGGCCCATATGCTGACGCGCGAAGCGTGGAACGCGCTCCTCAAGATTCTCGAGGAGCCACCCCCGCGCGTCGTGTTCGTGTTCGCCACGACCGAGCCGCAGAAGATCGCGCAGAGTGCGGCCCCGATCCTGTCACGCCTGCAGCGTTTCGATTTCCGGCGGATTGGTCCCCATGCGATCGCCGATCGCCTCCGGCACGTCGTCACGGCGGAGGGGCTCGCCGCGGACGACGAGGCGCTCCACCTGATCGCCAAGAGCGCGGACGGCGGCATGCGCGACGGGCTCTCGATCCTCGACCAGGTCGTGTCGTTCGGCGAGGGACCCGTCACGGCCGCCCGCGTGCGTGAGGTGCTCGGCCTGATCTCGGACGACGTTTATGGCGAGCTGCTGCGACTCGTGTCGGAGCGCGACTCGAAGGGCGTGTTTCCGCTCGTGGAGCGGCTGGTGGACGCGGGCGCCGATCTCGGCGAGTTCGTGGCCGGGGCGGGCGAGGTCCTGCGCGCCGTGCTGTTGGTGAATCTCGGCGGGAAACCAGAGGGGTTCACGGAGGCGATGCTCGGGTTGATCGAGCGGTACCGCTCCCCGCTCCCTGCTCCCGATGTGGTGCGACTGCTGGCCGTGCTGTCGGAGACGGAGCCCCAGCTCCGCGCCAGCGGCAACGCGCGGCTCGCCGTCGAGCTCTTGCTGCTGCGGTGGGCGATGATGAGCAGGACCGTCGAGCTCGAAGCAGTCATCCGTGCGCTCGGGAAAGAGCTGGTGGAGCAGCCCGTGGAAAGGCCGGGGAAGGGTGGAGAGCCGGGGAAGAGTAGCCCTGCATCGGTGCTGCGCGACGCCGCTCCCGTTCCCCCTTCCCCGGCAGTTCCACGGGCCGTCTCCCCGGCTGTCCCCCCGGAAAAGGGTCCGTTGACGCTCGACCGCCTCCGCGCCCTCTGGCCTCGGATCGTTGACGACGCTCGCACGAAAAGCCCGATACTCGGCGCGCTGCTGCAGGTCACCGAGGTCGCCGACGTGGACGCCGGAGCGGTCACGATCCGGCTGCTCGACACGAATCCGGTGCATGCGGAGGGGCTCGAGCGGCAGCGGGACGCGTTGAGCCAGCTGGTGGCGCGCTACTGCACGGGGCCGGTGCGCATCAGGCAGGAGGGTGCGGGGGGCGGAGCGAGCCGCGACCGGTCCGCGCCGCGGCCCGTCCGCCTGACGGAGGAGGGGGCGCGGGCGGAGCGGCTCAAGACGCTGCGGGCGCAGGATCCCAGCCTCAACGCCGCCGTAGACGCGTTAGATTTGGAGTTATTGGAATAGCTTGCCACCTGTTTCGGCGAGGGGTAACTTTCGACGTATGGCGGATTTATCCAACCTGCTCCAGTTGGGGCAGCAGATGCAGTTCCGGTTGTCGGAAATCCAGTCTCAGCTGGCCCAGCAGACGGTGACCTGTACGGCGGGTGGCGGGATTGTCACAGCCACGGCCGACGGGCGGGGCCAGATCCGCGCCATCAAGATCGACCCCCAGGCGATCGCTCAGGGGGATGTGGAAATGCTCGAGGACCTCGTGCTCGCCGCGGTGTCGCAGGCGCAGCAGCGCGCCGCCGAGCTGTACCAGGCGGAGGTGAAGAAGCTCGCCTCGGGCCTGCCGTTCCCGTTTCAGCTGCCGCTATAATCCGCCGTGTCGGCTATCGAAGATCTCGTGACGGAGCTGGCGAAGCTCCCCGGGATCGGACGGAAGACAGCGCAGCGGCTCACGTTTTACCTGCTGAAGCAGCCGGCGGAGACCGCCACGCGCTTGGCGGAGGCGATCCGCACCGTCCGCGCGCGGGTGACGGCCTGCGGCGAGTGCGGCACGCTCACCGATGAGGACCCGTGCGCGATCTGCCGGGACCCGCGGCGCGACGCGAGTCTGCTGTGCGTGGTGGAGGAAGCCTCGGACGTGGCGGCCATCGAGCGCGCCGGGCGGTTCCGGGGACGCTACCACGTGCTGGGCGGACGGCTCTCCCCGCTCGAGGGCGTGGGTCCGGAGTCGCTGCACCTCGACCGGTTGATGGAGCGCGTGGCGAACGGAGGGGGAGCGGGGTTGCGAGAAGTGATCATCGCTACGAACCCGTCCATGGAGGGCGAGGTCACGGCGACCTACCTGCAGCAGCTGCTCAAGCCGACGGGCGTCCGGGTGACCCGCATCGCGCGGGGGATCCCGGTGGGCGGGGATCTCGAGTACGCCGACGGCGTGACCATCGCGCAGGCGCTCTTGGCCCGGCGGGACATGGCCGAGTCCGACAGACCCGAGGGGACGTAATGGCGGGTGCGGCGAGCTGGTCGTTCTCCGAGAACGACTTCAAGCAGATCCAGCAGCACTTGCAGGCGTATCTCCGGGACTCGAACGCCCGCTGCGCGCTGCTCGTTGACCGCACCGGCCAGCTGGTCGCCACCGTCGGCGACCCGCCGCAGTTCGACGCCACCGCCTTCGCCTCCCTCACCGCCGCCGACTTCAGCGCCAACGACCAGCTTGCCAAAATGATCGGCGAGCACGAGTTCGCCTCCCTGGTGCATCAAGGGGAGAAGGAGTCGATGTTCCTCGCCGACGTGGCGAAGCGCGTGATCCTGGTCGTGCTGTTCGACCAGCGCACCACCTTGGGCCTCGTGAAGCTCAAGGGGAAAGGCGCGGTGGAGAAGCTGAACAAGGTCTTCGAGGAGATGTTCAATCGTGTGGGCGCGGGCCCGACGGCGCCCGAAAAGGGCCTGCTCGAGGGGGCGGAAGACGAAATTGACAAACTCTTCGGTTGAGAGGGCGCGCGTCCCATGTCGATGATCAACTACGCGTCCCGCGAGATCAACTGCAAGCTCGTGTACTACGGCCCGGGCCTGGGCGGCAAGACGACCAACCTCGAGCACATTTACGGCAAGGTGTCGCCCAACACGCGCGGTAAGATGATCTCGCTCGCCACCGAAACCGAGCGCACGCTGTTCTTCGACTTCCTGCCGGTGGACCTGGGCACCATTCGCGGGTTCAAAACCCGCTTCCATCTGTACACGGTGCCGGGTCAGGTGTACTACAACGCGAGCCGCAAACTCATTCTGAAAGGTGTGGACGGGATCGTGTTTGTGGCCGACAGTCAGATCGAGCGGATGGAGGCGAACGTCGAGTCGATGCAGAACCTGTACGACAACATGTCGGAGTACGGCTACGACCTCACCAAGATTCCATTCATCATCCAGTACAACAAGCGCGACCTGCCGAATGCCGCGCCGATCCGTGACCTCCAGGCCTCCCTGAACCCGGGGTGGCCCATCGACGACGGCGCGCAGCAAAAGGTCACGCCCGATCCGACGCACGCGGGCGAGAACCTGGTCGACAAGGTCGACAACCAGTGGATCGGCCGCGCGCCGTACCTCGAGGCCGTGGCGGTCCGCGGCGACGGCGTGTTCGACACCCTGAAGACGGTGAGCAAGCTGGTCTTGAAGACGCTGAGCTAGGGGCGGTCTCATGCGCTGGACCCTCCCCAACATCCTCACGCTGGCGCGCATCTGCCTCACGCCGGTCCTCGCGCTGCTCCCCTTCATCGAGGGGTACTGGCCCAAGGTCATCGCGTTCCTGATCTTCCTCGCGGCCGTCGCCTCGGATGTCGTGGATGGCTATCTGGCGCGCCGGCGCAACGAGGTGAGCGAGCTGGGCCAGCTGCTCGACCCGATCGCCGACAAGCTGCTCCTGTTCGCCACACTCATCCCGATCTTCTGGCTCACGCGGCACCCCACGATCCTGGTCGATTACCGGATCCCGTGGTGGGGCAGCCTCCCCGTGTGGGTGGCCCTGCTGCTGGTGGGGCGCGAGCTCCTCATCACGGCGTTCCGCTTCTTCGCGAGGCGGCGAGGCGTGGTAATCCCGGCGATGGGGGCGGGGAAGCTCAAGGCGGTGGTGCAGAACGTGTTCATCGGAGCGACCCTGTTCTGGTTCGCCTGGAAAGACGCCCTCGCCGCCCATCCGTGGGCCGGCTGGTTCCGGAACTTCTGGGATCAGTTCCACGGTGCAGTGGTCGCCGTGACACTCGCGGGCGCCATTCTCCTCACCGTGTACTCGCTGGTCGTGTACCTGTACCACTACCGCGCGCTGTTCAGGGGCGGGTGAAGCTCGAAGTCCTCACCATCGGCACCGAGCTGGTGCTCGGTTACACCGTGGATACGAACGCCGCCGAGTTGGGCCGGGCGCTCGCCGCCGCGGGCGCGGAAATCACGCGCCGCACGACCGTCCCCGACCGGCCCGAGGCGATCCGCGCCGGTGTGGCCGAGGCCCTCGACCGCACCGGCTTCGTGATCACCACGGGCGGCTTGGGGCCTACACGGGACGACATGACCAAGACCGTGGTCGCCCAGCTGCTCGACAAGCGGCTCGTGCTCGATGAGCGCCTGCTCGCTAGTATCGAGGCGCGGTTCCGGCGCATGGGGCGTCCCATGCCGGCC
>Ga0193755_1000115_pt1 | contig 21876 bp, 18 predicted proteins | sample H1a2metaG_FD_144921 | JGI IMG/M metagenome (GOLD analysis project Ga0193755, IMG submission 144921) | Soil microbial communities from a riparian zone of the East river system, Colorado, United States - H1a2 | ecosystem: Environmental > Terrestrial > Soil > Riparian zone | place: USA: East River...
CACCCCGCGACTGGTGTATACCTGCAGAGATCCCACTCGATTTAACCCAGTGTGATATTTCCGCGCCATTGCGGGCAGGATAACCGGACCGACCCCGGGAATCCGCACCTGGCCGCCGTGCGAGTGGCCCGAGAGCTGAAGATCGACAGGAAACCTGGCTGAGTAATCGGCGAAGTCCGGTTCGTGGGCGAGTAAGAGTGTTGCCTCGGTTCGCGGAATGCCCGTCATCGTCTTTGCCAGATCAGCCTTTCCTTCCAGCGGGTCGTCGACGCCCGCGATCCACAGTTTCTGATTGCCTCGTTCGATCACCTGTGCCTGGTTGCGGAGCACGCGAATCCTGCGTTCGGTGAGCGCTCCCGCCACCAGATCCGCATCATTCCAATGATCGTGATTACCCAGCACCGCGATAATAGGAACGCCCGTCGAGCGCGCGAATACATCGGCACATGGCTCGGCGAACCTTGCGCCTGCCTTTCCGTTGCGTTTACCCCAGGGGTGAGATACGAAATCTCCGGTGAGCGCGATCAGGTCGGGCTGAAACGCTTGCGCGATACGCAGCGAGCGCTCCAGCTCAGGCTGCGTCATGTAGGGACCGAAGTGGATGTCGGTGATCTGGGCGATTCGATAGCCATCAAAGGCCTCTGGCAACCGCTCCAAAAGCACCTGAATGCGTTCGGCTACCGGGTATTGCGGCTCTCGCACGAAGCCTTCGAAGGCGAGTCCTGCGCCGATGGCAGACGCCAGCGCCAGGCCCGATCGCAATACAAACTGGCGGCGTGTGACTTCCGGAGACACGATTCGAGTCTAGCATTCGGGCAGCGAAAGTCCCGGATCGGAGCATCGACTACAATCGCACTTGCCCAGTTCCACTAGAAGTCGAATGCCCACCGATTGGCTAGTCCAACTAAACCGCGAAGTCGTCGCCTGCCGGAAGTGTCCGCGCCTGGTCGCGTACCGGGAGACGATCGCGCGCGAGAAGCGGCGGGCGTACCGTGATTGCGAGTACTGGGGCAAGCCGGTTCCCGGTTTCGGCGACCGCGATGCCCGCGTGCTGATCATGGGCCTGGCGCCCGGCGCACACGGCTCGAACCGCACGGGACGCCCGTTCACAGGCGACGCCTCCGGCAATTTCATGTATCCCGTGCTTTACGAGACTGGCTTCGCAAACCAGCCCACGGCCACCGATCGCAACGACGGCCTCGAACTGCGCGATGTCTATATCACCGCCGCTGCCCGATGTGCTCCGCCCGATAACAAGCCCCTCCCCGAAGAACTCGCCCATTGTGCCCCCTACCTCGATCGGGAAATTCAGGGGCTGAAGAAATTGAAGGTGGTGGTTGCGCTGGGCAAGATCGGCTTTGACGCGTACTTGAACTACCTGAAGCGACAGGGATTGCTGCGGGTCAAAGGCCTGTACGTCTTCGGACACGGAGCAAAATACGATCTGCCCGACGGCACCACACTGCTGGCCTCTTACCACCCGTCCAATCAGAACACGCAGACCGGAAAGCTGACCCGGAAGATGTTTGTCGAGATATTCAAGCAAGCCGCCCGCTTGGCCGATGAGTAAATTGGCCGGGGCCGTCAGAGCCGGACCTTGAGCTATCTCCGGAGCATCTGTGAATTCCCTTCACAGCCCGGTCCGGGACGGCCCCGCCACTTTTCGAAACAACAGTGGGCCGCAGGTCCGGGTCACGATGGAGGACTTGCGCGGGCCAACGGCTAACAGCCAGCGACCAACGACCGTTTCAGAATCCCACCAACACCGGTTCCGGTTCCAGTTGAACTTCCCATCGTTCTTGGACGGCGCGCTGGATTTCGTTTTTGAGGGCGACAATGTCCGCTGCCGTCGCGTTCCCGCGATTCACGATCGCGAGGGCGTGTTTGCGGGAGATCCCGACCCGGCCATTTCCATACCCTTTGGGAAATCCCGAGTTCTCGACCAGCCATGCCGCCGGAACTTTTCTTTTCGACTCCAGCGCAGGGTAATTCGGAATTTCCAGGTGGCGCGCCGCGGCCGCCTGTTTGAGCTTTGCGAACGCCTCGTTCGAAAGCACCGGGTTCTTGAAGAATGAGCCAGCGCTTCGGCTGTCTTCATCTCCGGGAGTGATCAGCATGGCTTTACTGGCTCGAATCTGGCGCACGGCCTCGCGGACTTCGGCCAGCGAAGGCTTCGGCCGGCCCTGGAAATGTTTCTGCAAGTCGCCATACGCCAGCCGCGGCTCACCGCCGTGCGGCAAAGCATACGTGACTCGTAAGATGACGTAGCGCCCGCGCTCGCTGGTGTTGAAGATGCTGGTGCGGTACCCGAAGCCGCAGTCGGCCTTTTCGAATTCTTCTTCTTCGCCGGTTCGCAGATCAAGCGCCACCAGCGAGTCGATCGTGTCCGCGACTTCCTGCCCGTACGCGCCCACGTTCTGCACCGGGGTTCCACCCACGCTGCCCGGAATCCCGCTCAGGCATTCGATGCCGGAGCAGTTGTGCTGAACCACCATGGCTACAAAGCCGTCCCACTCCTCACCGGCGCCCACGTCGAAATAAGCCGTGCCATGCACATGCCGGTGATTGATTCCTGGAATCGAAACCTTCAACACCAGGCCCGGCCAGCCCGCATCCGAGACGATCAGATTGCTTCCGCCCCCCAGCACAAATAACGGAAGATTTTTGGATTTCGCGTACTGAGTGGCTTCCTGGATCTCAGCCGAACTGAGCGCGTCGACGAAAAAACGAGCGGGGCCACCGACCCGTATGGTGGTGAGCGGCGCGAGCGAAACATTTTCCTGCAGCAGCATCGACAGTGGTCTCACTATATATGAGGAGAACGACGGGCTGGATGAAGCAACTGCGGAATTCGCGTAGAACCAAGGTCATGACAACAGACCCGCAGGGCCAAATGCGCAGCAACAAATTTTGGATTTAAAACGCTGCGAGATACAGCTTCATGGCGAGATGCTTGCGCTGTTCTGCGTCAAGCAAATGCAAGTGTCAGCCGGAACCGAGCGGAAGGATTGGTCTTCTCCTTTTCAGCTTTACTGCCTTCGGCCGATGGGCCATAAAAAGTTCCGCCCGCCAGAAGAGCATCGATTGCGCGAACCAGGTCCCGAGCCGCCTGTGACTTCAAGACATAGCCTTGTGCGCCCGCGCTGCGCACCTCAATTTCCAGCCTGGTGGATTCGTGCATCGTAAAGATCAGGACCTTACATCCGACGGAGGATTTGACGATTTCCGAAGCGGCCTGCAATCCGCTCATCCCCGGCATGGTCACATCCAGGATGGCGATATCGGGCTTCAATGTTTTCGCCATTTCGACTGCATCCTTGCCGTTTCTGGCTTCACCACAGATCTCCCACTCACGCCGCGACCTGGCCAACAGCGTGCGAATGCCCTCGAGGACGATCTCATGGTCGTCGGCAATCAGAATCCGTGTAGCCATCCCGTGTCTCCCTATCCTCAAGAATGAATGATTGAAACAAAAACCTATGCGCTCCGGGTCAAGTTCGCCACCGGATCCGAGATCGGGACAACGGCGCGAATCACCGTCCCGCCTCCAGCGGACACCACTTCGAACCGGCCTCCCAACTGCATCACCCGTTCGTTCATGCCGCGCAATCCGACGCCCGGCGAGCCGGTCCAGTCTCCACCGGTTTGCTGCAGCAACTGAGTTGGAATCCCTTTACCGCTGTCCTTCACTTCGAGAATCGCCATGTCTTCCGATCTAAAAAGGCGCACATTCGCCGTCGGACTGCCGGAGTGCCGGTGAACATTGGTTAAGCCTTCCTGCAGAATCCGAAATAGTGCCAGCTCGATCTCCGGAGGCAACCGTCCGAAATCGGCTTCGGCGTCAAAAGTGGTTTGTATGTTGCTGCGTTTGCTGAACCCATCCAGGTACCATGGGATCGCCGATTTCAGCCCCATCTCCTCCAGAAGAGGTGGATACAACAAATAGGAAATAGTTCGCACTTCCTTCAGTGCGTCATCGGCCAGGCGAATACACAAGGCGACCTGCTCGTTGGCTCCGTTGCGATTGGTCCCTATCACTGAATCGAGAGACTCTAGATTCATCTTCAGAACGGCCAGGTACTGTCCGAGACTGTCATGAAGGTCGCGGCCAATTCGCTTTCGTTCTTCATCCTGCGTGCGCAGCAAGTGGATGGAAAGCTCGCGTAGGGACCTTTCGGATTTTGCCAGCTTGAGCTCCGCTGCTTTTCGGTCCGCTACTTCAGCGACCAGTTCCGCATTGGCGCGGCGCAGCGCTTCCTGGGCCAGCATTCGGTCGGTGAAGTCCCTGGTCACCTTCACGAAGCCGATCAGTCGTCCGCCATTATCGCGAATGGCGGTCATGGTCACGCTTGCCCAGAAACGCGAGCCATCCTTGCGGATTCGCCAGCCTTCTTCCTGGGTCAGGCCCTCCCGAATCGCAGCTTCCAACTCGCGCTGCGGCTTGCCGTCTTGAATGTCATCGGCGGGGAAGAAGCGTGAAAAGTTGCTGCCAATGACTTCCGACTTGGAGTAGCCCTTCAGCCGCTCCGCACCCTCGTTCCAGCTGACAACGTTTCCTTGCGCATCGAGGGTGTAAATGGCGTAGTCCTTAACCGCCTGAATGAAAACCCGGAAGCGCTGTTCGTCCTGCCTAAACGTGACCTCGCGCAAGTAGGCTTCGTGCGCGCTTTGTTCCGCTTGTTCCCGGAACACAAGCTCGCGGCTCAGCAAGCGGTAATAAAAGTACAACAGGATGAGAGCGAGCGAGAAGGTTGCACTGACCAGTGCGGTCGCCAGGATAAACCGCTTGTGAGCTGCCTGAACTCTCATCTGCAGGAGCTCGGATTCCACTCTCCTGATCTCGTCCGTCTGGGCTGCGCTCTTCTGGGCCATTTCTACGTTCTGCGCCAGCAGTTGGGGAAGGTGAACCGCTTTGCCCTGCTGTTTTTCCGTGATTTCCTGTTCCCAGATTTGCAGCCGATTGCGGGTGATGGTTTCCAGATTCTCGCAATTCACACGTTGTACGGCATTGTCGTGCGTCAGATTCTTGATCTGAGCCAGTTGCCCGGTCGCGTGCGCGGTAGCCGTCCGGTATTCGCTGAGGTCATCTGAATCACCGGATAACAGGAAGCTCATGCGCGCTCGTCCGGCAGTATTGAGGGTAGCTTCCAGATCGCCGATAGCCGCACGTACCTCTTGCGTGTGGCTGACCAGACGCTCCCCCGCCCTGAAGGCCAAAAACGAAAAAAATGTAGAAACGGCGCACAGTCCGAGCAGCAGGATGGCTGACAGAAATACGGGGCGCGCCTTGGCTCGCTGGCTCATCCGCTAAGTCCTGAGAATCGCTATTGCCGGTCGTTCATTTTGAAGGGGGAGGGAACAGGAACGAGCATGCAGCGCGACTAGTTGTGCCATGTTTCCGGGAGTCGGGTTCCACATCTGGAAGTGATGTCCCTGTTCTGATTTTATCTTCGAGCAACTTCAGCTACAAGACGCTTCCCAGGCGGTAACCGCTTTTGGTGCGCCGAATGCGATCTGCCAACGGGGAATTCCGAGTTCGTAAATGAAAGCTGGACGCGTTGCTGACAGATGAAGACCGACCGACCCTTGATGCTGCGACAAAGGCTGCGTCAAATGAATACAGCATGCACCGTATTTACCATACTAACAATCTCTCGAACGGAGCCTCGTTCTTGAAAAAAACCTTGGCTTTCCGTTCACAACGGAGGCGATCGTACTTCACGGAGCAGCCCGGCGAGTCGAACCCAAAGGTCCAGATACCTTGGGTTTCCCAGCCTAATTGTTTCCCGCGAGGAATTGAGTGACACTTTGGACACCGGGGTCACTTTTCAGTGAATGGCATAGGGGAAAACCTGCTCGGCATTCGGGGCTTGGGTGTCACGTACATGCCGGCCAAGGGCGTCGCAGTGCGCGCCTTGGACGATATCAGCCTGGATGTCCGGCGTGCCGAGGTTCTGGGAGTTTTAGGGGAATCCGGCTCGGGTAAGAGCACCCTGGCGAACGCCATATTGCAGGTCCTGCCCCGGAACGCGAAATCGGTAAAGGGAGGAGAAGTTCTCTTCGGCGACCGCAATTTGCTGGCTTTGACCGAGTCGGAAATGCGGGCCATTCGTGGATGCGAAATTTCTCTCATCCCGCAGGATCCGGCGCTCTCGCTGAACCCGGTCATGACGGTGGGAACCCAGGTTGCGGAAGTGCTGCGTGCACATTTTCGGTTAAGTTCGCGGCAGCGACGAGAGCGAGTCAACGAATTGCTCGCTGAAGTGGGTTTTGAAGACCCGTCCGCCATTTGCGGCGCGTACCCTCACCAACTCAGCGGCGGGCAACGCCAGCGGGTTGTGATTGCCCAGGCCGTGGCCTGCCGGCCAAAGTTGCTGATCGCCGACGAACCGACCAGCAAACTCGATACTCTGCTGCGCTCGGAAATCGTACGCCTGCTTTCCAGGATTCGCCAAACCCACGGCACGACGATTCTGCTGATCAGCCACGACCCCACATTGTTTTCGACTTTCGCGGACCGGATCGCCTTGATGTATGCGGGACGTGTGGTCGAAATCGGCAAATGCTCCGAAGTCCTGTCGCGTCCACTCCATCCCTATACCCGGGCCCTGGTGCAGGTTGCGATCTCGGCGATGGATGCGACTGCCGGCCTGAAGAGCCCGTTTGCGGCGATTCATGGCGATCCGCCGGATTCGGCGACGTTCGTAACCGGCTGCCGCTTTGAGCCGCGCTGTGTGGACAGAATGGAAGCCTGCACACAACGGGTTCCCCGCGAAATTGCGCATGAGCCCGCAAGGTACGTGAGTTGCCTGAAATATGGTGAATGATTTGCCGAGATCCGCGCCGCAAGAGGAAGCGCTGCTGTGCGTGCAGGGGCTGTCGAAGAAGTACGCCCGTGGCGGGCTTTGGCACAAACGCGTGTGCGTTGCGGCCGTGGCCGATGTCGGCTTTGAAATCCATCGAGGGCAAACCCTTGCTCTGGTGGGAACCTCCGGATCTGGAAAGTCCACGGTTGCGCGCTGTGTAACCGGCCTGGAAAAACCCGATTCAGGGCGGATCTGGATTGCGGGAACAGAAATCGTGCAACTGGATGCGCGCGCGCTCCGGCCGGTTCGCGCAATTGCTCAGATGATTTTTCAGGACGCGGTCACCTCCATGAATCCGCGATTTTCGGCCGCCGAAGTGGTCGAAGAACCGTTGCTGATTCAAGGTATGCCGCGAGCGGAGGGCCGGGCCGTGGCCGAGCGCATGATGAAAGAGGTCGCACTGGCGCCCGAATGGTTGTGCCGCCCGGTAACGGAATTTAGCGGAGGCCAGAGACAGAGATTGGCCATTGCTCGGGCGCTCACCTTGCGTCCGAAATTGCTGGTGCTCGATGAGGCATTTGCGGGATTAGACTTGTCGACCCAGGCACAGATTGCCAATCTGCTGCTGTCGTTGCAGGCGAGCCACGGTTTGACCCTCCTGCTGATCTCCCATGACTTGACGCTGGTGGCACGCATGGCCGATACCCTCGCAGTCATGTCTGCGGGTCGGATTGTTGAGAGCGGAAAGAGCCGGCAAATTCTGCAGGATCCGGTACACGAGACCACCAGAAAGCTCGTGGCTTCGTCGCAGGCGGCGGAATTCCGGTTTGCCGCCTCTGCGTCGAGCTAAGTTTTCTGAAAGCCCCGGTCAATTTCTCCCTTGTTGCATTTCCAGTACGTCTCCCCGATCGCGGAGTTGGCCGGCTCGGACCAAGTAAGCGCTTTCGTCTTTACGATCCCGCAGTTTGATTCCGCGAACTGAAAACTCATCCTGGTATTGAGCCTCCTCAAATCAAGCCCTAAACCCACCTGCTTTGGCAGCAAGAATCGGAGTGCTCTGGATTCTTCGACCTTGATAACTTGGTCGTGTCATCGAATGCGAGGCATCTAATGAGTGCAATGACAGCCATAAGCGAAGATCAGAACTTGGGGATTGCCGCTACTTCGTCCAGCGACGTTTCTGAGCGCCTGGCGAAATTCGACTGGGAGCACGTGTCGGGCGAACTCGATATGCGCGGAAATGCGACGCTGGAAGGTCTTCTGACAGCCGGCGAGTGCAGAGCTCTCGCTGAGCTTTATTCGGATGACGCTGTGTTTCGTAGCCGGGTGGTAATGGGCAGGCACGGTTTTGGACGAGGTGAATATAAATATTTCCGCTATCCTCTGCCCGGCCTGATTGGCGAATTGCGAGCCGCGCTTTATCCGCAGCTGGCGCCCATTGCAAATCGCTGGAATGAATCCATGAGGGTCGATGTCCGTTATCCGGAAACCCATGCGCAATTCATTCAGCGGTGCCACAATGCGGGACAATCCAAGCCCACGCCCCTTCTGTTGCAATACGGGGAAGGAGATTTCAACTGCCTCCACCAGGATCTGTATGGTGAACACGTGTTCCCGATCCAGGTGGCGATTCTGCTGTCAGAGCCGGGACGTGATTTCACGGGCGGTGAATTTGTTCTGGCTGAGCAGCGCCCCCGGATGCAGTCGCGGCCTGAAGTCGTTGGCCTGCGGCAGGGCGACGCGGTCGCGTTCGCGGTTCATCAACGTCCCGTACAAGGAACTCGTGGTACGTACCGCGTGAACATGCGGCACGGCGTCAGCCGGCTACGTTCCGGGCGACGCCACACCCTGGGCATCATTTTTCACGACGCGCAATAATGAAACACGATATGACGCTGAGCTTGTTCAATGATCCGCCCGCTGGACAGGAACCGATCGCAGAACTGGCCCCGGGCGCATTTCTGCTGCATGGATTTGCGCTGCGGTATGAGGCCGGGTTGCTTGCCGCGCTGCGGGAGCTTACCGCGGCAGCGCCATTTCGAAATATGGTGACGCCCGGCGGCTATCGCATGTCGGTCGCGATGACCAATTGCGGGTCGTTGGGCTGGATCACCGACCGCACCGGCTATCGCTACGACGCCGTAGATCCGGAAAGCGGCAAGCACTGGCCGGCGATGCCGGCTGCTTTTTTGAAACTGGCAGAGCATGCGGCCGATGAGGCGGGCTACCCGCATTTTCGACCGGATGGCTGCCTGATCAATCGCTATGAGCCGGGGACAAAGTTGTCGTTGCATCAAGACAAAGACGAACGCGACTTTACGCAACCGATCGTTTCGGTTTCCCTCGGAATTCCGGCGGTATTTCTATTTGGCGGACTGAAGCGTAACGACCAGACGCAGCGCGTTCCGCTCACCCACGGCGACGTGGTGGTGTGGGGCGGTCCGGCAAGGCTGCGCTACCACGGCGTTCTGCCCTTGAAAGACGGCTTTCACACGCTGCTGGGCAACACTCGCGTGAATCTCACCTTCCGCAAGGCTCAATAGATTCGGCGGGTTATCCCTCGTCGTCAGGCGGACCAGCGGCGCCGGCGAGATCCTGGGGCTTAATCTTTTCGACGTTAAACTTTGCCGCGCGGTCCCGCATGGTCTTCAGCACCTCTTCAAGCGACGGGGGGTCACCCTTGATCCAGCGCAGCGGATTGATGCGCGCCACAACAAAAGCCCGCAGGTAAGGACTGACCAGCCCGCGTTCCTTCAATCTCTTCACAGCGGCTGCGACTTTCTCCTCCAGGTCCATCACCAGGGCGGCACGTTTCTCGTGATCCTTGATCGCAACCCGCAGCGTGTCATCGGTGAACGTCTCCAGCCTGCGCAGGATGGAGTGATAGGCGCCGCCCGCGAAACGGGGCGCCCGCTCGTAGCAGACACCCAAAGTGACCAGGGCAGCCTCGTCGAGATAAAAAGTAAATTGCGATTCCGGCCGGGCGGCGTTTTCTTCGATAAGGCCCCGATAAATGCGGATGACTTCGAGCGAACGCTCTTTGAGGTTGTGCGCCTTCTCGGTATTCAAGGCCAGAATCTGCCACGCGACTTCTCGCTCGACCACCACCAGAGCGGTAATCGATTTGGCGCCGAGGCGCCGCATGGCTTCCAGCCGGTGACGCCCGTTGGGCGTCCAGAAGCCGCTGCCCGGAGCGGTCACCGCGATAATGGGATCGAGAAAGCGTCCCGTCTTATTGATGACGTCGGCCAGACGTTTGTGGTGGGCATCCGACAAGTCGCGCTGGAACGGGGTCGGTTCCACGGCATCAATCGGCAAGACACAGAGCATCATGGGATGCCCGCCGAGCGGATCTTTGTAGGAGCCGATCACGCAGCCGGAGGCTTTCTCAATCTCGGCTCTTATCTCGACTGTGGCTCCCTTGGATTCATCGAGCAGGCATTCTGACGGCGCCAGGCCTTTGGTGCGGGCCTTGGCCTTGCGCGGGCGGCGGCGAGCGGGTGCGCGTTTGACCATGGCGGAGAGTTTAGCCTAACCGGGAAACCCAACGTCCAGACGGAGCAGGGCATCTTTCAATGAGTTACAGATAATATCAATAAGTTATAGAGATTCGTGTGCACTTCTGGCGACGAAAACCCGAAAATGGGGGTGGTCACGGCGCCTACGATGCCCTTTAATGGCGCAACAATGACCGGGTAGCGCTTGCGAGGCTGTGGGTGACACCGAAGGTCGTCCGGACCTCCTGCGCGAGCTTATAAACGCTCTGGAGCGTAAATCAATAACTATAAGATAATGAAAAAATATTACTCATTCTGCGTCGGGAGCGAGCCGATGGACCTCGGCGTTTGGAGTCAGAACAAATAGTGTGCATTGTCGCGGTGACGGCTGGCTTCTATGATCGGATTTTGTACCGTGCCCATGGGAAACGAAGACGAACACGATCGGGAGCGCGCATTCCGCGAACGGATTGCGGGGCTGGCACAGGCCAATGATCAAGCCGGGCGAAGGCCAGTCTCGCAGGAAGAACTGCAACAGTTGAAAGCGGCAGCCGGGCGTCTCGATCAATTGCTGTCGAATGCGGCGGATGCGGAAGCGGAAGAACTCAAAGCAGCGGCCGGCCGGCTGGATCAAATGCTGTCAGACATTGCCGGCGGAAGCGATGCGCTGAAGAAACTAAAGCGCAGAGCAGGCAAGGACACGGCGGAATGAATCGCAGGGAAAGGTTCACGTCGGAATGACTGGCAGCCACGGCCGGTTTTAGCCGGCCTTCTTCTTCAAGCGGTCGACGAGTGCCCGCAATGTACTCTGCGTCGACGGACTCCACCAACTTTCGATCACGCTCCCTAGTTCGCTATCGATTTCAGATCCGAACAGATCAACCATATCGACGCGCGCTACCCGGCGGGTGACCGTCATTGCTTCGTGAGGTAGAGCCAACATCTGCATGCACCAGTCGCGGGCGCGTTCGACGACCTGTTCGGCGGGGGCCACTTCATCGACCAGTCCGACCGCGAGCGCCTGCTCGGGAGAAAGCAGCGCGCCGCTTACGCCCAGGCGCTCGGCCTGGCGCGCTCCAACCAGCCGGCGCAGCCCGCCCAGAATCACGGGCGGCAGCGGAATGCCCACCACCACCTCGTTGAGGCCGAGTTTGAAATCGCCTTGCGCCATGATTCTGTAATCGCAGAACAAAGCCAGCACGGTGCCGCCCGCCGGGGCGTGGCCGGTGATGGCAGCCACAATTGGAACCGGGGAGGACGCGATCGCCTGCAACAGGGCGTAGAGCTCGCGCCACAACTGCGCGATTTCATCAGCCTGCAAACCAAGCAGCAACGGCACATCGAGGCCCGCGGAGAATCTGCCCGGCGAACCGGAAAGAATCAGCGCCCGAACGGCATCCTGCTCGGCCCTCTGAATGGACTCCCGCAGGGTACGCATGAGTTCGGACGTCAGCGCATTTACGGGCGGTCGATTCAGCCGCAATTCCCGGACACCAGCATTGTCGCTAGTGACGATCATCGGGAAAGTTTAGCTCAGGCGAGGAAAGTTGTTGTCTGCATCCGGGCGGCGGCGATCTTGGGGCGAGCGAGCCGTCTCAAATACGATTCCGCTTGAAAGATTAGGGCGAACTAGTGGACAACAGCGGGCGCAGATCAGGTTGCGGGGAATATTTCCTGCCCATCTCCGCACTATCGGAGCCCGTATGAATTCGTTGGCAACCAGTGTGACGTCGCCCAGACCATCGCTGGCAATCCTGTGGGGCGGGTTGGCCGCAGGGATTCTGGATATCACCGCGGCATTCGTGGTTTACGGCGCATTCGGGCTCAGGCCGCAACGGCTGCTGCAGGGAATTGCGGCCGGGTTGCTGGGGCCAAAGTCTTTCGATGGGGGCCTGCCGACCGCAGCGCTCGGGCTAGCCTGCCACTTCACCATCGCGTTTTCCGCGGCGGTGGTCTTTTTCGTGATGAGCCGAAGGATGGACTTTTTGGTCCGACACTTTGTTGTCGCCGGCGCATTGTATGGAGTTGCCGTGTACTTCTTCATGAATCGAGTCGTGGTCCCGCTCTCGAATGCCAGGCGCTCTCCGTTCTCTTTCAAAATGATGGTAATCGGCGTCATCATTCATATTTTCTGCGTCGGGCTGCCCATCGCCACCGCGGTGCGGCGGTTCTCAAGCCCACGGTGACTGCCTTCCTTCAAAGTCCCGCGATCCAGTTCTCGAGTGGTTAGGACTTCTCGATGCCATACTTCTCCGCGAGGAACGCCTGGAGACTCGCCGGCAACGCGCCGGAAAGTTCTTGCCAGGTCAGGACCTTGCATGCGATTCGCAATTCGACGGGCCGGATGCATTTCATCACCGCGTACCAGGCTTCGATGAGGTCCGGCCTGCGGGCATCGAGCAGCACGCAAAAAGAGCATTGCCGGCTGTAAGCCGCCAGCACGTTGCGGATGAGTTGGTAGGAACAGAAATGCTCGCAAGTTTGCGGTAGGCCTTCCGCATCAAACACCGCGAGAAAGTCGCGGTAGAGCAGAAGCCTCGTCTTGGCCACTCGCTGGAAGTCGCTTTCGGTGAGCTTGGCTTCCACCAGCAAGTTTCCGACACGCATGTCGGCCTCGGTCTGATCGAACCTGTCACGCATAAGAGGGACGCGCGCGCGGAACCCGAATTGAGGAGCAGGTCCAAGCTCGATGCCTAGTAGTTGCATGACTCTTGCTCTGCGTAACACCGAGGGGTGACAGAACACATTCATCAGCAGCGCGTCGGAACTCACGCACGAGTCCAGTTCGCGCCGCCGTCCGTTATCAGGCAGAGGCAAGGATCTTCGGGCCGTGGTGTGAACCTTCACGAGTCGCCGCCGCCACTCCGGATTGGTTCGGACCGCCCTGTAACTGGAAGGATAGAAATTGCCGTGCAGGCCGTCGCCGTAAGGTTCGAAGCAAATGACTTTCTCTGGTCCGTAGCTGACGCAATGGGGCAACGACCGCACGCGCGCGTAGAGGGCGGCTCGCTCTGCCAATTCCCATCTCAATTGGGCTGCAGTGCTCATCGGTATGCAGGGAACGACTGCGGAGCATTATAGCGAATAAAAAGCGAATATCGCCAAGCGCGTGAGGCGCGTTTTTCTCAATCGGATTACAAGGCGTTCGAATGGAAACAGACGCTGGGCATTTATGATGGGAAGATTCCGCGCTGATCGATTCTGGTTGGCCGCGAAGAGGACTTTCCCTGATGATCGTGAATTTCGCCCGCCGGGCGCATAACCACAACTGGGAACTCGATCCGGTCACGCGGTCCCTGCTCGATACCGACTTCTACAAGCTGCTGATGCTTCAGTTCATCTGGAAGCACTTTCCGAGAACTCGGGTATCGTTCGCCTTGTACAACCGCGCCAGGTCCGTCCGATTGGCCGACATGGTGGCCATCGAAGAGATCGCGGCCCAGATGGAGCACGCGCGTAGCCTGCGCTTTCGAAGGTCGGAACTGGTCTGGCTGGCGGGCAACACGTTTTACGGGCGACGGGGAATCTTCGAACCCGACTTCCTGACCTGGCTCGAGAATGACTTCCGGCTTTCGGAATACGAATTATCGACAAAGGACGGCCAGTTGCAGATGAATTTTTCCGGCACGTGGCCGGAAACCACCATGTGGGAACTGTATGCGCTCTCCATCGTGAACGAATTGAAGACGCGGGAAAGTTTGAAGACGTTGAGTGAATTCGGCCTCGACATTTTGTACGCGCGGGCCAAGACCAAGCTGTGGAGCAAGATCGAAAGACTGCGCGGCGTACCCGGTCTGAAGATTGCGGATTTCGGCACGCGCCGCAGGCATAGCTTCTTGTGGCAGGAATACGTCGTCGACGCCATGGCGTCGAACTTGGGCAACAATTTCATCGGAACATCGAACGCGTTTCTTGCTCACAAACACGATCTGGAAGCGATTGGAACCAATGCGCACGAAATTCCCATGGTGCTGGCGGCACTGGCGAATGATGACGAGGAATTGCAAGCGTCTCAATACCGGGTGCTGGAGTTGTGGCAGGGAACTTATGATGGGGCCCTGCTCATCATGCTGCCCGACACCTATGGTACGACCCAATTTCTGGAACATGCGCCAGAGTGGACTGCAGACTGGACCGGGCAGCGCGTGGACAGCAAGGATCCTTATATCGCTGGAGATGAATACATCGCGTGGCTGGAGGCGCGCGGCCGGAATCCGAAGGATAAGTTGCTGATCGCCTCCGACGGGCTCGACGTGGATGAGATTCTTGGGCTGCACGCCTACTTTGGCGGGACGCTTCAGCCCGGAACAACGGCAAAGGATCTGCGAAGTGCCGCCGATTTTGCCGATCTGCGGAAATGGGTGCCGGGGCGGCGAATTCGCTTCAGCGCGGGCTGGGGTACGCTGCTGACTAACGACTTCCGCGGGTGCGATCCCGACGGCGGCCGGGGGTTCGATCCCCTCAGCCTGATCTGCAAAGTGCAGGAGGTCGAGGGCCGTCCGGCGGTCAAACTCTCCGATAACTATGCCAAGGCGCTTGGCCCGCCAGCAGAAATTGAACGCTACCGGCGCGTGTTTGGCACGGTGGGTGTAGCGGACGTTCCCGTCCTGGTGTGAGGGATTCGGCCGACGGCGGGTGTATCCCATCTGCGTTTGCTCATGCGTGAAGCGGCCATGGTTGGCGGACAAACGTGGCGCTATTGCGGATCGGGCTTCTGGAGTTGGCGCCCAGGTCTAGAATCCGTATTTGGCGAGGATGGACTTGCTTCGCTTTCCGATTAAGGCCAGCGCGGCGTGTTGACTGGGGAGCTGAAAGTTCAATCGAACGCCGGTGAGCTTGTCGCGCAGGTCGATCTTGGCGTCGTCGGCACTTTCGGAAGTCATGATGTAGAGGACGGCGTCTTCCAGAACAATGGGAAACACCAGCACACCCGGCGATAAGTTCGCCTGCACATCAAACATGGGCGCTATCCCGACGCGTCCCGCTACGTAGCTGTACAGAGCGCCCGCGGCTTCGGAGCCTTCCGCCATTTCCACCGGGTAGGCTGCCCAGAATATACGGCCCTTGCCGTGCGATATTTCTTTAATTGTGGACCCGTCACTGAACCGCAACGACTCGACCAAATTTTGTTTTTGTTGATCGAAGGAAAGCGGAATAGTGCGGCCATTCAAGGCGATTGCGGCGGCATGAAACATGAGCGGCTCAACCTCCGCGCCTGCTTTCAAGGCTGCGGCACGCGCCACGCTATGCCAATGTTCGTCGCGATCGACGGGACCGGTGATCAGCAAATTGCCGCCTTCACTGGCGTATTTCAGCAAAGCTTGCCAGGCGGTCTCGGTGAGTGCTTGCGGCGAAGGCAGGATGGCAAGCCTGGGTGAACCGAGCTTGGAGATCTGATTTTCCGCGACGGCATAGATGGTTAGACGGTCGAGGTAAGACAGTGCGCGCACGGCATTGCGCTGCGCTTCCAGTTGCAGGTCGCCCAGCACGGAGAACTGGGCGGCTTGCGAAGTGATGAGTGCGATGGACGGCTGCTCGGGCTGGCGGAGGTGGCCGTCGAGCGACGGCGCGAAAGCTGCGATGGCGCGCATCACGGTGGCTTCCGGTTTTTCGGTTCCGTCCGGACGAATCAGGCCGATGGGCGTCTCGTTGCTTTCGGTCATGTACGAGTTCGTGTTCCAGAGCCACTCGATGGCGCCGGCGCCCTGCGCGAATGCAGTAGCGATCTTGCGCTCGAGCAGCGAGGCTTCGTGCTCGGGATCGCGGCGAGCTATCTCGTCGACGTTCAACTCGCGCTGCAGGCCCGTTTCCTGGATGAGCATGGCTTGGCCGGGTTGTTTCGCCAGCAGGGAATCCCAGAGGGTGTAGTCGTTCTGCCACCAGGAGTGGTTGGTGGTGAAATCGACATACTGGCCCCAATACGCGGGGGAGAGCCGATCCTGGATGCCGCCCTCGTCCTGGCCCACCGTGACGAGTTGCCGCGAGCCCGTGGCGCGGACGGCATCGCGCATCGTGCGTACCCAGTTGGCGAAGACTTCTTGGGCGAAAACAAAAAAGTCATACACCTTGAGCGAGTTGCGGCCGACGTACACGCCGCGTTGGGTGAATTCAATCTCCTCGGGAAGGGGAATCGTGCCCTGGACAGCACTGAGCGGAAGATTCCACGCTGCTGCCAGTGCCGCGCGATCAGGATAGCGGTGGGTTAGCCAGTCATTCCAACTGGCGAGTTCGATCGGGTCGCCGTTAGGACGCATCGTCCAGAGATGCTGCGAGATGCTGGGCTCGTTGATGAAATCCCAGGCCAGGAATGGCACGTCGCGAAAGCGAGCGACCACGGAGGTGATCAGCGTACGCTGCCTCTGGATAGCTGCGGGGTCGAGATACGGATTGACGCCACCCAGAACGTCGGGCAAGAACGCGAAGAAATTGAATTGCACGGGGAGACCGTTCTTGCGGGCGGTCATCAAGTAGGCCTCGAGAGTCCGCAGAGTGCGGTCGTAGGGCTCGCCATTCTCGTTGCAGAATTTGTCCCAACCCGTCCACCATCCGGTGCGGATCATGTTGAGACCGGCGCCGCGAATCTGGCCCATTTCCTGATTCCACAAATAAATGTTGGGATATTCGAAGTAGAGGCGCTGAGCCTCGCTCGACATGTAAGTGGTGCCAATGACCGCGAAAGGTTTGCCATCGCGTTCGAAGTAATCCTTGTTGACAGTTAGAGCGGTGCCGGAATGAAGGTAGGCGTCATCGCGAATCCAGTAACCGGTGTGGTAGCGAGCGCGAACACGATCGCCCTCCATGAGTTGCGCTTCCACGACGTAGAGGCCCTTGCCCTGTGGCGCGGGCAAGGTCAGCGGTTGGGAGGGTGCGAAGTCGGCAACGATTTCTGAGCGCTGGTTTGGGTGATCCTCAGGAAAGCTCGCGATCTTCACGGTAAGGGGCGATGAAGAAGGTTGGCCAGTGTGCCAGGTGGGCATCAACTGGATGGGCTCGCCGGGCAGATAAAGCGGCAGGGTGGGCCGGACGCTGAATTCCTCGCTGCCCAGGGAGGCGCGTGCGGCTAAGGCGCGCACAATTTCTGGGCCAGTGGAAGACGTGTAGAGATCGTCGGGAAGATTCGCGGCGACGAAAACCCAGCGACCACCGTTGAAGCCATTGCGCAAGTGATCGATCTCAAGCACGGGAGCCACCAGCTTGCGGCCGTCTTTGACGCCCCACACAATCGCATCCACGCGCGCATCCATCGATCCGGCGGCTCCGCCCCGGCGATAGAGATCAACCGCGCTCAGGCGAATGATCGGGCTGTAGGCGGCCTTCCATGAAAAGGGTGGAAGCTGGACCGGCAAGTAGGAGTTTGCCTTGAACTCAAGTCCCTGCGAGCCGGGCGTGCCCTGGTACTGGTCGATCATGAGTGCGCGCGCAAATCGCACGCTGTAATCGCGCAGGTGCCAGCCGCTGGCGTCGCGATAGGCGGAGCGGGTGAAAGGTCGTCCTCCAATCACCAGTAAATTTCCGCCGCGCTGAAGATATTGCTCAATATCAGGCCAGGCTTGTTCCGGGAAGGCGGACCCGTAAGGCAGCACGAGGAGATGGGTGGCCGACGAACTGAGGAAGCCGGACAACTGCTCCGCCGTGGCAGCTTGCGCTCCTGGGAACAGCGTCGTGATCTGCGATGGGGCAGGCGTTGCGGTGTCGGCGGCCGGGAAATCTGGTTCGTTGAACACGAGCACGCCGGAGGAAGTTTGCGCCAAAAGAGGCGACATGGTCAGCAGCAGAAAAAGGCAGGTTGCCGAAATGAAAACTTGGTTCATTGGATGCCTTCTCGCGCTGCCAGGATTCTGAGGCGAAAGCCGCGATTGTACGATCCTGATGGCAAGGCGAGGACTGAAAATCAACGGTAGAGCCGAAGGGACGGGGTGGTGAGGAGCAAGCCCGAGTTTCAGAATTTTTGGCAACGTGAGACGACAATCAGTGACGCTGCCCGCTCAGACTCGCCCCGGAAATGCGCGACAAGCCACCCGGCGAGCGGAGAGGACCGCGAGAGTGTGCCGGAAGCAGCATAAAATTGTCAAGGGTGAAGTAAACGTTTGATCTCAATAGATAATCGATTACCTAGCGGGAAAATTGACTCAAACGTTCGGGCTTGCGGTGATATCATGCTTGGACCAGACGCGCCCCGTTCGTCCTCGACCACCAGGAACTCCCGGGTACGGCCAGTCCGAAACCGACCATGGCGATCATCAATGCGAACAGTTCCACCGTCGCGGTGGCTGTACCGTCTTCCTCGAGAAAAGCCGCACTCGCCGTGGTCACGTCGCTTTTCTTTATGTGGGGCTTCGTCACGGTGCTCAATGACGTGCTCATTCCGCACCTGAAGTCAATTTTTGATCTCAAGTATGCGCAGGCGAGCCTCATTCAGTCGGCGTTCTTTCTCGCATATTTTTTATTCTCGCTGCCCGCGGCCAAGTTGATCGACACAGTGGGCTACAAGCGCACCATGGTGATCGGCGTCATCGTCATGGGGATCGGAGCATTGTTGTTCGTTCCCGCGGCCAGAGTGCCTTCTTATTCGCTATTTCTGGCGGCGCTCATGGTGCTGGCGGGAGGAATCACCGCGCTGCAAGTGGCAGCGAATCCCTACGTGGCTGTACTCGGACCGCCAGAAACGGCTTCGAGCCGACTGAACCTCGCGCAGGCTTTTAATTCGCTAGGGACAGCGATTGCGCCTTACCTGGGCGGCTATTTGATTCTGAGTGCAGCGCCCAAGGCCATGGAGGCCGTGCGGCAGATGACGCCGGATGCATTACAGGCGTACCGGCTTCAAGAAGCGTCGTCCGTGAAGCTACCGTACCTGCTGATCGGGTTTGTGCTGATCGCCCTGGGCGCTGCGATTTCGACGTTCAAGTTGCCTCCGATGCCGGGTGCCGAACAGCACACGCAGGGCGCACTCGCTATGGGAAGTCTTTGGAAGCGCCCGCACCTGGTGCTGGGCGTGGTGGCAATCTTCGTATACGTGGGCGCGGAAGTGTCGATTGGAAGTTTCCTGATCAACTATTTCAACCAGTCCAATATCGGCGACGTCTCGCAATTGGTGGCCGCCAAGTACGTGTCTCTGTACTGGCTAGGCGCGATGGTGGGAAGGTTCATCGGATCGGCGATCCTGCAAAAACTTCGTACCGGCACGGTGCTGGGTTTCGCGGCGATCGTGGCGTCGTTGCTGGTGTGCATATCGATTCTGAGTTTCGGGCACCTGGCGATGTGGAGCATCATCCTGGTCGGGCTGTTCAACTCCGTAATGTTTCCCAGCATTTTTACGTTGGGAATTGCGGAACTGGGGCCCTTGACCGGGGATGGTTCCGGATTGCTGATCATGGCCATCGTGGGCGGAGCTGTGATCCCGCTGGGCATGGGCTTTTTGGCGGACCACATCGGCTTGCATCACGCTTTCCTGCTGCCCGCGATTTGCTACTTGTACATCGTGTATTACGCGTTCAAAGGCTCGCGGCCACGGGTTGTGGCCTAGGTCGCGGATGCTTTTCGGAAGACTGCGACAAGGAAACTGCTGATGCCGGATGGCACGGAAAGCGAGGGCGTCGTAATCGGCGTCGACTTGGGTGGCACGAAAGTCGCCGCCGGGTTGGTCGACCCCCCTGGCAGGATCACCACCCGGCACCCAGACCATTCATGGCATTGGTATCTGCTCGCCCGGGCCGCTTGATCCGAGAACCGGAGTTGTTATCAATCCACCCAACTTGCCTTGCTGGCGAAACTTTCCCCCGGCGAGCGAAACGACTCGCATGTACCGCCTGCCGGTACAAGTCGACAACGATGCGAACGCGGGCGGCTCAGATTGTCGAAAAGAAAAATCGGTTTTGCAGATAAGCGTTTAACCCACAGCGGCGGAAGTCTGATGCAGAGGCTTTTGGTTGTCCGGAAAACAATTAGAGTAAACGTTACTCCTACCCAGAAACGTCGATTATCTCACTATCGCCAATCGGCCTGGCTTATAGCGGAAATGTAGCGCTTTTGGGGGTCTGTGGTATGCTCCCGGCCATGCCGGTGACGATGCTCGACATCGCGAAGGGCCTCAACGTATCGGTGGTGACGGTATCGAAGGTTCTCCGGAACAAGGGCAAAATCAGTGCAGCCACCCGTAAGCGGGTCCTGCAGCGGGCCAAGGAACTCAACTACCAGACCAACTGGATTGCCCGCAGTCTGGTTACGCGGCGGACCTTTACCATCGGACTGCTGCTTCCCGATTTCACCCACCCATTTTTTGCGGAGATCGCCAAGGCCGTGGCTGAGACGGTTCGGCCTCACGGCTACCACGTCATTCTTTCGTATTTTGAGGAGAATCCGGAACTGGAGCGCAACGAGGCCGATTCACTGATGGCGCGCCAGGTCGATGGCCTGATTGCAGCCTCAGCGCAATCGAACGCGGACTTATTCGAGGGGATTCTGGAGCGTAAGGTGCCGTTGGTGCTGATCGATAGACAGATTTCTGGCGTACAAGCCAGTTTTGTCGGCGTAGACAATGAAGCGATTGGAAAGCTGGCAACCAACCACTTGATCGCGCAAGGTTGCACGCGGATCGCGCATCTGCGCGGGCCAAAAATCGGGATCGCTGCGGCCCGCATGGCCGGCTACCGCCACGCGCTCCAGAAACACAATCTTACGATTGCGCCGCGCTACGTGGTGGGAGCGCGCTATGTGGACAGCAGCGGCTATAGCGCGATGCGAAAACTGTTGCAGGCAGACCCGATTCCTGACGGTGTTTTCTGCTACAACGATCCGGTAGCCATCGGCGCGATCCGGGCGATTTGCGAAGCCGGGCTGAGGATCCCGCAGGATATTAAGGTGGTCGGCGCGGGCAACGTGCATTATTCCGATGTGCTTGCCGTTCCGCTAACCACGGTGGACCAAGGGACGGTGCAGACCGGCAAACAAGCGGCGGAGCTCCTGATGGAACAGATCGGCGCCAAGCGGCGGCCAAGGCCCAGGAAGATACTGATCGCGCCCAGGCTGGTGGTCCGCCAATCGACACAGCGAGGGTAGTGAGGAGCGCGCATGAGTGGTCCTTACCGCTGATGCAGGAGATGCTTCTTTCGCGGCTAAGCGCGCCCGCCTCCCATTTCGACGACGCCCACCTGAACGCTAAGGGACTAACTGGTAACTCACGAACGCAAGCTGCGTGCCGTCGGGCGACCAGGAAGGGACGTTGATGGTGCCCTGTCCGCCGAACAATTTCGCCAGGATGGTGATTTTGTGATCGCCTAACGACATGAGCCGCAGCATGACGTCTTTGTTTTCGGGATGGCCGGTGACACTCTTGTCGTAGGTCAGGAATACCATCCACTTGCCGTCGGGCGAGATGTGCGGAAACCAGTTATTGAAGTCGTCGTGGGTAATCTGTTCCTGCGCGGTCCCGTCAGGCTTCATCCGCCAGATCTGCATGATTCCGGTGCGCACGGAATTGAAGTAGATGAAGGCTCCATCGGGCGAGTATTCAGGGCCGTCGTCGAGGCCCTTGGCAGTGGTCAGGCGGGTCTCGTCGCCGCCCGTGAAGGGGATGG
>Ga0193755_1000116_pt1 | contig 21843 bp, 23 predicted proteins | sample H1a2metaG_FD_144921 | JGI IMG/M metagenome (GOLD analysis project Ga0193755, IMG submission 144921) | Soil microbial communities from a riparian zone of the East river system, Colorado, United States - H1a2 | ecosystem: Environmental > Terrestrial > Soil > Riparian zone | place: USA: East River...
GTCGCCCCCGGATTCATCGACATGATGGGCCAGTCGGAGATCAACGCGCTGATCGACAACCGCGTCTTCTCGAAGGTGACGCAGGGCATTACCACGGAAGTGACCGGCGAAGGCGGCTCGGTCGCGCCGCTCACCGACCGGCTGGTGCAGGATGATTCGGATGCCATGAAGAAGTGGCATTACCGCGAAGACTGGCGCGACTTGAACGGTTACTTCGCGCAGCTCGAACGCCAGGGCGTGGCGCTGAACATCGCCACATCCGTGGGCGCGCCGCCGGTTCGGCTCGCGGTGGTGGGCAAAGAGAATCGCGCGCCGACAACCGCCGAGCTCGACCACATGGCCGCGATCGTCGACACGCTGATGGAGCAGGGCGCGCTGGGCGTCTGGACCGCGCTCGAGTACGCGCCTGCGAGCTACTCCAAGACTGAGGAGCTGATCGCGCTGGCGCGGGCGGCGAGCAGGCACGGCGGGATCTATGCGTCGCACATGCGCGATGAAGGCGAGCACATCGATGCTGCGTTGAACGAGGTATTCCGGATCGCGAAGGAAGCGAGCATCCCGGCCGAGGTCTCGCATCTGAAGCTCTCGGGGCGGAGGAGCTGGGGCCAAATGCCGCGCGTCCTCGCGCGCATCGACTCGGCCCGGGCGGCGGGGCTCGATGTGACCGCCGATCAGTACCCGTACATTCGCGCCGCCACGTCGTTGGATGCGTCGATTCCCACGTGGGCGGAGAGCGGTGGCTGGGATTCGCTCCTGATCCGGCTGCGCGACCCGGCGACGCGCGCGCGGCTGCACGCGGAGATCCAGAATCCCAACGGCGAAAGCTTCTTCTCGGCCGCCGGCGGTGGCAGCGGTGTCCTCGTCACCGGTACGTTCCAGGATTCGCTGCGCTACATGCAGGGCAAGACCGTGGCCGAGATAGCGGCCGCCCGGCATCACGATCCGATCGAGACGGTGTTTGACATCGTGCTCGCAGAGAACGGCCATCGCACCGACGCCGTGTACGCCATCATGCAGGAGCCCGACGTGCAGGCCGCGATGAAGCAGTGGTGGGTGGCGGTGAACACCGATTTCGGCGGCGTAGCGCCCGACGGTCCGCTCGGCACGCAGTCCGCGCATCCGCGCGCCTACGGCACATTCCCGCGCATCCTCGGGCACTATTCGCGGGACCTGAAGTTATTCCCGTTGGAGTTCGCGGTGCGCAAGATGACGTCGCTCGCGGCCCAGCGGGTCGGCCTGGCCGATCGCGGCCTCGTGCGGCCGGGCATGTACGCCGACATCACCGTGTTCGACCCGGCGACGGTCATCGATCGCGCGACGTTCGAAAGGCCGCACCAGACCTCGGTCGGCATCGAGTACGTGTTCGTGAATGGGCAAATGGTATTGAAGAAGGGGCAGATCACGAACGCGCGTCCGGGCCGGGGGCTTCGGGGTCCGGGATACCACCCGGCGCGGTAGTGTGACGCTCGGCCGGCTGGTCGTCGCGTGGGTTGTCGTCGCCGCGTGGTTCGAGATCGCGACATTTGCCACGAATTATCTGGTGAACCGGCTCGCGATACCGGCGGACGCAACCGTCTACACCGGCATCCCAACGCGTATCGTGAAGCGGCGTCTCGTGGAAGCCGTCTTGGTCACCCTGATCGCCTCTCTCTGGTTCGATTCTCTCGGTAGCGGCGAATGGTGGCTGTTGTTCCTGTTGCTGGGAGCGCTGGTTACGTCGCCGAAATGGTTCGCAGTCGGGCCGGATCCCGCGCCAAGACGCGCACTGTTCGCCGATACCATTGGCGATCTCGCACGTTACGTCATCGCCGGAGCCCTGCTCGCCTGGCGTCTTTCGTAGCTATCTTCGCAGGACACATGACAACGATTCGACTGACTGCGCTTTCGCACGGCGCCGGCTGAGCCTGCAAGCTCGGCCCTGCCGAGTTGGCGCAGGTCTTGCGCCACGTGCCGACCCTCACGGATCCACGCATCCTGGTCGATGCTTCGACGCGGGACGACGCCGCCGTGTACCAGTTGACGCCGGATCGCGCCATCGTCGCCACGGTGGACTTTTTCACGCCGATCGTGGACGACGCGTACGACTTCGGCCGCATCGCGGCCGCGAACGCGTTCTCGGACGTGTACGCGATGGGCGGCACGCCGTTGCTCGCGCTGAACCTGGTCGGCTGGCCGCGCGACAAGTTGCCCTACGAGCTGCTGGGCGACGTGCTGCGCGGCGGCGCCGACATCGCCAAAGAGGCGGGCGCATTCGTGCTCGGCGGCCATTCGGTGGACGATCCCGAGCCGAAGTACGGCATGGTCGCGATCGGCGAGGTGCATCCGAACCGTATCGTCACGCTCGCGCGCGCGCGCGCCGGGGACGCGCTCGTCCTGACCAAGCCGATCGGCACCGGCGTGCTCACGACCGCCTTGAAACGTGACCTTGCCACTGCGGCCGATATCAGCGCCGCCGTGCAATCGATGGTGACCTTGAACGCCGGCGCCGCGCGCGCGATGCGCGCCACGGGCGGCGGCGTGCACGCCGCGACCGACGTGACCGGCTTCGGCTTGCTGGGCCACTTGCATAACATGCTGGCCGCGAGCGGTGTGGCGGCGGAAATCGATGCGGCATCCGTCCCGCTGTTCCCCAATGCCATCGAGCTCGCCGAGCGCGGCGCGATTCCGGGCGGGACCACGCGCAACCGCGACGCGCTGGCCTCTGAAGTAGAATTTGCCGCCCGAGTCCCGGAGCCGATTCGCGTCCTGCTGTTCGACGCGCAGACGTCGGGTGGCCTCTTGATCGCGGTGGATCCCGATCGCGCCGGCGCGCTGGTGGCGGCGCTGGAGCGGGAAGGGACCCCCGCCGCCGCACGGATCGGCCGCCTCACGCGCGGCGTGGCCGGCGCGATCACGGTGACCTGAATGCGCGGTCCGCCCCCGGCGATTCCCGAGTACCGTTCGCTGACGCCCGACGCGCTCGACGCGCTCGAGCGGGCCGTGCGCGAGCGCCGGCGGGTAGCGCTGCGACGTCGTGGCACCGAATATGTCGTGGTGGCCCAACGCCTCGAGACGAGTGGACCCGACGACATACTTGTTGGCCGGCTCCCCATGACCGGCGAGCTACTCACATTCCGGCTGGGCGACCTGGAGAGCTTCGCGGTGCTCCCCTGAGCACCGCCATCCCCCCGTGTTCACGCGCCTGCTCGTGGGTCTGGACGGCAGCCCCAACGCCGACGAAGCGCTGGAGCAGGCCGTCCATCTCGGCCTGCGGTTCAAGGCCAAGCTGGTGGTCGCGTACATCAGGGAGACGCACAGCATCGCCCGGCGCGCCTCCGACTCCAGCGAGCTGCTGCAGCGGGCGGAGGAGCGCGTCAAGGACGCCGGGCTCCAAGTGGAGACGGTCCTTAAGCATGGCAGTCCCGACGCCGAGTTGGCGGAACTCGCGCGCGACGTCGACACGGTGCTCGTGGGTCGGCGCGGCCGGTCATCGCCGGCCGACGTGCTCGGCAGGACTGTCACGTCGCTGATTCGCATCGCGGAACGGTCGGTCATCGTCTGCGCCAGCAAACCATCGCCGATGCAGTCGTGCGCGATCGCCTACGACGGCAGGGAAACAGCGCAGCGCGCACTCGCCCTCGTTGCGCGCTTCGCGAGCGTCACGCAGAGCACGGTGCACGTGATCCACGCGACCGTCGATCCAGCCATCGGCACGATGGTCATCGGCGAGGCCGAAGCCATGCTGTCACTGGAAGGCGTCAAGTTCGTCACGCACCTCGAGCCCGGCACGCCGGGAGCGGCGGTGGCGCGGGTCATCGAGCGCACAAAATGCGACGCCCTGTTCGCCGGAGCGCACGTCGGCTCCGGACGCCGCAGCGACGTGACGGTCTCGCACGCCGAGGAGATCTTGCTGCACACCGATATCCCGGTGGTCATTGAGCCGTGACCACGCCGTTCGTGCTCGTGCATGCGGACGAGAGCTGCCTCGGCAACGATTCCACGAAGCCGAGTCGCGGCGGGAACGCGGCGTTGGTCGAGGCGCCGGCGGGAGACAGCGTCGCGCGGTGGGATTTCTACGAATGCTCGCCCCAAACGACGAACAACAAGATGGCGCTGGCGGGCGCCATCGCCGCTCTGGAATGGATTCGCCGCCAATGGCGCCACGCGATGGTGCATTTCGTCTCCGACTCCGAGTATCTGGTCAAAGGGATGCGCGAGTGGCGCAAGGACTGGAAGGCGCGCGGCTGGCGCCGCAAGACGGGCGCGCTCGAGAACGCCGAGCTCTGGCAGAAACTCGATCAGGTCGATGCCGCGCATACGGTGGAGTGGCGCTGGGTCCGCGGACACAACGAGCACGTCAAGAACGAGTATGCGAACGCGCTCGCGATCCGCGCCGCCGATCAGCAGGAGCGCTCCAACGGCTTGATTCCATCCGGCTTCGATACGTGGCTCGCGCAGCAGCGGGCGCGCGGCAAATTCCTCGACTTCGATCCCGACAAGGAGCTGCATGAGCGCAGCAAGTAGGGACCACCTGGCAGCCGCCGATCCGTCGGTTCCCGTCGATCGGATACCGCTCTACGAGGTGTATATGCGCATGGCGGAGGAGCTGGCCAAGCGCTCGACCTGCGTGCGCCTGCAGGTGGGAACGGTCGTCACCGACCAGCGGCTCGAAAACGTCCTCGCGATCGGCTACAACGGCAACGCGCGCGGCCTCCCCAACAAATGCGACTCGGCGGTGCCCGGCAACTGCGGCTGCATCCATTCTGAAATGAACGCGCTGGTGAAAGCGCCGGGCAACGTTCGCGACAAGGTCGTGTTCGTCAGCGCGTCACCGTGCGTCATGTGCGCGAAGTTGATCATTAACTCCGGCGTCACTCACGTGTTCTACCGCAAGGCGTACCGCGATCCCTCAGGCGTCGAAGTCCTGCAGCAGGGCGGTGTCGTGCCCGTCCTCTACGACCGCTGGATGAATGCCTGGAGAAACGGCGCGTAATGGATGGATGAGCTCGACCGTCTCTTCGGCCTGCTCGTCGCGGCGCTCGCGCGCGAGACACGTGTCGCGGTGCCCTTCCGCGCCTCCGATGTGTACGAGCGGCTCGTCCCGTACCGCTCCAACCGGTCACAGCTGAACGTCGCGACTCATCAGGACTACGAGATGGCGGTGCTTCGCCTGCTGGCCGGCGAGCGCAACTACGTGCAGCTCGAGCCGGAGAACGTGCGCGAGGCGATGCAGCGAGAGATCGCGACCATCAACCCGGATCCCGCGTACTTCCGCAGTTTCCCGGACGCCCAGGTGATGGTGAACGGCCGCGCCGCCGAGCGGGTACTGCTCGCCGATCGTGCGTACGCGCCCCCGTCGTCCGCGGACGACGAAGATGAAGAGCTAGTGGATACGACGGGCGAGAATCCGGTTCCCATGCCGTTCGCTCCGCCCACGCCGTTCCGAGCGCCCATGGTGAAACCCAAGGACGGGCTCGCGTCGAATCAATGCGAATACTGCGGCGGCGTGCTACCCACGAATCGAGAGGCTCGCTTCTGCCCGCACTGCGGGCAGCCCCGTGAAGGAGACCTGCGGTGCCAGGGCTGCGGCAACGAGCTGGACGTGGGCTGGGCCTACTGCCTGTCGTGCGGCCGCCCCACAGGGTTTGAGTGAAGCACCGCATCGCGGTAATTGCCGGCGATGGCATCGGGCCCGAGGTGATCGAAGCCGCGATCCCGATTCTCGACCAGGTAGCCGCACGACACAACTTCAGTCTAACGTGGGAGCGCCTGCCGTTTTCCGCCGATCATTATCTCAAGACGAAAGAGACTTTGCCCGACGCCGCGTTTCGGCATCTGCGCGACGACGTCGACGCGATCTTCCTTGGCGCGCTCGGGGACCCGCGCGTCCCTGGCAACGAGCACGCGCGCGACATCCTGCTAGGCCTGAGGTTCAAGCTGGATCTGTACGTCAATTTCCGACCGGTACAGCTGCTGCATCCCGACCTCTCGCCGCTGCGCGACCCGGGGTCGATCGACTTCGTCATTTTCCGCGAGAATACCGAGGGCCAATACCTCGGCCGCGGTCGCTCATCGGGTGACGAGCATGTCGCGGAGGAAGTGAACACCGGCAAGGGCGTCGAGCGGATTATTCGCGCAGCCTACGCCTGGGCCGATACCCACGGCAGGCGCCGCGTCACCATGAGCGACAAGTCGAACGCGATTCCGACGCACCGCATCTGGCAGGATCGGTTCAAGGCGCTGGCGCAGGAATACCCGCACATCACGCCGGAGCACCGGTACGTGGACGCGCTGGCGCTCGAGCTCGTGCGTGAACCGCAGCGCTTCGAGGTCATCGTCACCAACAACCTGTACGGCGACATCCTGTCCGACCTCGGCGCCGGCCTGGTAGGCGGCCTCGGGATCGCCGCCAGCGCCAACCTCCATCCCGGATCTCGGCACGGCCTGTTCGAGCCGGTGCACGGTTCCGCACCTGCCATCGCCGGGAAGGGGATCGCCAACCCGATTGCCGCAGTGTTGACCGGAGGTTTGATGTTTGAGCACCTCGGCTACCCGGAGGCCGCCGCGGACCTCAAGCTGGCCGTTCGGAAGCTCCTGGCGAGCACAAACCGGCCGCACGACGTGGGTGGTACAGCGAGCACGGCAACCGTGGCGGAAGCTCTCGCGAACCTCGTTTGACCCCTGGTTGACACCTCGGGCACTCATTGATTGTGTTTGGGTAGGAATTAATTCCCACGGGCGAGAGGGTGGTGTGCCGCCACTGCCGTTAGCCAAGATCCTCAACGTCGCGCTCCCCTCATTAGCGGGTGAAGCACGCGCGGTCGTTGACGTCCTGGCTTGCAAGAATGGCCTGCTCCCGCCCGCCGGCGACGTCGCCACCTTCCTGGGACTCCGTACTCGCCATCAAGTCGCCCGCACGCTCCGCCGCGCCAGCCTGCCACCGCTGGAGGAGCTGGCCGCGTGGACTCGACTGTTCTATTGGGTGCTGCAGTGGGAGCAAACCGGGTCGTCGTTGTTGGCCTTGGCCCGTCACTCACATCTCGAACCCGCAACCTGCTATCGCCTCGTGCGCCGCCTGATGGGGGAGCCGTGGTCGCGCGTACGACGCGGCGGCATCGCCGGAGCGCTCCTGCGCTTTCGCACGATCTGGAAGGACAGCGGCATGCACCAGCTGGCGCTGCAACCCTACCTCCAGGCAGCGGCGCGGCGGGAAGCAGCCGGGAACGGAGCGCTCGCGGTCGGCATCCGTGCGGTGCGCCAGCCTCCGCGCCCCGTCGCCGATCCGCTGGGCCGGCCCCGCGGCGTGCTCGCCTCCCGACTGAGGATTGCCGGCTATCCGTTCGACGTGGCGATCGCACCCGATGGCGCCGCCTGGCTGACGCGGGTCCACGCCGCCGTACTCGAGCGGCTGCAGCTCCAGCCGCTGGCGTCCACCGGTGTGATTCGCGTCGGCGTCGCTCCGACGCGCGTGATCTTGGCGCCGTCGGGCGAGCGGGCATGGGTGACCAATCAGTTCACCAAGGACGTCGCGGTGGTCGATCTTGCCTGCCGGCGGCGCACCGGCTCCATCGCGATGGAGGGCGATCCGCTCGGCGCAGTGCTGTCGCCGGATTCACGGACGCTCTACGTCACGACCAATCTCGATCGGCTGTCTGTTTGCGCGCTCACCGACAATGGCGGACGAATCGTTCGCTCAACCCCCGTGCCGCAGGCGTGCACCGAGTTGGCGATCCATCCCACGGGGAATCGCCTGTATGTCCCCACATGGAAAGCCGGGAACATCCTCGAGCTCGACGCGCGGAGTCTCTCTGTCACGCATCGCTACGAAGTGGGCGGGCAGCCGTTGGGCGTTGCGCTCTCGACCGACGGCCTGCGTCTCTACTGTGGCAACGAACACGGCTGGATCGATCTGGTGCATTTGCCCACGGGGAGAATCGTGAGACGAGCCTTCGACACTCCGGTGGACGAAGTGGCGCTTACGCCCGACCAGAATGTCGTGTACGCGAGTCTCCGGACGGCCGGACGGATCACAATGGTGGACGCGCATTCGCTGGCATGCGTAGGGACGCTCGAGACCGGTGGCCTACCCCGTCACATCGCCTTCGATGGACTTGGCAGCGCCGCGATCGTGGCCAACGAGGCCGGATGGGTTGACGTCGTCCGGTAAAAGCGAACATCGTGCGCTGCAGTGAGCGGCGGACGGGGAACAACCCCGTCCGCCGCTCGTGTTTTCGCATGATGACCTACCGTCGAATCCGATGCAGACCCATATTCCGCCCACTTATGATGGAGTTGAACCTATGAAAACTCAGGGCGCCACAAAGGACGTCGTCTTCTTGTCCGGGGTTCGGACGGGATTTGGCGCGTTCGGCGGCTCTTTGAAGGACCTGTCCGCTATCGACTTAGGTGTGGCGGCGTCCCGCCACGCGATCCAGCGCTCCGGTGTTCCCGTGAGCGATTTCGGACATACGGTTTTTGGAAACGCACTGCAGACGTCGGCCGACGCCATCTACATGGCCCGCCACGTCGGACTCAAGGCCGGCTTGCCGATCGAAACGCCGGCCGTCACGGTCAACCGGCTGTGCGGGTCGGGCTTTGAGGCGATCACGCAGGGCGCGCAACTAATTCTGCTTGGCGAAGCGGACGCAGTGTTGGCCGGCGGTGCCGAGTCGATGAGCCAGGCACCGCACGTCGTGCGCGGCGCACGCTGGGGGCTGCGACTGGGACCGGCCCCGCTCGAAGATCTCCTCTGGGAGTCGTTGAAGGACCCGCAATGCGGCCTCTCCATGGCCGAGACCGCCGAGAGCCTGGCAGAGAAGTACAAGCTCACCCGTAAGGAAGTCGACGAAATCGCCGTGGCCTCACAGCGGCGCGCCAAGCAGGCGTGGGACGCCTGCGCATTCCAGGACGAAGTCGTCCCGGTGACGATCAAGGTGAAGGGAAAGGAAGTGGAGTTCCGCGCTGACGAGCACATGCGGCCTGAAACAACCCTCGAAATTCTCAGCGGCCTGAAGCCGTATTTCAAGAAGGATGGGCTCGTCACGGCCGGTAACGCGTCCGGAATCTCGGACGGCGGCGCGGCGACGGTGCTGTCTAGCGAAGAGTATGCAAAGGCGCGCGGGTTGAAGCCGCTCGGCCGCTTGGTCGCGTGGGCCGTCGCCGGCGTCGAGCCCAAACACATGGGCATCGGGCCCGCGCCGGCGGCTCGCAAAGCGCTCGCGAAGGCGAACATGAAACTCGAGCAGATGGATCTCGTCGAAGTGAACGAAGCATTCGCGCCGCAATATCTTGCGGTCGAGCGTGAGCTCGGCCTGGACCGCGCGCGCACCAACGCCTGCGGCGGTGCGATCGCGATCGGACACCCGCTCGCCGCCACCGGCACGCGCATCACGATTCATTTGCTGCACGCGCTGCGGCGCGACAAGAAGCGGTTCGGACTGGGCTCGGCATGCATTGGTGGAGGTCAGGGGGCGGCCGTGATCGTCGAAGCGCTGTGAGCGACATACTCCTCGGGGCGATCGGCCTGATCGCACTCTATCTCTTTTCGGGCCTACGCGTGCTGCGCGAATACGAGCGCGGTGTCTACTTCCTGCTCGGCCGTCTACGGCCCACCAAGGGGCCGGGCCTGATCTTTCTCCCTCCGGTGCTGGCTCGGATGCAGAAGGTGTCGCTGCGTGTGATGGCGATCGACGTCCCGCCCCAGGACGTGATCACACGCGACAACATCTCGATCAAGGTCAATGCCGTCCTGTACATGCGCGTGAAGACGCCGGACAAGGCGGTCGTGGCAGTGGAGAACTATCTCTACGCGACGAGCCAACTCGCGCAAACCACCCTCCGGTCGGTGCTCGGCGAAACGGAAATGGACGAGCTGCTCGCGAACCGCGACAAGATCAATGCGATCCTGCGCCAGACGATCGACACGCGCACCGAGGAATGGGGCATCGAGGTGTCGGCGGTCGAAGTAAAGGACGTAGATCTGCCGCCGGAGATGAAGCGCGCGATGGCCCGCCAGGCCGAAGCCGAGCGCGAGCGTCGCGCCAAGGTGATCAACGCCGAGGGCGAGCTGCAGGCGGCGGAGAAGCTCGCGCAGGCCGCGCACATCATCGGCAAGGAGCCGGCGGCCATTCAACTGCGATACCTGCAGACCGTCAACGAAATCGCGTCGGAAAACAATTCGACCACGATCTTTCCGATCCCAATCGACCTGTTCAGGGGCTTCATGGAGCGCTTGGCACCGCAGGCCAGTGATTCGGGCACTCGCGCGCTTCCCGAGCGCACTGCGGGCGAGCGCTTGCCGGCGCCGCGCAACAAGGGAAGAGCCAAGGTCTGATGGGTAAGGCAGGAGGCGGAGATCTCGTCAGTCGTGAGGCGCTGGAACGCATCATCAAGCGCGCCGCCGAGCTGCAGGCCGGAGAACACGACGTCGGCGACGGTCTCACGAACAACGAGGTCCTGGCGCTCGGGAAAGACGTCGGCATTCCGGACCGCTATCTGCGCCAGGCAATGCTCGAGGAGCAGACGCGCGTTGCCCCCGAGGTCGCGACAGGGACTTGGGCGTGGCTCACCGGTCCCCGCTCGATTGTGGCGTACCGCGTCGTTCCCGGCGATCGCGCGGCGGTCGAGCGCGAGCTGAGCCGGTGGATGATAGAGGAAGAGCTGTTGCAGCCCAAACGGCATTTCGCGGACCGCACGTCGTGGGAGCCTAAAGCGGGTGCATTCGCTTCGATTCAGCGCGCGCTGGCGGGAAGACGGCGCTACTCGCTGGCACAGGTCGGCGAGGTGGCCGCGCAGGTCGTGCAGCTCGAGCCGGGATTCTGCTTCGTGCGACTCGAGGCGGACGTCCGCCAGCAGCGCACCAAGCGGATCTCCGGCGCCACGGTCCTGGCGGTCCTGGGCTTGGGGATGACCGGCGCGATCGCATTGATCGCTCCGCCGCTCGCGCTGGCCCAGGCATTGATGCTGGTGCCGGGCGTCGGTATGACGGCGGGAGGGGCTATGGTCGCCCGCACGTACCGCGGGGCGAACGAGCGCCTGGAGGTCGCACTGGAGCAGGTGCTCGATCGGCTGGAGCGCGGCGACATCCGCTCGTCCAGCCAGGGCGTGCTCCCGGGCGCGCAGACATTCGTCCGGATCGCCGAAGAGGTGCGCAAAGCGTTCGAGAGTCCCAGGCCCCAGGCCCCCCGCCCCAAACCAAGGAGCTGAGGAATTGGCGGACATCCAGCGCGTCGGAGTGCTCGGCTGCGGCTTGATGGGCAGCGGGATCGCCCAGGTCGCGGCGACGGCGGGATACGAGACGATCGTGCGCGACGTCTCCAACGAGGTGTTGAACCGCGGCCGCGCCGGCATCGAGAAGTCGCTTGCCAAGCTGGTCGAAAAAGGAAAGGTCCAGCCCGCCGACCGTGACGCCGCGCTCAAGCGGCTGACGTTCACAACCGTCGTCGCGGATCTGCGCAAGGTGGACATCGTGATCGAAGCGATCACCGAAGACCTGGCGCTCAAGAACGCGCTCTTCCAGGAGCTCGACGGCTTGTGCGGCGCTGGGACGATCTTTGCCTCCAACACGTCGAGCCTGACGATCGCGGAAATGGCAGGCGCCACGAAACGCGCCGACCGCTTCGTGGGGCTGCATTTCTTCAATCCGGTGCCGCTGATGGCGCTCGTGGAGGTGGTACGCACCATCACGACGTCCGAGCAGACCTTCAAGCGCGCCTTTGCGTTCGCGGCTTCGCTGGGCAAAGAGCCCGTCGCAGCCAAGGACAACTCCGGCTTCATCGTAAACCTGTTGCTCGTTCCCTATCTGCTGGACGCGATCCGCGCCGTCGAGCGTGGCGTGGGCAGCGTCCCCGACATCGATAAGGCGATGGAGCTCGGCTGCGGGTATAAGATGGGTCCGCTGACGCTGCTCGATCTCGTCGGCATCGACACGACGCACCACATCGCCGAGATCATGTTCAAGGAGTACCGCGAGGCGCGGTACGCGCCGCCGCCCTTGCTCAAGCGCATGGTGCTCGCGGGGATGTACGGCAGAAAGTCCGGCAAGGGCTTCTACGATTACTCGTCCAATCCACCCACCGTCAGCAACCTGGGGCTCTAATGTTCGGCTACGACGCTGCGCGCTGGCACGCGGTTCTCAACGACCTCCCCGCGGCACTGCTCTTCGTGGCGGTCTTGTTCGATATCGCTGCGGCCGTGACAAAGCGCGAATCGCTCATGTGGGCGAGCATCTGGACGCTCTGGGCCGGCGTGATCGGCGGATGGGCGGCGGTCGTCGCCGGAAAAGTCGCGTCGAACACCATCGAGCATGGTGAAGCGATTCACGAAATCATGGAAAAGCACGAGAACATGGCGCTGCTGACAATGGCGCTGTTTACCGTCGTGCTCGCCTGGCGTCTGTTCCGGCGTTTTCAGATGCCGGCGCAGGAGCTCGCGTTCACACGCATGCTCAGCATCGTAGGACTCCTCGGATTGGTCTGGACCGGCGTGCTCGGCGGCAGGCTGGTGTTCCAGCACGCGGCCGGCATTCCATCCAAGGTGCTCCAGGCCGAGATCGAGAATCGGGCGGAAGGACACGAGCACGGAACGATGGACAGCACCAAGACCGACACTACCAAGACCACGGCACCGCACACCCACCCGCCGGGCACGCCGCCACACTCGCATTGATGCGTCCGTCGTGCGTTGTGCGTCGTGCGTGGGCATTCGTCCTGGTGCTCGGAGCATGCACGCCGACCACGACACGCCCGTCGTTCGCTCCACTGCCTGAAGCCCTGTACGCGGTGATCAATGCACCGCCCGCACGCCTCACAGCCGTGGCGGATTCCTTACTCCGCGCCGATACGGTTCCCGTGCATTTCGTGAGCGTGCTCGATGCGTTCCTCGAAACGGGCGAATTCGCCGGTACATATCGCTTGCGACTCTGGGCCGATCCCGATGTGCCCGGCAAAGCGCGCGTGACGATTGAAGCGGTCTATCGCCCTTTTGAAGACCCGTCGCGCACGAGACGAGATCTCGAGCGCGCCGCGCCGCCTGGCTCGCCCGGCCAGCTGCGTGCCCAGCAGCTTCTCGCCTCCCTAAAGGACAAGCTTGGAGTCACGACTTACTAAAAGCCTCGGCGCGCTCGAGTACTTCACATTCGGTTTCGGGAGCATGGTGGGTGCCGGTTGGCTGGTCGTCATGGACGACTGGCTGCGGCGCGGCGGGCCAGGCGGCGCGATGCTCGGGTTTCTGGCGGGCGCGGTGTTGCTCCTGCCGATCGCTCACACGTACGGCCGCCTGGTGCGACTCATTCCCGACGCCGGCGCGGAAATCGCCTACACAGAACGTGTCTTTCCCTCGGCGGCGAGTTTCATCGCCGGCTGGATGATGGTCCTCGCATACGCGATCGTCTGCCCCTGGGAAGCGGTCGCGATTGGCAATCTCCTCGCACGGCTGTTTCCCGAAATGAACGCGGTTGTCCTCTACACCGTCGCTGGCAGAGCCATCACCCTGCCGCGCCTGCTTGCCGGTCTCGGGCTGACGGCCGCCATCGGCGCGCTGAACTACCGGGGCATCCGGCTCAGCGGACGGTTTCAGGACATCACGACGATCGGCCTGCTTGTGTGCTTCGCATTGTTCGTGGCGCTGGGCATCGGGCATGGCAGTCCGGCGAACGCCGAGCCGCTCTTCGCTCCCGTCGGACCGTTCGTCTCCGTCCTGCTCGTCATGCAGATCGTGCCCTACTTCATGACCGGCTTCGAGTCGATTCCCAAGGCGTCCGAGGAAGCGCTCCCCAACCTCCGGCCGAGCACGCTTCCCCGGATCATTACTATCGCACTGCTGGCCGGCGGATTGTTCTACGTCGTGATCGTGGGCGTGGTCGCGTGGGTATATCCGTGGACAGACATCGTCAGCCAGCATCTGGGGACCGACGCAGCATTCGCGCGCGCGTTCGGCACGCCGTGGATCGCGCGACTAATTCTCGCCGCTGCCATACTGTCACTGTTCAAGGTCTTCAACGGCAATTTTGTCGCGGCCACCCGGCTGGTCTACGCACTCGGGCGGCGTGGACTCATCCACCCCGCGCTCGGCGCGGTGCATTCCCGATTCGGCACTCCCGCTCTGGCGATCGCGTTCGTGGCGATTCCCACTGCCGCCGCCGCATTTCTCGGCGACGCAGTGCTCGTGCCGATCAGTGAAGTTGGCGCTGCTGTGGGTGCTATCGGCTGGTGCGCCGCGTGCCTGGCGTTCATCGCGCTGGCGCGCCGCCAAAGCATGCGGGACGGCGTCGCCATCGCAATGATCGGCGTGGTGGTCAGTGTCGCGATCGTGCTAATGAAAGTGGTACCTGCTGTACCGGGAAGCTTGACTGCAGTTGAATGGCTGGCCTTTACTGCTTGGTGTGTCCTTGGGCTGGTGCTGCGCCAACGAGTCCCTGCACCCATTGCTCCATCTGTCCCAAGTCGATAGCTGCGTCGCGGCACGGCCCGTTGGGCAGCTGCATCGTCAGGCCGAGCACGGGGAGCTTGCCGGCGACGTCGCGCAGCCCGGTCATCATGTCGCGCTCGCACGCCACGGCCACGACGGCCCGGGGACGACGCTCGCGGATGACGCGGCGCGCGAGCTGGCCGCGCGTCGCGACGAAGACCGGCACCTCGTAGCGCCCCGCGATCTCGAGCACGCCGTCGAGCGCCTGTTTCGAGAGACAGCGGGGAATCAGCACCAACAGCTCGCCCTTCCCGACCCTGCGGCCGCGCCGCTCCGCGAGCGTGTTATAGATGTCGATGGCCGCATGTTCCACCCAGTCGCGCTTCCCGAAGCCCCGCGCGACCAGTGACGTGTAATTCATGAGCTGCAGGTAGGGACCGCGCTCGAGTACGCGCTCGGGCAGCAGGTTCCGGCCGCTGTAGAAAGACGCTGCTAGCACGCCCAGATACAGCCACTGCAGCGCCGCGAAAAGGGCGAGGACCAACCACAGGATCCTGGGTACTAGCGGCGAGAGCGTACCCAGCCGCGGCCCGATCAGATAAAGAAGAAGGGCGACGACGCCGGTTGCGGTGGCGATCGTGAGCGCAGCAAAGCGGAAGAACACTCCGGGGGCCGCCGAAAAGTCGCCGCCACTCGGCAGGGGGCGGCCGTTCCACTCGTCCCATTCGTGACCGAGCCGCCGATCCACTTCGATGTGGATCAGCTGAGCACGGGGGACAGACGCGCTCGATGGTGGGGGTGTCGCAGTCTGTGGGGCAGCCATCGGGAAACGAAGCTTCACGTTGTGCTTCCCCCGTGTCAAGTTTGGAGAGTGTTAGTCACCGACGCTCGTGTCCGCGCGGCGTACGCCGAGGGTGCGGGCATCTACCGCATTCTGCCTGCGGCGGTCGCGATTCCGAAGAACCAGGACGATGTCGTTGCTCTCGTGCGCCAGGCGAGAGAGTCGAAGCTGGCACTGATCCCCCGCGGCGCGGGAAGCGGGATGCCGGGCGGCAACGTCGGGAATGGCGTCATCGTGGACCTCAGCACCGGTTTCTCCGATCTCGTCGTCGATCCCCCCAGCCGCCGCGCCCGAGCCGGCGCGTCCGTCACATGGGCCGAAGTGAACGACGCCGCCAAACCCTACGGGCTGCGACTTCCCCCGGATCCATCGTCCGGCGCTTTCGCCACGAGCGGCGGGATGGTCGCCACCAACGCAGCCGGCCCCCGGACCGTGAGCTACGGCAGTGTACGACCATGGATCGAAGCGCTCGAGATCGTCGGCGCGGACGGCGGGGTGAGAAGCGTAAGACGGGGAATGGGGAATGGGCAAAGGTTTGCGCTGTCGTCTGACGATCGAGAGCTGATTGCCCAGCACTTTCCCAGGACCCGCAAGAACTCCTCCGGCTACGCACTCGATCGTTTCGCCGAGTCGGGCGATGAGATCGACCTCCTCGTGGGATCCGAAGGGACGCTCGCGATCGTGACCGAGGTCCTCTGGCGTCTCGATCCGATCCCTCCCGACGTCGCCGGTGCCGCGCTCGGGTTCGCCGATCTCGAATCGATGGCCGAGGCGGTGCCCTACTTGGTGTCCCTGAAGCCCTCCGCACTCGAGCTGCTGGATGAGTCCCTGCTGCAGTTCGTCCCGGAGGCGCCGAAGGTCGCCTGCCTGCTGCTCGTCGAGTTCGAGCGCGAAACGGCGGCCGCCGCGCGCGGCGTCGTGGGCGACGCGGTGCGCGGCCTCAAGCAGGCGGTGACGCACGTGGAGACGGCGGTCAATCGTGCGGGGCTCGAGCAGCTGTGGAGTGTGCGCCGCGAGGCGTCCCCCGCCCTGGCCCGGCTGCCTCCCACGCAGCGGTCGCTGCAACTCATCGAAGACGGGTGCGTGCCGCTCGACGCGCTGGGCGCATATGCCGCCGGTCTGAGGGCGTTGGCGGATCGTCGCGGCGTTCCGGTCGCGATCTTCGGGCACGCCGGCGACGGCCACGTCCATGTCAACGCGCTTCCCGATACGACGCGGGACGGTTGGCGCGAGACGTTGCGCGGGCTGTTCGACGACGTCACCGATCTTCTGATTCGTCTGCGCGGGGTTCCGTCGGGCGAGCACGGCGTCGGCCGGCTGCGCGCTGGAATTCTGGAGCGCTTCTACGGCCCCGAGGTGATGCAGCTGTTTCGCGACGTGAAGCGCGCCTACGACCCGCTGTCCATCTTCAACCCGGGTGTTATCATTCCCGCGACCGATTGGTCGCCCGTGGCCGCGCTGAAGGTCGGTGCCGGTGCCGCGGACATTCCCGAAGACATCGCAACGCGACTACGAGAAGTGGAGCGCAGCGCCGCATGGGCCACACCGAAACTCGAGCTGGCACACTAGCACCGATGGAAGTCTTCCGTGACCCCCGCGTCACGCTGATCGCCCGCCCGCAGTTTCTCGAACCGGAACACCTCGCGGTACAGTGGCGCGGTGAGGCGAGCGATGGCGAGCGTCTCGCCGAGTACGCTGGCCGGTTGTGCTACATGAGCCAGCACAACCCCGTGAACCGCACCACCGCCGAATACCTCGAGAATATCAAGAAGCAGGGCCACGGGTCGGTGCTCGAGCACGCGGTCTACGTGCTGCTGATCGAGGGGATCTCGCGTTCCTGCTCGCACGAGCTGGTGCGGCACCGGGCGGGGTTCGGGTATTCGCAGATCTCGCAGCGCTACGTCGACGAGTCACACGCCGCCTTCGTCATGCCGCCGGCCGTCGCCGGCGACGCGCGACTCGAGGAAGAATGGCAGCAACAGGTCGCCGAGGCGCAGGCGGCGTACGTGCGCGCGGTCGAAGGTCTGATGCAGCGCTACGAATGGGTCACCGACAAGGTGCAGCGCCGCAAGATGGCGCGCGAAGCGGCGCGCAGCGTGCTACCGAACGCAACCGAAGTCAAGATCGTCGTCTCGGGGAACGCGCGCGCGTGGCGCACAATGCTCGAGCTGCGCTGCGGCGAGGGCGCCGAGCTCGAAATCCGTCGCATGGCCGTGGCGGTGTTGCGTCTCCTGCAGAAAGAAGCGGGCGCACTGTTCTCCGATTTCGAGATCTACACTGCCGACGACAAAAGCGAAGCCGCGCGCGTCACGTACCACAAAGTCTGAAAGACGTCGAGCAAAGGCGTCTAGCAAAATCGACTGACAAAAACGTACTGCGCTTCTGCTCGACGATTTTGCTCGACGGTTCTCTCTTGCGTATCTCGCTCTCGTCTCGTATTCTGATTTAAGAATGCGAATCGGTCTCGCATACAACGAGAAGCCCGACGTCGGCGCTGCGTCGGACGACTACGCGGAATGGGATGACCCGTCTACTATCGACGCGGTCGATCAGGCTCTGAGTCTTTTCGGCAACGTCATCCGTCTCGAAGCCGACGAATTCTTTCCGCAAAAACTCTCGCTCGCGCGTCCCGACATCGTGTTCAACATGGCGGAGGGATTGCACGGCCCCTGTCGCGAGTCGCACGTCCCCGCGCTGTGCGAGTACTTGAACATTCCGTACACCGGCTCCGACCCGCTCACACTGGCGCTGACGCTGCATAAGGGACGCACCAAGGAGATTCTCGCATACCGCGGCGTGCCGACTGCACCGTTCCGTGTCATCGAGCGCGCGGCGGACCTCGAGCGCATGCCCCTGCCGTTTCCGTTGTTCGTAAAGCCGGTCGCGGAGGGTTCTGGTAAGGGCATATTCGTCAACAACTTATGTGAGACGTCGGCGCAGCTCGCGGAGCGCGTGCCCTTCCTCTTAGAGCGCTACCAGCAGGCGGTGCTCGTCGAGACCTATCTCCCGGGACCGGAGTTCACCGTCGCGATACTCGGCAACAACGGCGACGTGCGTTGCCTCCCCATCGTCGGATTCGATTTCGCCACGCTGCCTCCCGGGGCCCCACCCGTCTACGGCTACGAGGCGAAGTGGATCTGGGACACGCGCGAGCACCCGCTCGCGATCTTCCAATGCCCGCCCATCGGCGTCGCCGACTCGCTCTGCCGCGAGACCGAGCGCGTTGCGCTCGATGCGTATCGCGCCCTCGGGTGCCGGGATTGGTGCCGCATCGATGTGCGCGTCGATCGGTTTGGCGTACCCAACGTCGTCGAGTTGAATCCGCTCCCCGGCATCATTCCCGATCCGGCGATGAACTCCTGTTTTCCGAAGGCGGCACGGGTCGCCGGATACACCTACGATGAGCTCATCCAGGAAGTCATGCGGATCGCCTGGAGAAGGATCGGGACGCAGGACATCGAGGCACGAAATGTGCCCCTGCAGGACACGTCGATTCAGGCATCGGCGTGAGGGTCGTCATCCTCTACGATCCCGGCGCCGATGATTGGACCGCCGAGGACATCGCCGGGGTGATGGAGGCGGTCGACGACATCGCGACGATTTTCGCCGCCCTGGGCCATCAAGTGCAGCGCGTTCCGGTCCGGCATGACATGCGCTGGTTCAACGTCTGCCGCCGAGCCGACCTCGTCTTCAACCTGTGCGAGGGCGTGCGCGGCGTCGCGCAGTGGGAGGATCATGTCGTCGGCACGCTGGAGCTGGCCGGCATCGCCTACACCGGCTGCGGTCCGTGGACCACGGCGGTATGCCGCCGCAAAGCCGTCGCTAACACACTGCTGGAGCGCGCCGGGCTGCCCGTGCCGCGCTGGACAATCGCGCAAGGGAAGATCGAGGATGACTTCCCATTGCCCGCAATCGTGAAGCCGGCCGCCGAAGACGCGAGCGCAGGCGTCGACCGGCAGTCGATCGTCACCGATCGCAAGAACCTCAAGGCGCGGATCGCCGCGATGACCGAGCAGTTCGACGAGGTGCTGGTGCAGCAGTACATCGCCGGCCGCGAGTTCAACGTCGGCATCGTCGGCGATCGCACGCTTCCCGTCGCCGAGATCGATTTCAGTACGATGCCCGAAGGCACGTGGCCGATCCTCACGTATGCCGCCAAGTGGCACGTCGGGTCCCCCGAGGATCTCGGCAGCCGCCCGGTATGCCCCGCCCAGATCCCGCAGCGTCTCGCCGATCGGCTGTGCCGGCTCGCGGAGACCGCGTGGCGCGCGATGCAGGGGAAGGGCTACGGCCGTGTCGACCTGCGCGTCGACGACGCCGGTCGACCATGGATCCTGGAAGTGAATCCCAATCCCGATCTCACCGACGAGGCGGGTCTATCGCGCATGGCGAAGGCCGCGGGATGGGACTACTCGGAGCTGATCCGCCGCATCGCCGAGATCGCGCTGCGGGAGGCCCAGGGAACCAAGGCCGCGCGTGAGCTGCTCGCTGCGCCCCGTCGGGCGCGCGCACCGCGCGCAGTTTGAGCAGCTGACGCGTGGCACGGGCCTCTTCCGGGAGGAGGAGGTCGCCACCGCGGTCGAGCTGCTCGACGAGAGCCTGGCGGGAGACGACGACTATCAGTTCGTCGGCGCATTCGCAGACGATCAGTTAGTCGGGTACGCGTGCTGGGGCGCGACTCCGGGCACGATTGCGACGAGCGATCTCTACTGGATCGTCGTCGAGCGCGAGCGCCAGGGCGGCGGAATCGGATCGCAGTTGCTCAGCGAGGTGGAGCGCCGGCTGGCGGCAGACCGCAGACGCCTGGTGGTCGTGGAGACCAGCTCGCGCGCCGATTACGCACCGACGAGGGCGTTTTACGAAGCACGCGGCTACACCAGGACCGCGACCATCCCGGGGTATTACGCGCCCGGTGACGATCTGGTGGTCTTTACCAAGGATCTGACCTGACGGAGACCTGGCAAGAGCTGCTCCGTAAGAAGAGCATCGCCTCCCTCGACGCCCTGGCCGCGCGGTTCGGTGCGGAACACGTCGGGGATATCGCCCGTCTCCGGCAAGCCGCCGAAGACTTCGAGTTCCGCATTTCCCCGGCCATGGTCGACCTCATCAAGTCACCGGGGGATCCGATCTGGCGGCAGTACGTCCCCACCGTGCAGGAGCTGGAAGTCCAGGACGGGCTCGTGGACTCGCTCGCGGAGGACGAGCACTCGCCCGTCCCCAACATCACACATCGCTACCCGGACCGCGCGCTGTTTCTCGTGTCGCCCGTGTGCGCCGCCTACTGCCGGTTCTGCACCCGGCGGCGTAAGGTGGGCGACCCGGAGAAGATCCCGATGGCGCAGCTCGAGTCGGCATTCCGTTATCTCGAGGAGCACCCGGAGATCCGCGATGTGATCATGTCGGGCGGCGATCCCCTGCTCCTGTCGGACCGCCGCATCGACGAGATCTGCAAGCGGCTGCGTGCGATTCCCCATCTCGAGGTGCTGCGGATCGGGAGCCGGATCCCCTGCCACCTCCCCGAACGGGTGACGCCCGAGCTCTGCGCCATCCTCAAGAAGTACCACCCGCTCTACATCAACACGCATTTCAACCACCCCGACGAGCTGACAGCCGCCGCCGTGAAGGCGCTCGGCATGCTCGCTGACGCCGGTATCCCGCTCGGCTGCCAGACGGTGCTGCTGAAAGGGGTGAACGACGATCCCGAAGTGATGAAGCTGCTGATGCAGCGGCTGCTCGCCGCGCGGGTGCGGCCCTACTACATCTATATGTGCGACCAGGTGGCAGGCGCCGAGCACTTCCGCACGACCGTCGAGAAGGGGCTCGAGATCATCAAGGCGCTCAGGGGCTGGACGTCGGGGCTCGCCGTGCCGCATTTCGTGATCGACGCGCCGGGAGGCGGCGGGAAAATCCCCCTGCTACCGGAGTACGTCGTGAAGCTCACCGACAAGGAAGTCATCCTGCGGAACTACGCCGGCAAATTGTACCGGTACAAGCAGGGCGCCAAGGAGCCGGCGCTCGAGCCGATCTTGGTGGGGTGACCGAGCTCACCCTCGATTTCGTAGTCCGGCTGTATCGCGAGCACGCGGCCGCCTTGCAGATCGTGCGCGCGGCTCAGAAGCGGCTGTACGCGCAACGCAGCGACGCCCGCTTCGAGCGCTTCGCCCCGTACCGCTGGACAGCGGCGGTACTCCGCCGCGCCGGCCTGCCGGCCCACTACAAGCACCGCTTCCGTCCAAAATTCGACGATATCGAAGCGGAGCTCACGTATCTGTTCGTCCGGAGCCTGTGCCCCGACGTCGTGCTGGAGATCGCGCCCTATTACGGCTGGTCCACGACCTGGTTGCTGCAGGCGCTGCGCGACAACGGCGCCGGCCGGCTGCACTCCTACGACCTGGTGAACTACAGCCGCTGGACCATGCCTGCCGACCTGGCCGGCGACCGGTGGCGCTTTACTCAGGCCGATGTCCGCAACTGCCTGGACCGGCTGCCGCGCGACGTCGGTTACCTCTTCCTGGACGCGGCCCATACCGCGGAGTTCGCCCGCTGGTACCTGGAGTCGCTGTTCCCCCGGCTCGCCCCGGGGACGCTGGTGGGCGTGCACGACATCTTCTGCGGGG
>Ga0193755_1000117_pt1 | contig 21797 bp, 15 predicted proteins | sample H1a2metaG_FD_144921 | JGI IMG/M metagenome (GOLD analysis project Ga0193755, IMG submission 144921) | Soil microbial communities from a riparian zone of the East river system, Colorado, United States - H1a2 | ecosystem: Environmental > Terrestrial > Soil > Riparian zone | place: USA: East River...
CGATCGGGTCCCCGAGGCGCTGCAAGCGGTGGGCGTCCCGATCGAGCTGCTCGGTCCCGACACGCTCGCCCGCGGCGATCTTTCCCGGTACGACGCGATCGTGATCGGAAGCCGGGCGTACGAGACCGAGCCCGCCCTCGTCGCGAGCAACGGGCGGCTCCTGGACTACGTCCGCGCGGGCGGCCTCATGATCGTCCAGTACCAGCAATACCCGTTTGTGAACGGCGGCTTCGCGCCGTACCGCCTCTCGATCGCGCGCCCGCACGACCGTGTGACGGACGAGACTGCACCGGTCACGGTGCTGGATTCCGCCAGCAGCGCGTTTCACGTCCCGAACGACATCGGGCCCGACGATTGGCGAGGCTGGGTCCAGGAGCGCGGACTGTACTTCGCGCACGATTGGGATCCCGCCTACACGCCGCTGCTCGAGATGCACGATCCCGGTGAGCCGCCTCTCCAGGGTGGCCTGCTCGAGGCCGCGCTCGGCAAGGGCACGTATGTGTACACCGGGCTGAGCTTCTTCAGGCAACTCCCTGCAGGCGTCCCCGGCGCCTATCGCCTCTTCGCCAACCTCCTGGCGCTGGGCAAGCGATAAATGCGGAAGGCGGAAGGCGGAACGCGGAACAGAGCGTGCGGCCGCCGAGCAGTGGGGCCAGCGCCGAGGACCGAACCCGGCCCGGTTGTTCCGCGTTCCGCCTTCCGCGTTCCGCGTTCACTCCTCGGCGTCGCGCTACTCGCACTCGTTTCGATTGGCTGCCAGGGCGACGGCCGCACGCCGCTCGTGATCTACTCCCCCCACGGCCGCGATCTCCTCACCCTGTTGGAGCGGCGCTTCGAGCAGCTCCACCCCGACGTCGACGTGCGTTGGCTCGACATGGGCTCGCAGGAGGTGTACGACCGGCTGCGCTCCGAGCGCGCCAACCCGCAGGCGGACGTCTGGTTCGGCGGCCCCGCGACCATCTTCGCTCAGGGCGCGGGCGACTCGTTGCTCGAGCCGTTCCGGCCGAGCTGGGCGGAGGTCATCGAGCCGCACGGCCGCGGGCCCCGCGACTTGTACTACGCCGCCTACGAAACGCCCGCGGTGATCGTGTACGCGGAGCAGGCGGTGAAGTCGGACGAGGCCCCGCGGGATTGGGACGACCTGCTCGATCCCCGGTGGAAGGGCAAGATCCTGATCCGCGACCCGCTCGCCTCCGGCACCATGCGTGCCGTGTGGGGCATGATCATCGAGCGCGGCCTGCAGCAGACGCACGACACGGCCGCGGGGTTCCAGTGGCTGCGGCGGCTCGACGCCCAGACCAAGGAATACGTGTTGAACGGTCCGCTCCTCGACCAGAAGATCGTGCGCCAGGAAGGGTTGGTGACGATCTGGGACCTGCCGGACATTCTCCTCAGCAGGCGCGACGGGCTGCCGCTGGGCTACGTGTTTCCGAACAGCGGCACGCCGGTGATCGAGGACGCGATCGCCGTGGTGCGGAACGCGCGCCACCGCGCTCAGGCGCGGGCGTTCGTCGAGTACGTCGGCAGCGTCGCCGCGCAGCTGGCGGCCACCCGCGAAGCGTACCGGTTGCCCGCGCGGCTCGATCTCCCGGTGGACTCGCTGCCGCCGTGGGCGCGCGAGGTCCGGCGCGTCATGCAAGTCGCCACCGTGGACTGGGACCTGCTCGCCGAACGGGGAGCGGACTGGATGCGCTATTGGGATCAGACCGTGCGGGGCCACGGGCGATGAGCGCGTTCGTCACCCTGGATGAAGTGCGCAAACAGTGGTCGCACACCGTGGCCGTCGGCCCGCTGTCGCTCGAAATCCCGCGCGGCGAGATCCTCGTCCTGCTCGGCCCCTCCGGCAGTGGTAAGACCACGGTCCTGCGCCTGCTGGGCGGGTTCGAGGCTCCCGACGCCGGTCGGATCGTACTCGCGGGAGAAGACGTGACGGCGGTGCCGCCCGCACGGCGGCGCTGCGGGATGGTGTTCCAGCATTACGCGTTGTTTCCCCACCTCGATGTGGGGGAGAATGTTGCCTTTGGGCTCACGGGACGGAGGACGCACGACCCCAAGGTGGCGGAGGTACTCGCGCTCGTGGGTCTCGAGGGGTTCGAGCGGCGGCGCGTGCAGGAGCTCTCGGGGGGGCAGCAGCAGCGCGTGGCGCTGGCGCGGGCACTCGCGCCCGAGCCGCGCGTGCTGCTCTTGGACGAGCCGCTGTCGAACCTGGACCCGAGCCTGCGCGAGCGCACGCGGCGCGAGCTGCGGGCGCTCATCAAACGGGTCGGGATCACGACCATCTTTGTCACCCACGAGCAGGAGGAGGCGTTCGATCTGGGCGACCGGGTGGCGGTGCTCCGGGCCGGGCGGCTCGAGCAGCTCGCCACGGCCGACGAGCTGTACGAGCAACCGGCGAGCCTGTTCGTCGCCACGTTCGTGGGCCGGGCCAACGTGCTGCGCGGAAAGCTGGCCCAGATCCTCGGGGCGGGCCCCGGTGAGGTGCTCGTGGTCCGGCCCGAGCGGCTCACGCTGGCGGATGCCGGCGTGCCGGGCGTCGTGCGGGAGCGGCGGTATACGGGCGCCGCCGCCTTCTACCTGGTCGAGACGGAGCCGGGCGATCGACTCGAGGTGCTGGCCCGGCCGGAGGCGGCGCGGGTGGGTGACCGCGTGTACCTCGAAGCGGTGCGGGTCCTGACGTTCCCCGAGGAGCGCGCGTGAACGCGCGGCTGGGCCTCGCGGCTCGCGCGGCGTTCACGCTGTTGCTCGCGTGGCTCGTGCTGTACCCGATCGCGATCGTCGTGCACGATGCCGCGGAAGGCGATGCGCTCGCGGCCTTCGTATCGCGTCCCGGCGAGTGGCGCGTGCTGTGGGCCAGCGTCTGGATTTCCGTGGCGAGCGTGGCGCTCGCCGCCGCGATCGGCGTGCCGCTCGCGTTTCTGTTCGAGTGGCTGGAGTTCCCGGGCCGAAGGACCCTCGGCTCGCTCATCGCCCTCCCCGCCGTGTTGCCGCCATTCGTCGGCGTGATCGCGTTCCTGTTCTTGTACGGTGAGTCGGGATTCGTGGCGCGCGCGGTCCAGCGCCTGCTCGGCCTCGAGCAGGCGCCGTGGCGGCTGCAGGGGGCGGGGGCGATCCTGCTGGTGCACGCCTACTCGATGTACGTGTACTTCTACCTGTTCACCCGCGCCGGGCTCGCGAAGCTCGACGCCTCGATGCTGGAGGCGGCCCAGGCGCTCGGCGCCGGGCGATGGGAGACGCTCCGCCGGGTGACGCTACCGCTCCTGCGTCCCTCGCTCGCGGGGGCGGCGTTGCTCGTGTTCATGACCGCCGTGGGCTCGTTCAGCGCCCCGTATGTGTTCGGCGGCGGGTTTCGCGTGATGACCACGCAGATCGTCGCCACCAAGCTCAACGGCGAGCTGCCCCTGGCGATGGTCGAGACCGTGGCGCTCGCGCTGGTGGCGGTCCTCGGATTCGCGCTGCTCCGTCGCACCGAGGGCGACGACATTCTCACGGCGCTCGGCAAGGGGACCGCCCCGCGCCGCCGGCCGATTCGCCGGGCCGGCGTCCGCACGTTCGCCACGACGGCTGGGTGGGTCTTCGCCGTCGTGCTCCTGCTGCCGCACCTGACGCTCGTGCTCGTCTCGCTCGTCCCCTACGGCACCTGGACGACCGAGACTCTGCCACCGGTGCTCTCGCTCGTGAACTATCGGCGGCTGTTCAGCGAGGCCGAGCGGCTGCGGCCGCTCGTGAATTCGGTATGGATGGCGGCGGCGAGCACCGCTGCGGCGGTCGCTGTGGCGCTCGTCGCCGGCATACTCGTCGGAAGGCGGCGGCCGTGGCAGTTCCGCGGTCCGATCGAAGTCCTCCTCGCGCTGCCCTGGGCCCTCCCCGGGACGGTGTTCGCCCTGGCGCTCTTGACGACGTTCAGCAAACACGACCCGCTCACGCTGCGCTGGGTGCTGGTGGGGACGACGGTGCTGCTGCCGCTCGCTTACCTCGTGCGCAACCTTCCGGTGACCGGGCGCGCCGTGCTGGCGGGGTACCGGCAACTCGACCCGGCGCTCGACGAGGCGGCGGCGAGCCTCGGTGCCGGGCGCTGGGCCACGTTCCGCCGGGTGACGCTGCCGCTCCTCAAGCCGGCGCTCGCCGCGGGCGGCAGCCTCGCGTTCGTCGCGGCGCTCGGCGACTTTGTGGCGTCCATCGTCCTCTACACGCCCGACAATCGGCCCATCTCGATCGAGATCATGTCGAGCCTCCGCGTGTCGGAGCTGGGCGTGGCGGCGGGGTTCGGCGTGATCCTGATGGTGCTGAGCGCTCTGGTCCTCGGCGTGGGAGCGAGACGATGAGGCGCTTGTCGGTGCTCATGGCGGTTTGCTTCGTGGACATGATGGGGCTCATGCTGGTCGCTCCCCTCATGGCCTTTTACGCGTTGCGGCTCCATGCACCGGAATGGATGGTCGGGCCGTTGATCGCGTCGTTCGCGGTTGCACAGCTCGTCTCCTCGCCCGTGTGGGGCAAGGTCTCCGATCGCTACGGTCGCCGGCCGGCGCTGATCATCGGCCTCGCAGGCTCCGCGTTCGCGTATCTGATCTTCGGGTTCGCCAATTCGTTGTGGCTGCTGTTCGCGTCCCGCATCGTTCAGGGACTGGGAGGTGGGACCACCGGCGTCGCGCAAGCGTACGTGGCGGACACCGTGGCGCCCGCCGAGCGGGCGAAGGCCCTGGGATGGCTGTCCGCGGCGACCAGCGCGGGCGTCGTCATCGGGCCGATCATCGGTTCGGTGGCGCACCGGTTCGGCACCGAAGTGCCGGGCGTCGTGGCGGCGGCCCTCGTGTTGATCAACGTCTATTTCGCCTGGAGATGGCTGCCGGAGTCGAATGTCTCGAATGGTCGCACGACCACGCTCAGCGGGCGGCAGGTCTCGCCGACGGAAAGTCGGTCCGTGCGCCAGGCCCTGTGGGACATCATGCGACAACCGGCGACGCCGGCGCATCGAGTGATCTGGATCTACGTGGTCGGGATGCTGGCGTTGAACGTGGTCATCGGCGTCCTCGCGTTGTACCTGAAGGACACGTACGCGGTCACCGAGGACACGATCGGATACTTCTTCCCCATCTTCGGGATCGTGGGTGTCCTGATGCGCATCTGGCTCGTCGGATGGTTCAACGATCGATTCGGCGAGGTACGCACGATGCAGATCGGCACCGTGCTGCTCGGGCTGGGCCTGGCCCTGATGCCACTGCCGGCGGCGTTGACGCCGGGAGCCCCGGGGATGGTGCTCTTCATCGTGTTCCTCATTCTGGTGCCGGTCGGGACCGCCTTGCTGTTCCCCGCGTCCACGTCGCTCGTGAGTCGGCGCACCGCCAAGCATGAGCTCGGTCTGGTCATGGGCGCGCAGCAAACGTTCCGCGGGATCATGAGCATCGTGGGGCCCGTTGGAGCGACCCTGGCCTTCGACGGGCTCGGGCACGGCGTCCCGTTCCTGCTCGCAGCCGCCATCGTGGCCGTGGCCGGGCTCATGGCCTTCCGGGAGCGGCGGGAGGCTCCAGTAGCCGCCACCGCCTGACTAGCTTTCGCCCATGATTCGACCCCTCTTTCTGCTGCTCGCGGGCCTCGGTGTGGGAAGCGCGCCTGCCCCCAAGCCCCGGCTCGTCGTGGTGATCACCGTCGACCAGCTACGCCCCGACTACCTGGAGCGCTACCGGCCGCAGCTCAAGGGCGGGTTCGCCATGCTCCTGAAGACCGGCGCCTCGTTCACCGACGCCTACCAGGACCACGCGGTCACCGAGACCGCTCCGGGGCATTCGACAATTCTGTCAGGGCGCTGGCCGGTGCACACCGGCATCACCCGCAACCTCGCGGGTGTGCAGGATCAGGCTGCGCCGCTGATCGGCGTCAACGGCGCCGGTGCGTCCCCCGCCCGGTTTCGCGGGACCGAGTTCTTTGACTGGCTGAAGGCCGCGGACTCCGGGGCGCGCGCGCTCTCGATTTCCGGGAAGGACCGCGGCGCGATTCTGCCGATCGGCCGGGCCAAAGAGCACGTGTACTGGTATTCTGGGGGCTACTTCACCACGAGCCGGTACTACGCTGATTCGCTCCCGACGTGGGTCCGGGTATTCAACGGGCAGCGCATTCCCTTCCGCGCGGCGGGGACACAGTGGACGCTCTTCCTCCCGGAGCGGGAATACCCCGAGCCGGACAGCGTCGCCTACGAGAACCAAGGGCGGGAGGTCGTGTTCCCCCACCGTCTCCCGGCCGACAGCGCCGAGGCGGCGTTCGCCTTCGTCGCGACACCGACGATGGATTCGCTCACCCTTGCGTTCGCCCTCGAGGGGGTCCGCGCCCTGCAACTCGGCGGGCGCGGCGCGACGGACTTGCTCGCCGTGAGCTTGTCCACGACCGACTACGTCGGTCACGCGTACGGCCCCGATTCGCGTGAGATCCACGACCAGGTGGTGCGGCTGGACCGGTATCTCGGCCGGTTCCTCGAGCAGCTGTTTGTGCGCTACGGCAGAAACAACGTGCTCGTGGTACTGACCGCCGACCACGGAGTGACGCCGTTCCCTGAGCGCTCTCGCACCATGGGACACCCGGGAGCGGTGCGCGTGATCCCCGACACGATCATCCGGAGCGTGAACGCTGCGCTCGACCAGCGCGCCGGCGGCGGCGACTGGGTCCAGTTCGAGAGCGGGATGCTGATGGTTCCGGATCGCGCCACGCTGGTGGCGCAGGGTGTGAATGTGGACAGCGTGGTCGCGGATGTGGCGACCCGGCTGCGGGCGCTGGCCGGCGTGGCTAGGGTGGACCGCCCGGTCGATCTCAGCGCCAAAGACACGGCCGATCCAGTGGTGCGCCGCTGGATGCACCAGGTGGCGCCGGATGGCGGCGTGGACCTCGTCGCGACGCTCAAGCCGTACTCGATCTGGAGTCCTGCGAACGTCTTCATCGCGATGCACGGTCAGCCGACCGAGCTGGATGCGCACGTGCCGCTGATCCTGTGGGGCCCCGGGATCCAGCGCGGCGTGTACAGTGGGCGGGTCAACACCGTGGACATCGCGCCGACATTGGCTCGGCTGCTCGACCTCACCCCCGCAGAGCCCTTGGACGGGCGCGTCCTGACCGAAGCGCTCGGCGCGGAGAATTGAGGCGAGGGTGGCGCACCAGAAGCTCACCGCCGACCAGCTCCGGCGCATCGAGGAGATCGAGGAGTTTCGGCGCGCCGCCGATCACCTGAACCGCCTCGTCACCGAGCTCGAGGGGAACCGGGCTGGCCAGACGCGCACCATTCAGCAGCTGAGCGAGAAGATCGCAAACGAAGCATCCCAGATGCGGCAACGGGCGCTCACCGCGAACGTCGGGACGATCGCCGACGTCGCCGGCACCATGTCGGTCATGGCCGGCCGCGGCGGTGGAATCAATATGAAGGTCCGCGCGCTCGCCGATTCGGTGAATAGCCTCTACATGCAGCTCGATGCCGCGATGAAGCAGGCCACGACGCCACCGGAGCCGAAGAAGCCGGCCTGACCGTGCCCGCCCCTCCCATCCGCTGTGCCGGGCTTGCGAAGCGATACGCGGACGTCGTCGCGGTCGCGGGGCTCGATCTCACGATCAACGCACGGGAGTGCTTCGGTCTGCTGGGGCCCAACGGGGCGGGGAAGACGACCACCATCGAGATCCTCGAAGGGCTCACGGCACCCGACCGGGGCGAAGTCGAAGTCCTCGGGATGCGTTGGACGGGGGGCGCGAACGCCCGCGCGCTACGCGAGCGCCTGGGGATTCAGCTGCAGGATACGCAACTCGCCGAGAAACTCACGGTCGAAGAGACCGTTCGCCTGTTCCGCAGCTTCTACCGGGCGTCACACTCTGTAGAGGAAGTACTCGGCCTGGTGGGGCTCGAGGAGAAGCGTGCCGCGTGGGTGGGCAAGCTCTCGGGCGGCCAGAAGCAGCGTCTCGCGGTGGCGTGCGCGCTCGTCTCCAAGCCCGAGCTCCTGTTCCTCGACGAGCCCACCACGGGCCTCGACCCGCAGTCGCGCCGTCAGTTGTGGGAGGTGATCGGCCACTTTCGCGCGGCGGGCGGCACCGTCTTGCTCACCACGCACTATATGGAAGAGGCCGAGCGTCTGTGCGACCGGGTCGCCATCATGGACCATGGCAAGGTCATCGCGCTCGGGACGCCCCGCTCCCTGATCGCCACCCTTGGTGCCGAACACGTCGTGGAGTTCGCCCTGGCGGATGGCGCGACGCGCGCGCCCAGCCCCTCGGAGCTGGCCGCGCTGCCGGGCGTGCGCGCGGTGCGCCCGGGGCTCGATCGCACTGCCCTCACGGTGGCCGAGGTGCATCGCGCCGTGCCCGCGCTGCTTGGGCTCCTGGAGCGGCGGGGCGCCGAGCTTTCGCTGCTCGCCACCCACCACGCCACCCTCGAGGACGTCTTCGTATCGCTCACCGGCCGGCAGCTGCGCGATGCGTGACCATCCGCTCGTCCAGCTGACCCTCGCGCGCATGCGGGAGTTCTATCGCGAGCCCGAAGCGATCTTCTGGGTGTTCGGGTTCCCGATCGTCCTGGCGTTCGCGCTCGGGATCGCGTTTCGGAACCGGGGGCCGGGCGAGCTGCGGGTCGCGGTGCTCCGCGGAGCGGGGGACAGCGCGGTGGCGGCCGCGCTGGCCCGCGCGCCCGGGCTCACGGCGGCGCTGCTCGACTCGGGTGAGGCGCGGCTCCAGCTTCGCACCGGTCGCGTCGCGCTGCTCGTGGTGCCGGGCGATCCGGTGGTGTACCGCTACGACTCGACCCGTACCGAGAGCCGGCTGGCCCGGCTCGAAGCGGACGAAGTCGTGCAGCGCGCTCGTGGCCGCGCCGATCCGGCGCGCGTCTCAGACCAGCGGGTCACCGAGCCGGGCTCGCGCTACATCGACTTCCTCATCCCCGGCCTGCTCGGTATGAATCTCATGGGGAGCGGGCTGTGGGGCGTCGGATTCTCGGTCGTGCAGGCCCGCACCAAGAAGCTGCTCAAGCGTTTCATGGCGACCCCGATGCGCCGGAGTCACTACCTCCTCTCGTTCATTCTGTCCCGGCTCGTATTCCTGTTCCTCGAGGTAGCGGCGCTCGTAGGCTTCGGCTGGTGGGTGTTCCACGTGGGGGTCCGCGGTTCGTTCGGTGCGGTCGCGATGATCACGGTGCTCGGCGCCCTCTCGTTCGCCGGGCTCGGCATGCTGGTGGCGAGCCGCGCCCGCACCATCGAGGCGGTCTCCGGACTGATGAACCTCGTGATGCTCCCGATGTGGATTGTGTCGGGCACGTTTTTCTCGTACGCCCGCTTCCCCGACGCGATGCAGCCGTTCGTGAAGGCCCTGCCACTCACGGCGCTGAACGACGCGCTCCGCGCCGTGATGATCGACGGCAGCCGGCTGAGCGAGCTCGGCGCCCCGCTGGGCATCGTGACGGCGTGGGGGGTCGTGAGCTTCGTGGTAGCGCTGCAGATCTTCCGCTGGCGTTAGGGCCGCTGCCCCGGCATCACTTTCCCCAGAGCAGCGCGCGCAGCCTGAACAAGAGGCCGCGCGACCGCCGCAGCGCGTCGCGGAAAGCGGTGGCGGTCGGATAGCGTGCGGCCGGCTCACTCGCCAGCGCCTTGCGCAGCACGTCCTCCAGCTCCCGCGGCACTTCCTTGCGCGCGTCATGGAGGGACGGCGGGTCCTCTGTGGTTTGGCGCGCCAGAATCGCTTCGGGGGTGGGTCCCTCGTAGGGCGGGCGGCCCAACAGAGCGAAGTAGGCCGTGGCAGCGAGCGAGTACAGGTCGGCGCGCTGGTCCACCGGCTCGCCCAGGAGCTGCTCCGGCGCGGCGAACTGCGGCGTGCCGCTGCGGGAGCTGGCGCCGCCGAACCGGGAGTCCCCGCGCAGCGCGAGCGCCAGCCCGAAGTCCGTGATGCGCAGCCGGCCGTCCGGCTCGATCAGCATGTTCTCGGGCTTCAAGTCCCGGTGCACCAGGCCGAGCGCGTGCGCGTGCTCGAGCGCCGACAGCCCCTGATCGACCAGGCGGACCGTCTGATCGAGCGAGAGCGGTCCGTGTTTGTGGACGAGCTGCGCCAGGTTCGTTCCCGGCACGAGCTCCATGGTGTACCACTGCAGCCCCGCCCGGCTCCTGATGTCGTAGATGCTGACGATGCTCGGGTGGCGGAGCCCGCCCGCGAGCTGTGCCTCACGGCGGAACCGCTCCATCACCGAGGGATCGGTCGTGAGCGAGGGGTGGAGGACCTTCATCGCGACGTCCCGCTCGAGCCCCAGGTCGCGCGCGCGATACACCCGGCCGAAACCGCCCGTCCCGATCTCCTCGAGCAGCTCGTAGTCGTCGCCAAGCGCGCGCCGCAGGCGGCGCTCGAACCCCGCCTCCGCCACCTGCGGTGCCGCCGCCGGCTCCTGAAACACGCCCGCGTCGCTCACGAAGTCCTCGAGCATCTCCGTCGCCGTGTAGTAGCGGTCGCCCGGCGCGGCCTGAAGCGCGCGCAACAGCACCCGCTCCAGGGCCGCCGGTACCGCGGGCCGCAGCTGGCGCGGTGGCGTGATGCGGGCGGGATCCAGATCCGGCTCCTGACCCGTCAGGACGTAGTAGACGAGGGCGGCCACGCCGTACACGTCGCTCGCGGGCTCGCCGGGGTTTCCGGCTCGCACTTCAGGCGCGACGAAGGCGCCGCCCGCGCCCTGCTCTTCCGGCGGCACATTCGGGAGACACCAATTGCAGTAGCGGAGGTCCGTGATCACCGCCCGACCTGTAAGCTCGAGCATGAGCGTCAGCGGGACGATGCGCCGCAGAATGACGCCGCGGGCGTGAGCGTGCTCGGCTGCGCCGAGCAGGTCGCGCACCAGCGCGTGAGCCATGGGGATCGCGCGCGGCCCCCGGCGTAGTGCCTGGGCAAGGCTCTCTCCCTCGACCCAGTTAGCGGTGCGGTATGCGAACGTGCCCTCCAGACCGGCGGCGTAGACATGGCGAATCGCCGGGTGGTCGAGGGCCGCGAGCGTTTCGGTCTCGCGCAGGAACCAGGCGCGCCCCGGAGAGTCGGGCGCCAGGTGCACGTGCAAAGCGACCGAGCGTTTGAGCACACGGTCCCACGCGTGGTACACAGCGCGCTCGGGCGCGGCGGCGACCCGCTGGTCCAAGCGGAACGCCGGCGTGAGCGTGCGGACGACGTCGTCCAGCAAGTCGGCAGGGGGGGTCGGGTGGTTCATCGCGCCGCCCAATCTAACCGCGTCAGCGGAGCCGGACCTGCACTGTGGCCCAGCCGGGGGCGCCCGACCCCGGTGCGTGGTAGCGCACATCCCACAGCGACACCCGCACACTGCCGTCGCTCGAATCCACCGCCGCCGCGAGAAACCGGGCGAATTGCGCGATCGCGTGGCCCTGCGAGGTGATGAGCGCCGCGCGCACCGGGGGAAGGTCGAGGTGCCGGGCCACGGCCCACCCGCGTCCCGCGACGCTGTCCGTCGAAGCGAACAGCGCTTCCCAGCGGAAAGGACGCCCCACGCTCGTGAGCGCCGCCCAGCGCGCGTCGGGTCCGAACCGCTGGATCGCGGCGCCGCGAGCCTGTGCTTTGGCCGCGACGCTCACTCCGGCGCTCGCGGCGGCGTAGGCGGCGAGCACGACCAGGCCGTACGCCGCGGCGCGGCGCCGGCCCGCGACACCGAACCAATGGCGGGTCCAGCCCATCACGCCGACCGCTGCGCACCCGACCATCGCGAGCTGGACCCACCACACAACGAGGTCGCGACGCCACACCACCAGCGTCATGACTCCGATGAGCGTGATGAGGTACACGAGCGCCGGAGCCCAGTGTCGCCGTGCGCCCCACGCGAGCGCCACGAGCGGCACCACCCAGAAGAACGGATCCACGATCGCGACCCAATCGGCATAGTACCACTGCGCGCTCCAGGGAAGGAACGGTCGTAAGCCGTAGGATCCCTGCCAGTCGAGGTAGAGGTGACTCACGACGGTCGCGGTGACGCACGCGGCGACCCAGCGCCAGGGCGGGGGCGGCACACCCGCGCGGCGGGCCCACAAGCGCGACAAGACGGCAATCACACCGGTCAGCGCAACGATCTCGACCGCAGCCCCGACAAAGGAGTGCGTGATCCCGCGATGATAGATCAGGTACTCGCCCCCGGCCGGGCGGGTCCACAAGCCCGGCTTCAACAGCAGCTCGGCCCAGTCCGGGGCATTCCCGGCGATCGCGCCGATCCATCCGGACGCGGGCAGCTCGCGACCGCCGACGGCGCGACCCAGCGCGGCGCCAACGAGGGTATGGGCCAGGTTGTCCATGACGTGCTCAAAGCTAGCATCACCCTAGCCGGGGCTCCCGCCGGCCGATAAGTTTGCCGCCCACCCGCCGCCAGCGAGAGGGCGCCATGGGTTACGAACCGCTCCCCGACCGCCGCACCCGGGGCGACCGGCGTCAGTTGGACGACCGTCGCTCCGGCGTCGATCGGCGGGAGCCGACCGATCGGCGGACGGCGGACACCCCGGTGCCCAGCGAGCGCCGCGCCGGCCTTCAGCGGCGTGGGGGCGGCGAGCGCCGCCGGGCGGTGCGGCGCTCCCTGGTACCACGCCGCCTCGTGCCCGATCGCCGCGCCAGGGGAGTCGCGCAGCGTCCCAACTGAGGTGGCAGCCGTGACCGATCGGCCCGGAGCGCGGGCGTACGGCATCACCCTGCTCGACGCGGGGACTGGGCGGCATTACGAGGCGCGGGGCGTGCGCATCCGGATCGGGCGGGGGCACGAGTGTGAGGTCCAGCCGGTCGACGCGCCCGAGGGTATCGTGTCCCGCATCCACGCGGAGCTCACCGTGGGCACGTCAGGCGGCCTGTCGGTGCGCGACGCCGGGTCGAAGCATGGAACCTTCCTGAACGACGAGCCGGTCGCCGCGGCCGTGCCCGTCCGGCTCGGCGACCGGATAACCCTCGGACGCGGCGGACCCACGCTGATTGTCGAAGGCCTCGGCACAGCGCCTGAGATGCCGGTGGCGCGCCGACTCGGGGACTCGCGGCGCAGGCTCGGCCGGCTCCTGGCTATCCTGCTCGCGCTCGCCTTGCTCCTGGCCGGAGCGGTGTACGGAGTCTACCGACTCCTCTCTACGCGGGTCGAGTAGACGGACCGGGACCGGGGGCCGGGGAGGTCGTCACCCGGACGTCCTGGGCCGCCCCGCCGCGACGCGGGTAACGACATCCCGGATCACCCTCTCGAGCATCGCGAAGTCGAACGGTTTGGTCACCGTCGGCACCCCCGACTCTTTCAGGAGGGCCGCGGTGTCTGGTGCGAACGTGTCGCCCGTGCTGAACACGACGCGCGGGACGAGATCCGGCCGATCCCGCTGGAGCCGCTCGAGCAACTCCCGCCCGCTCATCCCGGGCATGCGCACGTCGGAGATGATCACGTCGAAGTCGCGCTGTTGCAGCACGCGCAGCGCCTCGGCGCCGTCCGAGACGCCCTCACCTCGGATGCCGCGGCGGCCGAGGAACCGCAGTAGCGCGCTGCGGAGTGCGGTCTCGTCGTCCACCACGAGCACCGTGAGTTCGCCGGCGGCCGGCGCGACGTCCGGCGTCTTGGGCTCGGGTCGGGATTCCTCGCGCGGGTCGCGGGGCAGTGTGACCCCGAAGCGCGCCCCGTGCCCGGGCTCCGACTCCACCCAGAGGCGGCCGCCGTGCTCGCGGGCGATCCCATAGCAGATGGAGAGCCCGAGGCCCGTGCCAACGCCCTCGGGGTTGGTGGTGAAGAACGGGTCGAAGATCTTGCTCTGGATCTCGGCCGGAACACCGGGTCCGGAGTCGGCGATCTCGAGTCGGGCCTCGCCCTCGTCGGCGCGAGTCCGCACGTCGATCGCGCGCGGTCCCTCGACGGTCACGAGCGCCTGCTCCGCGTTGATGAGCAGGTTGAGGATCAATTGCTGGAGCTCGGAGGCGTCGGCCCAGATCTTCGGCTCACTGGAGTCGAGGTCGAGGGAGACCGCGATGTTGAGCGTCGAGAGGTGGTAGGAGCGCAGGGCAAACGTGCGGCGCGCGATGTCGTTCATGTCCACGAGGGCGCGCTGGTTGCTGCCGGCACGGGCGAACGCCAGAAGATTGGACGTGATGCGTCCGATGCGCGTCGCTTCGTCGTACATCATCTGCAGCATCTCGCGGTGCTCGGACTTCAATTCGTCCAGCAGCAGCGTCTGCGCGAAGCCGGAGATGATCGCCGCCGGGTTGTTGATTTCGTGGGCCACGCCGCTCACGAGCTGTCCCATGGCGGCGAGCTTCTCGGCCTGCTGGAACTGGGACTCGTTGCGCTTCTGCTCGGTGATGTCGCGCGCCAGGATCAAGACTCTGGTGATCCGGCTGGCTTCGCGGATGGGGGCGTACAGCGCGGCGGCAACCCCGTGGGTTCCGTCGTCGCGCGAGAAGGGAATCTCAAAGCGTTGGATCTCCCCACGAAACGTCGCGGCCAGCTTCTCCCGGACGACCGCCGTCGCGTCGGCGTCCAGGAACTCGAAGATGCTGCGGTTTTCCGGCGGCCCGGAGAGCGCACCCATCACGCGGGTGGGCCCGTTCGATTCGAGGATGCGCCCCTCGCGGTCGACCACCACGATCGAATCGGGCACGGCGTTCATGAGGAGCCGCAGATTGCGCTCCGCGGCGGCGGTGGCCGCGAGCGAGTCCATCAACGATCGGGTCTGGCTCGCGACCTCGTTCTCGAGCAGCGTCGCGTAGCGCCGGTCGGCGCGCGTGGAATGGACCAATCGCAACCCGATGATCACGACGGCCAGCGCGATGAGTACGGCGCTCCCCGTGTCGGGCTCGGGGGACAACGCGTCTCTGATCGCCACCGCGCCGATGCCGGCGAGCCCGATCACGAGCGCCGCGATGCGCGCCACGTTGCCCGAGATGGCGCGCGCACCGGCCCCCGTCGTCGGCGGGGAGGCGGGCGCCACGGCCGCGGCAGCGGCGAGCAGCAACAAGCCTGCGTCCCAACCGAGATCGGGGAAACCGCCCACGTGGAACGTGCCCCGGAGCGCGGCCGTGGCGTATACGACGTTGGTGACGCACAAGAGCCCCAGCGCGGTCACGACGCCCGCCGCGGCCAGGGGAACCCGAGTGTGGCGCAGCAGCTCCACCAGGATCAGCCAGAGCACGCCGATGCCGCCGATCGACCAGGCGATGCTCGTGAGAAGCGCCGGGACGCTGCCCGCCAGGGCGAAGAGGGGCTTGAGGAGGAACTCGTAGGCCAGCGCGCCCGCCGTGAGTGTCACGAGCACGGTGTCGATCAGCAGCTCGTGGTCGAATCGACGGCGGGGCTCGGCCTCGACCAGCTTCGCCACTGCCACGAGGAAGCAAACGTAGACGCCCAGGTAGCCCGCGTCCGCGAGGGAGGGGTAGGGCGGCGTCACGCGGCGGATCAGCTCGTAGTAACTCCAGACGAGCTGGCCCGCCAGGAACAGGACGCACCCGGCGCCGACCCATACCCAGGCGCGCCGCTGATCGGCGGAGGGGTGGCGGCGTGCGGCGACGGCGCAACAGGCGATCGCGTACAGCATCGCCCACATCCCGGACACATCGGACACCAGCGCCTTGCGAGACGCCGGGACGAGCGAGTAGGCCAGAACGATCGCGAGGAAGGATCCGGCGGCGATCGCCACCAGCGCGCGAGTCTGCCGGGTAAGGGAAGGCACGAGCGACCTTGGGGCTAACCTAATGGTGCGCGCCACCGGCCGCGAGGGCGTTAAGTTTCGCGGCCGTATGGACCGTATGGCCTGGACGACCGCGCCGCGCGCCTCGCTCGCGCAATGGGACGATCTCGTGCGCTTCGCCGACGCGGCGAGGCACGACGGCCTGACCCGCACCGTCGTGTGCGGGATGGGTGGGTCGAGCCTCGCGCCGGCCGTGCTCGCGTCGAGCTTCGCGAATCCGTCCCTGTCCGTGCTCGATAGCACCGACCCGAGCGCTGTGATCGCGGTGGCGCGCGCGGCGGAGTTCGACCGCACGCTGTTGATCGTCTGCAGCAAGTCCGGCAGCACCGTCGAAACGCTCGCGTTCTACCACTATCTTGCCGCGCGTGCCGAGCCGGCGCGCTTCGTGGCGATCACCGATCCGGGGAGCCCGCTCGAGGCTCTCGCGCGGGAGCGCGGATTCCGCGCCGTGTTGCCCCATCCACCGGACGTGGGCGGCCGGTTCGCCGCCCTCACCGTGGTCGGGATGCTGCCCGCCGCGCTGCTCGGGGTGAACGGCCGCGATCTCCTCGAGCGGGCGCTCGCCGTCGACACGGACGCGGCGCGGTCGCGCGGGGCACGGCTCGCCGAGGGGGCGCTCGCGGGGCGCGACAAGCTGGTGCTTCGGCCGCCGACGGCGGTGGCGCGACTGGCCGACTGGATCGAGCAGCTCGTGGCGGAGAGCACCGGGAAAGACGGACGCGGCGTCGTCCCCGTGGTCGATGACCCGATCACGGCTCCACGTCCCGACGGTCAGATCGTGAGCGACTTCCCCGCCGATCCGCTCTTGCTGGGCGCGGAGTTCCTGGCGTGGGGGTACACCACCTGGGAGCTGTGCACCCGTCTGGGTGTGAACGCCTTCGACCAGCCCGACGTGGAGGAGGCGAAAGCGCTGGCGCGCACCGAGCTGGCGCGTCGGGGTGGGGAGGAGGCGCCCCTACCGACGCTCACCCCGGAATCCCTGCGCCGGGCCGCCCGGCCGGGAGACTATCTCGCCATCCTCGCCTACCTCCCGCCCACGCCCGACATCGCGGCCCGGCTGCAAGCCGTGCGCGCGGCCTGGGCCCGCGGCCTGGGCTGCGCGACCACACTCGGGTTCGGCCCGCGTTACCTCCACTCCACGGGCCAGCTGCACAAGGGCGGGCCGAACACGGGGCTGTTCCTGGTGGTGACCGCGGACGACGCGGAGGATGCCGACATCCCGGAAATGGGTACCACGTTCGGCCGGCTGAAGCGCGCGCAGGCGCGGGGCGACATTCGGGCGCTGCTCGCCCGGGGGCGCCGCGTGGCCCATGTCCACCTGCGGCGGCCCGAGGACGTGAGCGGGCTAGCGTCCCTGTAGCATGGCGCTTCGGGGCGCCGGCATGCGCTCCCCCGGCCGCACGCTCTCCCAAATCTCGCGATTCAACTCCATCTCGTCCGCTTCATCCGCCCCCGCCAGATCTCGGCTCGGGATGCGAGAACGGAACGCACTGGAGTTGAGCTCGTGAAGGGGCCACGTGTTCGGCAAATGGGAAAAGGACATCGAGTCGGGGCGTCGGGTGAAGGCGTTCCACAGAGGCGTGGCGCCGGCGTCGTACTGGCTCAGCGGCGCGAGGCCGAGGATCTGCTCGATGGAGCGCAGCACTGAGGCGGTCGTGTAGAACGTGCTGTCGACGGCGTCGCGGCGGGCATAGGGGGACGCGACCAGGAGAACCGAGCGGTGCGCGTCCACGTGGTCGGGGCCATTCTGCGCGTCGTCTTCGAGGACGAAGGCCGCGAGCGATGGCCACGCACGGGATTGCGAGAGGCGCTCCACGATCAGCCCGAGCGCGAGATCGTTGTCGGCCACCATGGCCCGGGGCGTGGGCTGTGACGCGCGGCGGCCGAGGGTGTGGTCGCGCGGCAGCCACACGATTACCAGGTCCGGGAACCGGTCTTGCCGGTCCCAGCTCGCGACCGAGTCGGCGAACAGCCGCGCGCGTGTCGTGTCCGCGATGGCGAGCACGAAGCCGGGATAGTTCGCGGCCGTGATGTTCTTCAGGCCCGGGATGTCAGTGCGGCCCGTGCGCGCGGCGGTCGAGTCGCCGTCGTCTGACTGGGTCATCTCACCGAAGTTGACCACCCAGAGTCCTTGCCGCTGCGCGGCGTCCCACAGGTAGGTCCCGCCGGGGTTGGCGAGGTCCTCTCCGCTGGTCAAGTCCCACTCGCGCCGATCCGAGTAGATCTGGGGCCACGTCTTCTCGTTGTAGTCGCTCGCGAACGCCCGGTCGGTCCATTCGTGGCCGTCGGCCGAGACCTCGCCGTTCACGTAGAAGTTGTCGAACAACACCCAGCGAGCAGCGATTGCGTGCGCGTTTGGCGTTACCGCGTTGTCGAAGATCGCGAGGCGCGCATCGCCGTTGCCGCGCGCGACGTCCCCCAACACCTGATCGTAGGTCCGGTTCTCCCGGATGATATAGACCACGTGCTTGAGCTCGGGCGGACGGTCAGAGGATCGGACGGCCGCACCAAGACGCGCATTGGAAAACGGACTCAAGGCGTACACCTGACTCGTGTATCGCCGCAGCCCCGCGGAGTCGGGAACCGGGATGATGGACACGGAGCCGCTGATGACGTTGCCGATGTACGTGCCGTCCGAATTCGCGCCGGAGCCGTTACCCTTTCCGTTCGCGACGTAGAGGGTGCGCCCATCCGCCGAGGCGGCGACGGCGCTGGGATACCACCCGGCGGGGATGAGGCCGGCGACGCGCATTCCCTTTGGACCGAGGCGCACCACGGCCACCGCGTTGTTCCCGGCCATCGCCACGTACAGCGTGCGGCCGTCGGGAGAGAAGGCGAGCGCGTTGGGATCGCTCCCCGGAGGCGCGTGCGGCGCGAGCGCGACCGTGAGCTGCTCGCGCACCTTGCCCGTCGTGAGATCGACCCGCGCCACGCCGTTCGCTCCCGCGAGCGCGACGAACAGCTCCGAGCCGCGCAGGGCCAGGGCGGAGGGATGGGGCCCGACGAAGAGGGCGGACCGGCGGACCGGCGGACTGACGGACAGGTCGATGACGGAGACGGTCGAGTCGCCCCAGTCGCTGACGTAAAGGGTGCTCCCGCCGGCGACCGCGGTGTACGGCCGGTGGCCCACCGCCACCGCCCCCCGGCGCTCGAGCGTGGCGGCGTCGATGAAGTAGACCGAATCGCTCAGGTTGCCGACCACCGCCACCAGCCCCTGCCGCGGAAGCGGCGCGAGGCCAGCGGCGTAGAGCTTCGCGCCGGAATCGGCGAGCGCCACGCTGTCCCGGATCCACGACGCGCCGCCCTGCCACGCGAAGCGATACACCCGATTGGTCGTGCCCCCGCTCGCCCACACGGTGTCGCGCCAGTCCCGGCCCGTACGCGCCAGGCCGAGCCACGCCGCGGGCAACGGCACGCGCCACACGACGTGGGCGCGCACCGGGTCGATACGCATCAGACTGTTCTCGCCGTAGCCGTCGTTGGTGACGAGGACGGACCCGTCGGAGAGCGTCACGAGGTTCAAGGGGAGCGTGCCGACGGGGACGGCGCGGCCGGCCGGTCGAATACGCCAGCCGGAGGGGAGCAGCGTGGACCCGTCCGGCAACGAGCCCGGGACGAGACGCGTGGCGAGGAGCGCCGCGCCGGCGATGGCGGGCAGCGCGAGCAGGGAGCGCTTGAGCATGAGTCGCAATATGGCCGCTCGCGGGACTCCCGGCATCCCCTTAGCCTTAGGCGCGATGACCGGGCTGATCTTTCATCTGATCCCGCACACCCACTGGGACCGCGAGTGGTATCTGCCGCGCGCCGCGCTCCAGGCCCGCCTCGTGGCGGTCACCGACGATCTCATGGAGCGGCTGCTGGCGAACCCGGGGTACCGCAGCTTTTTGCTGGACGGGCAGACGGTGCTGCTCGAGGATTACTTGCGGGCCCGGCCGGACCGTGAAGGCGACGTCCGGGCGCTCGTGAAGACGGGCCGGCTGCAGGTGGGGCCGTGGTACGTGCTCGCCGACGAGCAGATCCCGTCGGGCGAAGGGCTGGTGCGGAACCTCCTGCTCGGCGCCGCGGACGCGGAGCGGTTGGGCGGGCGCCTCGACGTGCTGTACTCCCCCGATGCCTTCGGGCATCCTCCCGCCTGGCCGACGCTGGCGCGCGAGTTTGGGATCCGCTACGGCGTGGTGTGGCGCGGTTTGGGGGGCGAGGTGGGTCAGGAACGCGACCTCTACCGCTGGCGCGGGCTCGACGACAAGGAAGTCGTGCTGTGGCACCTGCCGCGCGCGGGGTACGAGATCGGGGCCGCGCTGCCCGCCGATGCCGAGCGCCTGTTTGCCGCCTGGGCTCCGGTGCGGGGTGAGCTGGTCCAACGCGCCACTGGCAAGCACATCCCCGTGTTCATCGGCGCCGATCACCACGCGGCGCATCCGGACGTGCCGCGGCTCCGCGACCTGCTCGCGGAGCTCGACCCGCAGAGCGCGTTCCGCGTATCACGGCTCGATGAATTCTTTCAAGCCGCGGCGGACGGCGCGAAGCCGGCGCCCCTCGCAGGAGAGCTGCGCTGGTCCTATCGCTACGCGTGGACGCTCCAGGGCGTGCACGGGACGCGGGCACCGCTCAAGCGGCGGTATTCCGCGGCCGAGCTCGCGGTCGTGCGCCTCGCCGAGCCGCTCGCGGCGCTGGCGCGGCGCGCGGGAGGACGCGACCGGCGGCCGGTACTCGAGCTCGCGTGGCGCGCATTGGTGCGCTGCCAGTTCCATGATGCCATCGCGGGCTGCGCGGGCGACGACGTCGCGCGCGCGGTCGACGCCCGGCTCACGAGCGTCGAGGCCCTGGCGCGGGAGGTGGTGCGGGGCAGCGTGCACGACCTCGTGCACCACGATCCCGACGCAGCGCGCGGCCGCGCGGCGTCAGCGTCGCCCACGCTCGTGGTCTGGAATCCCGCGGCCCGTCCCCGCCGCGGGGTCATGATCGCCGACGTCACGCTGTTCCGGCGCGACGTGCTGGTCGGTCCGCGCGGGGATCGGGTCCCGCGGGAAGGGCCGGGCTACCGGCCGTTCGCGCTCGCGACCTCGGATGGCCGCATGGTTCCCGTGCAGGTGCTCGACCGGCGGATCGGGATGGAGCGGCTCGACGCGGCGCACCATTACCCGGACCAGGACGAGGTAGACGAGGTGCGCATCGCGTTCCGGGCACCCACGGTGCCTGGACTGGGGCTGGCCGTCGCCGCCCTGGCCGCCGGTGCGACGGCGACGGGCGGTACTCGTCCTCCAGCCGAAGGCGCGCTCGTCAAAGGACGCTCGCTCATCAACCATTGGATCGAGGTCGCGCTCGAGCCGACGGGTGCGCTCGCGCTGCACGACCGGCGCAGCGGACAGCGCTTTACGGACCTGCTGCGCATCGAGGACGGCGGTGATGCCGGGGATACGTACACCTACTGCCCGCCGACGGGGGACCGGCTCGCGCGCGCGACGGGTCCCATTAAAGTCAGGCGATTGGCAGCGGGGCCTCTCGTGGCGGCGCTCGAAGCCCGGCTCGAGATCGGGCGACGCGTGGGGATACGGCTCGTCGTCATCCTGTACGCCGACAGCCCCATGGTCCGCTGCATCCTCGACATCGATAATCAGGCGGCCTGGCACCGCGTCCGCGCCCGCTTGCCCGTTGGTCTCGCGGGCGCGGCGGCCCTCGCGGGGACGGCGTTCGGCACCGTGGCGCGGCCGCCGGTCACCATCGATCCGGCGGACTACCCGCTCGAGACGCCGGTCCGCACGGCTCCGGCGCACGGGTTCGCGGCGGCTGCCTCCGGAGCGCGTGGACTCGCGCTGTTCGCGCCGGGCTTTTTCGAGTACGAGTGGACGGGTCGGGGAGACCTGCTGGTCACCCTGCTGCGCGCGGTGGGCGAGCTGTCGCGTGGCGACCTCCCCACCCGGCCGGGCCACGCGGGCTGGCCCCTATCCACACCGCTGGCGCAGTGCCCGGGGCGGAGTCGGGTCGAGCTGGCCATCGCGCCGGTGTCGCAAGCCGAACTGGAGCGCGGCGACGCGCTCCCGTCGCTCTGGGAAGACGCGTTCCTGCCGCTGCACGGCTTCTGGCTGCGCGATGCCGTGGAGCTCGCGCCGACGGCAGTCG
>Ga0193755_1000118_pt1 | contig 21463 bp, 11 predicted proteins | sample H1a2metaG_FD_144921 | JGI IMG/M metagenome (GOLD analysis project Ga0193755, IMG submission 144921) | Soil microbial communities from a riparian zone of the East river system, Colorado, United States - H1a2 | ecosystem: Environmental > Terrestrial > Soil > Riparian zone | place: USA: East River...
CTCGCCGAATCCTTGCGTTGCAGGATGGGCCGACGGTGTTGGTGGGCCACTCCTTTGCGGGAACGATCATCAGCGAAGCGGGCAATGATCCGAAGGTTTCGGCGCTGGTGTACGTGGCCGCCCGGGCGCCGGATGCGGGCGAGGACTTCGGCGCACTCGCGGCGAAATATCCAAAGCCGCCGGCGAGCGCAGGAGTGATCAAGAAGGACGGATTTTTCTGGCTGAGCGAGGAAGCTTTTCTCAGAGATTTCGCCGGCGATGTTGAACCATCCAGAGCGCGCGCTCTAAACGCAGTTCAAGGGCGGGGCGCCGACTCGCTGCCGGCCACGAAGACCACGACTGCCGCATGGAGAGTCAAACCTACGTGGTATCAAGTATCGACCGCGGACCGCACGATCAATCCGGATCTCGAGCGATTTCTGGCCAAGCGGATGAACGCGACGACCATCGAACTTGATTCGAGTCACGTGTCGCTGGTATCTCACCCGAAGGAAATCGCGGATTTGATTCTGCGTGCAGCGGGCCGCAAACAATCCCAATGAGGGGGATCTCTAGCTCCCGCCGATCAAGCCGGCCGTGACATTGATCGCAAACCCCAGGATCGATGCGTTGAAAAGAAATGAGACCAACGTGTGCCCGAGCACGATCTTGCGCATCTCTGCATGCTCGGTGGAGACGTCCGAGGTCTGGCAGGCCGCCGCGATCGTGAAGGAAAAGTATGCGAAGTCCCAAAACACCGGCATGGGCGTATTCGGGAAGCGCAGCGGCCGGTTGTCTTCCTTGGCGCTATAAAACATGTCTGCGTAATGCGTGGTGAACAGTGTGGGAACCAGCAGCCACGAGTCGATCAGCGTGAGGGCGGCGAGCCCGAAGTGTGCCGCCCGCACGGCGCCGCTCACTTGCTTCATTGTGGCGAGCGGCTCCACGATCGCAAACAGACTGGCGACTGCCGCAATGATCACGGCCACGAGAATGAAGGGGGCCGACTCGTCTTCCTCGACGTACTTGGTGCAGATCTCCTCCGCGGTCAGGTGCGTCATCCAAAAGAAAATCAGCCCCAGGAAGAGAATGGCGCCGCCGTTCCAGCAGATCAGCACCCTGGTCAAAATCGACCAGTCTTTGGGAAGAAAGAAAAACAGCACGCAACCCGCGAGAAACGAGATCCACAGGCGTGGGTGATCCAGGAAAAGGTTTTTCATGGGGTCGCGCGGTGCGTGCGCCTATTTGCCGCTTTCCTTGGCCACCAGGTATTTGACCAACTCGACCAGCTGATCGGTGCCGCCGGCCGATTCCACTTGCAATCGATACTTGCCGTTGACGATGATGGTGGGCGTGCGGTCAACCTTGTATGCCATGATCAAATCCTGATAGGTACGCACCTTCAGATCAACCGAAAAGGATTTTGAGGCCGCGATGAACTTATCGACCGGCACACCGGCCTTTTGGTTGTAGAATTTGGCGGCGTCTTCGATGGTCGGCATGCGGCTCTTCAGAGCCCGTGTCGACGGATCGGTGATGCTCAAATCCCCGCCCTTCCACACCGCATCGAACATGGCGTCGTGCGTCTGTTGATCCACGCCGAGCACTTGCGCCGTCACATAGGCGAGTTGAAACATCGGCCAATCCTCGGCGGTATTGAAAGCGGCCGGAAGATAGTTGACCACCGCATTTGCCGGCAGCGATTGCTTCAGTTTGTGCATGGTGGGCTGGAAGATGTTGCATGCCGGGCAGGCGTACGAGAAAACTTCCGTCACTTCAACCTTCCCCGGCCCAACGGAGGTCGGACGCGGCGGTTGCACCAGGAAGTAATTCACACCCTCTGTCCAGGTTTGCGCGCTGTGCGAGGACACCGAAACGCTCAATGCCAGCGCGGCCCAGAGTGCGGCGGAATGGATCAATTTCATCACGGCTCCTTATGTCTTTTGCAGCGCGAATTCTAGCACCCACGGCTTGCGGGAATCCGTCCATTCAAGGGCGCAGAACGGCGGTTTTATGCCTTCCACGGGGGCTCTGTTCACAATACTTTGCATTCGCTCATGAACTTTCGAGTCTCAGGTCCTCTCTACATGCATGCTGCCGGCGATCAATGTGTAGTTCAGGGTCGAATCTGGTTATAGTCTGCGGCTCGCCCGGATGATCGATTGGCAGTGCGTGCCACGGCGTGGGCTCGCATATTGGTGAATGAGTGATAAACGAACAAGATCCCCAACTTTACCCGCCCGCGCGGGAATCCAAGTCTTTCATCATCAGACACTGGAAAGCACTGCTCATTGTGCTCGTCGTGGTGCTCTTGATGATTGCGTTCACACTCTATCTTCGCCAGAAGCAGCCGCTCGCCGCTCCGCCGCGCGGCCGCAACGGGCAGGGTGGTCCGGTCGCCGTCTCCGTGGCCACGGCGGCCGTGGGGGATATTCAGGTGAAGATACCGGCCCTCGGCACAGTGACCCCGCTGGCCACAGTCACGGTGAGAACGCAGATCACCGGCACCCTGCAAAAGATATTCTTCACCGAAGGGCAATCCGTTCATCAAGGCGACGCCTTGGCGCAGATCGATCCTCGCCCGTACGAAGCTGCCCTGCAGCAGATGCAGGGCAACTTGATGCGCGATCAGGCTCTGTTGGCCAATGCCAAAGTGGATCTGAAACGCTATGTACAGCTGGTGAAGGATGACTCCATTGCGGAGCAGCAGCTCGACACGCAACGCGCGCTGGTTGATCAGTTGGTCGGCACAATCCAAGCCGATGAAGGCCAGGTCAAGACGGCCCAGGTGAATCTGGTGTACACGCACATCATCGCCCCGGTGACGGGCCGGGTCGGGTTGCGCCAGGTCGACCAGGGGAACTACGTGACGCCCGGCGATGCCAACGGCATCGTGCTAATCAATCAGCTGCAGCCCATCACGGTGATATTCAACATTCCCGAGGACAATGTCTCAGCCGTGATGAAGCGGGTGCAAACCGGCGCCCCCCTGACCGTGGAAGCATTTGATCGTACCAACGCCACCAAGATCGCCGATGGCAAGCTGCTGACGGTCGACAATTCGATCGACATCACGACCGGCACCGTCAAGCTGCGAGCGCAGTTCGACAACACGGACAGTTCTCTGTTTCCGAATCAGTTCGTGAATATCCAATTGCTGCAGGATGTGCTGAAAGACCAGATCATCATGCCGAACGCCGCGGTGCGCAGGGGCGCACCCAATGGGGTTGCGACCACTTTCGTCTACATCGTCAATGCGGACAGCACCGTCTCGGTACGTCCGGCGACGCTGGGCGTGGTCGACGGCGAAAAAGTGGCGGTAACCGCCGGCCTCAAGGCCGGCGATGTCGTCGTCACGGAGGGCGGAGACCGTCTGCGCGATGGCGCGCAAGTTCAACTGCCGGGTGCTGCGCCCGCGCCTGCTGCCGGTGCGCAGCCGCCCGGCAAGCCGGGCGCCGCGGCAACTCCCGGCGCGCGACGCGGCAAGGGGCGCGGCAAACCTCCGCCATCGCCATGATGCCGATAGTTTAGCTTGGCTCTGGCCGCATGAATCCCTCACGCATCTTCATCCTGCGTCCCGTCGCCACCACGCTGTTGATGGTGGCGATACTGATCGTCGGTGCAATGGCCTATTTGCAATTGCCCTTGTCGGCGTTGCCGGAAGTCGCCTACCCCACCATTCAAGTACAGACATTTTATCCCGGCGCGAGTCCCGAGGTGATTACCTCCGCCATTACGGCGCCGTTGGAAAAACAATTTGGCCAGATGCCGGGCTTGAGCCAGATGTCCTCCACGAGTTCTGCCGGCGCTTCTGTCATTACCCTGCAGTTCACGTTGTCGCTCGCCATCGATGTGGCGGAACAAGAAGTGCAGGCGGCCATCAGCGCCGGGCAAAACTTGCTGCCGCAGGATCTGCCGGCGCCGCCGATTTACGCGAAAGTCAATCCCGCCGACGCGCCCGTGCTGATTCTCGGCATCACCTCGAAAACCATGGCGCTCACGGACGTCGAAGACTTGGTCGACACCCGCATTGCGCAGAAGATCTCTCAAGTCAAGGGCGTGGGCGTCGTCAGCATCAGCGGCGGCCAGAGGCCCGCGGTCAGGGTGGTGGCCAACCCGCGCGCCCTGGCTGCCTATGGCATCAATCTCGATGATTTGCGCACCACCATCAACAATGCGAATCAGAACGGACCGAAGGGCACGCTCGACGGTCCGGTCAATGCGTACACCCTCAATACCAACGATCAGATCAGAAGCGCCGATGATTACGGCAATGTCGTGGTGGCTTACAAGAACGGCGCACCGGTGCGCCTCAAGGATGTGGCGACGCTCGTGTCCGGCGCGGAGAATTCCAAACTCGGCGGCTGGATGAACTCGGTCCCTGCGCTGATTCTCAACGTGCAGCGCCAGCCCGGCGCGAATGTCGTCGATGTCGTCGACCGGATCCAGGCCATGCTGCCGGCCCTGCAGGCGGACATGCCCGCGGGCGTGGACGTCGCGCTGCTCACGGATCGCACCACCACCATCCGAGCCTCGGTGAAGGACGTGGAATTCGAGCTGGTGTTGGCGGTGGTGTTGGTGGTGTTGGTGATCTGGCTGTTTTTGCGAAACATTCCGGCCACCATCATTCCCAGCCTGTCGGTCCCGCTTTCCCTCATCGGGACATTCGCGGTGATGTATCTCGCCAATTACAGCCTCAACAATTTATCGCTGATGGCCTTGACCATTGCGACGGGCTTCGTCGTCGACGATGCCATCGTCATGATCGAAAATATTTCGCGCTACATCGAGGCGGGCGAATCGCCGCTCGAAGCGGCCCTCAAGGGTGCGGGGCAAATCGGCTTCACCATCATTTCACTCACCGTGTCGCTCATCGCCGTCTTGATTCCCCTGCTGTTCATGCAGGACGTCGTCGGCCGATTGTTCCGCGAATTCGCCGTCACGCTGGCGGTGACGATTTTGATCTCCGCCGTCGTCTCGCTGACCTTGGTGCCCATGATGTGCGCGAAGCTCTTGAAGCATCGACCGCAGAATGAGCCCTCGCAGACGGAATCGGGAAAGTGGTTTACCGCAGTGGTCGACTGGTATGGGCAGCGGCTCACCTGGGTGCTCGATCACCAAAGATTGACGCTGTGGGTCGCGCTCGGAACCCTGGTGCTCACCGCCCTCCTCTATGTGCTCATTCCCAAGGGCTTCTTTCCGGACCAGGACACGGGTTTGATTCAGGGCGTTTCCGAGGCGACCGAGTCGATTTCCTACGGCGCCATGGCGAAGCGCCAGCAAGCACTTGCCGCGGCGATCCTCAAAGACCCCGATGTCTTGAGTCTGTCGTCCTTCATCGGCGTCGATGGCAACAACGTCACATTGAACAGCGGCCGCTACCTGATCAATCTGAAGCCGCGCAGCGGCCGCTCTGCGACGGTTACCGATGTCATCCGCCGATTGCGCAGCGAAACGGCCGACGTCACGGGCATCACGGTGTACATGCAGCCGGTGCAGGACCTGACCCTCGACAACACCATCAGCCGCACGCAGTATCAGTTCACGCTGGAAAGCGCGGATGCGACCGCCCTCTCGACGTGGGCGCCCAAAATTGTGACGGCGCTGAACCAACTGCCCGATCTGGCGGACGTGGTGAGCAACCAGGAAGACAACGGCCTGGCAGTCTACGTCACCATCGATCGCGACAGCGCCGCGCGCCTTGGGATCAGTGTGGGAACGGTGGACAATGCGCTTTACGACGCCTTTGGCCAGCGGATCGTCTCGACCATTTTCACGCAGTCGAATCAGTATCGGGTCATCATGGAGGCGGATCCGGCGTCGTACCGGTCGGTCGACTCCCTGGCTTCCATCTATGTGCCGTCAGCGGGCGGCGGCCAGGTGCCCCTGTCGGCGATTGCCAAAGTGGAGGTCCAAACCCGGCCGATTCTCATCAACCACCTGGCGCAGTTTCCCGCGACCACGGTTTCATTCAATCTCGCGCCGAACGCATCGCTCGGCGCCGCTGTCTCCGCCATCGAGAAAACCGAGCGCACCTTGGGACTGCCGGCCAGCATCCACACCACCTTCCAAGGTGCCGCATTGGCGTTTCGCAGCAACCTCGGCAATGAACTGCTGCTGTTGGTCGCGGCCGTGCTCGTGATGTACATCGTGCTCGGCGTCCTGTATGAAAGTTTCATTCATCCCATCACCATTCTGTCGACGCTGCCCTCGGCGGGCATCGGCGCATTGCTGGCTCTCATGCTGTTTGGCGATGACCTGACCGTCATCGCGCTGATCGGCATCATCCTTCTTATCGGCATCGTGAAGAAGAATGCCATCTTGATGATCGACTTTGCCGTGGTGGCGCAGCGCGATGAGGGTCTGTCGCCCCGGGATGCCATCTACAAGGCTTGTCTGCTGCGGTTTCGACCGATTCTCATGACCACGGTTGCCGCCATCTTCGGCGCGCTGCCCCTGATGTTCGGCACCGGCACGGGCTCCGAATTGCGTCACCCCTTGGGCGTCAGCATCGTCGGCGGCCTCATGGTGAGCCAGGTGCTGACCCTGTTCACCACGCCGGTCATTTATCTGGCATTTGACCGCATCGCCGCGCGCATGCGCGGCCGCACCTCCTCCGCAGAACCGGATGCGCCCTTGGCGGAGGGCTCGACGTGAACATTTCCGCGCCCTTCATCAAGCGCCCTGTGGCAACCACCTTATTGACGATCGGCGTGGCGCTGTGCGGCGGTACGGCCTTCATGCTGCTGCCGGTCGCGCCGCTGCCGCGTATCGATGTGCCGGCCATATTCGTATCGGCCCAGCTGCCGGGAGCCAGTCCGGAAGTCATGGCGAGCACGGTGGCCACGCCTTTGGAAAGGCATTTGGGCGCCATTTCCGATGTCGATGACATGACCTCCACCAACGGCGTGGGCACGTCGAGCATTCAGCTTACCTTCGGCATGGATCGCGACATCGATGGCGCGGCACGCGATGTGCAGGCCGCCATCTCCGCGGCGCACGCCGACCTGCCCACATCGCTGACTCGAAATCCCACCTACCGTAAGCTCAATACGGCTTCGTTCCCGGTGATTGCCATCGCCATGACTTCTGATGTGCTTACGCAGGGACAAATTTATGACGCCGCCGATGCCGTCATATCGCAGCGCCTGTCGCAAATCCCCGGCGTCGGCGGAGTCAACGTCAACGGCAGCGCGCTGCCGGCGGTCCGGGTGGAAATCAATCCGCATTCCTTGTCCAAGTACGGCATCGGCTTGCAGGATGTGCGCGCTGCCATTTCGAACTCGAATGCCAATGCACCGAAAGGCGCCATCGAATCGGATGAACTGCATTACCAGATCTACACCAATGACAATGCCCGGGATGCCGGGCCCTATCGCAACCTGATCATCGCGAATCGCAATGGCGCGACCGTGCGTCTGGGCGACGTCGCCACCGTGCTCGACATGCAGGATGGGGCAACCGAGAACATTCGCACCTATGGGTTGTACAACGGCAGGCCGGCCGTATTCGTAACGGTCACGCAGCAGCCGGGCGCCAACATCATCGAAACCGTCGATGCCGTCAAGGCAGCGTTGCCCATCCTCAAGACCGAGATCGATCCCAAGATCGATCTGATCGTCAGTTTCGACCGCTCAATCACGATCCGAGCCTCGGTACGCCAGGTTGAACAGACGCTCATGCTGGCGGTGGCCTTTGTCATTCTGGTGGTCTACATTTTCTTGAACAGCTATCGCGCTGCGCTCATTCCCGCCATCGTGGTGCCCGTATCGCTGATAGGAACATTCGGCGCCATGTACTTGCTGGGATACACGCTGGACAACTATTCACTGATGGCACTCACGGTCGCGACCGGATTCGTGGTCGACGATGCCATCGTGGTCATGGAAAATACCACGCGCCACATCGAAGGCGGCATGACCCGGACTCGGGCCGCGTTTATCGGCGCGCAAGAGGTCGGCTTCACCGTTCTTTCCATGAGCCTGTCGCTGGTCGCCGTATTCATTCCTTTCATGCTGACCGGCGGCGTTCTCGGGCGGATTTTTCGCGAGTTCGCGGCGACGTTATCGGTTTCCATTCTGATCTCGTTGGTCATCTCGCTGACCACGACGCCGATGATGTGTTCGCTGCTGCTGAAGAGTCAGCGGGGCCTGACACCCTCGCGATTCGCCCGGGCGTTCGAAAACGGTTTCGAGCAGCTGCGCGGCAACTACGCCAAGACATTGGACTGGGCCCTGCGCCACCGGCGAATCATGGTCTCGATATTCTGGCTGACGATTGCACTGAACATCGGACTTTACTTTGTCATTCCGAAGGGCTTTTTCCCGCAGCAGGATACCGGCCAATTGCAGGGCGGCATTCGCGGCGACGCGTCCAGTTCGTTTCAATTGATGAAGGGCAAGCTGCAAGAGGTCGCGGCCATCATTCAAGCCGATCCTGCGGTCAACACCGTAACCGGTTCCGTGGGAGCCGGCGGCTTCGGTCCCTCCGGCGGCGGCGGCGCGAGCGCCAACGTCACGGTAGCCCTGAAACCTTTGAAGGTGCGGAACATTTCGGCCGATCAAGTGATCGCCCGGCTGCGGCCCAAACTCGCCAGGGTTACCGGGGTGGCGACGTTTCTGCAGGCTGTTCAGGATATCGGCGGCGGCGGCGGCCGCTCGTCCAACGCGCAATACCAATATACGCTGCTGGGTGATGACTTGACCGAACTGCGCATCTGGTCGCAAAAGCTTCGAACGGCCCTGCAGGACCTGCCGCAGATCACCGATGTCGATACGGATTTGCAGCCGGGCGGCATCGAGACCGACGTCGTCGTCGATCGCGACAGCGCATCGCGTCTGGGGCTGACGGAAATTCAAATCGACAATGCACTGGGCGATGCCTTCGCCCAGGCGCAAGTGTCGACCATTTACAATCCATTCAGCCCGCAGCAATACCATGTCGTCATGGAAGTGGCGCCGGAATATTGGCAGAACCCCGAGATACTCAAAGAGCTTTACGTCAGCACTTCCGGCGGTGCGGTGAGCGGAACGCAGTCTTCCCAGCCGGTTGCCGGGACGACCATCCTCAAGCCCGCGGCCGCTTCCTCCAGTGTCTCAGTGGCGGAAGATGTTGCGCGAAATCTGGCGGCAAATTCCCTGGCGAATTCGGGGCGCGGCAACACCTCGACGGGATCGGCCGTCAGCGTCGCGCGGGAAACCATGGTGCCGTTCTCGGCGTTCAGCCATTTCACCACCGGCACCACACCCGTATCCGTGAATCACACGGGCACGTCGGTTTCCACATCCATCTCCTACAATCTGCCTGAGGGCGTCTCGATCGGCACGGCTCAAGACGCCATTAAAAGGAAAATGGCCGATATCCACATGCCGATAAGCATCACCGGCGGCGCTTACGGCACCGCACGTCTGTTCCAGCAAAGCATCGGCAACACCCCGCTTCTGCTGTTGGCGGCAATCGCGGCCATATACGTGGTCTTGGGCATGTTGTACGAAAGCTATAGTCAACCATTGACCATTCTCTCGACACTGCCCTCGGCCGGACTCGGTGCCCAACTCGCTCTCATGGCGACCGGTACTGAATTCAGCATGATCTCGTTTTTAGGGATTCTGTTGCTGATTGGAATCGTGAAGAAAAACGCCATCATGATGGTGGACTTCGCACTCGAGGCCGAGCGCACGTTGGGAATGGATCCGTTCCGTGCCATCGAGCATGCCTGTTCGCTGCGCTTCAGGCCCATCATGATGACGACTTGCGCCGCCATCGCAGGCGCGGTGCCTCTGGCCATTGCCACCGGTGATGGCACCGAGATGCGCCGGCCCTTAGGCATAGCCATTGTCGGCGGGCTCATCGTCAGCCAGTTGCTAACCGTATATACCGTACCGGTTATCTACTTGTACCTGCGCCGATACTGGAAGCGTCTCAAGCAGGGCATGTACTCGCCGCGGCAGAAAATCAACGAAGGTCGCGGGCCGAGCAGTCCGGGCCTCCCTTTGGGAGCGGGTACCTGATGAATGCATTGCTTCGCGGTTTTTGCATGGCCGGCGCGAGTGCGCTTGCCGCGGCCTGCGCCGTCGGGCCTGATTATCATCGCCCGCAATTCGACACGACTGCGGGCTATAAAGAATCCGGCGATTGGAAACCCAGTGAACCGAATGACGTACTGTCGCGCGGTCCCTGGTGGAAGATTTTCAATGACGCCGTGCTCGATGATCTCGAGGCGCAAATCGACATCTCAAATCAAAACGTCAAGGCGGCCGAAGCCGCCTTCGAACAGTCACGGGCCTTGGTCGCACAGGCGCGCGCCGGTTTCTGGCCCACGATTGCGGCAAATCTCGGGTTGCAACGCCAAGGCCAGCCCGGGGGTACGACCAATTCCGCGGGGATCCTGACCAGCACGACGCGCACGGAAAATACCTACACTGCGGGCGTCTCGGCCAACTGGGACATCGACATCTGGGGGCGCATTCGGCGCACTGCCGAGAGCAATGTGGCTTCCGCGCAGGCCAGTTCCGCCGCACTGGCGGCGGCGCGGCTATCCGCACAGGCTGAGCTTGCCACCGATTATTTCGAGCTGCGCGCGCAGGATCAATTGGAAAAGCTGCTGGAGGACACGGTCGTCGCCGAGACCCTGTCGCTGAAGATCACCGAGAGCCGGTATAAATTCGGCGTCGCCGCGCGTGCCGATGTAGTCACGGCCGAAACACAACTCCTCTCGAGTCAAGCGCAGCAGGTCAACGCCAAGATCCAGCGCGCCATCCTCGAACATGCCGTGGCCGTGCTGATCGGCAAGCAGCCGGCAGAGTTCTCATTGGCCGCCTCAGCCATGCGATCAGACGTGCCGACGGTGCCTGCCGGCGTGCCCTCGACGTTGCTCGAGCGGCGGCCCGATGTAGCGGAAGCCGAACGCAAGATGGCGGCGGCCAACGCGCAAATCGGCGTCGCCAAGGCGGGCTACTTTCCGGACCTGACCTTGACCGGCCGCGATCAGTATACGAGCACCACCTTCAGCAGTCTGATTCGAAACTCCAACCGCATCTGGGCGGCGGGTCCGACGCTTGCGCAAACCGTGTTCGACGGCGGGCTGGTGCGCGCGCAGGTGCGGGGCGCACGCGCCTCCTACGAGGGAACCGTCGATAGCTACCGCCAAACCGTGCTCGCGAGTTTCCAACAGGTCGAGGATGAAATCGTCACCCTGCGCGTGCTCGAACAAGAAGGCGCGATCGAGGACGAAACCGTCAAGAAGGCGCGCGAGGCCGAGGCGCTGACGCTCAATCAGTACAAGGCCGGCACGGTTCCCTACAGCAGCGTCATCACCGCGCAGACCACCCGCTTGAGCGCCGAGGAAACGGCGTTGCAGGTGCTATCGTCGCGGCTGCAGGCCAGTGTCGCGTTGATCGAGGCCTTGGGTGGCGGCTGGGACGCGTCCATGGCGACGGCCAAGTAGGCGACGAAACCGCCGGTGGCGTGCTGCGCGGCGTAACGATGCGATGGCATCTTTTCGGCTAGCTGGCTGGAAGCTCCACGTCATCCAGCGCAACGGGCACGTGTCGGCGAAGCAGCGCGGTTTGCGCATCCCATTGCTCTTTCGGCGGCAACTCTTCCAAAAAGCGAACTTCGCCCGCCGCAAGCGTGGCCACCGGCAATCCGTCTCGGTAGAGCATGCGATTTCCCGCCAGCGACGACAGCCTTGGTCCAGGCGTCAAAATGCCGACCAAGTTCAATGGGTCGGCGGCTGAAACGGATACATAGGCATCGCTGAGCGGCTTGCGGCGCACGTCGCGCAGCAAGCCGATGGCTTCGGGTGTCGCAAATTGCTCGCCCGAAAATCCCGCGACAAAGCGGCCGCCGCGAATTTCGCCCCGCGCCTCGAGTCGGCGGCAGCAGTTCGAGATTTCGCGCCACGGCGGCAGCCAATCTGATTCCCGCGTGAGCAGCTTCCAGAAGATGACTCCCCAGCGGCGCAGCAGCGTGCGCACAATTTGCTCGACCGCTTCGTCCTTGCGCTCCTTGGACTCGCCGCTCGAGCGGCGCACCAGTGCCCAGCGCCCTGCGTCCGCCATTCCGAAGAGCGCCAGCCGCCGCTTGTGGCGTGTGCCGTAAGAGTTGGGCCTGCCGGCGCGCCGGCCGCTGGGCATCAAGAGCACGCGCAAGCCCGCGAAACTGTCAGAGTTAACCATGCCCGAGGCCACCAATTCTGCCAGCGCCTCTTCCACTTCCGAAGGCAACATGCCCACGGTTTCTGCGATCTCGTCGAAGAACGACGCGCCGTGCTCGCGGATGAACTCAGCCACCGCTCGAGCCCGGGATGTCAGGTGCGCAGGATCCGAATGATCGGCGAACATCGACCACAGCGGCGCGTTGCGCCGAGCCAGCAAAACGATGGGCGTGGAGCGAATCGGCGACGCGCCGCGCGCAGCCGAATCTTCGCCGCGCGAAGCGCCGCTGCGCGCCGCCAAACGCGTCCAGATGAAGCGTCCTGCGCGGATATTCTCATCGAGCCACTGAGGTTCATACTCGGTGATCCGCGACGGGATGACTTCCGTCTCCCAGGCACCGGCGGGCGATTCAAACCCCTCGAGCTGCGCCAATATGGCTGCCAGCGCGTCGGAGCCCTGCATCCGCGCACCCGGCAGCACCCTCTGCCATTCGCACAGGAAGCGCAAAAAATCCCGCGCCGCCACCGGCTCGATTTCCGCCCGCAGGCGCTTGACCGTATAACGATGAATTCGGGCCAACAATCGGCGCTCGCACCACTCCTCTTGCGCGGACGCCGCCGTGAAATGACCTCGCATGGCGAAGCCCTCGGCCTCCAACGCAATCAGCGCGCCATTGATCTGTGTTTCGCTCGAGCCCAGCGACTCGGCGATTTGCGCCGCGGTGACGGGACCCAAACCTTCCAGCCTGCCGCGCACGACTTCGACCAGCGAGTCATCCAGCGACACAAAGAGCGCGCGCCTCTCGGCAGCCACCCATACGGCACGATTCCTTAGCGGCATTCGCGCGACGCGGTTCTGCAGCGCGAGGTCTTCCATCAATGCCGGCCAAGAGCCATTGGATCGGCTCTCTTCGTCCGTCATGAAAGTGAGCCACAACAGGGCATCGTGCAGTTCATCGGGCGTCGCGGCGTCAGGCCACGCCTCGGCACGGACGCGCGCAATCGCTTCCGGGTCGAGCTTGCCGATGTCGGCGGCTTCGGTCGGATCCAGCCAGCGACGGCTCATCACGGCCTGGGTTCGCCGTTCCTCGAGCGGTGCATCGTCGAGATAGGCATACGGACGTGCGTTCAAAGCCTCGAGCGCCAGCGGCGAGGGCTCGGTCAGGTCCCGCGCGACGACGCGGATTTCACCGCTCTCCAGTTTGCGCAACAGCGACTCGAACTCATCGATATCCATCGCCTCTTCCAGGCAATCACGAATGGTTTGCCTGACCAGGGGGTGATCCGGCACTTCGATTTCGCCCGGCAGGTTCTCGGCGCAGGCAACCTGGTCCGGAAAGACCGACGCCAATAAATCCTCTGCGTTCATGCGCGCAATCTGCGGAGGAATTTTTTTGCCGCCGCGAAAGCGCGGCAGCGCGAGCGCAATGCCCGCATCCCAGCGCCACCGAACCTCGAACATCGGCGCCGCGCACAAGGCCTGGATCAGCACATGGCGAACTGAATTGGAATTCAAATATCGGGCCGCCTCTGCCAGCTCAAAGCTGTGCGCATGAGTCAGCGAGAGCACGATATGATCCTCGGTTGCCGCTGCCTGCAGCTCGAAATTAAAGGTGCGGCAAAATCGCTTGCGCAGGGATAGGCCCCACGCGCGGTTGACGCGGCTGCCGAAGGGGGAATGAATGACGAGCTGCATGCCGCCCGATTCATCGAAGAATCGCTCGAACACGACCGTGCTCAAGGTCGGCAGGCAGCCGAGTGCCGCCTTGCCCGCGCTCAAGTACTGCACCAGTTGAAACGCGGACGACTCGTCGATTCCGACGGTTTCCATCAACCATTGCAGCGCCGCGCCGGGCTCGCCTTCGAGCCGCTGCTGGATTTCCTGGCGCAACCCCGACACCGCTGCTGAAAGTTCCAGGGTGCGGCCCGGCGCTTCGCCGAGCCAGAAGGGAATCGAGGGCGGTTGACCGTGCGCATCCTCGACGCGCACCGTGCCCCGCTCCACGCGCAATATCTTGTAAGAGGTATTGCCCAGCTGGAATATATCCCCCTGCAAGCTTTCGACCGCAAAGTCCTCGTTGACCGAGCCGACTAAAATGGATTCAGGCTCCAACATCACGCGGTAATCGGCGTTATCGGGTATCGCGCCGCCGGAAGTGATCGCCGTCAAGCGCGCGCCTTTACGGGGCCGCAGCATCTTGTTGACCGCATCGTGGTGCAGCAACGCACCGCGGCGGCCGCGCCGCGTACTGAATCCTTCCGCGAGCATCGCCACGCATTCGTCGAATTCCTGCCGCGCCAGATTGCGGTAGGGATAGGCGCCGCGCAGCAGGGAAAATAACTCATCCTCGGACCACTCCCGCGCCGCCACCTCCGCCGTGATTTGCTGCGCGAGCACGTCAAGGGCATTCTGCGGAATCTTCAGCCGGTCCAGCTCGCCGCAGCGGACCGCCTCGAGCAGCGCCGCACACTCGACCAATTCATCGCGGGACAGCGGAAACAATCTTCCTTTCGACGTTCCCCCGACCGAGTGCCCCGCCCGGCCCACGCGCTGCAAGAAAGAGTTGATGGATCGCGTGGATCCTATTTGGCACACCAGGTCCACATCGCCGATGTCGATGCCCAGTTCCAAGGAAGCCGTGGCCACCAATACCTTCAGCTCGCCGCGCTTCAGGCGTTGCTCGGCGTTCAGGCGCCGCTCCTTGGAGAGACTGCCGTGATGCGCGGCGACATGCTCCTCGCCGACGCGCTCGGACAAATGCCGCGCCACGCGTTCGACCATCCTGCGTGTGTTGACGAACACCAGCGTGGTGCGATGCTCCAGAACCAGCGCCGCCAATCGGTCGTAAACCTGCGTCCATACCTCGCCCGACATCACGGCTTCGAGCGGCGACGGCGGAACCTCCAGAGCCAAATCGCGGCTGCGAATATGACCGCTGTCCACAATGGTGCAAGGCACCTCATGCGCACCGGTCAAAAACTTCGCGACTTCTTCGATCGGCTTCTGCGTTGCAGACAATCCAACGCGCGTCAACCGGCTGCCCGTCAATCCCTGCAGCCGTTCGAGCGACAAGGCCAGATGCGCGCCGCGCTTGTTGCCTGCAATGGCGTGAATTTCATCGACGATCACGGTGCGGCAGGTCGACAGCATGTCGCGGCCGGATTGCGAGCCGAGCAAGATGTACAGCGATTCGGGCGTGGTCACCACGATGTGCGGAGCACGGCGCCGCATGCCGGCGCGCTCGGATTGCGTCGTGTCGCCGGTGCGCACCACGGCGCGAATTTCCACATCCGGTAACCCAAGCGCCATGAGCTCTTCGCGAATGCCGTTTAAGGGCGCCTCGAGATTTCGCTGAATGTCATTCGACAGGGCCTTGAGCGGCGACACGTACACCACCCGCGTCTCGTCGGGCAGCGGACCGCTCAAACCTTCTTTGACGAGTTGATCAATCGCGGATAGAAAGGCGGCAAATGTTTTGCCTGACCCCGTGGGTGCGGCCACCAACACATGCTCGCCGGCTGCCAACGCCGGCCACGCACGCTGCTGCGCTTCCGTCGGCGCATCGAACGTGCGCGAGAACCACGCGGCGACAGCAGGGTGAAAGGTGTCGAGAACGCTCATTGCTGCCGTGTTGCGCCGATGGCTCGAACTTAGCCCAGGGATACTGTATATAATAGCAGGCCCCTGGGCAAGCCGCCATCCGTGGCTGCCGCCATCGACTATACTTGGCGCACTTTCACCGCGAGGAGCACAAGCATGAGTGTAGCCATTCACCCTGCCGTGGATAGCGGCGTCAAAGCTGGGAGTCCATCGTTTTCCGGCGGCACCCTGAAATGCAAGTGCAGTCAGTCTCCGGTCACAGTGACCATCAACGGCAACGTCGCCTTCAATCACGTGTGCGGCTGTACCAAGTGCTGGAAACCCAGCGGCGCAACCTTTTCACTGGTAGCGGTGGTACCGCGCGACAAGCTATCCGTGGGCTCCAATGCACAGAAACTGAAAGTGGTCGACGACGCCGCGACCATTCAGCGGCACGCATGCTCAGGTTGCGGTGTGCACCTGTACGGCCGCATCGAGAACAAGGGTCATTCCCTTTACGGCTTCGACTTCGTTCACCCTGAACTGTTGGATGCCAATGGCTGGGCTGCGCCGGAGTTCGCGGCGTTCGTCTCGTCCGTCATCGAATCCGGGACCAAACCCGCACAAATGGGCGCCATCCGCGCGCGCCTCAAAGAATTGAAACTCGAGCCGTATGATTGCTTGTCGCCGGCATTGATGGATGTCATTGCCACGCACACGGCGAAGTCCAAAGGCGTGCTCGCCGCTTAGATCTCCGCTTGGTTCGCCCGCCGGCAGTAGGCGTGCTCGCCGCCTCAAGGCGAGCGCTACTTTGCGCCGACTTAATGGTTAGACGCGCAGTTTGAGCGTCCCGACAGCGCGCAGTCCTGCAGGCGCGCCATGTCACCCAAGATGTGCGTCAAGAGCAATCCGCCGAGGATGAGCAGCACGATCATCACCAATCCCATGAGCGCCGCGCGACGCGTCGTCGGTGCCCGATCGGGCTCCCTCTCGGGGGGTTGCCAGGGGTCTGGATTTCTCATCTGTGCCTTTTACACCACGAAACCAGTTGTGTCTTCCTTGGTCAATTCAAGCTCGTGGCGCCATTTGTCAATCAAATGTCGCGCAAAGCGTGGTGCTTGCGCCACGGTTTCCGTAGGCTCAAGATACGCAACAGAAGGGAATACGTCCACAGATCGTGGGCTCAATAATTTTGACGCTGGGGGTCGCCTTGTCGAAGGCGAGGCGTGGCAGTGCAACCAAAGGAATGACCCTATGACAAATCAAATTGGGCCCTTACGACGGGCCATTACTCTCATCCTCGGCATCACGGCGGCATTTGCCGGCGCGGAGGCGCTAGCGGCGGACGCTTCCAGCGCACCGGCCTTGGACGAAATCATCGTGACCGCGCAGAAGCGATCGGAGAACCTTCAGGACGTACCGATTTCCGTGGTGGCCATATCCGCGCAGCAGATCAAGGATGCCGGCATCACCGACATTCGCAACCTCGCGATACTCACCCCCGGTCTTACCGTCACCTCCGAAGGCAATGAAGCCATCACGACCGCGAGAATTCGCGGCATCGGCACCGTGGGTGACAATCCGGGACTGGAGTCCTCCGTCGGCGTGAACATCGACGGTGTTTATCGGCCACGCAACGGCGTCGCCTTCGGCGATCTGGGAGAAATCGAACAAATCGAAGTTCTCTACGGCCCGCAGGGCGAATTGTTCGGCAAGAACAACGATGCCGGCGTCATCAACGTCACCACCAAGAGACCTTCAAACACTTTTGGCGCGATGGCAGAAGTGACGGGCGGAAACTTCAACGACCGAGAGTTCCGCACCTCCGTCACCGGACCCTTGAGCGATATCATGGCGGGACGCATGTACGTCGGCTACCAGCAGAACAGCGGTTACCTGCAAGTGGTCAACGGCGTCGGCCCGAGCGAGCAAAACAACACCAACGACCGCAAGGCCTATAACGCGCGCGGTCAGTTGTTGATCACGCCCAGCGACGATGTGGATTTCTTGCTCATTGCCGACTATGCCAAGCGCAATGAATCCTGCTGCAGCGCCGTCGTAGAGTACCCGGGCCCATTCCAGGGACTGGTGAATGTGTTCGCCTCGAACCCTTTGTTGGGCGGTAAACCCGGCGGGCTCGGCAATTCCCCGCTCATCGGCCAGCCGGGTGTGACTCGGCTGCCGAACAGCTACGTAGCCTATGACAACCAAGTCATCAAGCAGAACGTGCGCGACATGGGCATATCCGGAGAACTGAATTGGAACGTGGGCTTTGGAAAGCTCACGTCGATCACGGCGTGGCGCGACAACACCGTCGCCGGCGGCAATGATGTCGACTACACCGGCATCGACCTGTTGTCATTCCCGGACGACGGCAATGCCAATTCCACCGATTTCAAGCAATTCAGCGAGGAGTTGCGCCTGGCCGGCAAGGCGGGATCGCTGAACTGGTTGGTGGGCGGATTCTTCAACAACGAAATCCTGTCGACGCGAACGCTCGGCGCCATCGGAAATCAATTTGAGACCTATGTCAGCGCGGTGGCGTCCGCTTCGATTGGGAGGCCGTTCAACCCGCTGTTGATATCGCAGCTCACAGGCGACGCGCCGGGCACCACGTTTTTCGGCACCGGTTACAACGATGACTATCAACAGACGGCAAGAAGCTTTGCATTGTTCACCAACGAGACCTGGAACATCACGCAAGGGTTGGATCTGACGGTCGGCTTGCGCGGCACGGAAGAGAAGAAAACCGCGACCGCGAGCTACAACAGCAAAGGCGGCGGTCCGGGCTGCAGTGCGCTGCTGCAACATGCTCCCCTGCTCTTCACAAATCCTCCGCTCGGCATCAACGGAACCAATGCACAAGCATTCATTCTCGGCTATGGCTGCTTCACCGGTCTCGATCCAGAGTTCACCGGCAAGGGGTTCGACCAGTCGAACACTGAGAACAACTTGTCGGGCACGGTCAAGCTGTCCTATCGTTTCAACGAAGAAGTGATGACCTACATTTCGGGCGCGAATGGCTACAAGGCGGGCGGATTTAATCTCTCCCGCGTGACCAACGCGCCATCGGCGGCCGATCCTATCGGCCTCTCGCCCAACCTCAATACGGGTTTCCCGCGAGAGACGGTCGAGTCATTCGAAGCGGGCATCAAGACCACGCTCTTCGACAGGACACTGCGCCTCAACGCGGCGGCTTTCTATCAGAAGTATACGGACTTCCAACTGAATACCTTCACCGGGATTCAATTCGTCGTCACCTCTCTCAACAAGGTCGTGTCCAAAGGTGTTGCCGTGGATTTCGCGTGGGCAACGCCGATCTCGGGGCTGACCATTGCCGGCGGCGTGACCCAGGATCTGACCAACATCGACAATTTCGGCAACGCCCTGCCCGACTTCTGCGGCGGCCCAGGAAATGGTTGCACTGCCCGCGACAACAATCGTCTTTCCTTTGCGCCGTTGTGGTCCGGAGCGCTGTCCGCCAGCTACCTGATACCGTTCGGAACCTTAGGGTTACGCACCAGTGTGGAAGAGAAGTACAACTCCTCCTACAACACCGGATCAGATCTTGATCCCCGCAAAATCCAACAGGGATTCGGACTGCTCAACGCCCGCATCGGCTTCGGCGCATTGGATGAATCCTGGGCCATCGAGGCGTGGGGCGCGAATCTCGCGGATAAATACTATTACGCCGTTGCGTTCGACTCGCCGTTCCAATTCGACACCATCTCGTCCTACCTGGGCGCTCCCCGGACTTTCGGTTTGACGGCGCGGGTGAAGTTCAAGTAACTCGAGGTTTTTGACCATTGATTCGATTACAACGGCGGGCCTCGAAGACCCGCCGTTTTTTTGCCCTAAAAAACCGTTGGATTTTAAATATAAGCGTTCGGCGCCGATGTGCGGCAAACTACGGGCGGCGGCAGGGCTTTTATTTCGGGGAGTATAATTAATGTCTGTTAGTCCGCAATCGCTAGAAGGTGGCGCTCCCGTCGGCCCGACTGCCGGCGTCGTGGCAAAGGCCGCAAGCGGCGCGAAGTTTGCGCTGTTTCTCCTTTTCGCCATCAATCTGCTGAATTTCTTCGATCGTCAATTGCTCGGTGCGCTGGGCGAGCCGATCCGCCACCAGTTTCAGTTGAGCGATACCGCGCTCGGATTTCTGGGCACCATTTTTACCATCATCTATGCATTTGTCGGTCTGCCGTTGGGCGCGCTCAGCGATCGGTGGTATCGAAACCGGCTGATCGCCATCGGCACCGCATTCTGGAGCCTGTTGACGGCCGCGACGGGCTTTGCGCAGAACTACGCGCAGATCTTCATCGCACGGCTCGGCGTCGGCGTGGGCGAAGCCACGTGCGCACCGGCCGGGCAATCGCTCATCGGCGATTTGTTCCCGCCGAATCAGCGCGCCAAGGCCATGGGCGTCTTCATGCTGGGGCTGCCCGCGGGTATTTTCCTGGCCTACATCAGCGCGGGCGCCATCGCCACGCGGTTCGGCTGGCGGGCGGCCTTCTGGTTCGCCTGCGTACCGGGAATCATTTTGGCGCTGCTGGCGCTGCGCATCCCCGAACCCGTGCGCGGCGCATTGGATGCCGGGCGGGTGGTAACCACGGCCAAGGCCGGCGGAAAATCGGCTTTTGTCACCGTCTTGAGCCTGCCGACGATGTGGTGGATCATCATGTCGGGCATCTTCCACAACTTCAATATGTATGCCATCAATTCGTTCAACACGCCCTTTCTGCAGCGCTTCCATGAATTGAGTCTGTTGAATGCCAGCTACGTGTCGTCCATTTCCGTCGGCGCGGTGGGCGCCATCGGTCTGCTGGTCGGCGGCTGGCTGGCGGACAAGATGAGCGCCAAACGCCGCAACGGGCGCCTGGTGCTGGCCGCCGGCGCCATGACGATTGCGGCGCCCTGCATATTCCTGGCGATCAATCAGCCCAAAGAGGCGATCACGGCGTACGTCATCTTCATGACCATGGGCACCATCACCATGTTCGTGTACTACGCGACGGTGTATGCGGCGATTCAGGACGTCATCGAACCGCGCTTACGCGGCACCGCGGTGGCTATTTATTTTTGTTTTATGTACATCCTGGGCGCGAGCATGGGCCCGGTTGGAACCGGCGCTTTGAGCGATTACTTCGCGCGCAAGGCGATGACGGATGCAGGCGCAGGCACCATGACCGAGGCGTTCAAGGCGGTTGGCCTGCACAACGCGATGTACATCATTCCGATTCTGGCGTTGGCGGCCGCCGCAGTATTGTTCGCGGCCTCGCGTACGATGGATAAGGATGTGCGCAAGCAGGAACTTGCACACCGCGCTGCTTAATGGCTCGAGAACTCAAGCCGGACGCAGTGTGTCGCTGAAGCTTGCCAGGTGATAGTCGGCATCGCCGAAGCTCAGGTCGATCATCGTCAGGCGCTTGAAATAATGGCTCACGATGAGCTCATCGACCACGCCCATGCCGCCGTGCATCTGCACGGCATGCTGACCCACCAGCCGGCCGGCCTGCCCGATATACGCCTTGGCCGCCGATATGGCGCGGTGCCGATCCGCCGCGTCCTGCGAATCGGCATGCACCGCGGCGATGATGGCCATCGAGCGCGACTGCTCTGCGGCAATCAGCATGTCCGCCATCTTGTGCTTCAGTGCTTGAAACGTGCCGATCGCCACGCCAAATTGCTTGCGGGTTTTCAAGTAGTTCAAGGTCGCTAGATTCAACGCGTTGATGATGCCGACGGCCTCC
>Ga0193755_1000119_pt1 | contig 21325 bp, 15 predicted proteins | sample H1a2metaG_FD_144921 | JGI IMG/M metagenome (GOLD analysis project Ga0193755, IMG submission 144921) | Soil microbial communities from a riparian zone of the East river system, Colorado, United States - H1a2 | ecosystem: Environmental > Terrestrial > Soil > Riparian zone | place: USA: East River...
GTGATCATCTCCTTCGCGTAGTCGCCTTGAAACTCGTCCAGCTCGCCCGCGTCGAGCAAACACGCGAGCAGGTCGCGCGTGTCGTAAGCGTTGCGGTGATCCGCCGGGATGATGTCGTAAAGATCGTTCACCGGACGAAGCGGCGGCCGAGACTCGCGGATTTGAACGCGGGTCGAGGCGCGCGACGGCAATTCGGTCACCAGGTCCCTGAGCTTTGCTAAGCACTCTTCGTCGTTCGCGGCACGGTAGTGCGCAACTCCGGAGATCTCGTTGTGCGTGCGCGCGCCGCCCAGAGTCTCGCTGTCCACAGTCTGACCGACCGCTCCCTTCACCAGATTCGGTCCCCCGAGTCCCATGAAGGATGTGCCTTCGACCATTATGATGAAATCCGAAAGCGCCGGCAGATACGCGCCGCCTGCAACGCACTGACCCATCACCGCCGCAAGTTGAGGCACCCGGAGATAGCGCCGCATAACCGAGTTGTAAAAGAAGATCCTGCCGCCGCCGTACTGGCCGGGAAAGACTCCGCTTTGATAGGGAAGGTTCACGCCGGCCGAATCCACAAGATAGATGATCGGCACTCGGCAGCGCATTGCGATCTCTTGCGCGCGAAGAATCTTGCGAACCGTCTCCGGCCACCACGAGCCAGCCTTCACCGTGGCATCATTCGCGACCACGATCGCTTCGCGCCCGGTTACCGAGCCCATTCCGATTACAACCCCCGCGGCCGGCGCCTGGCCATCGTACTGGTCGTAAGCGATCAAAAGCCCAATCTCCTGGAAGTGTGAACCCCTGTCGAAGAGCAATTGGATTCGTTCGCGCGCGGTGAGCTTGCCGCGATTGTGCTCGCGCTCGCGGCGTTCCGGGCCGCCGCCTTCGCGCAGACGGGCTTCAAGCGCCTTGAGTTCTTCGACCAGTTTCTCGAAGTGCTCGCGGTTGGTAGTGGTGGTCAGCGTTTCCATAGCAACGCGGGTGTATGGGTCTGGATGAGAACAGCAAGGATAACAACGCCGTGTTCGAGGTGACAAGCTAACGAAATCATCGGTTGAGAAGAGTCTCGCCACAAAGACACCCAGACGCGAAGGTCCACAAAGCATCTCTTTGTGCAGCTTCGTGTCTTGGTGTCTTTGTGGCAAGACCAGCTCCACCGCATCAACACACTACCGCGCCACTACCAGATTATCGGTCGCGCTTTCGGATGGTGTCCTATTCTTGTGTTGGGCCGCAAAAGTTTGTCCCCCCGCATGACGGTGATTGCACTCTTTCCGCGCGCCGCTGCGTATGTTCCCTCGTATGACGACGGTAGGGCACTCAAACGCCGGCGACTCGCCAAAGAGAGGAAACAAAATCGACACGCTCGCTGCCGTGTGCGCGACGGCCTTCATCGTTATACTGGGAATCGCTGCCTACTGGGATCGCACCATTCGGGTGCTCCATGTGTTCGAGTCGCTACCGTATGTCGTGGCCGCGGCCCTCTGTCTTCGCCAGCGCAAGTTCGGATATATGCTCGGCGCTGCTGCCGGCGCGTTCTGGCTATGGACGGCGGGGACACTTACCACCTTTGTCCGCAACGGGTTTGAGCGCGTTTCAATGCTGCTTCGTACAGGTCATGTGGACCGTCCCGACATCTTTATCGCTGCGCCTGCGGCCCTCGTCACGGGCGGGCTCGTGGTTTTCTCGCTTTGGGGTTATTTCCGCCTTCGAAACAAGGCATGGAGCGACCTCGGTCTGTTCGCCGCAGCGATGGCTTTGGTGGCCGGCTTCTTCGTCGCGATATTCGCCGCCTTTGCCCCACAATATCTCGGCATGTTCAGACACATTGCCGGCAACTAGACATCTGGCTATAACACTTCTCGTCCGAGATCCGCTTATAGATTTGCACAACTGAGATGGAGACAGACCATCGACAGGCGTGTCGAGCGCCGAATTACCTATGGTCCGGATTTTTCATTAACACTTCACTTCAGTGAGGTGGTACGGTGCGCGAGCTATGCCAGAACTGCTTTAACAGTTTCGTTCCGCTAGGGAGGCAAACCGTTGAAACGGTCATCCTGGACGTAACGCGCGCAGTCCACTTCACTGAAGTGAGGTGTTAATAAGATTCTGAATGTGTCCGACGAAGGGTTCGGCATCGGCAGTATCTGTCGTCAAGCACAAATTACCACACAAATAAGACACTACTCGCTTTCGCTTGTTGTGCGGCCATCGTTCTGGAATAATCAGGATCGACCCGTGACTCAATGCGCTCAACGCGGTGTGAAAGCCACCACCGAAGCAACGCTCTTCAGTAAGGCGTAGACATGTCGTCCTTCAGCACTCCAGCACGCAGATCATCGATTACTCTCTTGGTTGTCCTGACCCTCTTTCTGATAGCAAGCGGCTCGATTCCACAGGCCGGAAAAGGCGGGTCAGCCGGTCGCAGGATCGTGACGCTGAACGTGATCGCGCACGCACCCGAGGGCAGGCAGGTAGTGAAGGATGATTTTGACTTATACGATTCGGGCACCGTTCAAGAGGTTGAGAGCTTCGGACGCCTGGACAGCGGCTCGCGGATAATTCTCATGGTCGACAGCAGCAGCAACCTGAGAGCTGAGCCTGCCGCGCTGCAGAAAGCGGTTGAAGCTGTAGTCAGTGAACTGTATTCGGACGACCAGATGATGATCGTCGGCTACAACGAGGTGGCCGAGATAGTTGAGGACATGACTCCTGATCTCAAAGTCCTGGAGACGGCGTCAGCTAAGCTTACCCGCAAGGGATTCCCAAACCTGTTTGACGCTCTGATTGCGGTGACCGACTCGCTGGGGAGTCAGGCAAAGACCGGTATTGAGAAACGAGCGATTGTTCTGATCAGTGACGGGTACGACAGCGAAAGCAAGACCAAGTTTGACGACGCGCTGCGCGCGCTTCAAGACGAGAACATCGTCCTGTACGCGATTCAGACGCCGGATCGAACTCGTGGAGCGCTACTGCGCGACAAGCCAAAGCCACCGATCGTCCTCGAGCGAATAACTGAAGGAACCGGGGGCACGATCCTCCCCTTCGAAAAAGCAAGCGATGCCGCAAAGACGATAGCCGATGACCTGAGGAAGAACTGGTACCGCCTTGTGTACATACCCTCCGGCATCAACACCATCAATGTGCGACGGCTCTTGTTGATGCCTCACGATAAGGCGATCGAGCTTCGGACCAAGGGCTCGCATCCCAGCAAGTACCACTCAAACTGACAAACACCCGTCCTGGAAAACGTTTCCGATTCGATTTGCCCAGGAAAAGTAAAAAGGCGCCGGAACAAGTCCCGGCGCCTTCTTGGCCCCTCAGGTTGTATCTTGCGAGCATCGTGGTAGGTGATGCTCTTAAATTATGGAATAAACCTTGGCAAACACCGTGCCGAGGATTAGCAGCCCGGCAGTCTTGATACCTAATTCTTCCATTCGCAATGGCAAGATGAATTTGAGGCCGCAGCGAAGGGGTTCTTCGGCGTCGATGCCCTTGGGAGAAACTACTGTCGTAGGTAAAAATGACCTTGATAAAAAAAACACTGACTGTCTATCGGACAGAAACCGGCGTCTGTGTACTTGACTGTGTACGCTCTGAGGACAGGAGTTTTGTGACCGCGTTCCGATGCGAGAGTGCCAACAGAATTCCAAGCATTCCGAACGAGGTGATCAACGACCAGCCGCCGTGACTGACAAAAGGCAGCGTTATCCCGGTCATTGGCAGGAGCCTTAATACGCCTCCGATGTTGACGATGGCTTGAAACGCCACGAAGCCGGTCAGTCCGGCCGCCAGGAGCTTCGTGAACATGTCCTGGGCCCCCAGCGCTATGGCCGTACCGGCAAATACGAAGACACCAACCGCAAGCAGCACTGCCAGACCTCCCGCCAAGCCGGTCTCCTCCGCGATTGCCGAATAGATAAAATCCGAGTCAGAAATGGGGACGGTCTCGGGAAAGCCCAGCCCGAGGCCTTCGCCAAGGACGCCACCTTCATTGACACCAAACAAGCCTTGGGATTGCTGAAGCACTTTATCGAACCATGCCTCGTTGTTGCGCTGCTTTATCTCCTGGGGATCACTCGGAGGCTGAAGCTTCTTGGCCTGTAAGTACCGCTCATAATCCCGCTGCCACCACCAGGTGTCCTGACTAGGGGGTTCCCAGGTGTGCTGCCACTGATAGAACCTGAAATAAACCCGCCGAGGAATTCCGAACCCGCTCTTTGCGGAAGACGCGACAAAGAATGTCCCAAACACCACCGCAACCAAAACCAGGGCGTAAGCCAACTGGCCCGTCTTGCGCACCGCTACGATATACAGAATCAGATAGACTCCGAAGAAGACCATCATCTGTCCGAAGTCCGACAAAGCGAAAAACGGGACAACCGGCATCGCCGCGATCACGATAAACGGAAGCAGATATCGAGCAGGCGGCAGTCCCCATCGAGTCAGTCGCAGATGCCGATAAGTGTCCGCAAGTATCCCGGCGAAGCTGAGAAGAAAAAGAATCTTCACGCCTTCCCACGGCGTGGTCTGCCCCAAAAACTTGCCTTCTTCGCTAAATGCCAATACAAGAATCGCGAACGGCAACAGAGTGGCAAGCCCGATTATGAATGCATGTCGTTGAAGCCATAGCAGCACCCTGTCGCTCTTGAAGAATCGAAACCCTGCAGCCATCGCCAGAAACGCGGCGAGCGGAACATAGGTGTTGACCGACTTGAGAATGTCGCCCAACGAATACTCGTAAACCGGGAGCTGCTGGAGGCCCGGTTTGGCGGGAACGGCGGTCGGAGAGCCAAACATGAAAGTCTTCTTCTCATCATCGTACCCTGTCTGGATATTAAGCAGCCTTACGGTCTGAGCTTTTGCCTCTCGAGCCTTTGCGCGAGCGCCGCCGCGAGCCCCGTACTCGGGATCCGAAAACAAGCGGTATTGAACCAGTTGTCCAAACGCAAACAAAAACACTGCCGCGGTAAGCAGCATCATTTCGCCGCGAAAACGCTGTCTGCGCGTCAACCAAAAAAACGCCGCAGCTATCGGGACTGCAAAAGCGATATCTCTAGCCGCGACCGTTCTGCTGGGGTTGTAGCCTCGCAGCGCACCCGACCAAATCACCGCGACGTAGCCAACCAATGCGGCTCCAAAGATGGTTCCGATCAGCAGCAGGTGAAGCGATGGACTCGTGCGCTTGAGTTTCATATCTCGACGGCCTTACGCCGGCACGCTCACGGTTAAGTCAGTGTGCCGGTGCTTCGCTCTTGAGGTATCCGAGCGCGGCGGCTTTGGCAACGAGCTTTGCCGCTATCGGAGCCGCGGCCTTCGCGCCCTGTCCTCCATTCTCGACAAGCACCGCGAAGGCTATCTTCGGATCCGTCGCCGGCGCGAAGCCGATAAACCACGAATCGGTCCAGCCTTCCGACTTGAAGTGAGGGTTGCCGTCCTTGTCGACGTAGCTGACGATCAGCTTGCCGCTTCGGTCGTAGTCAAAAACATCGCGATCGGCGGTTCCAGTCTTGCCGCCGGCGCTTATTCGTCCGCCCAGCAAAGCGAAAGCGCCCGCCGCAGTTCCGTGCTCGACCACGGATCTCATGAGCACGCGAAGCTGCGCCGCCGACTGCGCGGAGATGAACGGCCCGATGACTTTTCGCGCAGCGCCAACTTCCATGGTTGGTCCCGCAAATGCGCCGTCGGGACTCGCCGCCGCGGCTGCAAGCAAAGCCATCGACATTACCGTGAGATCGTCATAGCCCTGACCAAAGCTCTGAAGCGCAACGTCGTAGCTGGTCGCGCTGGATGACAGATTCATTCTTGTCACCGGCGGCGCGAACACATAGTCGAACCGGTCCTGATCACCGTGCAGTATCTGCCATAGTTCAAGAGAGCGCGTGGTCTTGTCGTTTGGGGCAGTCGCAAACCCAAGCCTGGTGGCATAACTCGCAAGGCGTTGCTTGCCGAGCTTCAAACCAAGCTGCGAGAAGTACTGGTTGCACGAAACTCTGAACGCGTCCGCAAGCCCAAGCGTCCCGTGCACCTCGCCGCCAAAGTCTCTGATCGGCTGGTTTGAACCAGGAGGAGTGAAGCCCTCACCGCGGCAAGTGAACCGTTCGCCGGTAACACCGGTGTCGATCGCGGCCGCCGCGACAAACACTTTGAACGTGGAACCGGGGCGGTAATAAAAGGACGGACCGCCGGTGACAAGCGTGCCAAGCGCGCGATTCACCAGCGGGCTGAGCGGCTGCATCCTGAAGTCTTCCGCTTGCTCGCTCATTCGCAACCAGGTGTCTTCGTCGGCGATGGCGCGCGGATCAAAGCTCGGAGCGGATGCCATCGCGAGCACTTCGTTGTTGGGCAACAGAAGAACCACTGCGGCCGCCGGTTTGCCCGTCGCCTGGATAAGGCCGAAGGCCTCACGCTGAAAAGCCCCGTCGATCGAAACGCGTAAGTCTTCCCCGACCGGCGTTGGAGATTGCAGTCGATTGAGAGTGCTGGCGGGTTTGGTGAGCCAATCGCGATAGGCGGACTCGATGCCTCCGGCTCCGTAGATAAAATCTGAGTAGCCGGTTATGTGCACGGCCGCCGCCCCCAGTGGGTACTCGCGAGTGATGACGCCGGCGTCCGAGCGATACCTTATCAGCGCGTTCTCGAGCTTGCCGCTTCGATCGAACACCCATCCCTTGAGTCCGCTCTCCGCGAGGCGAAGGTTGCGGGCGTCCAACCGCTTGGCCTTATTGAACAACGAGTCTTTGTTTGAGTCGGCGCGGAATACCCAGTAGGAATGAAACCCAAGCACGGCAACAAGGAGGCAGACAAACAAGATTCTGAGCCCTCGAAGCCATCTATTGGTTTCAGAAGGCCCGAACCGCTTTTCGCCGTCCGCCGCCGCGCCCTCGTCTGAAAAAGGGTTGCGATGCCGCCACGCAGCCCAGGCCAGCAGCAGCATCAACGCGATCCCGATGACGACGAAGACGATTGTGAGGATGAAGGGGATCAGCATACGGTGAGTTCCGCGCGAGTACAGATGCTAATTAGTCCGGCAACGTTGCGTCTCACTTGAATCGAAGCTCGTCGTTGGTCAAACAAACTTAGCGACGGTAAACGCGACGTCTCCCAGTCGAATGACATCGCCGGGTGTCAGCTTGCGGGCCTCGTTCGCTTCCAACCGGGCGTCGTTGACGAAAGTGCCATTAGCGCTTTCCAGATCCGCGACCACAACTTCTCCTGAGCCTCTTATCGCAAGCGAACAATGAATACGCGATATGCTTGGATCCTCAATCCGCACTGCGTTGCCTGCGACTCTTCCAATGCAGGCGGGCGATCCGTTCGAGGCCAGCGCGATTCGATGTTCGTGGTCGTCAGGGCCTTGCAGGATTATCGTCGCCGACGCAGTCGATTGCGATGATGGTTGATCCGCCGTCGCTGCCTGGTTATCGCTCGATCCTTCGGCGTTCGCGGAGAACTCGGCTTTCACCAGGGTAGTCTTCGCAAACACGTCGCGGCCCACTTCGACCACGATCGGACCCGACGTCTTATAGCGGCGGTTGTTGATGTACTCGTGAACCGTACTGGTCAACTCCTTGCTCACTGCTTCCATGTACTCCGCGGTGAGACTCGAAGTTTCCTCGTAAGTCAGAAGGACCCGGAACCGGTTGGGAGCCAGCCTCGCCGCTCCGGCCTCCGGCTGTTGAAGGTTGGATTCAATTGCGCGTTCCACACGGGTGGTAAGATCGCTGATCTGGCGAGCGCCAAGCGCATCCGGGCCCGAAGGCGCAAGCTTGCTTTCGAGCTTTGAGCCGAGCCGTTCAAGGATTCGTCTCGCGACGTCTTCAGCCTTATCAAGCGCGCTTTCGCTCTTGTCCGCCATTCGGTCGAAGTATAGCAGGCAGCATTCGCCGCGACACAAGTGAGTAACGTTCGCGATTCGAGATGGGTTATGGATGCGTAGTGGTGCAATAGCGTGTTGAGAAGATTCTCGCCACAAAGACACCAAGACAGGAAGGTCCACAAAGCGTTTCTTTGTGCAGCTTCGTGAACTTAGTGCCTTTGTGGCAAGACCGGCTCCACCCACACATCAACAGACTACGGCCCCCTAGCTGTGGAGGCGGTGCCTTGAATGTCACTCAAGCGCTAACTATACTGCCCAACTATGCCCGAGTCCGATGTTACCGTGAGAGAGTGCGTGTCCGTCGAGGACTTCCAGCAGTGCATCGCTCTCGAACGCGAGGTCTGGAAAGACGACGACATCGGGATAATGCCGATCAGGTTGTACATGATTTCCAAGGCTTGCAAGGCCCCGACGATTGGCGCCTTTGACGACACGGGCAAGCTGGTCGGCTTCGTGCACACCTCGCTCGCATTGAATGGCAAGAACGTCATCTACCATTCGCACCTCGCGGCGGTCGTCGAAGATCGCAGGCATAAAGACATCGGCCGCCGAATGAAGCTCGCGCAGCGGGACTACGCGATCGAAGCGGGAATTCCGCTGATCATCTGGACTTTCGACCCGCTCCAATCGCGCAACGCTCATTTGAACATCAATAAGCTGGGTGCAATCATCCGCCGCTACGAAGTCAACTATTACGGCGAGGGCTTGTCGTCGGTCTTTGGCCTGGGCGTGCCATCCGATCGCGTGTTCGCCGAGTGGTGGTTGTTGTCGCCTCAAGTCGAAGTGGCGCTGGCCGGCAACGTCCCTGTGGTTTCATCAAGAGATGATCCGGTAGTGATCCCTGATGATATCGATTCGATAAGCGCCCGCTCGGTGGACGATCATCTGAAATGGCGGTTGCGAGTACGGGAAGAATTCACAGCGCGGTTGGGGCTGGGACTGGTTGCGCGAGGCTTCGAGCGAGATCAACCACGCGGCGAGAGCCGTTACTTCTTCGGCCTCGATGAAGACCAGTTTCACTTCAACTCATACGCCGGGATCAGGACTAACCGTTAACTCTCGTCCCGGTTCTCGATGCCGGTTCCGATTAGCGAGCCATCTATGAGCTTACAACTTGAGAGAATCGAGCTGAGAGAAATCGAACTGCCGCTCAAGTGGCCGTTCGAGACCAGCTTCGGGCGAACGACAAAGCGTCGAATCATGATCGTGCGCGTGTTCGACAAGTCGGGGGCTTACGGTTACGGCGAATGCACCGCGCCCGAGGACCCCTTCTACAATCACGAGACGATCGACACAGCATGGCTGACTGTGGCTGAGTTTGTTGCCCCGCTGCTTTCCTCCGCTCAGGTTAAGAGCGCGAGTGAAGTGAACAACGCGCTTTCCCGCATTCGCGGGAACCGCATGGCCAAAGGCGGGGTTGAAGCTGCGATCTGGGACGTTGAAGCGAGGATGGGGAACAAGCCTCTTTGGCAACACATCGGCGGCTCTCGGACTGAGATAAGCTGCGGCGTTTCGATTGGCTTGCAGAAGACAACAGATGCGTTGCTCGAGAAGGTTGCCGTCGAACTCGAAGCGGGCTACCAGCGGATCAAGATCAAGATCGCGCCCGGCCGCGACATAGAGCTGGTCAAGGCGGTTCGCTCAAAGTATCCGGACATCCGATTGACCGTTGATGCCAACTCAGCTTACACGCTCGCGGACACCGATCTGTTGAAGCAGCTCGACGGCTACAACCTGATGTTGATCGAGCAGCCGCTCCCGGCGGGCGATCTTGTCGATCACGCGAAGCTGCAACGCGAGCTCAAGACGCCGATTTGCCTCGATGAATCGATCTTGACGGTCACGGATGCGCGCCACGCGTGGGAGCTCGGTTCGTGCCGGATCATCAACGTCAAGCTTGGACGCGTTGGCGGGCACGGCGAAGCAAAGGCGATTCAAGAATACTGCCTCGCGCGTGAAGTGCCGGTCTGGTGCGGCGGAATGCTCGAGTCGGGAGTGGGCCGCGCGCACAATATAGCGATGTCGACGCTGGCGGGTTTCACGATGCCGGGAGACGTCTCCGCGTCGGCGCGTTACTGGGAAGAAGACGTTATCGATCCACCGGTCACCGTTAGCCCGCGAGGAACGATACAAGCGCCGACCGGTCCAGGCCTCGGCTATGAAGTAAACGAACGGCGAATCGACTCGTTGATGAAGAGAAGGGAAGAGCTGGCGTTGTAGCGAGGTACGAGAAGAGGAGCTCATGTCAGAATTTGAGGGAAGATCAGCGATCGTGACTGGCGGGTCGAGGGGTATCGGGCGCGCGATCGTCAAAGAGCTTGCAGCTCGCGGCGCAAACGTGGCCTTCAGCTTCACGAAGAACAAAGAGCTTGCCGACCAGTTGGTGGCTGAAATCGAGGGGACGGGTCATCGCGCGCTTGGGTTCCAAGCCGACGTTACCGACTCCGCCGCGGCCGAACAAATGGTCCGCTCAGTGAAGAGCGAGTTGGGCTCGGTCGACTATCTGGTCAACAACGCAGGCATCACCCGCGACAAATTGATAATGATGATGAGCGAAGATGACTGGGACGCAGTGCTGAACACAAACTTGAAGGGTGTGTTTAATGTGACGAAGCCGGCCGTCTCGATTATGGTGCGGCAGCGCCGGGGCTCGATCCTGAATATCGCTTCGATCAGCGGCGTCGTGGGGATGGCAGGTCAGACCAACTACTCGGCGTCTAAAGCTGGACTGATAGGTTTCACCAAGGCGCTTGCGAAAGAAGTCGCGCGCAGGAGCATCACAGTGAACGCGCTGGCGCTGGGGCTCATTGAAACCGATATGACCGTCGGGCTCGCCGAAGAGTACAAGCAAAAGATGATTGAACAGATACCGCTCGGCCGCTACGGAACGGTCGAAGAGGTCGCTCGCATCGCGGTGTTCCTGTTGTCAGATGATGCCCGGTACATTACCGGACAAGTGGTCCAGGCGGATGGTGGGCTCGCGATATAAGCTAGTACCGAGCGCCCTTACCTGCCCTGAGGTTCCAGTCTACGCCACCGGTCACTCGATCGTGATCTTCAAGAAGAGTGTCTGACCCTTGCGCTCGACTTCGAGCAAGTAGTCGCCGGGCTGGAGCGACCTCGCCGCGTTGACGAGGTCGTCAACCGTCTTCACTTCGGTTCGATCAAAGCCGTGGATCACATCGCCGTGCTGCACGCCGGCATCGGCGGCTGGGCTGTTAGGCTCGACAGCGATGACCAGCGCGCCACTAGGCGTCTTGAGCTTCGGCTTGATTGTTTCAGATAATTCCGGTGTGACCGTTCGCGCTTGTATCCCGAGTCGGCTTTGCTGCACCGCGTCATCATCCCCTCCTCTCGGACCCCCCCCAGCACTTATTTCGGAGGGGCGTTCAGCAAGTTCAACGGTAACCGACTGCGGCTGACCCTTGCGAACAAAGTCCACCCGCACTTGCTGACCCACCGCGCTCGATGCAACCGCATCTGTTAGCTCTTGGGCAGCCTTTACCGGTTTTCCGTTGAAAGCGGTAATGACATCCTTGGGCTGGAGCCCCGCCTTACCGGCCGGACTGTTCGGATCGGGCACGCCGCTAACGAATACTCCCGAATTCGGCTCGAGACTGACCGCGCGCGCGTATGTCGCATCGAGGTCGGTCACCAGCACGCCCAGATAACCGCGGCTGACCCTTCCGTTCTCAACGAGCGTAGGCCACACCTTGCGCGCCGCGTTCGAGGCAATCGCGAAACCGATCCCGATATTTCCCTGGCTGAAGGGCCCGCCGGTCAGAATCATGGTGTTGATCCCGATGACTTCGCCTTTCATGTTCACAAGCGGACCGCCGGAGTTGCCCGGGTTGATCGAGGCGTCGGTCTGGATAAACTTACTGAACATCTGGTTGTTTCGCCCGTCGCGTAACTCGCGGCCGGTCGCGCTCACGATGCCGGCCGTCAAAGTCTGCTGAAGCCCGAATGGACTACCAAGCGCGAGGACCCAGTCCCCCTGCTCGACCTCGTTCGAGTCGCCCAGAACGACCGTAGACAACCCGGTCGCTTCGATCTTGATAACTGCCAGATCAGTGCCCGCGTCTTTGCCGATCACGGTTGCCTTGAACTTGCGGCCGTCGGCGAGAGTCACGTTGATCTTGCCGGCGTTTCCAACCACATGGTTGTTGGTGAGGATATAACCGTCGGCGGTTACGATAAAGCCGGATCCGGCACCCTCACGGCTCGGGCCTCTAGGCTGGACGCCAAACGGATCGAGCTGAGATGGATCAGCCTGAGCGCGCTCGACGACATCGACGTAGACGACCGCAGGTTTGACTGACCTGGCTATTTCACGGAACGAGTTTGAAAGCTCGACCGGAGAAGGCGCGCCGTTTGTTGAGGTGGCGCGAGCTTCCGGGAGCACCGGAACGTTTGCGCGATTCTTGTGATACGTCCCCTGGATGACCGCGACAGCGATGACCAGCGCGGCAACCACGAATACGGTGAGCGCTATCCAGAGCCCCCGCGCCCCACCCCGCTGCTTGAGCGGCTCCGGTCCTCGTACCTCGCTTTCAAGGCCTTTCTGATTCTGAAACTCGTCCATTGCTTCAATGTCCTTTCAGCTTGCGGTGCCGAAATCAAGATTAGCGAAGGGTTGCACTTGACGCAACTCAGCTGAGTGGGAGGGAATGTTAGCGGTGTCCTGGATCAAGCACGTCACGATGAAATGGGAACCAACCACTCGGTCGCAGCGACCGCTCGCCGGCGCGCCGCATTTCTGCGGTTAGCGGTCACGTTCCACAAAACGACTTGATGACCCGCGGGTTACACCTGATCAGAGAACAGCGATCCGCTGTTACTCTCGCCGATGCGCCGAGACCGCGTTAGCCCGTATGCCTTGAGCTGGCGATACAGTGTGCTGGGTGAGATGCCCAGGATCTCCGAGGCCTTGCCTTGATGCCAGCCAGTCTGTTCGAGCACTGAAAGAATCTGTTTGCGCCTAAGCTCATCGAGGCTGCCGGTGTTGGCTTCGGAGTCGCCGCTTGAAGTCGCGGCCAGCAATCGATATGTCCGAAGCTCGAGCGGGAGGTCTTCTGCCTGTATCTCGTCGCTCGACGCGAGAATTACCGCGCGTTCAATCACGTTGCGAAGCTCGCGCACGTTGCCCGGCCAGTCGTAGTTCTTAAGCACTTCCATCGCTTCCTCACTGATCCGGAAGGCGCCGCCCTTACCTACCCGAGCCAGAAAGTGTTCGGTCATCGCGGGGATGTCCTCGGGGCGTTCCTTGAGCGATGGCAGCTTGATCGTGAAGTTGTTTATTCGAAACATCAGATCACTTCGGAACTTGCCTTCCCCCACGTACTGATTGAGGTCGCGATTGGTCGCAGCAATGAATCGCACGTCCACATCCACCTTCTTGGTGCCGCCCACGCGATAGAACGACTGGTTTTCAAGAACGCGGAGGAGCTTCGCCTGAAGCGTCAGGCTCATCTCTCCGATCTCATCGAGAAACAGCGTGCCGCCGTTTGCCAGCTCCAGCAATCCGAGCTTCCGTTTGCGCGCACCGGTAAATGCGCCTGCTTCGTATCCGAACAGCTCAGACTCCAGCAGGGTTTCCTGTATCGCAGCGCAGCTTATATCGATAAACGACCCGTTCTGACGTTGTGAGAAGCAGTGGATAGTGTTCGCGACAAGCTCTTTGCCCGTGCCCGAGTCTCCAGTAACGAGCACCATCGCGTTTGACGATGCAACCTTGCGGACCAGCGACATAACATCCTGCATCTTCTGGCTGCTGACGACGATGTCCGGCGCTTTTTCCTTATAAGTCAGCCGCGATTGGAGAATCAGATTCTCACGGCGAAGCTGCCGTTTCTCGTGGGCCTTGTTGATAATCGCTTCAAGCTCGCGGATGTGACATGGCTTGGTGAGGTAATCATACGCGCCGAGCTTCATCGCTTGAAGCGCGGTCTCAACGGTCGCGTGACCGGTCATCATCAGCACTTCAGGCGGCTGCTCTTGCTGGCGCAGTTCGCGGAGAACCTCCAGCCCGCTTCGACCCGGCATCATTATGTCGAGTAAGGCAACGTCAAACTCCGCCTCGCGCGCGGCGGCGATCGCCGCTTCCGCTTCGTGGACCAGAGTCACGTCGTGCCCAAGCCGTGATAGCTCTCGTTGAAGAACAAGTCCGAGGTTCTTCTCGTCCTCGGCGATAAGTAGTCGTATGCTGACGTTTGAACTCACAGTGCGCCCTCCATTTCGAGTGTCTCTTCGAATGACCCGGGTTGGGTTCGGGTTCCTACCATCTCGTTATCGACGGGAAGGAGAACCTTGAAAGTCGTACCTTCGCCCTCGATGGACTCAACTTCGATCCTTCCGCCGTGTTCCGAGACTATTCCGTAGCAAACCGATAGCCCGAGCCCGGTGCCTCGTCCCAGTGGTTTGGTTGTAAAGAAGGGGTCGAAGATCTTTGGCAGATGCTCGGCCGGTATGCCGCAACCGGTGTCACTGAACTGCACGCAGACAGCGCGTTCGATCTCGGTGTCGTGCCATGCGGTTCGGATCGTCAGGCGGCCCTGACCTTCCATCGCGTCGAATGCATTAGAGATCAGCGCGATAAAAATCTGCTTCATCTGTCCTTCGTTGACATAAACAGGGGTCAGTGAATAATCGAGTTCCTTTGTGAGGTCCAGCTTGCCGAGCTTCGGATGGTGTTTTATCAGCTGAAGCGTCTGCTCGATAATCTGGTTAACGTCAGCGGTGAGCTTTTCAGCCTGGCGCTGATGCGAGAACTCTAGCAAGCTGTTCGTGATTGTCTTGCACCGAAATGCCTCGTCGCGAATGATCTGCAAGTATTCGCCGAAGTCCTCGTTCAAATTCGCGTCGTCCAGGTCTTCAACTCGCGCAGTCAATGCCTCCGAGCATGCGGCTATCGTCGCAAGCGGGTTGTTGATCTCGTGTACGACTCCCGCGGCAAGCCGTCCGATGGATGCGAGCTTCTCGGCGTGAATCACGGCTTCGTTCATCTTTTTCTGTTCAGTTATGTCTTCGCCGACGGTGATCACGTGAGTCACTTCGGCGTTATCGACTCGCATCGGAATCTTGCTGATCTTCCAAACTTTGCGTTGGCCTTCGAACCAGGATTCCTGCTCTACGCGAACCATGTCACCGTTGCGGAAGACTCCGGTGAATTCGTCTTCGAGCACGCGCCGGGGTTGACGAGCCAAAACGTTGAACACGTTGCGGCCAAGCACCTGCTCGCGATTGATGCCAAGTCCGCCCAGTTCGCGATTGGTGTTCCAGGCAACGATGCGCATATCACGGTCGACTACGTAGAGCGAGACCGGCAGCGAATCGATGATTTTTTCGGTAAAGCGCTTCTGCTCTTCGGCTTCGCGAGTGCGTTTCGACACTTCGACCGCGAGGTTTATCGAAGTGTCCTTCGTGCGCCGATACAGCTCGGTGTTTCGGATTGCGAGGCTGAGTTGTTGTGCGACGGCCCCCAACAGTTTCTGTTCGTCTGAGCTGACCGCTCGGGGTGTGTAAGAGCCGCAGAGCAGGATTCCCAGAAGCTTGTCGTCGAACATCAAGGGCACCGCCGTTTCTACCGCAATGTTTGAATCGCGCAGGAAGAGATCGCTCGACCTGATCTCGATTGCCGGCTGGATCGAGCACTCCGGGTTCTCAAGATATCGAGTCACTCGCTCCCGGCTGTACCAGTCAGTCATTGCGGACGGGTTCCCATGCGAGCGAGTGTAAATCGCGGACGCCAGACCGGCCCCTTCCGTTGACGGCCGAACCACGACCCCGCATACATCGCGCTCCAGGCTCCGGCCCACAGTGAACACAGCGTAGCCAAGCAGTTCGTCCATCTCGAGCGAGGTCATCAAATTGTTGCCAAGGTTGTAGACAAACGAGAGTTGTGCCGCGCTCTTTTTGGCTTCCACATACAGCCTCGCATTGTCCAGAGCTACGCTGAGTTGATTGCAGATGGTTGCAAGGATTTCGGTTCGCTGCCTTGGGAACGGAGTCCCTCGATTCGAGAACAGACAGACTGCGCCGATCTTGTCGCCCTTAAGCTCGACCGGCATGCAAGCCATCCCATGGACTTGATTGAGCACGTCTTCCGCTTGCCCTCGTCGAAGCGACTCGGGGAGCGGTTCAAGAACAAGCGGACTCCCATTCATCAACGGGGCAATCCCCTGATGAAGATCAAGCAGTGCAGCCGTGGTCTCCTGGCCGGTATCAAACCCTTCGACCGCCACAACCAAAACAGCTTCCGAGTCGTCGTCTCTGAGAAAGACGACTCCCGCGCTGGCTCGAGTGTGGCTTACCAGGGCCGAGAGTGTGCCGCGAACAAGCACGTCGGGTTCGAGCGAGCTTGCAAGCACGGACGAGACCGTGTGAAGAACGTTGAGTTGCTCGAAGCGCTCGGCCCGTTCGCGTTCGTACCGCGACGACCGTAAGTGCACTCTTACTCGCGACAATAATTCGCCGCGTTGGTACGGCTTCGAAATGTAGTCCGTGGCACCTTGATTGAGCCAGATCACCTTGTCCTGGACCCTTTGGCTTTTCGAGATCACCAGGATCGGGATCTCGGCAGAACCCGGATAGGAACTCATCCCTTCACAGAATCTCAGCGCCCGGCGCGCCCAATCGACTCTTCGTTCACTGGCACCGGATTCGTCTTCGGGAAGTTGAGAGTTGGATGTGACAATACGTGACGCAGCAGGTTCGATTATGACGAGCGAAACTTCGTGAGTGCGCAGGTGAGCCCGCGCGAGTTCAAACGAGCTGAATTCGCTGGCCGCGTAGCCGGCGGTGATTAGCAGCCGCTCAATCGCGCGTGCGGACTTGGGTTCGTCACTGAGGATGAGGATGCGGTCAGGCAACCCGATCGGGTTAGGCATACCAGGGTCCTGCTCTGGATTCGGGGCCGGCGTCCAAACCTTGGGGGCAGAGGAACCAGGTGAATCGGGATTCCGGCACTCTAAGTCATTTTGACGGAAGTGTCAACAATAAGTTCAGCATTGGCCGAGACATGAACACCAACGTCCGACTCGGACAACCCCGCGCCGACCAAACTAGCCCGAGGTCCTTCGCAGCAGCTGCCCTCTTTGGTTGGCAACGCGTGCAGGATGAATTGAGATAGCGGTGTAGTTCGCTAAGCAGGCTGCGTGGAGATCGCCCAGCGAGCCAGTTGGGTGCTCGTTCAGCGCTCGCCCAACTGTTGTCGCGCAAGCGTCGCTTCATGGCTCCTGGGATAGAGCTTTATCAAAGCGGTGAACTCGGCTCTTGCGGCGTCGGTCTGTCCAAGCTCCATCAGGGCCATTCCCTTCTTGAATCGAGCACCCGGGACCTTGTCGCCCTTCGGGAACATTGCGGCCACCTTGTCAAACTCGGTGATGGCTTCGCTGTATTGCTTCTTGGAAACCAGGCATTCGCCGATCCAATACTGAGCGTTGTCGGCCATTTCGCTTGAAGGATAAGTCTCGACGTACTGCCGAAACTCACTTATGGCCAGATCGTAATTGCCGCGGCTGTAGTCGCCGTATGCTGCCGCAAAAAGCTGGTCCGGGTTGCCCGGCGTTATCGTCGTGAAGGTCGGGAGCTTCGGAAGATTCTCAACAAGCTTCTTAAGCTCGGCAAGCTGGCTCGACAACCGGTCAATCCGCTCGTTGGTCGCGCTAAGCCGCTCACCCAATCCGTTGACCGAAGCCAAAGCGCTGGTGCTTCCCTCAGCGACCCGGCTCTGCGCCTGACGAATGGCGGTGACGTTGTCGACGATCTGAGTGATCAGCGCGGTCACCTGGCCGCTGTTGCGGTCAAGGCTCTCCTGCATCGTTCGCACTTGACGTTCAAGCACGATGACTTCGGCCTTCAACTCGTCAACGGCGAGTTTGATCTGAGCGTGTTCCTCTTTTTGGTCGGCAAGAGGTCGAGCGTTCACTACTGGCAGAATTATGAGAGTAAGGAAAGAGAGCGTTAACAACCTCTTTAACATATCAAGCCTCCACGTGATCGCGCTTTAAGACCCATATCGGCAGCAATGCAATGCACCAGCGGCGGCGCTGAGCTGGCTGATAACAGGTCGAGAGGAAGGGCGGCCCCGAGGAACCGCCCCGCATAGAGCCTACTGCTTTGGCGGTGTTCCGCCGCCAACGTAGATGAAATCATCTCGCCGGTCATGCGCCCACGAGGGCCTGGTCTCAGGCGTACCTTCGGCCGTTCCAGCCGATCGCTCCTTGCCGAAGCTCACTGTCTGAATTCTCCCCTGGTCCACGCCGGCCGCAACCAGGAACTCGCGAGCCGCCTGCGCGCGTCGCTCGCCAAGCCCGATGTTGTACTCCTCAGTGCCGCGCGGATCGCAGTTCCCCTCGATACGAAAAACGATCGACCGGTTGGGGCCCTGCGTGAGCCACCCGGCAGCTCGCCGCAGCGCATCCTTGGATTCGGGACGCAACTCCGACTGATCCAACTCAAAATAGATCGGCTGGACCCATTGCGCGAACAGCGCTGCCATGGTCGGGTTCGGCGCGTTCGTTCTCGGACGCGTGGTCGGCTCGGGTGTCGTGTCTTCATTCACGGTTACACGAGTGGAGGCGGAGTCCGTCCCGCCCGGCCCAAGAGCGTTCGCCGTATAAGTCGTCGATTGAGAAGGGCTCACCGTGCGCGAGCCGGAACTTGGCACGGTGCCAAGATCGGTGATCGTGACGCGGTCAGCGTTCGAAGAGGTCCAACGCAGCGTCGTGCTTTGGCCGCGCTGAATGCCCTGTTGATCGGCGGATATGCTGATCGAAGGCTTCGCCGCTCTGGGCGATACTGCGACCGCCTTGCTATCTCGAGCTATCTTTCCGCCTCTGATTGCTTCGGCGGTGTAAGTGGTAGTGGTGTCGGGAGTGAACACCTTCGCGCCGGTCCTGTCGACGGTTTCGCCGTTGATCGTGACCTTCTTCGCGTCCTTCGACGTCCATGTGACGCGCACGTCCTCTCCCTGTTGAATCCTGTCGCGTGAGACCTGCAGTTGTACCTTCGGCTTTGCGCAGCCAACCGCTCCGGCCAAAAACGCGGCGACAATAGCAACCGACGCTAATCGCGATATCCTTAGTACCATCTCAAGCTCCTTTCCCACGAAGTGCCGATCCGAGGGCAATCACAACCGGCACGCAAGTCATCAAGCCTGCATTCTGCTTTCTGTTGTGTTGGGTAGTATCACATTTCCGATGTTTTCTCTGCTTGGGCCCTGCGTCTCCGTGTCTCCACGGTTAGTTAACACCTGGAGTTCTTCACCGCAAAGTCGCTGAGGCCGCGCAGCTAAAGCAAGTACGACCCGTTGCTGAGAATCATTTGCCCCACGTTGGCAAGCGCCCGCCGCCGCGGGTGAGCTGGCGCTGACCGCTGCCATCGATATGCGTCTGCCAAATCTCCCATCGGCCCGTCCGGTTTGACTGAAACACGATGTGCCGGCTGTCGGGCGACCAGGACGGGCTCTCGTTGCGACCCTGCGATGTTAGCTGAAGTAGCTGGCCCGATGCCACGTCGGCTACGAAGACTTGAAAGCTCCCAGCGCCTCCATAAGCGAATGCGATGTAGCGGCCGTCGGCGGACCAGGAAGGCGAGTCGGCCTGTCCGCCACGCGAGATGAGCGGTCGCTGATTGGCGCCGCTTGCGTCCATGACATACACCTGCGGCGAGCCGGCGCGGCTGGATATGAACGCGATTTCGCGCCCGGTTTTGGGGTTCCATCTCGGCGAGATGTTTATGGCCTTATTCGTTCGCGTGAGCCTCCGGACGTTCGAGCCGTCAAGATTGGAAACGTAAATCTCCATCGAGCCATCGTTGCTTATCGCGGAACTGAAAGCCAGCTCGCCGTTCGGACCAATGGAAGGCGAAGAAGTCGTCGCATTGAAATTCGTGCCTCCGAGAAAACCGCCCTCGGCGGAGCGCACCACGACGTTTGGGACGCCGCTCTTGAAGCTCACATAAGCCAGGTAGCGGCCGTCGGGCGAGAACTGAGGGAAGCGCAGCATCGAGCCATCGCTTGCAAACCCGCGCTGATTGAACCCGTCGTAGTCCGCCACCCGAATCGAATCGCCCGCTACGTAAGCAAGCTTCGAAGTAGCGATCCCGTCGCGCCCGGTCAGCAGCTTAACAATCTCATCCGCGAACTCGTGAGCCATTCGACGCGCGTCTCCGGTGTGACGGGATGCGATTAGCTGCTGCTTCGTCTTCACGTCGAACAGGTATGTGTCCGCAGCCATCCCCCCGGCGTCTTGCAGGTTGCCGAACGCTACGTAGTCGGCCTTGACTGGATCGGAGCTCCACTGATCAAACTTGAGTGAAGCGGGGTCCGGCACAAGCGACTTGGGATAGAGGCTCTTTCCCACAAGTCCCGACACCGATGCAAAGTCCAGGTCCGCCCAGAGCACCTGATTGAAAGTCGCAGTTGCTGCTTCAAGCCCGGCGGAGCGAGCAACGAAGTCCGCGATAGCCAGATTGGGCCCGTTGCCGGGCGTGACGATTATCGTGCCGATTTGCTTTCGCAAGTCTTCCTGCGGCGGTGCGGTCGGTTCTTGAAGCGCTGCCCGCGCGGGAGCTACGCACAACACCCACGCGAGGAGAGTCAAGATCGTGAAAGAAGCCCTGGTTTTCATAAGCTGCAGTGCTCTCGGATTCGAGAGTAAGTAGATCTCACAATATCATTTCGGATATCGGAACCAAACCTCGGCGGTTGCCTCCTGGACGCCGCTCAAGAAGCCTGATGGAAAAGCCGGCAGCGGGTCCGACGCAAGCACGGCTCGCTCGGCTGCGTAGTTCACCTGTGCGTTTGACGAGCGCCGCTTGATGTAAGCCTGCCCCACCCGGCCTCCCGAAAGCGACAGGATCCTGCCGTCGCGGGCGATCCGGACCAGAATCACCACGTATTCGATTCCGCCCGAATCAATCTGCGGCGCGGTATAGTTCCGGCTGAGTATGTTTTGGATCAGCCTGCCATAAGCTGAGCCGCCTGGAAGTCCGGTGCCGCCTCCCAACCCGCCGCCCGAACCAAGTCCGACGCCTCCCAGCACAGCGGGGGTTGGGCTGCCGAAGCTGCGACCCACTTGCGCAGTCTGAGCCGCTGACCGCCCGCGTTCTTCCTTGCCGGTGAATATCTTCTCTTGCTGATTAACCACAGGCCGATCCGTTTTCAGAGTTTTAGGGTCGGGGATGTCGCGCTCCGTTGGAGGAAGCAAAGCTTCGTCGTTCTCATTTACCTTGTTCTCTCGTTCGACGCGCGCGTTGTTGATTGCGTCGTCGGTGTCCCCAATGTGAGAAACCGGCTGCGGCTTTGCGAACCCGAGAATAGCCGATTTGTCGGCGACCCCAACCTCGATCGACCCGCCTCCACCTTCGCCGCCTTCTCCGGGCCCGGCGGCAACAATCTCAGAGGTAAGCGCCTGGCCAAAAGAGAAGAGAAGCGCGCACAGGACGAGA
>Ga0193755_1000120_pt1 | contig 21307 bp, 20 predicted proteins | sample H1a2metaG_FD_144921 | JGI IMG/M metagenome (GOLD analysis project Ga0193755, IMG submission 144921) | Soil microbial communities from a riparian zone of the East river system, Colorado, United States - H1a2 | ecosystem: Environmental > Terrestrial > Soil > Riparian zone | place: USA: East River...
CCTGTTGGTTCCCCATAGTCGCCGAACTAGCTGTTGCAGCCGGGCACGGCGCAGACATAAGCTGATTCTTCGTCTCCCCCTGCAAGCCCGGTGAAGCTGGCGTTACGTGGCTAACATCTTATGGGGCAAACAACAGAGATGATCCCAAGTGAAATACGAACCAGAGTTGCTGCCGAACTCTCTCGCGTCGAAGAGACATACGACTGCGAAATCCTTCTCGCCGTAGAATCAGGTAGCCGTGCCTGGGGCTTCCCGTCCCGCGACAGTGACTACGATGTGCGCTTCGTGTACGTGCATCGGCCGGAGTGGTATCTCTCGGTGGATCTGGATCTTCATCGTGATGTCATCGAGAGGCCGATCACCGACGAGCTCGACATCAGCGGTTGGGATATCCGCAAAACGCTGCGCTTGTTCGCCAAGTCGAATCCTCCCCTCCTCGAATGGCTCGGCTCGCCAATCGTCTACGATGAGAGCTGGAACTTTGCGGCACAGCTCCGGAGTCTACTGCCCGAACACTATTCTCCGACCAAGAGCGTGTACCACTACCTTCATATGGCTCAGCGCAACTACCGAGACTATCTAAAGGCGGACGACGTATGGCTCAAGAAGTACCTATACGCCCTCCGGCCTCTCTTAGCGGTGCGGTGGTTGGAGCAAGGGCGCGGAGTAGTGCCTATGGAATTCGTGCGGCTCCTGGCCACGATCGAGGACCAGCAGGCTCTCACCGGCGATATCCGGGCACTCGTGAACCGCAAAATGGCGGGCGAGGAACTGGACAGAGGTCCGACGATACCCTCGATTGGTACTTTCATCACGAGCGAGCTGGTGCGATACGAAGACTTCAAGCCCCCTGAATCGCCGCGCAGCAATGAGTTTGATTCTTTGAATGGGCTCTTCCGTCGGATACTACGGAGCGCGTGGGGCCCCGCATGACTTTCGCATATGCCGGGGAGTGTTGGTAACAATGCGCGGCCCGGTAAACTTAAGCGTTGGGCAGCTAATGGAGATCTAACCTTGGAAGAAGCAGCGACGGCTCGAAGCATAAATGAGCAGGCTCTCCTTAGAGAGTACTACGAGATCCTCAAGATTGTCGGAGAGTTCGATGGGCGCCTCATGACAGTGAAAGGATGGGGTGTGACCCTCAGTCTGGCGGCGTTAGCGTGGGGGTTCCAGTACAGCCATTACGGGCTTTTTCTCGTCGCATCCCTGAGTGGTCTTGGGTTTTGGCTCATTGAAGGCGCAATGAAGCGCCACCAGATGCGTTTCTACCTGCGCATGCGCGAGATTGAAGTACTGCAGTATCAACAAGGAACCGACGAGAGTGCCAGGGCATTTTCCTCCCCAGGATCGATTCAAGCTGGTCGTATGCCGGAGCCCTGTACCGAGGGAAACACAACTCGGAGTATTGTCCGACCGCCGTTCAAGGTCCGCGGAAGTCATATCGCTTTGCGTGGTTCTTTCCGCATGTGTTCCTTCCACATCTAGTCAGCGTTATTGCAGGACTGGTGCTATTTGGTTTTGGTATTCGAGGGTCGCTTGGCACCATGACGTGGTAGACAGAGGTCCCAAAGGACTCAAGACTTCGCAGCGTCGGAGAGTCGACATTGCAGTGATGTTAGAAGTGGGCGGGGAAGGAGATGCTATTCCCCGCCGTTCAGTTTAAGCGTGTGAAGTTTCTGAAGCGCAACGACTACTTCGCGTTCTTGTTCTTCGCCATCGGTTTTGGTTTGGCCTCAGTCTCGCACTTGTTGTCGACCTTCTTCACGCAGGCGACGCGCTTCGCCGCGTTCGTAGCAACTCCCTTCAGGCCGCCGGTTTTGACCTTGCCGGTCAGGGTCACAACGCCGGCGCTGGTCGCGACGTTGATTGTGGCGTCCTTTAGGGAGGCGGTCTTTGCGAGCTTATCCTTCACCGCAGCCGTGATCTGATCGTCGGTCATCTTCGAGCAATCAACCGCTGCGGGCTTGGCGGCCGCGGGTTTCTTCGCGGGTTTAGCGTTGCTGTTTTGGGCTGCGAGTGCGCTGCCGGTCATCAGCAGCAAAGCGAGGGCAACTGCGATTCTCTTCATCTTTTTCTCCTCCGATACTGGGAGTTTTTGCTTCGAAGCGGTCCAAAACCCAAGCGGTCCGGATGGATCGCGGCGACATCATAAGCTTTCCCCGGCCGGTGTGCAACTTAGGTTATGGATTTCTTTGAGGACGATCTGGGGTTGGGCTCTGTGTTTTTGCCGTTAGATAACCATAAAGCTTGCTAACCGCCGAGTCGCAGAGACGCAGAGGCTTACGCGGAGAAGAGCCTTCGGATCGGGACGCCAGGCGAGCTTGCGGCCGCGCCAGTCGGAAAGCACTTCGCGCGCCGCGTTGAAGCCGGACGCGCCCATCACTCCGCCACCCGGATGCGTGCCCGACCCGCACAGGTACAATGCCTCAATCGGAGTCCGATACTTCGCCCAACCTGCCACCGGTCGCATGAAGAAAAGCTGATCGAGCGTCACGTCGCCGTGAAAGATGTTCCCCCGGTCAACGAATACTCGCGTTCCATGTCGAGCGGAGAGATCACCTGGCGATGGATGATCGCGTTCCGAATGTTCGGGGCGTAGTCGGCTACCGCGTCGATGCAGCGGTCGGCGAACTCGTCTTTGATCCTATCCCAATGCGCATCGCGGAGCGTGTAAGGTATTGAGCGAAGATGCACATTATGTGTTTGCCCGCCGGCGCGATCGAATCGTCATAAGAGAACTTGATTAACCTGTAGGGGCGTCCCTCCGTGGGCGCCCCTCTTCAATTCGATCAGTCGCAGGGGGAGAAGGGGCGCCCACGGAGGGACGCCTTACATGTTCATCACCTTTCAGTGGCTGGCTGTTGGTTTTTATGAGTGCGGATCCAAAGCTCGTCGAGCGATCCCTCCTTCAGCATCTTTGTCACATAGACGATTTGCCCGGCATGGGTTGCCAGATGGATGGAGATGTTATAGATCGCATCGAAAACGGTCGGCACATAGTGTTGCTCATCGGTGGCGTCGAGAAATCGCGTAGTGTCAAATGAGTCGAGGACTTGAGAAGCTTGCCTTATGGTCTCGTCGAAAACCGCGAGCAATTGTTGCCTGGGCACCGGTCCGCGCTCCGCGAACTCCGCCGGGCGGTCGCGTTCGTATTGGATCCCGCCGACGCTGTTTGAAAGATAGTGGCGCATTGAGCCCGATACGTGCAGCACCAGATTACCGACCGAGTTGGATTGCTCGTTGGGACGCCACCAGAGTTGTTCTTCCGATAGCTCTTCGACGCAGGAACGAATCTGCGCGGGAAGGATTCGAGTAATCCTGCTGCGCATAGCTTCGAGTGCGGTTTTACTTAGATCGGCCGTTTGTTCCATTGTTCTCCGTTTACCAGCAAGCTGTGCCGGCCATCATAGTCCGGCGGGACAAGCGCCAAATTCTATTGGTTGCGAATCATGTTTGCAAACGCGGGGGTGAGTGGCTGCCGAGTCAGGATTTCGCGGAAGCGACGAGCTCGATTCATCGGGCTTGCCCGAAGGGCACCTAGGCCAGCCCTCCAGGGTTGGTGACGCGTCGCGCCGAACCACGACAGCGCGCTTTAGCGTGCTTCCAGATTGGCGGCTTTAGCCTTGTATGCGTAGAGCTAGGCCAGAATGAGAAGCCCGTTGAAACGGGCTCGACGGGACTGGTCTCGCGGCGAACCAGCCGTAAACGGCTGGCCTATTTGCCTACGGAAAGTCGCGTGAACGCGGCTGGAAAGAGCTGGATGCGCGTTGGTTCCCTGCGCGAGAGCGTGACGCGCACCTGTGAGTGGCGGGGTGCCGAGTCACTTCCGCTCGAGCCTGACCACAGTTTCGACGTGATAAGTTTGGGGAAACATGTCGAGCGCAACGACCTTGCGAAGTTCATAGCCTGCGTCGAGCAGCTTGCGCAGATCGCGAGCAAGGGTAGTCGGGTCGCACGAGACGTAGGTGATACGCCTGGGCTTTAGCGCAAGGATGTGCGGAACGGCGTCCGCTGCACCCGTGCGCGGCGGGTCGAGCAGAATAAGGTCGGGCGGCGGGTTGCGCCTTGCAGCAAGCTTCTCGAGCCACGCGGCGGCGCCGGCTTGATGCACGTCAGCGTTCGATAGCTTGTTCGCCGCGATGTTGTCACGGGCAAATGCGGTGGAACGGCGATCCGATTCGACTCCCAGGACGCGCGCGTAACGGCGTGCGAGCGGCAGCGTGAAAAACCCAACGCCGGCGAACAGATCGATTGCAAGCGAGCCGGATTCATCGCCGATGACTTCGGTAAGCAGCGTTTCCAGCATCAGCGGATTAACCTGAAAAAAAGTGGCGGGGCTGAACCGAAAGATGAATCCCGCGACTCTGCGGCTCAAGACACCGCCCGGCAAGCCACTCACTTGCGGCTCGAATGAAACCGCCGAATCGCCAGACGCAATGTTGACCTCGCTAAACGAGCCTGGCCCGTCGATCAAAGCGGGATCCTTGTTGACCGCATCCCGCAATGATCCCAGCGCCGAGTCAAGCTCGGGCACCAGGATCGCACAGCTCGCGACGTCGCATACCGAGCGTGAGCCGGCACGTGCAAACCCGATGCGGGTCGGGGCCTCACTGACTCTTTCGACCTTGACTTGGGCCCGCGCCCGATAGCCAAACTCGCCGGCGTGTCTGATCTCGATCTCGTGGGGCCAGTCAACGCGACCCACTCGCTCCAGCGCATCGCGGACAAAACCGGTCTTCGCGCAAAGCTGCGCATCGTAGTTGATGTGCTGGAGCTGACAGCCGCCGCATTCCCCGAAGTAACGGCAAGGAGCGTCGCGTCTTGAATCAGCCGGCGTGACAACTTGTTCAATGGCCGCGCGCGCGAAGTTCTTCTTGACCTCGGTCACCCGGACGCGAAGCCTCTCACCCGGAGCGGCAAACGGAACGAACAGCGCGAGCCCGTTGTATCGCGCAACTGCTTCGCCGCCATACGCGAGCCGTTCGGTACTCACTTCGATGATGTCGCCGGCTGAGAGTGAAGAGTCAGTCACAACTTCACCCTAGCATCTGGCAGGGACTTACGAACAGCGATATGGATTGTAGCGGGGTGAAGGCGGGAAAATCACACTAACGCGAAAGCCGCTCACATGTAGAACAAGCTTAGCCGTGGAATCTGATTCAGCTCGCGCAATCGTCGGGCGATAAAGTTCTGGACGGTCTGTTCGTAGAATTCCTTGTCCATCTTTTTCTTGTAGGATCGAAGCTGAGCTTTTGCCTCAGCGCGGATTGATTCAAGCTCGGTCTCGCCCCGCGATCTCAACGCGCTCTCGAGAATCATTCGCTCGATCGAGTCCAGGTCTCGTTCCAGCCCCTCGGCATCGATCCTGGTGGAAGCTGCGATATCGGACGCGATCGAGTCAAGCCGCGAGAGGGACCGAGTCAGCGTGCTGGAGAGTTCAGCGAGCCCGGAGGCTTCAGCTAATTCCAGGGCCTTTCGGAGATCATCCACACATCGAGCCAGAAAGTCGAGCAGCGCCTGGCGCGGGAAAGCTTCAGCGGTTTTTTTCCGGCCGGTCTTGCGCGAAGCGTCTTCTTCAGGTTTGGCTTCCGCGTCGCCGCCGGTAAGCGCAAGCCGATACTCGGCAAAGGTCGCTTCGACCTCTTGCTGACAATAGAGGATCGAGTTGATTTTACGAAAGCGGTGGGCGCGTGAGTCGTAAGAGTCGAAGGACTTGTTTATCGCGCGAAGAACTATGAGAAGCGGGATGCCGGCATTCTTCCAGCTTTCGACGAGCGCCCAGTCCATCGGCGAGATTAGTAGCGGCTTGCCGCGGCGCCGAACAAACTCGTCTTCGACCTCGGTGAAATAATTGAAGTAGTTCAGCCGCTCGGTGGAATCCGGGGCCGTTTCTTCGCTGGTGCTATCCAATGTTCACCGAAGCGCGGAGTCTGGTTGTCAGAAGAGGCGGTTAGCCAGTTCGCCAACGACGTAGAGCAGGATCGCGACCGCAGCCATACAGAGTAAGCCCGTTCCTATCAACGGCCACGCTTCTTTTCCGACCGCTGCGTCCAGCTTGGCTATCTGCTCCTTCGGATACTCTGCCATTGTTTTTCTCCTTCTGATAGAACGTTGCTGACGGGCTTCCAGCGAGCCCAGCATAGTGCGACGCGGGCCGGTCAGATTCACGCCAGTGGCGTAAAGCTGCTTATGATGGCGCCTTCAACAATCTCGAGTTGCTCGCGCACTATTTCGGCTCTGGCTTCCGGGAGCCTGAGCCGCGACGCGATTTCTTCAACCGCGACTGACAGTTCCTGATGCAGGACATTGGCTATGCGTTCTCGTTCGACGGACGGCACCGCGTCGGGGTTGAAATGATTTGTTTTTGGTTCGGATACAGGTTCGCCCGGGTTCTTTTTTAGCGCGATTATCAAGGATGCAAAGTTCGGAACGGGATGCACGCGAGTGCGGCGAAACCCCTCGCGCATCATTCGCTTGATCTCGTCTTCGTTTGAATCAGAGAGTGCGGCGAGAGCTTGTTCGTCCCAGTTGGTCCAGTTGTTGTCGGACAAGTCTTCATAGAAACGACGAACGCCTTTGAACGCGTCTTCCGTGTTTGCAGTCTGGCGCTCGAACCGCGAGAAACGGTCGAGGATGCGGCCGTGCGCGGTCTCGAGCTCGTCGCGAATCATGTCGGTGATTTCCTGCCGCTCGTTTGGCCTGATCTTCATGTCGTCCCCCAAAAATAAAGCCAGTCAAAAAACCGCAGTCATACAATAAACGAAGCGCCGCAAGCGAACAAGCCCGGCTCGGGCGCGCCAGGCGCGATGCCATCGACCCGCGCCGGAACGCCGACGAGCGGCCCAGGCCCCATAACCCCAGAGCTCGAAATCACCGTACTCCGAGCATTACCATAGAAAAATATTTTCCCTTAAGGCGGAATATAAGTTGACACCGTCATCCGGTGGGCCGTAGGATATCGGAAAATAATCTCGGGTTAGGCGAAAGATATTCCGACGAAAGGTCGCGAGGGAGGAGACGATGGTTGCGGTGAAGACAACGTTAAAGGCTGCCAGTGCTAGCCTCCAGGGGGAAAGCTGCCCCGAATGTCAGGGTAACGGAACGATCCGGTACTCGAACGAAGTTTCCTATTTTGAAGACCTCCGCAGTTGTCCGAGGTGCGAAGCCGGTCGCTCTTTGGAACTGAGGATCGCGGAGATAATAGATCGGGCGCAGGCTGAAGAACGGTTTCCCAGACGGCATCGGCCACAAGGTTAGACATATCCGACGGATCAGAGCGGTTGATTTGGCCGAGCGAGAGTAACGCAAGGCGGTACTCTCTGACGCTCACCCCAGGGCCGCCTCAATTCTGGCGGCGGCCGCCTCAAGCATCTTATCTTCTCGTGCAAAGCACAGGCGCATGTAAATGTCTTGCTCGGGCTCGTCCATGAACGCGCTGCCGGGCACTCCCGCCACACCGACTTCTCGTATCAAAAACTCATTCAACTCGCTGGCGTCGCCGAACCGCTGGGGAATTCGCGCCCACGCATAGAAACTCGACCGCGATGGATAAACGCTAAACCCGGAACGTTCCAGCGCGCCACACAGTACGCCCCGTTTTCTTGCGAAGTCCTCACGCAGTTGGTCGTAGTAGCCCGGATAAGCCAGCAGCACTCGTGAAAGCGCGTGTTGAAGCGGCGTTGGAGTGCATACGTAATAGACGTTTCCGAGCGGCGCCAGCTTTCCTATCAAATGTCCGGGACCATAGGCGTAGCCGAGTCTCCATCCGGACACAGCCCAAGACTTCGAGAACGAGCCAACCGTAATCGTGCGTTCGAAGGCTCCCGGCAAGCTTGCAGTCGTCACGTGGTCTTCCGCGCTCAAGGTAAAGTGTTCGTACACCTCGTCGGAGATCAGCAACAGGTTGAACTCTTCGGCGCATTCGACGATTGCAATCAGTTCGTCACGCGAGAATACGCGTCCGGTTGGATTGGCGGGTGAACAAACGATGATTGCTTTAAGGGGGTGTTCGACGCGCAACTGTCCCGCGCGACAAACTCGCCGAAGCTCATCTATGTCTAGGGTGAGATTATCTCCACGAAGCTTGACCACATCGATGCGGGCGTCGCAGGTTTCGAGCGTCTTTTTGTGATAGGGGTAGTACGGCTCGAACACCACCGCTGAAGCGCCTCGTAGAAGCGCATGCGCGAGCGTCACCAGCCCGCCGGTCGCCCCGGGTGTCATTATGAGTTCGAGCGGGCGGCGTTCGGGATCGACGCTTACGCCGTTATACAAACGAAGCTTTTCCGCTACCGCGCGGCGTAATTCGTCAACGCCCTCAAAGAAGCTGTAGTGGTTGAGTCCTGATGAGACCACCTCGTTCAGCGCTTGCACCAGCGACGGGTGAAGCGCGACTTCGTTTTGACCTTGAACGAGATTGCCATCAGGAGGGATCAATCTTGCTATCGCTCGAATGTCGGGTTGAGGGCGCTTCGTAATCGTCTGCAAATCCAACCTCCGCGGCATCATCGCCTCACGGCGTGAGCAGGATCGAATCAGAATCGTACGGGCGGCTTGCGGTACTGTCAAGCAAGCGTCAGTCGTTGCGGTCTTCACCTTCGAACCAGCCCTTGGGCCTGTTTGACAATAGAGAGGATGGCCTCTTAGAATCGCGACACGAATGATGAGCTTTGCGCTAGTCAAAGGTGCGACGAGACGAAGTAGTGCGCGCTGGCCGCGTCGATCTTTGGTTGCGCTGTGTGTTGTCTGTGCGTTGTTTGTAAGCGCCGGCGCTCAACAGCGACCGCTGCTGACTGAAGACGTAGATATCATCAAACCGGGCGTGATCCGCATCGAGACGGGAGTCGAGTTTCTCCAGAACCAGCAGTTTCCGTTATCTGGCTTGCGCGGCGATCTCACCAGGCTAGCCGACTCGCGGCTGAGCTTTGGACTTTCGTCAAATGTCGAGTTTCAGATCGAATGGGCGGTTCGAAGTTTTCTATCGATCGACAGGCGCGGGCCTTCCGCAATCCCGCTCAGCCTGGGAGCAAATCTCAAAGACACGAACGATGTTGGCGACGCAAAGCTGTGGATGAAGATCAAGCTTCGCAACGAGTCGCGAATCACGCCCTCGCTCGGATTTCGTTTCGGAGTGGAACTCCCCAACTCGAATCAGGCTCGAGGAATCGGAAACAACACCACCAACTTCTATGGAATGGTGACTGCGGGCAAACACATTCTCGACAACAAGCTCAACGTGTTTGGCAACCTCGGACTGGGCATATTGACTTCGCCGTTGAGCGCCACTACTCAGAATGACGTTTTGCTGTATGGGCTGGCGGGGATATACACCTTGAACGATCGCGTCAATCTAGTCGGGGAAGTGAATGGGTTTCATTCGACTCGCACGCGAGCACCGCTTGGGACGGAAGACTTTGGAGAGGCGCGGCTTGGGGCTCAGATAAAGGCGCTCGGGCTGCGATGGAACGCGGCCGGAGTGTTCGGAGTCTCGAAGCGCGCGCCAAAGACGGGTTTTTCGATAGGATTCACCTACGATTGGGACGCTTTCACTCCGGTCAAGTGAGGGCACTGCCGATGTAACTCTAGCCTTCTCCTCCCACCTCCAATCTGAATCTCAACACAGTAAGGGGCGGCAGTCGGCTCGCGTTAACCCAGATTAGCGGTCGGTCGTAGTGCAAAGCACGTCCTCATACGAGCAGAGCATTGCTTTCTTCGGCTTCCTATCCAGGACGACCGCGAATTCTTCCGTCGCGCTATTGCCGAAGACGCCTATGGCGCCCAGTCGCCGGACTTTGCCATCGTAGTCGAGGTAAATCGGCACGCGCATCTTGAAAGAGTCGTCGACGTTGCTCTGAGTGATTTTCCCGACAAGTTTGACCTTGCCTCCATCCGCGGGCTCGAAGCGATAGTCGAACTTGTAGTTGGGGATCTTCGTTCCATAGACCCATTCGTTGAAGAACCAGTCCATCTTTCCGTTGCCGTCCATGTCCATCTCTTTGGACATATGTTTTTCGACTGCGCGCCAAAAATCCTGCGTCGAGACGTCGCGGTTGTAATAGGTCTGGACGAAGTCCTTCATCATTGCCGAGAAGCGTGCATCGGCCGTTTTGGAATCCCACATCATCATCCTCAGCATGTGAAGGATGAACGCGCCTTTCGGATAGATCATCGCCCGGGTGACAGCGCCCGTCTTGGGCGTATCAAGGCGGTATCCCATGTAAACCCCGCCAACATCTGCCGGTCGCTTACCGAGTGCGTTCCTGGTTGTGATCAGCTCGCGCTCCTCTTTCCAAAACTCCAGGAACTTGTCGTTCTTGTAAACGGCTTGCGCAAACATAGACGCTGAAAACTCAGCGAAGCCCTCGCTCATCCACTGATCGCGGTAAGACTTCCAACCGATTACGTGGCCCCACCACTGATGTGCGACTTCGTGCGCGGCCACAAACTTGACGAAGTTGGACGCCTGATCCAGCCCCAGCTGATGGCGCTGAGTGCTGTCGAGGTAAGCCATCACCGGCATGTAGACCAGCATCGGCCAGGCCTGGCCGAAGTTGAAATAAGGCTGCTGAGTCATCGCGATTCGACCATAAGGCAGCGCGCCGAACAGATCCGAATAGAGGGCGATCGCCAACTGAGCTTCAACTCGCGCTTTGTCCATTAGTCTGACCGTACTGAGCGAGCCAAGCGTCGTATCAGTCTGAAACCCCTCGCTTTCTGCGCTTTCAATCTGGTGCTGCAGCCCTTTCAGATAGTCCGGAATGTCTTTGTTAGCGTAACCCTCAATCGTGTACTTAAGCTTTTCGTCGTGGGTGCTGGTCTTCTTAAACTTACCGTAGTTGAACCCGGCGACCGCAAGCGGCACATCGCTCTTCCACTTCGTGACCGAGAAATCGCCTTCTTCCGTTTCGCTTACAGGTTGCCCTGTTGCCACCATCGTGAGACCCCTGGGCACCTTGAGCGTCATCTCGTAAGTGGCGCGGTCGCCGAAGTAGCTGCTCGGATACCAGTTGGTGCGTGCATCAAGCGTGTAATTCCCGCCCCCGCTGTCCGACACCGCATCGTCTCCACCGTACTCGAACTTAATTGTGTATTCCTGTCCCCGCTTCATCGGCTCGGCAAGAATGACGGCAAAGTCGGCATCCTCGTCCTTGTTTTCCTGTATAAAGCTCAGCTCGCGGCCCTGGCTATCGGTGACTTTACGTATCCGTAGCCTGGCGAACAGATCAAACGGCACAACCAACGTACCGTCAGCCATCGACTTGAATTTCGTTTCCACCGCCGCATCGAGCCGTTTCCCCCTGGCCTTGGCCTCTATGTTTTGGTGTTCTATGTCGATCAACCCATGGGTTTCGTCAAAAACGGCCGGGCTGCGGTAATGCTCCTGCAGATGTTCTGCAGTCCACACGCCCAGCGAGTCTTCTGCAAAACACACGAGCGCTACTTCTTCAGGAGTAACGAGAGGAGCGCCAAGCGGGTCATTGGCGTACATCATATCCCCGAAGCGCTTGCCGTCGAAGAAAGCGGCGAAGAGCCCTTGCGGGCCGGGCCGCGTGACGTCGATCAGTATTCGGAGATCCAGGTTGTACTTGAGAAAGCCCGCCCCAATGTTGGGTCGAGAATACGATCTGCCCTTGCGCAGCGTCTTCTGGTGGTCAGCCAAAACGGCCAGCGCGCTGGAACTCGGCGGCCCCGATCTTGTGCCGCCCGCCTTCTTGATCTCCTCGTAGGTGGAGTCAGTGAATCGCAGGACCATCTTGCTGAACTTCTCGATGATGGAGGTGCTGCCGGTTAGAATACTGAGATGACGTTGCTCAAAAGGCAACAAGGGCGTCATTTGAAACTCGCCCTGGCCTATGAACACGGCGCCGGTGACCCGGCCTTGAACCGGCGACAGGAAAAACAACTGTCCTTCCTTAAAGGTTAGGGATGCCACATCCCGCTTGATGATCAGGTTCTCAACTGGACAGTATTCGCCGCTAAATCCTATTCCGCGGAGGCTCGTGTAGATCTCGTCAGAATTGGCTTTGGGATTCTTTTCATCGGCGGACAAGACAGGCTCCCGCTCAGGCGCATTGTAAGCAGAACCCAGTTTCGCCCAGCCGCCAATTCCTGACTCTGCCATCAACAAGCACAAGCCGACAGCAAGACATTTGACGTACATCTATAGTGATCCTCCAGATTGATGTGTTTCCAGAAGCGGTGAGCGAAAGCTTAACGCTCGGCCCAGGAAATCCCAACAAGAAATCGGATGCACTCTTTAGGTTCCTCGCTCATGCGATGTGGGACATTCGACGACGACCCGGCGATCCGACTGGAGTCTGGGGCTGGGCAGCGAATACGAATACGGCCATCAAAGCGGGTAGATCACGATCCTGCGCATTGGGTCTTGTCCCTTGCTTTCAGACTGCAACCCGCTGCGCTCGATGTAGAGGTGCTGCATTCTCCGCACGTGCCGGGGCTGGGGCAAGAGCTCGACCGGCCGGCGCCGCTCCACGACCTCGATCACCGCGTCTTCGACTTCCTGCATCGCGGCATCTTCTGTCCCGGCTCTCGAAACAACACCAAACACTTCACGCAGGAAGTTCTCCATTTGAGTGAGCGTGTTGCTTCTAACAACGTGAACTTCTACGTTCTTTCCCCGCGCTTCTCTAAGCTTCTGCGATTGGCGTTTTGCGTGGGACTTCAACGTCAGAAGCACGTTGGCTTCGCCCAGGTCGTTTGTCACCGCTGCAGAGACTCCCAGATCAAAGATCGCTCGCTCGAGCCGTTCGCGGCTCAAGGCGTACGGATAAATCCGCAGTAGCTTGCCGCGCTGGCGGGCCTCGCGTCGCGGTCCGCTTCCGTCACCCGGGAGTGTGCCAGCACCGTTTCCGGCGCTCACCGAACCCGCGCGCGTAACGGTGAACTCACCTTCCGCGTGCCGCTCGCGAACCTCCGTGCCTGGCAGCAATCCTCGCAGCATCTGATCCACGGCCGCGGCTACGTCCTGATGAATCGCCAGCCGGTCTTTGTCTTGAATCTCGATCAGCACGTCAAACGTGGGCGGAGCTTTTCGTTCCAGCACGGTTTTTTGAGTGCCTCTCCGGCGCGCTTCTTCGTCCGAGAGCGTGACTGGCTGTATTCCGCCCACGAGATCGGAGAACGTCGGGTTGATCATCAGGTTCTCAAGCGTGTTCCCGTGAACTGTGGCGATGAGCTGCACACCACGCTCGGCAATCGTTCGAGCTGCGAGTGCTTCCGGGGAGCTTCCAATCTCGTCGATGACGATCACCTCGGGCATGTGGTTTTCGACCGCTTCGATCATCACCTGATGTTGATGCTCGGGTTCGGGCACTTGCATTCTGCGAGCTCGCCCGATCCCGGGGTGTGGCACATCGCCATCGCCCGCGATCTCGTTCGAGGTGTCAACGACAATGACACGCTTGGCGAGGTCGTCGGCCAGCACCCTCGCAGCTTCCCGAAGCAGAGTTGTCTTGCCGACGCCCGGACGGCCCATCAGCAAAATGCTTTTGCCCGACTCGACGATGTCTCTGATGATATCGACGGTTCCGTATATCGCGCGGCCCACGCGGCAAGTGAGTCCGACAATCTCGCCCAGCCGATTGCGCATCGCGGAGATTCTATGCAGAGTGCGCTCGATCCCGGCGCGGTTGTCGCGAGTAAACTGGCCAGCCCGGCTCGCGACATATTTCAGGTCTTCATGGGTGACCAGCGAGTCATTCAAGTAGACCGCTTCGCCGGGATAGCGGGCTTCGGGCTGACGGCCGAGATCGAGCACCACTTCGATGAGCGACTCGATATTGCCGCCGCGCGCAAGTGCTTCACGAATCGGCGGCGGCAAGACGACCAACAACAGATCAAGGTTGTCGGTGGATAACTGCTCATTGTGTTTTAGCGTGGTGACCATCAGGACTCCAAGGCAAAGACTGAAGACGAGTGCCGCATCCTTAGTTTACTATGAACAGGAGCATGGTGTCAGTCACCACGTTTGAATTGAGCGCTGGTAGAGTGGCTCATTCGGTCCCGCCCAGAAGACGCGATTCTCGGACGTGTACTGCATTCGTCCCCTTTAAACCCCTCGTGCCGCGGTGTCTTCGTTACGCGGATTTTAGCCTTCGGCACCGCCCGTGCAGACGATTTGCCTCGGCGGACTGAAGTCTGCCTCAGGTCGCTCTAAGGCCGCGACCCCTCGCTGCAGTCTCAGCGGAATAGCTATTGCCTCGTAGCCGCCGAATCAAGACAGCTCGCTCATATCTACCCCCACGGTAGTCAACGCGAATCTACAGTCAAAGAGCCTCCAGAAACGGAATGCGGACGTTTCCGTCTGCCTGTAAGCAGCGGATTGGGCCGGTCAGCGTCTGCCATAGTTTGTAACTATATGTTGCGACCAGAATCCCTTGACAGCTCGAATCAACGCACACGCGAGCACGGCTTTACTATGATCGAAATCGCGGTCGTGCTGCTGATCATCTCGGTTGTGGCTGCCTTTGTGGTGCCGCAGGTGCTTGCTTACATGCGGAACTATCGCCTCGGTGTTGCAGCTAGAAACGTGGCTACAGCGGTTCAGCGCGCGCGCTATCTTGCAACCTCGAACAACACCCGCGCAGCAGTCACCGTTGCGGAGATTCAACGAATCGATATCGAGCAATTCGACGCGCTGGGCGAGGGCGTTCCGCAGAACAAAGGAGCGGTCCGTTTGCCGGAGGGAATCACGATCTCTTCCGACGCGCCGAGGCAGATTTCGTTCGACGGACGCGGCGTTGTGACACCTATGCCGCGCGAGAGCCCAGCGATTCGCGTAAACGGAGCGAACGGGTTTTACCAGATCGTGACGGTTTCACCAACGGGTCAAGTCACGCTTTCTGAAACCTTCAACGACGGAAAAAGCTAGCCTGACTGAAATGAGGTCGTGCCCTTGCGGTGATTTATCGGACGGTCGTCAAGACCGGAGAAAAAAGATGACGTTACTAACTACCGCGATCAACATCGATAAGAGCGTTGCTGCAAGCGAGAGGGGCTTCACCCTGGTGGAAGCTATGATCTCGATGCTTGTGACGGTCGTGGGGCTGGTGAGCCTCGCAGGAATGTTCACCGTAGCAATGAAGACCAACGCAAGCTCGCGCAGCTTCACAACCGCTACCACCTTCGCTCAAGACAAGCTCGAACAGCTTGGCGCGATCTCGTTCCAGCGGCTTGTCGATCCGGGCAAGATGGCACCGAATCCGGGCGCTCACGGACCCGACGACGCTTACGTTGCGGGCAACATCGAGCAGGATGCCTGGGGCCCCGACGGGTCTTACTACTTCGACAAGATCATTCTCGCCGGCCGCGATGACGTGGAGCCAGAAGGCACTGTGACGGTGGTGCGCCCTGATGGCACGGCTGAGACCCGCCGCCCTGACGGGACGATCTCCGCGGGAAATCCGTTCGGCGATGAACGAGTGACCTATTCGCGAAGGTGGGTGGTCGTGTCGAGCAGCGAAGAGAATCCGGCTGACCGGCGCTTGACGATCGCCGTTCGAGTCAAGAGCGAGAACAGCACGGCCGGCAAGTCGCCAGAGCTTGTTGATCTATACACCGTGATAAGCAATCAGTAAGTAGAAGGGATTTGGCGGAGCGGCCTTGGCGCTGAGGGGAAGCGTGGAGATAAAGCGATGAAACCAACACAGAGAGTTCAAACCGAAGAAACCGCGAACCCGAAAGAATTGGGCTTCACCCTGACCGAGCTAATGATCGCGATGATGGTGTTCACAGTGATCATCGGGTCGGTGGTGGCACTGCTCGGCAAGAGCCAGTCGATCTTTCGCGCGGAGCAGGGCGTTTCTGAGATGGACCAGAACGCGCGCCTGTTGATGGACTTTCTCACGCGCGACATCCAGCAAGCGAAGGAGAACAGCCTCGGACTAGGGCCAAGGTTCCGCTCGATCTATTCGTTTGACGGTCCGGAAGGAAAGACTGACGAGGTCACGATTGTCTCCTCGGACACCGAATCAAAGCTCCCGTCGGCGGCGCTTCCGTTCATTCCGTCTTCAGCGAGGAGTTTTTCTGTGGGCGATCACTATGTCGAAATCGTCCCCAACAGCGCGGCGAGAGTCGATGCGAGCGCGGTCATCAACGCTTTGACTCACAATGAAGAGTTGGTCGTGAGCACCGTGCTTCAAGACGGGTCGGTGCAGTTCGATTTCATCAAGGTAACCGCCGCGAAGTTGACTCCGGAAGGCGCGATCGGTTTGAGCTTTGACACGGTCGAACACCGAGGAGTACAGCCCGAGGTTGCGTTCGGATCGGTCTATGAAAACGGCGCGTTCACAATGAGGCCCGTTACGATCAAGCGCTACTTCGTGGACCGAAAAACCGACAAAGAGCATCCGGTGTTCGCCCTTTCAATAAACGACGGACCCGCGATTTCGATTGCGCGCAACGTGGTTGCGTTTCAGCTTCGCTACCTTGAAGTGAAGGACGGCGAACTCGACGGCTCGTGGGTGAAACACCAAAACATATCGAGACAATACAAGACGTCGGCGCTTGAGGTAACAATGACCGCGCGAACCGAGCTAAAGAACGACGAGAAGGCGGAACGGCTAGTTACGCTCGCCAGTGTCATACGGCCTCGGCTCGTGCCGGGAGGCGGGTTTGGTTCAGCGCCGGGTGGCGGCACCAGTTCGCCAGGCTTCCCCGGCGATGGCGGTTTTGGCGGTGGCGGCGGCGGTAACGGCGGAGGATATGGAGGCGGCGGAGCCGGCGGCGGAGGTTTTGGTGAGGGCGGCTCGGGCGGCAGTGGCGGAAGCTACGGCGACGGTGGTTCGGGCTCGTCGGGCGGCGATCCGTATAAGTACGAAACCAGGCGGATCGGAAAGAAGCCACGCTTAGGCGAGCGGCTCAATCCGAGACCTTAGAACGAAATAGCATTCGCTTGTGGGAAACGCAGGATTCGTTTGACCGCGGATTTCAGGAGGAGAGAGTGATGGCTAAGAGAGGGCATTCATTGCTGGACAGCAACTTTGGCGCGCAGACGATCGTGTCGAGAGGGCAGGCTCGCGAGGCAGAAACCGAGCTGGGCATGGCTCTGGTCGGAGTGTTGCTGATCTTGTCGTTGTTGTTGATGCTCGGGTTGGCCGTGACCTTCACCGCGCTCTCAGACAAGTCCATCACCTCGAACTTCAAAAACCTCACCAGCGGGTTCTACGCCGCGGAAGCCGGTGTGAACAACTTGCACCGACTGCTTCGGAACGACAAGTTCGTGCTTGGCTCTTTGCCGAACCCTCCGAGGATCAGTCCTGGCGAGCCCACGCTCGACGCGAAGAACTTTATCGTTGCCGCCGAGCAGGCTTTCAACAAACAGGAGAAGTTTCCAAACGAAGCTGCGTATCGAACCAAGATAAAGATCAAAGACATTCAGATGCCGTATTCGGCTTCGGACTTTGACCCCGCGCACGCCGGAAACCGCGTGCAGCTTATTAACCCGCTCTATCCGCGGCTCGGTCAGGTCGAGCCTTACGCGGTCACATACCAGCTTGAGTCGGTGGGTGAAGGAATAGCGGGATTAAACGGCGCGGTTACTCTTATCGAAGAGGGTGTTCTGAACTTCAAGCTGCTGGTGAAGTCCGATGGCGGGGGCATTCGCGTCGGCAGCTTCTCGGAATTCGCATTGTTTCTGGATCACTTCGATCCTTATAACCCCGAAGGACCTTTTGTCTATCAGGGACTCGGTCCTGGGGACCGCTTCGCCGGCCGCGTGCACACCAACGAGCGGTTTGGCTTCTGGACGCCTGCTGACGGTTCGGACGCCCCGACGTTTCGCGGGTACGTGACGCAAGTTTATAAGACCGCGAGCTATTATCGGCACGGCGGGGGCTACCCACCGGCGCCGATCGACGCCGACTCTGATGTTGTGGACGGCGTACTTGTAGCTCCGAAATTCCTCGCCGGATTTGATCGAGGAGTCGATCCGATCCCGGCGACCGGTAATGCGTTCGATCAAGCTCGAGCTGTGCTGGACGGAGGCTACGCGCTGTCGGCTGGCCCGCCTACCGATGGCGAGCTGCATAAGTCGCTTCGACTTGTGACCGATTTGGGCAACGAGCTCGCGGAGCCGAAGGACCCAATGTCCACCACGCCAACGCTCGCGCCGGGCGTCTACGTTCCGTCTGATGGCGAGAGCCTGTCGGGCAGCGGCTTCTACGTGATGGGTAACGCTGACGAGATCACTTTGAGTGCCGACCCTTCGGGGAATCGACAGATCATCCGAGTCAAACAAGGCAATCAAACTACAACGATCGTAGTGGACATGGACGCGGGCACGACTACCATCGACGCCGGCAACGGTACTCGAACGTTGAGGGGAGTTCCAAAAGACCGCTCGATAGTGGATACCGGAAATCGTGCGGCTGCATCGCTCTATGTGCGAGGCGATGTGGCTTCGCTCCACGGACCTGGGCGCGACAGGAACGCTCAGCCGATCCCGGCGATCGATTCAAATTTCGCAGTGACCGTTACCGCCGGTGGGTCTCCGACTGGGAATCCAAAGCTTCCAGTGGCTGGCGGAAGCTTGACGCTGACCGGCGACCTTACTTATGAAACACCGGTCGCTGATTCGGCGGGCAATCCGATCAACATCAACGCGAACAACGTGCTCGGTATATATGCTGCAGGCGGCAACATCAACATCCCGAGCGACGGCCGCGCACCGGACAACTTAACGGTTCACGCTTCGATGGCCGCATTCGACTTGAAGGACTCTCAAGGCAACCCGATTCTTGGGCCGAGCGGCACACCCTGGGGAGGGCGGGTCAGATCGGATACGAGCAATTGGCAGAACAAGCCTTTTAGAGGGAACTTCAATCTGGTTGGCGGAATGCAGTCAAGCAACTACGACAACCTGGGAGTCTACGACGGAGCGTTCCACGGCTATATGTACAAAGGTAAGTGGGACCCGCGATACGATCGGGGTCAGTCGCCGCCGTTTTATCCCGGATATGTTGTGGACAGTGGCGGGCCAACAGGAGCACCGATCGTGAAGGCGCAGACAAACAGCCCGCAGGTTTTGTCGTATAAGCGCGTGTACTACGGGAGCGCACCGGTTAGCGGAAAATAGAATAGCTTCCAGGTTGCTCGCTAACACCCAAAAGGTGCGAACTGGAGTGCCGCGAAGCCACGCGAGATCGTGATGTCCTCGCTCGTGTGGCACCTACCCTAAGCGAGTTGGGTGCTCGGATTCGTTTCGTATCTCAAGGTTCCCTCTTCTCGCTCTCGTCCACCGGGCCTTCAATCTCGCTCAGCTTTATCGGCGATCCGCGGCGGTCTTGGTCTATCCCATCGCAGGCAGAACAATCTCAAACGTGGTTCCCACCCCGACTTCGCTTTCGAAGCGGATGCTCCCATTGTGAAGCTGGATAGCGCGGAACGCCTGCGCCAAGCCAATCCCGGTCCCGCCCTTCTTTGTCGTGTAGTACAGATTGAAGATTCGCTCGTGGCCTTCCTCTCCGATGCCGACGCCCCGATCCGTAACAGCTATCCGCGCCGAGCCGTCGCTCGCCCGCGAAGTCGTCACTTTCAATGGGCCTCCCTCGGGCATGGCCTGACACCCGTTGATGATGATGTTCAATAGAACCTGTGTGAGCAGGTCGGAGTCGCCTTTGATAAGAAGCGGCGCCGCGCTCAGATGGGTGTTGATCGTTACTCCTCGCTCCTCCGCTTCGGTCGAAGCCAGCGACGCCACCTGGCTGACGATCGAATTCAGGTCCAGTGGCTCGAGGTGAATGTCGAGCGGCCGCGTGAAGTTCAGAAACGTCTGAACGACTCGGTCCAGCCGCTTGATCTCCGAATCCAGGATCTCGAAGTGCGGCTTCGGATCCGACGAGCCGGACTCGAGCTTCGAGCGAAGAATCTCCAGGTGAATGACCATCGCATTGAGCGGGTTCTTGACTTCATGCGCGATCCCCGAAGTTATGCGGCCCAGGTCGGCCAGCTTCTTCGAGAGGTCCCATTGCGACTCGTATTTTCGGAACGACTCGTAGTCGCGCATGCTGACGAGGACTCCAACCGGCTCCCCCGCGTCCTCGATGTATTGAAGCGACGCAAGCAGTTGCCGAGTGCGTTCGCCGTCAGGGACAAGCAAGGTTTTTCGCGGAATCGAACGGCGTTCGCCAAACGAGCGCTCGACGAGTTCGACGAGCGGATGATCCCGGCCGAGACTCTCGTCGATCGGAAGGCCGGTCAGTTCGGTGTTGTGAACTCCGAGGATCTGTTCGGCGTCGGGACTCGCAAGCATCACACGTCCCTCGCGGTTTATCAGAAGCAGCCGTTCTTCAAGGTGACTCACCACCTGTCTGAGCCTGCCGCGCATAATCTCGAGCTCGCTGCGTTCGCCGGCCATCCTTTCGCCAAGCTGCCGCAGCCGTTCCGTTACTCCGGTAACCATCTTGTCGGGAGGCAACCGCGCGCCGCTCACAGCAGCGGGCTCTTCCGCGAGCCTCAGCCGATCGATGCTGGTTGAGATTACTTCCAGCGGCTGCAGCAACAGGTTTGTGGAGATTATGGCTACGATCGCCGCTCCCAGGATGGCTAGCAGTCCGATAATCAGGTTTGTGGCGATCGGAGAAAGCAATTCCTTCCTAACCGCGACTGCCGAGACGCCGATATGAAGCTCGGAGGAGAACCCAGTGTCGTCTGCGATTCGCTTGGAGTACTCATAGATTGGCGCGCCAAACAGAACACGCGCGAGTTGAACGTACCCGCTCTCGCCGGCGAGCTTGTTCAGGTCGGGCCGCTCGACTGAGACGTCGCCGATCATATATCGGTTTGCGGCGAGCTCTCTCTTCCCCTCCTTATCGGAGATTATCTGACCGCTTGGACTTGTAAGGTAAAGGTAAGTGATCGTTCGCTGGTAGGCGACGGTTGAATCCATCAACTCGCGGACCGGTGACTTGTCGCTGACCAGAGCGTCGTAATCGTTGAGGTGATCCGCTGCCGGGTTGTGCGCTGCGAGTTGTTGCTGGACGGCGTAGGCGATTTGATCCGATACCTGACGAGCCTGCTCGGTTGTTCGGGTGACGATCACGCCGGTCAGGTGAGCGATATTGATGACGGTGGTCACGATAACGACCATCGCAACCAGCAAAGTGATAAGCGCAATCTGGCGCGCCCGCAGGCCAAGCCTGGGCCACCACGAGCTCCTGCTCGCGCTCGACGTCGCCCGTTCGAGCCTCTCCTCTCGGGGCGGTTGCGTCTCTGCTGCTACTCTTGTCGCCATGCAATTTGAAGCGACGGATGCTGAGCCAAGCGGCGATCGCCTCACAGCTACCTGGTC
>Ga0193755_1000121_pt1 | contig 21260 bp, 14 predicted proteins | sample H1a2metaG_FD_144921 | JGI IMG/M metagenome (GOLD analysis project Ga0193755, IMG submission 144921) | Soil microbial communities from a riparian zone of the East river system, Colorado, United States - H1a2 | ecosystem: Environmental > Terrestrial > Soil > Riparian zone | place: USA: East River...
GCCGGAGGGCAAACAATTCGCATTTATTCTGACACACGACGTCGAGAGCAAAGCAGGGCTCGGCAGGTGCCGGTCCTTGATGCAACTGGAACAGGATCTTGGATTCCGCTCTTCCTTTAATTTTATCCCAGAAGGAAGCTACCGGGTCCCAGCTGAATTAAGGCAGGAGCTCACTGCCAACGGGTTCGAGGTTGGAATACATGATCTTAAACATGATGGCCGTCTGTTCACCTCGCGTCGCAAGTTCAAACGCAGTGCCGGGAGAATCAACCGCTACGCGCGTGAATGGGGCGCATCGGGATTCAGATCGGGATTCATGTTGCGCAATCTCGATTGGCTTCACGATCTCGATGTCCAGTACGATGCATCTACCTTCGATACGGATCCATTCGAACCTCAGCCCCAGGGGCGCCACACGATCTTTCCATTCTGGGTCCCAAATCCGAATGGCGACCCGAACAGCTATCAACGATCAGCCATCAACTCTTCTGCCAACGGCTATGTTGAGCTTCCTTACACCCTTCCTCAAGACTTCACGCTTTTTGTGCTGTTGCAAGAGAATACGCCGGAAATCTGGATGCGAAAACTCGACTGGATCGCCCAACACGGCGGGATGGCGCTAGTTGACGTCCATCCTGATTATTTGTGCCTTGATAACGCGATTGCAACATCAAGGGAATACCCGGTAGCCCACTATAAATCGTTTCTGGAGTATGTTAGCCGGCACTACGAGGGCGCCTTTTGGAACACGACGCCGAGAAAAGTGGCGCAGTTTTGTGCGCAGGTCACGAAGGCTGCAACAGCTAGCGAAAGCTAGAGCTATCAGACAACTTTTTATATGGATGTAACAGTTTTCGGAATGGGGTACGTAGGCTGCGTGACGGCCGCATGTTTAGCCGAGATGGGCCATTCGGTGACCGGCGTGGACTTACAAGAACTCAAAGTCTCTCTCATTAACTCGGGAAAAAGTCCCATTATCGAACCGGACTTGGAAGAGTTGATTCGCCGCGGAGTTGACGCCGGACGCTTGCAAGCCACTCAGCGCGTCCAGAGACTTGGCGACATTTCCCTAATCTGTGTTGGTACACCTAGTAATGACAACGGCAGCCTGGGTCTTGACCAGCTAAAAAGAGTTGTAAGCCAGATCGGCGAATTGCTACAAACCACAGATAGCTTCCACGTTGTAGTCGTCCGAAGCACGGTGTTACCGGGAACGGTGAACGATGTGGTGAGGCCTTTGCTCGAAAAAGAATCTGGTAAAAAAGATGGAAAAGACTTCGGTATCTGCATGAATCCCGAGTTCATGCGTGAAACCACAGCAATTTATGATTTCTATCATCCTCCCTTTACGATCATCGGGGCCGCTGGCGATCGTGCTGCCGAAAGCGTTGCCACGCTGTATTCAAGTCTAAAAGTCCCCGTGGAGCGCACTCCCATTGCGGTGGCTGAGTTGATTAAGTATGCCTCGAACGCATTTCACGCACTCAAGGTATGTTTTGCGAACGAGGTCGGAAATCTCAGTAAGGCTATGGGTATTGATAGCCACAGAGTGATGGAGATTTTCTGCAAAGATACGAAGCTGAACATCTCTCCCTATTATCTTAGGCCCGGATTTGCTTTCGGTGGTTCTTGTTTGCCAAAGGACCTTCGTGCTATTCTTTACAAGGCGAAGCAATTGGATCTGGAACTGCCGGTGCTCGATGCTGTGCTCGAAACAAATCGTAAGCAGATCGAGCTAGCCTTCAATTTAATTCGCCACACCGGCAAAAACCGTGTCGGAGTCTTGGGACTCAGCTTCAAGGGCGGATCCGACGATCTCCGTGAAAGTCCGATTGTTGGATTGATCGAAACCTTGATCGGCAAGGGATATAAATTGAGTATCTACGACGAAGAAGTTGCTTTAGCGAGACTCGTAGGTGCGAACAAGCAGTACATCGAACAAGCAATACCGCACATTTCATCGTTGATGGTTTCTTCTGCAAAGGAAGCCATAGAAGCCAGTGACGTAGTGGTCGTTGGCAAGAATAATTCGAACATTCAGGAAGCTGTAACGAATAATGGCGATTCAAAGTTAATTATTGATTTGATTCGGTTACCACGAGAAACCGTGAAGGCTTCTCTCAATTATCAAGGCATCTGCTGGTAGCACTGCTACAACACAGTCCCATCATAATGCGCTCTCCAATCAAAACCCTAATGTGGGTTGAGAACCATTTTCCACAGGACACTCGTGTCAAAAACGAAGCCGCTTTGCTCACTGAAGCAGGTTACAAGGTCGCGGTCATCGCGCTTCGGAAACAGGGTCAGCCAGGGCGTGAGAGCTTGGACGGCGTCGAAGTTTACCGCCTGCCAACGCTGGAACTGTTTAAAAAGACTCCATCCACAAGGGTTAACCGATTCCATCTGGCTCTTGTTAAGCTAAAATCCTTTTTTGGTTATGTGGTTGAATACTGCTACTTCACGTCAGCCTGTCTCATAGTTAGCGCTTACATTCTTGTGACGCGCGGCTTCGACGTGATGCACGCTCACAATCCTCCCGATACTCTCTTTTTAGCGGCTTTGCCTTTCAAGCTGCTCGGAAAGAAATTTGTCTTCGATCAGCACGATCTCTGCCCGGAGCTTTACCGGTCCCGTTATAACGCCGCAGAAGGATTTTACACTCGGCTTCTGAGGTTGTTCGAATGGTGCAGCTTGAAACTTGCAGACGTTACCATCGCGACGAACGAATCGTACAAACAGATACAAATCAAACGCGCGAACAAGAATCCCCGTGATGTCTTCATCGTAAGAAATGGTCCGAACCAGATGCGAATGACGCCGGCCGCGCCCAGCGTCCGTTTGAAAGCAATGAACAAGTCCATCTTATGCTATATCGGAAGCCTAAATCCACAAGACGGTGTTGATTATCTACTTAGGTCGTTGCGGCATTTACTCCATGCCTTGAAGCGTTCGGACTTTTATTGCGTCATAATGGGTACCGGAGACTCACTGCAAGATTTGCGCGATCTGGCTGGAAACCTACAACTTAACAGGTGCGTTGAACTAACCGGCTTCGTCTCCGATGAAGAATTGCAAGCTAACCTTGCGGCTGCCGACATTTGCGTGGATCCCGATCCTTCCAGCCCGTTAAACGACGTGTCTACTTGGATCAAGGTGATGGAATATATGGCCTCTGCAAAGCCGATCGTGTCCTTCGACTTGAAGGAAACGCGCTTTTCTGCCAGCGACGCTGCGATGTATGTTGAACCGAACGACGAAACTCGATTCGCGGAAGCGATCGCCGAACTTATGGACCAGCCCACGCTTCAAGAGAGAATGGGGACCTATGGCCGCCGCCGCGTCGCGGAGGAACTGCAATGGGCGAAGGTCGGCCAAAACCTTGTGACTGCGTATGAAACGCTCCTCAACCGGGAACTAAAAGCGTCCTGTGAAACGCATCGCGGGAAGAAATTCACAGAGATCAGCTCGTAGCTGGCTCTGCCCTTTCTGGATAAACCGTCCTCTCCATTCTTGACTACCCAGGTTCCTTCAACTCAGCCACCAAGCGAGAGCTTTGCGGCCGGGACAGAAATCCGCCATGCAGGGATTGTCGATGTAACGTTTGGTAAGAACGTGACGGTCGTGCAGCCGGTCAATCTCTATGGATGCACGATTGGCGATGGTAGCTTCATTGGGCCGTTTGTAGAGATACAAAAGGGAGTAACAATCGGGAAGCGATGCAGGATTCAATCGCACTCATTCATCTGTGAGCTCGTAACGATTGGAGACGAGTGCTTCATTTCTCATGGCGCTATGTTCATCAATGATCGTTTTGTAACCGGGGGTCCCGCGGGAAAGCCGGACCTTTGGCGAGCAACAAGACTTGGGAATCGTGTAAGCGTTGGAACAAATGCCACCATGCTTCCGGTCACGATCTGCGACGGGGTCGTCATTGGCGCCGGCGCGGTCGTTACCAAAGACATTACTCAGTCGGGGATTTACATTGGCAACCCGGCGCGATTGTTGCGACGCCTCGAAAACTCCAGTGTCCGGACCTGAAAATCAGTCGATAGTTTTCGCCACTCCAAGCGTCGCTACCCTTTGAAAAATCAAAGCGTTCCCCTTTTCAATTTGATCGTGGTAACCGCTTACCGATTTAGGGGAACCTGACTATGGGCATCCAGTTACCTTCCAGCATAGCGTCCTGCCTTACGCTTGCCTTCATCGCCTTCCTTTTCAGGCGAGACATCCGGCAAAGGCCCGATGTAAGCGGCGCTCTGTGGCTCCCACTTATTTGGCTGCTAATCGGTTGCTCAAGAGGCCTTTCTCAATGGCTCAACATCTTCGGCTTACCGGTAAGCGGCGCCGTTTCGGTGGAAGACGGAAGTCCGCTCGACGCTTGGTTCTTCTTTTGCCTGATTGCGGCGGGCTCTTGTGTCCTTGTTAAGAGGCAAGTCCGTGTTTCAGAGGTCATTCAGAATAATGGCTGGCTGATCATTTTCCTGCTCTATTGTTTCATCTCCATTGCATGGTCTGATTTTCCACTCGTGGCTTTCAAGCGGTGGATTAAAATTCTCGGCCATCCTATTATGGCGCTGATCATCCTTACGGAACCGAATCCTGACGAAGCCGTTAAAACATTGCTGAAAAGGTGTGCTTACGTAGTCGTCCCGGTTTCCATTCTGTTCATTAAATACTATCCTCAGTTGGGTAGAGGCTTTGAGCCCTGGACGGGAGGTCAGATGTACACAGGTATCACCACTAATAAAAACGCGCTTGGTGCAGATTGCCTGATCCTCGGGTTCTTTTTCTTTTGGTATTTGCTGCAAACCTGGCAAGCCGAGCGGAGCTCTTGGAGACGAAACGAGCTTCGGCTAATTGTCGGCTTTTTGATTGGTATCTGGTGGCTTTTCTCAAAGGCGCACAGTGCCACGCCTCTGACCTCTCTGTGCGTAGGGGTACTCGTGGTCGTGTTTGTGGGCATGCGTTCTATAAATAAGAATTTAATTGGAACGTATCTGTTAACAGCACTAGTTCTCGTGGTGGTAGCCGAGCTGGTGTTTGGGATTTCAGGCCGCTATTCGGAGGCTCTGGGTAGAGGCTCTGGCCTGTCGGGGAGAATGGGCCTCTGGACAAGCCTCATAGGCTTGCATACCAACCCGATTCTTGGGACGGGATTTGAGAGCTTCTGGTTGGGAGACAGGCCACGGCAGTTGCAAGGAATCTTCTTTTTCATCCCAAATGAGGCCCATAACGGCTATTTGGAAATCTATTTGACCTTGGGAGTGATTGGGCTCTTCATCCTAATTGCGCTGTTTATTGCGACATTTTGGAAAATACGCCTCGAGCTTTTTCGGAATTTTGAATGGGCGCGGTTTCGACTGGGCTTTCTCGCCGCAGTGATCCTTTACAACTGGACTGAGGCGGCTTTTAAAACGGTTAGCGCCATCTGGTTCATTTTTTACATCATCGCTATGGACTATCCACGATCTCACCTGGCGTCTGCGCAACCATCGGTCGGGGTTGCGAGAACAGAAGAGGACCTGGAATTGGCTTATATCGAAGAAGGATCTTAGCATGGGCAGTGTTTTTGCACGGATCCTTAGGCAACATTTGGAGGCTGAAATCTTGGAAATTACGGCTCGGATTCAATCAAGCACAAGTCGTCCCCTTGTCCGTGGCGCGGGACGCCGTTGGCCTTTGGATTCCAATTCGCCGTATGTGTTGCGGCCGAATTATGCCTTCCTCTCCGTCCTCGCCGCACTGCTTTTGGCCGCTCCCGGAACTGCGCAATCAACGACTTTTAATGCTGCCAGTCCTTCTCTCGCTGATGTTACGGCCGCCATAAACTCTGCGGCGGATGGCGACACCGTAATCGTTCCGCGAGGAACAGCAGCGTGGAAGTCAACCCTTAAAATCACCAAAGGGATAACCCTGAAAGGCCAAACGACGACTGATCCGGTGAATAAGACGGCCAACGATCAAACGATCATCCTGGATAGCGTTTCAAGGTCGACCAGCAATACGCCTCTCATAGAATACCAGACCGTTCTCGGAAAATCCTATCGCCTGAGCGGGATGACCTTCCGCACGGGGACAACAGTCGTGAATTACAACGGAATGATTGTTGTATCTGGTAATTCCCATGCAATTCGTATTGATCACTGTCACTTCGACGATTTGCTTTATGAGAACAATAACGTCGCCGTTTACGGGCAGATTTACGGAGTGATCGATCACAATTTGTTTGATTTTCGCGATCCCAATAACAATCGCCAGGCGATAAGGGTATGGGGAGATAACGGCGGCGATGTCCCATGGGCTGAACCGGCATATTACGGGAGCGAGAAGTTTGTTTTCGTCGAGGACAACTGTTTCAATAACACGAGGGGAGTCACCAATGGCGGTATGGACAACTTTGTTGGCGCTCGCTATGTGTTTCGTCACAATCACGTCTATGATATGGACGTGCAGACGCACGGAACTGAAATTGGCAGGGATCACGGGTCGCGCTGCCTGGAAGTCTATAACAACGATTTTCACTGGACATTTCAAATATCAGCCGTTGGGGGTATTCGCTCTGGCGGAGTAATTACGCATGACAACACTCACGATGGCGCTCACCCACAACACGGTAGTATGACCTTGGAGCCGTATCGGATATTCATTCGGTTTACCGACTTTTGGGGCGGCGCGAGCGGCGATAACCCATGGGATTACAACGTGACTGAGCCGAACGGGACACACGTTGATGGTCATCCGCCCTATCTATTCGAGAGCGGCACAGCCGGTGTTGGATCGAACCAGACGACGATAGTTGATACCACCAAGAACTGGACGCGTGATCGTTGGGTCGGATATACGGCAAAACGCGTGTCTGACAACGGGATAATGATAATTACCTCGAACACGAATAACGCGCTCAACGGCTATTATCACCCGGGCTACGGCGGCGGTGTGACCTGGCAGGCAGGCGACAAATATCAAATCCATAAAGTGCTAATCGCGCTCGATCAACCGGGAAGAGGCGCTGGCGCCTTAATAAATCGCGATAATCCCGCATGGCCGGGCCAAGCATTGGAGCCATGCTATTCATGGAACGACATCTATACCCCGACAGGCGACCATCTTAATATCGAGCTTGGAATCGGTGCATTTGCCGTGCTGAAAGAAGGCAGAGATTACTTCAACAGCACGCCCATGCCGGGCTACAAGCCTTACACTTATCCGCACCCGTTGACCGCGTCGCTACCTCCACCGCAGCCGAGAGCCAGTGTGGCATCGGATTCCAAACAGGATCAACCGAAAAAAGCAAAAAGAAAAAAATGGGGACACGCCAAAGAAAACTTGGCGAATGACTGACTCGATTTGATCCGTAAATGGTCCTTTTGGTGCGACGCATGTACTCAGCTTCCGTAACGGCGATCCGAGGCTCGACAATCGGTTGGTACGTATCAGCCTGACAACACTGCTCCAAATCTCTTATATCCGACCTGTGAGGTATCTCCTAATAACACCGGCGCGCAATGAGGAAGCTTTCATTAGAAAGACACTCGACTCTGTAGTTACCCAGACAGTCTTGCCTGAGCGCTGGATAATCATCGATGACGGTTCGACGGACCAGACTGCGGAAATCGTCGAGAGCTATGCAAAGCTCCATTCCTGGATTGAACTGGTTCGCCGAGTACAGGATCGTGACCGCAATTTCGCTTCGAAAGCGCACGCCGTGACCAGCGGTTTGGAGTGTGTCAAATCCCTTCAGTTTGAAATCCTGGGCAATCTCGATGCCGACATTTCATTCGGACCTGATCATTTTGAGTTCCTGATGGAGAAATTCCTCGAGGATCCGACACTCGGAGTAGCAGGAACCGCATATACTGAAAAAGATTGGGACTCAACTAAAGATAGCTTTGAGGGAGAGAACTCTGTGCACGGGGCGTGTCAGCTTTTCCGGCGTGAGTGTTTCCAAGAGATCGGCGGCTATGTTCCTAATCGGGCTGGGGGCATTGATTGGATCGCTGTGACCACAGCGCGCATGAAAGGGTGGAAAACGCGAAACTTTACCGAAAGGCGATTTCGTCACCACCGACGAATGGGTACTGCTCAGAGAAGCTCTGTTGGGGCAATGTTTGATTATGGGAAAAAGGATTATTTCCTGGGTGGATCCCCCATTTGGGAACTTTTTCGGGTGGCGTATCGGATGACCAAGTCGCCGGTTTTGATCGGAGGACTGGCGTTGTTCTCTGGCTTTTGCTGGGCCGCCTTGCAGCGCATTGAGCGGCCTGTTTCTCGTGAGTTAATGCTGTTTCATCGACGCGAACAGATGAAAAAACTGGGAACAATTCTTGGTGCATTGATCAGGTTCAACAAGGTGGAGAAATTCTACTTGGAAACCCGTGACGACTCATCGCGTTCAGTGTAGTTACTACACCACTCGGACGTCCCCAGCGCATGCCACTTGCCGATTGCCACGCTTTAATCGCTAAGATCCCATTTTTCCAGATTTCAAGCTAAAACGTCATGGAAGCAAACATTTCGAACATAAAAACCTTTTGGGATTCGAGCCCTTGTCAATCAGACCTATCTCAAGCAAAAAATCGCCGCCGATACTTTGAGGAGATATCATGGAAGCGTTTCCACGGGCGGGAATGGCACGTGCCTACAGTAGCCAGGTTTGATGCATTCCGCGGAAGGACCGTAGTTGAAATTGGATGTGGCGTAGGAACCGATGGGATCGAGTTTGCAAGGAATGGAGCAAACTACATTGGCGTTGATCTTACACCTAACTCGATAGAACTGACTCGTGAAAGGTTTCAAGTATTCGGGGTGCCGGGCCGGTTTGAGGTGGCAAACGCTGAAGAAGGTCTTCCTTTACCCGACGCTAGTGTTGACCATGTCTACAGTTTTGGAGTTATTCACCATTCGCCAGTGCCGGAAAAAATCGTCCAGGAAATCTATCGGATCCTCAAAAGCGGAGGGACATTTACGGTTATGTTGTATAACCGGAGCTCAATAAACTACTACGTCGAGATAATGTTTCTGCGGAGAATTTTCAGATGGTGTCTTCTGCCAGGATTTATGCCCGGGTTGGTTGCCGCTATTACCGGCTTTGATCGCTGGAAGCTGGAAGGCCATCGGGAGATCCTCAAGAAGAAGATTACCAAGGAGCAGTGGATCAGTATGAATACGGACGGACCGTTTTGTCCGTTGGCGCGCGTTTATGGTCGACGAGAAGCTGCTATTCTCTTCAAAGACTTTAAAAACGTGCGACAAGAAATATGGGAGTTTAACGTCGATCATTGGTCCTTTATTGGCAAGGCTATTCCCGATCGAGTGGCGAAGTGGATCGGACGGCACTGGGGCTGGCATCGGATGATTTATGGAAAAAAACCCTGACGCAACTCTAACCGGCTGCGGAGAAGCATTGGCTCAGTTCTAGAAGAACCGAAGCTCCAGGGCAGACATAAGATGCACGGAACAAAAACATCAAATCCCTTGGCGGACCGGATCGCGAAGACTCTAGCGGACTTCACTGAGTGGCTTCGCGCATTCGGTGAAACATCATGGGATTACCAGAGCTTTTTCGCCGGACCGGTCGGCGGACGAGCAAAGGCCCTCTATTACAGCCATGGACTTGTAGGGACGGCAGCCGTCGCTCCGATGATTTTCTGCGAAGCATTTCTCCCAACGGGACGACGGCTATTTCATCACCCTATGCGATTTCCAATTGCAGACGCGCATTACGCGATGGGCTTCGCTTTCCTGTACCAGGCAACTGGAGATTCGTCGCAGCTGGACAACGCGGTTCATTTTCTAACCGAGCTCAAAAAATCGCGATGCCCTGGCTTCAAAGAATATTGCTGGGGTTATCCCTTTAACTGGGTCACCCGGAACGGCACGATCAAAGAACAAACGCCACTCATTACGACGACTCCCTATTGTTACGAAGCGTTCCTCCAGGTTTTCGAACTGACTGGAGAGGAAGACTGGAAACTAGTCGTCGAATCGATTGCGCGACATGCCGCTGCTGATATTAAGGATTTCAGAACGTCGGAACGTGCCAGCAGTTGTTCCTACACGCCTTTCGATAAAGGCGGAGTTGTTAATGCTGCCGCCTATCGAGCTTTCCTGTTGACGAGTGCCTCCAAGTTTCTTGGCCGCGACGACTATTGGAAAATCGCCGAACGAAATTTGAATTTCGTCCTAGAGAGCCAGAAGCCAGACGGTTCATGGTTCTACGCCATGGATGGAGTGCGAGACTTTATCGACCACTATCATACCTGTTTCGTAATGAAAGCCATCGCGAAGGTTTACGGCTTAAGCGGGTACGAGCCGTGTAAGGAGGCACTTTCGAAAGGGATTAAGTATTACCTTGAGAATCTCTTCGACGACGAGGGACTGCCGAACCCCTTTTCCAAAGCCCCCCGACTGACTGTTTATAAACGCGAGCTTTACGATTGGGCCGAGTGTATTAACCTCTGCCTGCTGCTGCGCGATCGCTTTCCAGAGCTGGACAGAACATTGGAGAAGGTGGTTACGCACATTTTGAAAGTGTGGGTAAAGCGCGATGGGTCGTTTCGCTCCCGAAAATTACACCTGGGGTGGGATAACGTTCCAATGCATCGTTGGGGACAATCGCAGATGTTCCGAAGCCTCGCATTTTATTTGTCCGAAGCGCGTCGAGTGACAGATAACAAGAGTCGTGCCGAGAATGCTATGGAACAGCAATTCTTACCGCTCGCTTCCCAACCTGTATAACAGCATGTGCGGCATCGCAGGCCAGTTTAACTTTCAGCGCCACGAGCCCGTGGAGCGCGAGACCATCGTGCAGATGGCACGTTCCATTGCACATCGCGGACCAGACGATGAAGGTTTCTTCATCGCGGGGCCTGTCGGTCTGGGATTCCGACGATTATCAATCATCGATCTCGCCGGCGGTCATCAGCCGATGTCGGACGTACGGGAAACCGTCTGGGTAATCTTTAACGGCGAGATTTATAATTACAAAGAACTTCGAACAGAGCTGCAAGGCAAGGGTCATCAGTTTAGGACAAGTTCTGATACGGAAGTTATCATCCACGGTTACAAGCAATGGGGAACCGATGTCTTCAATCATCTCAACGGTATGTTTGGTCTGGCTATTTGGGATGTGCAGAAGGAACGACTAGTCCTTGCCAGGGACGCCATGGGCATCAAACTCATCTATTACAAGATTGACAATGGAACCTTAACCTTCGGTTCCGAAATCCGAGCGATCCTGGCTGCCCAAAAATCAAGACCCGACGTCGATCCTACAGCCTTGAATCTGTTTCTACGTTTCCGATATACACCTTCTCCTTTGACGATATTTCAAGGCATTCGGAAATTGGCACCCGGTACCATGCTAGTTGTGGAGCAAGGCCAATGCCGCGAAGAACGCTGGTACAAGTTCATCCCGACTCCTTTTCCGACTCCCAAGAAAAAGGAAGAAGCCGTTTGCGAACTGCACGAGTTGTACCGAGGTGCGGTTAAGCGCCATCTGCTTAGTGATGTGCCAGTCGGAGTCCTTTTAAGCGGCGGTCTTGACTCGGGCCTGCTATTGGCGTTGATGAATGAACAAGGTGGGCCGTGGCCGGCCTATACGATAGGCTATGGCGACAGCTTCGAAGACGACGAGCTAACCGATGCGGCGGAGACTGCCGCCCGTTTAGGGGCGCGGCATATAAGGGTAAAGCTCGACCAGACTGAGTTTGAACGCTCGCTCCCGAGAATCGTGGATTGTCTGGAAGAACCTATTGCGACCTCGTCGATTGTTCCGATGTACTTCGTTTCGCAGCGCGCGCGCCAGGATGTAAAAGTTGCCCTGATCGGTCAGGGCCCGGACGAGTTGTTCGGTGGTTATACGCGGCACCTGGGTATTCACTACGGAAATTTGTGGCGCGGGCTGCCGGCCGGTCTCCGGTCGGTGGCCGGATTTGCCGTGAATCGATTGCCTCGGAATGAAACGTTGAAGCGTGGTGTTCGTTCACTAAGCGCTGCGGATCGTTTGAAGCGATATCAAGATGTTTTTTCGCTCGCGTCGCCGGAAACGATAGACGGACTTTTCCGCGAAGATGTTCTTCTCGACGGAGATCGCCACGAGTTGATCGATTACTGGGATGCGCTCCGGCCACAAATGGAACACACCGACGAGCTCGGCGGATTTCAGCTTCTTGAAATTCGCTCTTCGCTTCCCGACGAGCTGCTAATGTATGGGGACAAGTTATCCATGGCACATAGTCTCGAAGTCCGTGTGCCGTATCTTGATCGCACGGTGGTGGAGTATGTGCAACGGCTGGGCGCCAATCTGAAAGTCCGCAACGGAACCCGGAAATGGTTGCATCGACAGATTTGCCAGCGCTACTTGTCACCGCGAATTCTTAAGGGAAAAAAACGCGGCTTCGCCGCAAACGTCGTGGACCAATGGTTTCGTTCTTCACTCAATGGAGCGCTTCGGGATGTGCTTCTGGATGAAAACTCACTTATGTTTGGTTTGCTCAATCCCAGGCCCGTGCGAAGACTGCTCGAAGGTCACCAGTCTGGCCGCCAGGACAACCACAAGCTTCTGTTTAGCCTGGTGATGCTCGAACAATGGCTGCGTAGGAGTTGGTCGCCCAGAGAGTGGCTAATCTCTGCGACGAAAGAAGGAATGGATGCTGTTAGCCTGGCATCTTAGACTCGAACATAATGGATACCTGCTCCAAAACTAAAGTGGAAGAGATCCGCGTCTGCGGCAAGACGCTCCATGTCCCGTCAACCGAGATCTGTGGCCGGAGGGTTGTAGTAACGGGCAAATGGATTAGGACGGCAGAAATTAAGGATGAAGCCGTAATTGAAGGCGTGACTATAGAAGACCCTAACTCATTTATTACGAAGCTAAAGGAAAGCGATTTAACAGCCGATCTCTTTACGTTTGCGCAAAGGCCACCTCAGATCACGCCAAAATATGATTATCACTGGTCATGGGATAATTCGGCCACAATACCGACAGCTTGCTTTGACGACTGGTGGGAAAATCTGCCTCAGGTGTCGCGAAAGAATGTAAGGCGTGCTGCCAGACGTGGTGTGGTCGTGAAAATTGTACCCTTTGATGACAATCTGGTAAAAGGAGTCCACAGGATTTATAACAGCATTCGGGTACGAGACGGACGACTTTTCTGGTACTATGGGCAGGACGTTGATAGTGTAAGGCAAGGCCTTGCTACGTACCTGGATCGAAGCGACTTTATCGGAGCCTATTTAGGTGAGGAGCTTATAGGCTTCTTAAAAATGGTTTACGTTGACGATACAGCGACGATCTTTCACATCATCTCGATGGACGAGCATTATGACAAACGACCGCAAAACGCACTGATCGCAAAAGCCGCAGAGGTGTGTGCGCAAAAGCGCGTCTCTCATCTGATCTACGGAAAATTCATCTATGGAAACAAACGTCGAGGCTCCCTGGTAGAATTCAAGCGTCGGAACGGTTTCGGGCAGGTTAATTTTCCAAGGTACTACATTCCGTTGACCCTGAAAGGCGAGCTATTTGTGCGACTGCGTTTGTACCGAGGCTTTGGCGGGTTACTTCCAGAGCCCATTCTTTACGTAGCTTTAAATTGTAGATCCTGGTATTACAAAAGAATCTCCACTAACCTCACTTTACAGAGTAATAAATCCGCCGGTGTAGCTTAACGTTAAAGCGACTGAATCGTAATCAGTAGATGGAGTGTTCAATTCCTCCCGCCGGCTCCCCGCCGCTTTGAGACTTGAGAGTGTTTTCTTAATCGTAGGCTGAATCAGCCGAAAAGTATGCTTAAATCGACCATCTGCGTCAACGAGGACCGAGAGGCATGGGAACCTTCTCTCAGGGTGCTCTTGACCAGCCTGAGTCTTTACTGTCCCGGCATGGGAATCAGCCTGTTCTACCCTTTTGCAAACCAAGCATTTCGCCGATGGCTAGGTGCGTACCCGCAAGTACAACTGCAGGCGACTGGCCTGAGGAATGATTACGGCTGGAACGTAAAACCACAGGCCATTATGCGATTGCTCGATGCTGGCTTCGACGAGGTCATCTGGATCGATTCGGACATGTTTGTCACCAGGGACATTCGCCCACTGTTCAATGGCCTCGACGAAGCAGTCTTAGTGGCCACAGAGGCGACGTGTTCGCTGGATCGCTCCGACCACGATGGAGATGGGCTTCGCGCACAGTTATGGCAGCTCCCGGTCGGCCGCGTTCTCCCCTGGGCTTCTCTCAATTCCGCCGTGCTCCGGGTGACCAGACAGCACTATTCCTTGCTGAAACGATGGTGGGAGTTGCTACAATCCGATGAATACCAAAGCTGCCAACGAAAGGAGTGGCGGAAAAGACCCATTCACATGCAGGGCGATCAAGATGTATTGACCGCCCTTTTGACTTCTACCGAATTCGCCCATATCCCGTTAAAAACGCTTCGCAGGAGTAAACATATCGTCCAGTTTGACGGCGTGTGGGGCTACACGACAGCCGAGCGACTGCGGAACCTGCTCGGTGATGGACCAACGTTCATTCATTCTATGGGCTCTAAGCCGTGGGTGGCGCGCTGGGAACTGGAAGGTCCTCATCACCGGAGAGAATATTTGAAGATGGTATATCTCGATTTGTCCCCGTACACCCTGTCCTCCGCCAAAGTCAAACGGGATTTGGGATGTGACACAAACTGGATGCGCGCGCATTACAAGTTAAGCTCAATCCTCCGATTCCTAGCAATGCGGCACCCAGCGCTGACCGGGCTGCCGATAGCTGTCTTTTTCGACATTGCTCGGCTTATAAAACGTGTGCACGAGTCGATGTTTCAAAGACTCGACGCACCGAGGTATAACGCTGGTACGAGCTGTGTTCGCGATTGACCATCGAATGTACCTTCAGGTGATGGTCACGTAAAGGTGCAATAATAACAGTCGTGGGAAGCTCCTAAGCTTCGCCTGTACAGCGATATTGAATTCCAGTATTAGTTATATCGCCTGACGATTACTCCGTTCCAATCTAAGAGCTTGAGAGAGGGTTTTTTCACCAAGGAGAATTTATGAGACGATTGCGCATTTTGGTGTTAGGACCGTACTGCGATCCACAGGGGGTGAGCATGCCATATGTCACTTATTCTCATGCGGCAGCGCTTGCCCAGCTTCATGACGTCGCTCTGGTTGTTGGATCGCCCAGCGAGGAGAACGTGCGTCTTGCAAACGACCCGTTTCGCAGCATTGAGGTGATACGGATGCCGTTGCTCGAGCGCATCCATGCTTGGTGTTTGCGCAGAATCTTTAAGTATAACTTTGACACTCAAGCGTTGACCGCTTTCGACTATCCATTTGCACTTGCGTTTGAATGGCACGCGTGGCGACAGTTGCGGCGCCGCATCTTTGCGGGCGAGTTCGATGTCGTTCTGCGCGTCCTACCGATGACGCCTGTTCTGCCGAGTCCCTTCGCTTTCTTCCTGCGCAAGGGGCCCATACCCTTCGTAATCGGTCCCCTCAATGGTGGTTTGCCGTGGCCGCCCGGCTTTAGCCAACTCGAGAACCAAAAGGAATGGGTCTCCAACCTGCGGAATGTGTATCGATATCTACCTTTCGCCCGCTCCACCTATCGTCACGCGGCAGCGATCATAGCCGCTTCGTCCCAAACGCATTCGGAATTTACCGAGTATGGCGACAAACTGTTTTTTGTCCCGGAACCGGGCATCGCTCGCTCCTTGTGTTACGGTGATTCGCGTTCTCCTGACCCCGGGGCCAAACTCAAGCTGATTTTCGTTGGTGGCTTGGTTCCGAGGAAAGCGTGTGATCTTGCTTTGCGGGCGGCGGCTCCCATTTTGCGCAGCGATTTGGCCCGCTTTACAGTGGTCGGCGATGGGCCGGAGCGAGACCGCCTCCAGCAGCTTGTAAGATCCCTTGGAATCGAGAAGGCTATTTCTTTCTGCGGGTGGCTCAGTCATACAGAAGTCCTCAAGCACCTCCGATCTGCCGATGTATTCGTGTTTCCGTCTCTTCGCGACAATGGTGCAGGCGTAGTTTTCGAAGCCCTCGGCACTGGCGCCGTCCCCGTCGTCGCGGACTTCGGTGGCCCCGGAGATATCGTTCATCCAGGGGTAGGGTACAAGGTGCCTCTTACGACTGAGAATGAAATCGTGGCGCAGATGGAAAAGATTCTGACGGAACTAGCCCATAATCGGGATCGGCTCGAGCAGCTACGGCGACAAGGAATGGCTTACGTACGAGATTGCTTGACTTGGGACGCGAAGGCACAGGCTGTTACTCGCGTCCTGAATTGGGTTGCGCGACAGGGTCCGAAGCCGGACCTTCGGCCGCCAAAAGATCTATGCTCGCAAAATTGTTAGCCCGCCAGACGAAATCGGGAGTTAGATCGATGTTTACGTCCGGGTATGGCCAGACTGCCTATAAAGGTTTCCGGAGGATGCATCAGCTTGGATCCACTGAATGCGAATGCATTTGCCCCAAATAGGTCATCCTTGGAAATGAAAACTAGAGACTACCAGGTGTAGGAAATTGCACTATGAGGAAGATCAAATTAGCCAAAAACTGGGCTCAAGAGTCCGACTTGCTAGAGAGGCACATTAAGCAAAAAGCAACTGATCGCATGCCGCTGCACATACTAGAGGCTGGATGCGGGCAAAACTGGCCTTTAGAGCTTGAAGACATTCAGTTCACCCTTACAGGTACCGATGTTGATAGAGATATGTTGCTTCTTAGAAAAGCCAAACACAATGATCTTGATGAAATGATAGTTGGGGACCTACGTTTTCTTGATCTCGAGAAACATACATATGATGTGATATATAATTCGTATGTCCTCGAGCATATAGACGGCGCGGAGGGTGTACTGGAAAAGTTTTCCAATTGGCTAAAACCAGGAGGTCTTTTAATAGTACGAATCCCTGATAGCAATTCTGTGCGAGGTTTTGTTGCTCGAAGCACGCCGTTTTGGTTTCATATGTTCTATGTTAAATATATACTGGGCTTTCGAAATGCCGGAACGACCGGCGAGGGGCCATTCCCTGCCTTCTACGATCCCATCGTTTCTAGAGCTGGTATCCACGAGTTTTGCGGGAAGAACCGCTTTATCATTAAAGAGGAATTTGGACATGGATCGCACCTCGAGAGTAAGGGAATTCGCAAGGCTCTAATATATCTGTTCGTCCGAGCTGTTAGCCTTTTGTCTCTTGGAAAACTTGCATCGGATCACACAGACATTACTTATATCCTCGAGAAAGAATAGAAACCGAGTCTAAACGGGGCCGACCTCGACGGAAACGAGGAAGGTTGCCTTGATCGAGCCTCAGTTAGTGGTTTCTCTTGGTACGTGCTGCGGTGAGTAATAACAGCGGATTAGTAATATTGTAGCCACGTTAATAAGAATACTATGCCTGGCATCGTTGGAATAATCAGTCAAAGCCCATCAGAGCAGTATGATGCTCTTGTGAAATCAATGGTTAAATGCCTAAGACATGAGCCGTTTTACGCGGATGGCATGTATGTAAATGCCGAGCTCGGTCTCTGGAGCGGCTGGGCTTGCCACAAGGGTACGTTTGCGGATTGTCTTCCTATCTGGAATGAAAAGAAGGATATCTGTCTTCTTTTTTCGGGTGAGGATTTCGCTGATCAATCTGAGATCGATGCGCTTCGAAGGCGTGGACACGAATTTGGGTCAGATGACGCAAGTTATCTCGTCCACTTGTACGAAGAAGTGGGTTGTGCGTTTCTCGAAAAACTCAACGGCTGGTTCAGCGGCATGTTACTGGATCTTCGTGAGCACAAGCTCGTTCTGTTCAACGACCGCTACGGCGTAAATCGGATCTATTATCACGAAGACGCGAGTGGATTTTATTTTTCTTCTGAAGCGAAGGCTCTTCTAAAAATTCTGCCCGGCACTCGTCAACTTGATCTACGTAGTTTGGGCGAGGTTGTCTGCTGCGAGGCTGTTTTGCAAAATAGAAGCCTTTTCGCCGGGATCTCGCTGCTTCCACCGGGTTCGTCGTGGGTGTTTTCCAGGGGAGAACCAGTAAAGAAGAAGACTTACTTCAAGCGAGAAGGATGGGAAAGTCAGCCGCAGTTAAGCGAATCCGACTTTTACGAGAAGTTGAAGGAAACCTGGACACGGGTCCTTCCGAAATATTTCCTTGGAAAACAGTCCGTCGGGTTATCGTTGACCGGCGGCGTAGATAGCCGGATGATTCTGGCGTGGGCGCCTCGGCTCCCCGGCACACTTCCATGTTATACTTGGGGAGGTAAATACCGTGATTGTGCGGACGTGAAGATCGCGCGGCGCACAGCAAAACTTTGCCGGCAGCCTCACAACACGATTCTCGTAGGTGCCGAGTTCTTGTCACAGTTTCACGACCTCGCCGAAAAAGCGGTCTATGTTAGCGACGGCACCCTGGACGTAAGTGGGTCGATTGACGCGTACGTCCAAAGATTTGCCCGACAGATTGCCCCAGTCCGAGTAAGTGGCGTTTGTGGCGGCGAAATCTTGAGGCGTCTCGTAATGTTTAAGCCGGATCCTCCTCAGGAAGGCGTTTTCGATCCGGACTTGGAAAGCTCCTTTCGGGATGCCGCTGCAACCTACGCGGGTGAGCTGCAAGGGCATAAGCTTTCTTTCACGTCCTTCAAGCAAGCGCCGTGGTATATGGCGAGCAAATTTACCGTGGAAAGATCGCAGGTTACCTATCGAACCCCATATTTTGATAACGATCTCGTTGCTCTGGCGTACCAAACGCCGGCAACGCTGTTGCACAACGGGCCGGCGCTTCGGCTCATTGCTGATGGCAATCCAGCGTTGGGAAAGATTGGAACGGATCGCGGTCTCGCGTTTCGATCAGTTCCGGGTGTTAATCGGGCGCTGCATTGGTACCAAGAGTTCACCTTCAAAGCAGAATACGCCTACGATTATCGCATGCCCCAATGGTTAGCTAGAACCGACCACGCGTTTGCACCGCTGCATCTGGAAAGATTGTTCCTGGGCCGGCATAAGTTCCATCACTTTCGTGTCTGGTACCGCGATGAACTTTCGCGATGGCTAAGGGAGATGCTTCTCGACTCGGATGCGCGTAGTAGACCGTACCTCCGTCCCAATTCCTTGGAAAAGATCCTCAAAGCTCATAGCAGCGGACAACGAAACTATGCCTTTGAGATTCACAAGATTTTGACTTTGGAATTTATCCAAAGAACGCTGATTGAATTGAATTAGCGATACGTCGTGTTCAAGTAATAGCCTCAGGAATAATTCAGATAATACTAATTGATGGATAACCTGGATAGACCTGCTACGGAAGGTTGCGACTCTGGGATACAAGTCGGGCGACAACGCACTGCCACTGACTCATGGACACTGTTTACTCCGTCCTCCTTCCAAGACGGAGACCGCTCTGGGAAATCTATAGGTCTCTCTGGGCCAGAACCTACGCCGCTTGTGAACCACAGTTTACCTAATCTGGCACGGTCAGCAATGCTTGAGGTCGCCTTATTGACTGGTGCAGATGACAAGTCTTATGCGCTTGGACTCACATCAGCGCTAGTTGAACAACGTGTGTCGATTGATTTCATTGGCAGCGACAAATTGGATGCTCCTGAGCTGCATACCACGCCGCTGGTGAACTTTCTGAATCTTCGAGGAGACCAGCGGGAGAACGTAGGCTTCCTACGAAAAGTTCTAAGGATCCTGGGTTACTATTGGCGTCTGGTCCGATACGCAGCAGCGGCGCGGCCACCTATCTTCCACATTCTATGGAACAATAAGTTCCAATTTATCGACCGTGTCTTGTTGATGCTGTATTACCGGCTGCTTGGGAAAAAGATTGTATTTACCGCGCACAATGTGAACGCCGCGAGGAGAGATTCCAAGGATACCATTGTTAATCGCGCCTCGCTGCGTATTCAATATCATCTTGCTGATCATATCTTCGTCCACACGGAACGGATGCAGAGAGAGCTTGTAGCTGAGTTTGGCGTTCTAAAAAGTAATACAAGCGTAATCCCGTTCGGGATCAATAACACGAGTCCGACAACGGCGATTACTAGTAGCGAGGCAAAGCAGCGTCTATGCGTGACTACGAGTGACAGGACCATCTTGTTCTTCGGTCAGATCGCGCCGTACAAAGGACTTGAATACCTGATCGATGCATTGAGCGACCTCGTAAACAGAAATGACAGTTATCGTCTTATCGTTGCTGGCAAGGTAAAGCCAGGACAGGAGGCTTACTGGAACGAGATTCGACGCAAAATTGCTGTTAGTGAAATCCAACACCGGATCATTCAGAGAATCGAACACATTCCAGACGAGGAAGTCGAGTTGTACTTCAAGGCTGCGGACGTGCTGGTCGTACCGTATGTGCAAATTTTCCAAAGTGGTGTGCCGTTTTTGGCGTACAGTTTTGGCCTGCCGGTGATCGCAACAGATGTGGGCTCGTTGCGGGACGACATCGTTGAAGGGAAGACTGGTTTTCTCTGCCGCCCGCAGGATCCGTCTCACCTGACCAACACGATCGACAATTACTTCGAGAGCGAATTATTCCACGATCTTGAAGCACGCCGTGAAGAGATCAAAAAGTCCGCTAACGAAAGATATTCATGGGATAAAGTCGCTACGATAACCACGGGTGTTTATTCCAATCTATTGGGAAACTGACTTCGGCTGGCTCACCAGGGGTAGGCCCCTTATGGTCGGAGGCTGACCCAAACCTCTGAATAGAAAGCAACTACTTTATGAACAAAGACAAACTTATCGTCATAACCGGTGCAGGTGGTTTTATTGGTGGAAATTTGGCGAAATATTTCAGCGATAAAGGTTTTACACGAATCCGGGCGGTGGATAAGAAACCAATTTGCGAGTGGTACCTGCGGGTGCCGGAAGCCGAGAATCTTTGTCTTGATTGCAGCAAAGAGGAAAATTGCGATCGCGTTTGTGAGGACGCGGCCGAGATTTATAATCTTGCGGCGGACATGGGTGGCATGGGGTTTATCGAACGGTTCCGCATCGAATGCCTACGTAGCATCCTGATCAACACTTATATGATCGAGGCAGCGCACCGAGCGGGCGCAGACAAATATTTCTTTTCTTCTTCCGCCTGCGCTTACAGCACTCTCCTGCAGGAAGATAACAATGCCCGTGCGCTGAAGGAATCCGATGCTTACCCTGCGATGGCTGAACGCGGTTATGGCTGGGAAAAGCTTATCTCAGAAATGTTTTGCCAGGAATACTGGGCGGAACGCGGAATGAAGACCTTTATCGCTCG
>Ga0193755_1000122_pt1 | contig 21165 bp, 17 predicted proteins | sample H1a2metaG_FD_144921 | JGI IMG/M metagenome (GOLD analysis project Ga0193755, IMG submission 144921) | Soil microbial communities from a riparian zone of the East river system, Colorado, United States - H1a2 | ecosystem: Environmental > Terrestrial > Soil > Riparian zone | place: USA: East River...
TTGCTGTACCCCGGGAGGGCGATTCACGGTGACCGTCTGGCAAGAGACCATCGCGCGCCGGCTGCGCGAGTTCCACCTCGACAGCATCCGGAACCAGATGCTGGTGTTCGCGGTGGTGGCCACGCTCGTGCCGACGCTTGCGATGACCGTGGTGTCGTCCCGCCAGAGCCGGCGGTCGATCGGCGACCAGGTCGCCCAGGAGCTGCGCGGCACGAGCACGCAGGCGGCCTGGGAGATGGATCTTTGGCTCGGCGATCGACTGCGCGATCTGCGGGTGGCGGCGACGGCGTACGCGGTACCGGAGAACCTCGCCCGGATCCAGGGAAGCGGGGGTGCCGAGGCGGTCAGCCGGCTGCGCGAGTACCTCAACTCGGTGCGCGAGCGCTGCCCGGACTGCGACGCGCTCCTGGTGGTCGACGGGCGCGGCCGGTTCGTGGCCAGCAGCGGTGGCCGGATGACCGGTGTGCAGTTCTCCCAGGACCGGTTGAGCGCCCTGCGGACGAGTGACGCACTCGTGGGCGACGCGTACTGGGACACGGGGCTCGGGAAGGCCGCGATCGCGCTCGCCGTACCGATCCGCCAGGCGGATGGGAAGTACGTCGGCGCGCTCATGGCGAAGCTCAATCTGCGCGCGGTGGCCGACGTGCTGCAGCGACTCGCTCCGCGCGATGAGGGCGGGGGGAATGGGGGCGGGGGCGACGTGTACGTGATGACGGACCAGGGCAGGCTGATCCTCCGATCCCGCGTGAGCTCCGCGGACCTGATGCGCACCAAACTCCCGACGGAGACGGTGCAGGCACTGGTCGATCGGGAAGGCTCGAGCGTGGAGTACAAGCGCGCGGATGGGCAGGACGTCATCGGCATCCTGCGCCGGGTGCCGGCGCTGCGCTGGGCCGCGGTGGTCGAGGTGCCACGGGCGGAGGCGTTCCGCCAGGCCGGTGGGGGAGGCGGCACGGGCCTGGTGCTGCTCGCGCTGCTGGTGGCAGCCGCATTGGCGGCGTACGTTGGGCTGCTCATCGTACGCCCGCTCCGACGCCTGTCCGGCGTCGCGGCCAAGGTGGCCGCCGGGGACCACTCGGTCGAGCTCCCGACGGGCGGTGGCGGCGAGATCGGCCAGCTGACGCAGGTGTTCAAGAACCTGGTGGCCCGCGTGCGCGAGCGGGAGGGCCAGGGTGAGCTGGAGCGGCTCTCTGTCACGGACGCGCTCACCGGGTTGTACAACCGGCGGCACCTGATGGGCACGCTCGCCAACGAGGTCCAGCGGTCGCGAAGACTCCGACGCACCTTCTCGGTGTTGCTGGCGGACGTCGATCACTTCAAGCAGTACAACGACACGCACGGGCACCTCGGCGGGGACGCGGTGCTCGTGAAGATGGCAGAGATCCTGCGGCAGACCACACGCGGAGTGGACAGCGTGGCCCGGTACGGCGGGGAGGAGTTCGTGGTCATGCTGATCGAAGCGCCGATCGCGACGGCCGCCGCCGTGGGCGAGCGCCTCCGGGCGCGCGTGGCGACGGAGGAGTTCGGCGCCGGGCGCGTGACGGTGAGCGTGGGCGCCGCTGAATACCCGACGCACGGGGAGACGCCGGAAGAGCTGATCGCCAGCGCCGACGCGGCGATGTACCAGGCGAAGGGCGAGGGTCGCGACCGCGTGGTGGTCGCCGGCCGGAGAGCGGAGCGGGAGAAGGAGGGGAAGCGGCGCCGCAAGGGAGAGGGCTGAGGGCGAGACACCCCTGCCGCATTCGCACCCGTCCGTGCCGCAAAAACGCCCTAGGACCGGGCCTAGTTGCATCCCACACTTGATGACCTAGATGCAAGAGCACCGTCGCGAGGTTTTGCGCGAAGCGAGCGTGGCCCTGCAGGGGCGAGCAGTCACCCTGTGGGAAGTCTCGTCGCGCGCGGAAGTGATCCCCGTCATGACCAGCGCCGGGACTGCCCAGTCCGCGGACACACGCCTCGACCTCGACAGCACGCTCCATCGCTGGGGTGCCCCGATCATCCAGGGTAGCCGCTGGGTCGGCTGCCGGCTGGACGACCCCGGCCTGTGGTGCATCGCCCCCGTGCGGAAGCAGCCTGCCGCGCCCCCGCCCGATGGCGTCGAGCGCCGCAGCCGGGAGCGCATCACCCTCGAGCTGGCGGGTCTCTGTATTGGTCTCGTAGACCAGCCGCCCGTGGTCAGCCGGCCCCGCCTGCCCGAGCCGGACGCCCTGGCCGAGCTGGTCCGCCAGCCCAGCGTGATTGCCCACGAGGTCGCCAATCCACTGACCGCCGCGCTCGCGAGTCTCGATCTCTCCCTCGACCTGATTCGGACGACGACAGCGCTCGCGCCCAGCTTCCGTGCGGAGCTGCTCCAGGAGCTCGCGGGCGTGGGCGAAGGCATGGAGCAGGCCATCCAGTTCCTCCGCTCGATTCAGGACCGAGCCCGGGGAGGGCTGGCCCGCTCGGAGCGGTTCGACGCGGCGCAGGTCGTCCGGTCGTGCGTGGCGTTGGAGCGGCCGCTCGCCCGCAAGCGCAGCGTCGCGCTCCAGGAGATCATCGGCGTGAGCGGCGTCTTTCTCCAGGGTGATCCGAACGCCCTGTATCAGGTGCTCACGAACCTCATCCGCAATGCGGTCTCGGCGTCGCGGGAGCGGAACTCGCCGGTCGTGATCACCCTGGGGCAGGTCGGCGAGGCGCTGCGCCTGGCGGTCCAGGACCAGGGGGTGGGCATTGCGGGGGAGCATCTCGAGCGGATCTTCGAGCCGGGCTTCACCACCAAGGAGTTCGGCTCCGGCTCGGGGACCGGATTGACGGTGGTGCGTCAGATCACCCAAGACATGTTCGGGGGTGCGGTCAGGGTGGATTCCGCGGTGGGTCGCGGCACCACCTTCGAAGTCACGCTTCCCATTCCCGTGCAGCGTACGCCGCGCGAGCGGCGGCAGGCCTAGGGGATCAAATGAAGAAGGGGGAGCAGGACCGCTCCCCCCAATGAGCCTCAGCCGTGAGGCGCCAACCGCTCAGGAAGCGGTCGTTGGACCGTGGCCGTTACCGTTCCCGTTACCGCCGCCGTTGTTGAACATCTTGGAGCGACCGCCTGTGACGGCCAGCCAGCGCTTGCGCGCGGCGATCAGGTCGTCGAGCTGCTGACGCAGCCTGGCGATTTCCGAATCCACGGACTGGATCCGCCAGTCGATGTAATGCTCGGCCTGCTCCGGGGTCCAGTCGGAAGAGCCGGTGAAAATGACCTGCTCCTGCAAAGGCATGTCCTGCGCCAACTTCAAGCCTTCGCGCTCGAGTGCACCCTCACCCTCGACCGCGCCCGCCTTCGCTGCCAACATCTCTACCTTCCGTCCCATGTGGTCCTCCTGAAATGCCGCTGAACGGTCCCAAGCCATCTGTTGAGCACTCCGTACGCCGATGATCATCCCTAGTCCGAGCACCAGTCATCTCTCCTTAATGGGCACACATGCGCGGGTCATTGTCCCTCTTGACGGCAGCCTGCAGGCGTGACAGCTTGTCCTCATTGGGGCTCGCTACCGACGCTCATCTAGTGCCTATTAGGTCACTAACCTAGGACTCATTTGTCATCTGTCAAGGCTGCAAAAGGATCTAAAAGGGGCCCTGTATCGGAACGGCTGGCTCGGCTCTTGGACGTCTTCAGCCCCTGGACCGGTATCTCACTGACGTACCGCCAGTTCGCCGCAGAGCTCGGGCCCCCGGTCACCGAGGCCGGGATCAAGAAGTGGCCGCAGCGCAGAAAATTTCCGGCGGATGTGGCGCGGCTGATCGTGGCCAAAGCGCGTCAGCGGGGCCTTGAAGGCGTGACGCTGGAGTGGCTGCTCTGGGGCGAGGGTCCGGGGCCTCAAAAGCGCCTGCAGGAGACCCACAATAGGCCGACGGAGCACGCAGGTCCCCAGCCGCTGCGCCAACAGTCCCATGGCGAGTTCGCCACGCGCATCGCTGCAGCTCTGCAGGCGGACCTGGGTCACAACGAGTTTGGGCAGTGGTCCTCACCCGAGGTGCAGCACACCGTCATTTGGGCGTTGAAGGATCTGGCCCGGCGCCTCCGGGCGCTGCAATTCGACATGGGCGAGACGTTCGAGCTGACCGACGGGTGGGCGGGAGACATCGGGCTGCCGGTGCGTCCGAAGGAGGCGCAAGACCAGGTCCCCTGACCCAAGTGTCACCATCGAGACACGATCCGGTCAGCCACGCAACCGTTTCCGACCGAGCGTTGTCCCACAGGTCGTGCGTCACGCCACCCACGCTCTGACCGCTCTGCGAATCACCCTGCTCGTCACCACCGTCACGCTGCTGTCGTTGTCCCCTGGCGCGCTCTCCGGAGCCCAGGGGAACGCGTCCGAGCTTGCCGGTCTGTGGGCAGCGAAGCTCCGCTTCGGCCCTGACATCCGCGGACCGCTGACCATCGAGCGCGCGGCCGGTGGCTGGCGGGCGGAGATCGCAGGGGTGAGTAGCAACGCCCGTGTCCTGGGCGACACCATCAGCGTCGATCTTCCCGACGGCCGCGGCGGGTTCCGTGGCCTGATGGCGCCCGGGCGACGGCGCATCGTGGGCCACTGGATCCAGGCGACGACGGTGTCGAACGGGTCGCCATACGCGTCGCCGGTGACCCTCGCGCGGTTGGGCGGCGCGGAGCGCTGGCGCGGGGATATCGATCCGCTCGCCGACGAGTTCACGATGTACTTGAGGGTGGAGCCGAGCGCGGACGGGTCGATGCGCGCGTTCCTCAAGAATCCCGAGCGGAACATCGGGCGCTTCACGCGGATCGCGGCGCTCGAGCGCGCAGGCGATGTCGTGCGCTTGCTCGCCACGCCCGCGAGTGGCGCGAAGGGACAGGTAGTGGCCGAGGGGGTACTGCGCGACGGCGTGCTGTCGATCCCGCTGCGCGGGGGGACCTACGACTTCCAGCACGTAGACGCAAACGCGGCGAGCGATTTTTACCCGCGCTCGCGTCCTGGGACAGGATCTGCGTACGCATACCGCGCCCCGATGCTGCTCGACGACGGCTGGCCCGTAGCAACCCCAGAGGAGGTCGGCCTGTCGCGCGCGGCGCTCGAGACGTTGGTGCGCGCCATCATCGATATGCCCATCGACAGCTTGAGCTCGCTCGAGATCCATGGCGTGCTGATCGCGCGGCATGGGAAGCTCGCGCTCGAGGAGTACTTCCACGGCGAGCACCGCGACAAACCGCACGACACGCGCTCGGCCGCGAAGAGCGTGACGGCGACGCTGCTCGGGGCGGCGATCCAGGCAGGCGTGCCGCTGAGCGTGCGGTCACCGGTCTATCAGGTGATGAACGGGGGCAGCTTTCCGGCGGACCTCGAGCCGCGGAAGCGCGCGCTGACGCTGGAGCACCTGTTGACGATGAGCTCGGGGCTCGACTGCGACGACGCGGACCCCAACTCGCCGGGCAGCGAGGACGTCGTCACGCAGCAGGCCGAGGAGCCGGATTGGTGGAAGGTCACGCTCGGGCTCAAAATGATCCGGGAGCCTGGGGAGCGCGCCGTGTATTGCAGCGTGAACCCCAATCTGATCGGCGGCGTCATGCAGCGGGCGGCGGGGCGTCCGCTGCCGGAGCTGTTCCACGCGCTCATCGCTGAGCCCCTCGCAATCCGCCGCTACTGGATGAACCTCACCCCGACGGGGGACGCCTTCATGGGCGGCGGCGTGCGGTTCCTGCCGCGGGACTTCATGAAGCTCGGGCAGCTGATGATGAACGGCGGCACGTGGGGCGGGCGGCGGGTCGTCAGCACGGAGTGGGCGAAGCGCGCGACGTCACCGCTCGTATCGTTGGGGAGCCAGAAGTACGGCTATCTGTGGTGGGTGATGGAGTATCCGTACCAGGGGAGGACGTTGCAGGCGTTCTACGCGGGCGGGAATGGGGGGCAGGTGGTCATGGGAATCCCGGAGCTCGATCTCGTCGTGGCGTTCTACGGCGGGAACTACAGCGATCCGGTCATGTTTCGGACGCAGCAGCGGTTTGTCCCGGAGCACGTGTTGCCGGCGATCGTGGGGAAGTGAGTCCTCGCGCGACTGCGAGACTTGGCGCCCACCTAGGGCCGCCCGCCGCCGACGGCCTCTTGTAACTGGCGCAGCATCTCCCCCAGCCGGGTCAGCTCCTCGCCGTAGCGAGCCCAGTCGCCCGCGCGCTGCGCCTCGACGGCGCGTCGGTACGACTCGACCGCCCGGCGGGCGAGATCGGCTGCGCGCGTGTCGCCAGGACGCGCGGCGGTCGGCGCGGCCGCGACCCCGGCCGGCTTGAGCGCGCCACCGAACAGCTGCGCCAACCCGGCCTCGAGCGTCTCCTCCATCGCCACCTGGTTCTGGTGGGCGACGACGACCCGTTTCAGCTCAGGGATGCGTCCACCCTCGGCGCGCAGGTAGAGCGGCTGCACGTAAATCAGCGATTCCTCGATCGGGATGACCAGCAGGTTGCCGCGGATCACTTGGGAGCCGCGCTGGTCCCACAGCGAGATCTGGCGCGCGATTTCGGTGTCCTGGTTGATGCGGTTCACGATCTGCGCCGGCCCGAAGACCAGGCTCTGCTTGGGGAAGCGATACACGATCAGCTGGCCGTAGTGCTCGCCGTCGTTCCGCGCCACCATCCACGAAGCCAGGTTGTCCTTGCCCCGCGGCGTAAACGGCACCATCAGAATGAACTCCGCCTGCCGCTCCTCGGGGAGCCGCATGATCATGTGGCGCACGAACGGATCCGGCGCCTCGCCGGTGCGCGACAACACCGGCTTCTGCCACTGGTCCTCCCGGTGATAGAAAATCTCCGGCTCGGACATGTGGTACGTGGCGTACATGTCGCTCTGTACCCGAAACAGGTCTTCGGGATAGCGCAGGTGCCGACGTAGATCCGCCGGCATCGCGTCGAGGGGCTGGAAGATTCCGGGGAACACCTTCGCCAGCGTGCGCACCAGCGGGTCGGCGGCATCAGCTTGGTAGGCCGTGACGGTGCCGTCGTACGCGTCGATCACCACCTTCACGCTGTTGCGCAGGTAGTTCGTGCCGTCGGGGAGCGGTTGCGCGTAGGGGTAGCGGCGCGTCGCGGTGTAGGCGTCGAGGATCCAGCGGAGCCGGCCCGCATCGTCGATGACGAGGTAGGGATCGCGGTCGAACACGAGGAACGGCAACGCCGTGTGTGCTCGCTCCCGGATGTTGCGGATGTACATCGCGCGGCTGTCGTTGGTGATGTCGCTCGAGAGCAGCACCTTGAGCGAGCCGAGGTACGCCGCCAGCACCAGCCGGCGCCAGAAGGAGCCGACCCGGACCCCCCCGGTTCCCTCGTACGTGGCGAAGATGTTTTCGTCGCCCGAGGGGTAATCGAACTCGCGCTGTTGGGTGTGGGCGAATACCCACGGCTCGCTCAGCTCGCCGAAGTAGATGGCCGGGCGCGTCACCCGCAGCGACACGCTGGACGCCGGCGGCAGGTCCTTGATGAACAGGACGGGCAGGCCTTCATCGGTCACCTGATTCACCGGCCCGAGGGTGAGTCCCATCCCGTGCGTGAACGTGAGCCGCTCATTGATGAAGGTCCGCGTGGGGAGCGAAGCCGAGTTCAGCTCCCGCGGGGAGAGCATCACCTGACGGTACTGCCCGTCGATCCAGTAGCGGTCATCGTCCACCGAGACGAAGTCGTAATAGGTGCGGATCTCCTGCAGCTGCCCGAACGTCTGGAGCAGCGGATCGCGATCCCACAGCCGGACGTTGTCGATCGTGGGCCGGTTGGCGCGAATGTCGCGCTCGGTGAGCCGGGCCTCACCGGTCAGGTCGCGGGTCACGACCCCGTCCAACCCCCAGGCGCGTCGCGTAGCCGCGATGTGAAGTGCGAGCTGGGGCGTTTCCTTCACCAGCTCGTTCGGCGCCACAACGAGTCGCTGGACGATGGTGGGGTACAGCGCGACGCCGAGCAGCGACACACCGAAGTAGAGTCCGAGCGCGAGCACCGTGTTGCGGGCCAAGCGCTCGCTCTTGGCTCCCCACAGGACCAGCGCGGCGCCGGCGAGCGCGGCCAGCCCCGCGACCCGCAGGCCGGTCAGCGTGGCGTGGAGATCGGCGAAGCTCGCCCCGACGAGCGGCCCGGTGGTGGAGTACAGGAGGCCCGGGAGTCGCACGAAGTACACCCGCAGCGCCGTCAGCAGGAACAGCAAGGCCATCAGCAGGGCGACGTGGAGCCGGGCCGAAGGCTCCACCGTTACGCGCCGCCCGAACACGACGACGTCACGGCGCAGCACATACAGTCCAACGGCTGCCACCAGTGCCAACGTCGTCAGGGTCGTGACGATCCCCAGGGCACCCGCGACCACCGGCACCGTGAACACGTAGTAACCCAGGTCCCGGCCGAACACCGGATCCGTCGTGCCGAACGGCGTGCGGTGCAAGAACTGCAGCACGCTCAGCCAGCTCCCTTTGGCCGCCACGCCAAACAGCAGCCCGAGGCCGAGCGCCGCGGGCAGGGCCAGCCGGCGCAACAGCCGCGTCACATCCAACGGGGGTGCTGCAGCGCTGAAGGCGAGCACCAGCGGGTTGGGCACGACGCCGCGCTGGGCGATCCGCAGGTTGGCGTAGAGGAAGGCGAACGCGCCGCCGCCGATCAACCCGCCGAGCAGCACCTGGCTCACGAGCCGGGTCGCGAACACGCGCTGGTAACCCAGCGCCCCGAACCAGGGCCATTCCGCGGCGAGCTGGACGAGAGCGGGCAGCACGAGGATGAGAACGAACAGCACGCCAAGCACCACCAGGCCGAGGCGATTCGGCCGGCGGGCCGGCAGACGGAGTCTGGTTGGGGGAGCGGCCATCGGACGTAAGCTAACGAACCGCCGGGAGGTTGCGAGCCGGCGACCAAACGACGTCATCACTACGTCCAAACGACGTCATCACCACGATGGATAGCCCCGCGGCACGCACTTCGGGTAAGCTGCGCGCAGTGTTTTTGTGCCGAGAAGACCCTCATCACACGAAGCTCTAGGAGCAGTTCTATGACGCATTTCATAAAGAACCGAACGCCAACTCTCTTCGCCACCATCGCGGTCGTTGGGGTACTTGCCGCGGCGTGCGCGGGTTACACAGCCAAACTGGCCACCATCAGCGTCAGGCCCGACGCCAACCTGACTGCCAACTCCAGTCAGCAGTTCGTCGCCGAAGGCCGGGATGAGCGGGGATCGCTCTTCGCGATCACGCCCGCCTGGTCCGTCGTGGCGAGTGGCGGCACCATCGACGGCTATGGTCTGTTCACCGCTGGCTCCACGGTCGGGACCTTCCCCAACACGGTCACGGCCACCGACGGCAGCGTTTCGGGCAACGCGTCGGTCACCGTGACGCCCCTGCCCTCACCCCTCCTGGCGACCATCACCGTTTCGCCAGCGGGCCCGGACACCATTCCGGCCACGACCACTCGGCAGTTCCTGGCCGACGGTAGGGACGCGTACGGTAATCGCATCGCCTGGTTGTCGCCCAACTGGTCCGTCGTAGCAGGTGGCGGCACCATCAACGGCGCCGGGCTGTTCACCGCGGGCACGGTGCCCGGGATCTATACCAGCACGATCAAGGCAAGCAGCGGCAATGTTGCGGGGTACGCGTCTGTGACGGTGGCGTCGTCCGCCGCGTCGCTCGCGACGATGCGGGAGCTGGTGCACTTCGCGTACGACCAGTCGGATCTCACCGCGGAATCCCGCGAAGCGCTTGACGGCAAGGTCAACGTGTTCCGGGCCAATCCGGCGATGCGCATTCTCATTGTGGGGCATACGGACGATCGTGGCACCGGCGCGTACAACCTCGCGCTCGGCACCCGGCGTGCAGAAGTGGTGCGGGACTACCTGGTCGCGCAGGGCGTGGCCTCGAGCCGGATCGAGCTCGAAACCCGTGGCGAGACGCAACCGATGGCTTCGGGGAATTCGGAAGGCGCCATGGCGCAGAACCGGCGTGACGCGTTCTTGATTCTGTTGGCTTCAGACAGCAAGTAGATATTTGAGAGAAGAGGAGTTGCCGGGCGCGGAAGATCGCGCCCGGCTTTTTTCGTGCCGCATCAGCCCCGGTCGTATGCTTGCTGCAGGCCCTTGATATCGATCTTTTTCATTTTCAGCATGGCCAGCATGACCCGGTTTGCCTTCTCGGGATCCCTGTCGCCGAGCATCGTGCCGAGGGCGGTGGGAATGATCTGCCACGACAGGCCATACTTGTCCTGCAGCCAGCCGCATTGGTCTTCTCGCCCGCCTGCCAACAGCTTCGCCCACAGGTCGTCCACTTCCTGCTGCGTCTCACAGTTCACGAACAGCGAGACCGCCGGCGTGAATTTGAACTGCGGGCCCCCGTTCAGCGCGTAGAACTGTTGTCCTTCGAGCTGGAACGTCGCGGACATGACCGTGCCCTTCGGTCCCGGCCCCGCCGCTCCGTAGCGCGTGACGCTGAGCACCTTCGAATTCTTGAAGATCGAGACATAGAAGTTCATCGCCTCTTCGGCCTTGCCGTCGAACCACAGAAACGGGACGATCTTCTGCATACAGTCCTCTCTAGTGGGGTGGGGGAGTCGTGCTCGCGCCGTTCATGAGCGCCCCCGAGCCGGCGCCGACGCCAAGAGGTCGGCCAGCCTGTCGTAGCTGGCAGCCACGCCCTTTTCCATGTTGGACTTGATGACCGCGTCGCGCGCGTCCCGCGACTCGTAGCGCATCGTCTGCGTGAGGGTGGTTCGTCCACCTTGCTCGATGAGCACGAGGGTGTTGAGGGCCTCGCCGGGGTACCAGGCTTCGTCGAACCGTTCGGTGGTGACGAGCCGCTCGGGCGCGACGATTTCGCGGTAGACGCCGCCCATCCCCATCTCGGTTCCGTTGGTGTCATGTCGCCACACCCAGCGGTACGTGCCGCCCACCCGCACGTCCATCTCGCACACGGGCATCGACCAGCCGGGTGGCCCGAGCAGCCACTGCCTGACCAGATCGGGCTTGGTATGGGCGTCGAAGACCAGCTGGCGCGGGGCATCGAAGACGCGCGTCATGGCGATCTCGCGATCCGAGGGCGTGGTGAGTTTCAGGGTCCCCATTTTTTCTCCTTGGTTTTCAGCGCCTCGAGCAGGGCGTCGAGGCGCTGGTAGTTCCCTTCCCACAGCCGGCGGTAGCGCTCCAGCCATTTGGTGGCTTCGCCGAGCCGCTTCGGCTCGAGGCGGCGGGGCCGCCGTTGCGCGTCGCGGCCACGCGAAATCAGGCCGGCGCGCTCCAGCACCTTGAGATGCTTGGAGATCGCCGGCTGACTCATCGCGAACGGCTCGGCCAGCTCCGTCACCGACGCCGCACCCGAGGCGAGCCGGGCGAGGATCGCCCGCCGCGTGGGATGGGCGAGGGCCGCGAATGTGGTGTCGAGGCCGTGCGTGGCTTGCATAACTGAATGGTTATATACTGGGCGACCCGCGGGCCGTCAAGCCCTGAGGATGTGGTCAGGCGATCCGCGTTCCGGGAGGGTGTTCCAGCGCGCCGCCCAGGGTTCGCCCCACGTCGACGAGGCGATGGGCCAGGCGCGGTGCGTTCGGGCGCCAGACGAGCGCGATCCAGCATGGGATCGGAGGCTCGACAAAGGGGCGATAGACGATCGCGGTCGGGGTCGTCCGGTAGGGGGCGGCGACCGCCTCGCTCGCCAGCGCCCAGGTTTCCCCGGCGGCGATCTGTACGTTGGCCGACGGCGTCTCTTTTGGACGCTCACGACTGTGGAGCGGGACCAGACCGCGGTCGCGTAGCGCGTCCTCGATAATTCGGAAGAAGCCAGGCCACCGTTGGGGCGAGGAATGGAGCCACGTGAGGTTCCGTAGGTCCGCCAACCGCACGGACGGTTTGGCCGCGAGCGGATGGCTCGCCGGCAGGAGCACGCCCTTGCTCGCGCAGTCGACCAGGCGAATCGCATCGAACCCGGCGACCGGCCACTGGGCGATGAATACGGATGCGACGTCGATGTGCCCTTCCCGCAGGGCCAGGTCGGTATCGGCGTCGCTCATGCTCGACACACGCACCTGCGCCTCGGGGTGCGCGTGTCGAAACGCGGCGAGGAGGTCTTCGATGACCGAGGTGTACACCGCAAGCTCGCCGTGCGCGAACTCGAGATCGGAGGTGCCGACCTTGGCGGCACTGCGAGCGCTGGTGACGGCGCGCCCTGCCGCGGTCAGCGTACCGCGCGCGTCGACGAGGAAGGCCTCGCCCGCGGGCGTGAGCCGGATCCCGCGCGGCAGGCGATGGAACAGCGTCACGCCCACTTCCCGCTCGAGGTCCCGGATCTGTTTGGAGAGCGCCGGTTGCGCCACGCGCAACCGGCCGGCCGCCCGGAGGAAGCTCCCCTCCTCGGCGACCGCCACGAAGTACCGCAGATGCCGAAGCTCCACTCAGGTCAATCCTTGTAGGGCGGTGTCGACGAACCGCTGGATCAAGCCGATCGCCATTCCGGAGCGGGCCAGCAGAAACGCCCCGGCCGCGGTGCCCAGGAGGTGGTCCGCGCAGGCCGGTACCTTCAGGTCGCGGGACAGGCTGCCGTCGCGGCGCGCGTTCCCGAGCGCCCGCGCGAGCAGCCGGCGCACCCGATCGAAGTGCCGCCGCACCCGCCCCGCGGCGGCGGCATCGAGCGCCCCACGCTCGAACGCCACATTACAGATGAAGCACCCCCGCCCATCGCCGGGGCGGCGAATCAGGTCGAGCACGCGATCGAAGAACCGCCGGATCTCGACTGCGGAAGCCCGCATGTCCTCGAGCGGCTCGAGCATCGGGTCCATGACGGCCTGCGAATAGCGCTCCAGGCTCGCGAGTAACAGGTCCCGCTTGCCGCCGAACGTGGCGTACAGGCCGTAGCGGCTGGCGCCGGTGCGGCGCACCAGCCGGTCGAGCGGCGTCGCGGCGTACCCCTGACGCCAAAACAGCTCCATGGCGCAGTCGAGAGCTTCTGCGGGCTCGAATGCCTTGGTCCGCGGCACGCGTCTCCCCCGTTCAAGAACGCCTATTCTGATATAACGATGTCGTCCCGCACCACGCGTGTCAACCGGAGCAGGAGAGCGCCCGGGAGCTATCGCTCGGAGCGCTACCTCCCCTAACAAGGAAGTATTGGACGGGAGTCGCCTCGGGGAGGCATGTGTCTACATGAAACCAGTGCGCCACTACGGAGCCAGTCGATGCCTGTCCCGCTGCGGGTGCTGATCGCGGAAGACTCCGAGGACGACGCTCGGTTGCTCCTGCGGGAGCTTCAGCGCGCCGGTTACCAGCCGACCTACGAGCGGGTGGACAACCCGGCCTCCATGACGTCCGCGCTCGATCGTCATGCGTGGGATCTCGTGATCGGGGACTACAGCATGCCGGCGTTCAGCGGGCCGGCGGCCCTCGCCCTGCTGCGAGCACGCGATCCCGATACACCCTTCATCTTCGTCTCGGGCACGATCGGCGAAGACGTCGCCGTGGAGGCGATGAAGGCGGGTGCGCAGGATTTCCTCACCAAAGGAAATCTCCGGCGGCTCATCCCGGCCATCCAGCGGGAGCTACGGGACACCGAGGTGCGCCGCGAGCGCCGCCGGGCCCAGACGGCCCTGCTCGAGCGGGCCCGCCTGGCGGAGCTGACCTCCGAGGTGGGGAGCGCTCTGACGCGAGGAGAGGGACTGCGCGAGACGCTGCAGCTCTGCACCGAAGCGCTGGTGCGCCACCTCGACGTGGCGCTGGCTCGTATCTGGATCCTCCACGAAGCCACCGGCAGTCTCGAGCTGCAGGCCAGCGCCGGCATGTACACGCAAGTCGACGCACCTCACAGCAAGATCGGCCTGATCGCCCAGCAGCACCGCCCCCACCTGACCAACCAGCTGGTGGGCGACCAGCAAGTTCAAGACCAGGAGTGGGCCCAACGCGAAGGCATGGTGGCGTTCGCCGGCTACCCCCTGGTGGTGCAGGAGCGGGTGCTCGGCCTCATGGCGATGTTCGCCCGCCAGCCCCTCTCCGAGTTCGTGCCCAAGGCGCTGGCGTCGGTCGCGAGCGCCGTGGCGGTCGGCGTCGAACGCAAGCGCGCCGAGGAGGCGCTGCGGCAGTCCGAGGAGCGGTTACGCCAGGCACAGAAGATGGAGGCGGTCGGCCGTCTGGCCGGCGGGGTGGCCCACGATTTCAACAACTTGCTGACCGTGATCACCAGCTACAGCGCGCTGTTGCTCGAAGATCTCGGCGTGGACGATCCCAAGCGCGACGATGTCGACCAGATTCGCAAGGCGGCCGAAGGCGCCGCCGCGCTCACACGCCAGCTGCTCGCGTTCAGCCGCCAGCAGGTGCTCCAGCCCAAGGCCCTGGATCTGAAGGCGACCGTCGCCGGCACGGAGAAGCTGCTCAAGCGTCTGATCGGAGAAGACGTTCGGCTGACCACCTTTCTCGCGCCCGATCTGGGAGTGGTGAAAGCCGACCCCGGTCAAATCGAGCAGATCATCATCAACCTCGCGGTCAATGCCCGCGATGCAATGCCGACCGGGGGCCGGCTCACGATTGAGGGGTCCAACGTCGACATGGACGAGGCCTACGTGCGCGGCCATGCGCCCGCCCGCCCAGGCCGATACGTCCTGCTCGCACTGTCCGATACGGGCATCGGAATGGACGAGCAAACCAAAGCCCGCATCTTCGAGCCGTTTTTCACGACCAAGGAGCCGGGCAAGGGCACAGGGTTGGGCCTCGCCACGGTGTACGGGATCGTCAAGCAGTCGGGCGGATTCATCTGGGTGTACTCCGAGCTCGGTCACGGGACCACCTTCAAGGTCTACCTGCCAAGGGTGGATGAGCCCGCGGAGGCCGCCGCGGCTCCCGCGGCGACGGTCGAGCTACCCCGTGGCACGGAGACCGTGCTGGTCGTCGAGGATGCGGCGTCGGTCCGCATGGTGACCCGGCAGGTGCTCGAGCGCTATGGCTACACGGTTCTGGAGGCGCCCAATGGCGACACGGCGCTGCACCTGGCGGCCAAGCATCACGGTCCCATCCATTTGTTGCTGACGGATGTCGTCATGCCCGGGCTCAGCGGGCGGCAGCTGGCGGAGCAGTTGGCGCAGCTGCGACCCGACATGAAGGTGCTGTATGCGTCGGGTTATGCGGACCGCGCCATCGTCCATCACGGTATCCTCGAGTCCGGCATCGCGTACCTCCCGAAGCCCTTCACCCCGGAGACACTCGGGCGGAGAGTGCGACAGGTCCTGGATTCACCGCCGGCCGCGTAGCGGCGGGGTGGCAAGAATTCTCGTGGTGGATGATGATGCGCTGCTCCGGGGCGCGCTCCGGGTCGCACTGGAGGCGGCGGGCTACGAGGTGCTTGAAGCGGGGGACGGAGATGCGGGGTTGCGGCTGCAACGGGAGCAAGGCGCCGATCTCGTACTGGTGGACATCTTCATGCCCCAGCGGGACGGGCTGGAGGTCATCCGAGCCCTCCGCGCCGAGGCGCCTCAAACGAAGATCGTCGCCATGTCCGGTGGGGGGCAGACCGGACAGATTGAGGTGCTGAGGGCCGCGGCGGCCTTCGGTGCTGCGCGCATCCTGCTCAAGCCGTTCGCGCCGCGGGACCTGCTCACGGCGATTCGTGAATTGTTGGGCGAGCCTGCAGCGCCGTGAGGGACGCCCCAGTGTCGCGAAACGACCCCTCGGTGCCGCAAAAACGCCCTAGCACGCCCCGGACGGACCGCCATGTTGGGGTTCGCCGTTAGGGTGAGTGACATGGGTCACCACGGCTCTGTGCCAGAAGGGCATGTTGTTCGGGGATAATTCGCGACGGCCACGACCGCGATCGACCAGGGGGTACCGACCGATGGCTGAAACGAGGATCGTTGCGGCCGCGACAGCGATGCTCCTGACGTTGGCTCTGGTCTGCTTCCCTGGGTCCGGGTTGGCCCAGCAGCCGGATTCCAGCCCGTCCGCCGAAGCCTTGAAGAAGCTCAGTATCGAGCAGCTGATGAACCTGCAGGTCACCTCCGTCTCGAAGCGTCCCGAGCGACTGTCGCAGACCGCCTCGGCGATCCAAGTGATCACGCAGGAGGACATTCGCCGCTCCGGCGCGTCGAGTCTCCCCGAGGCCCTGCGCCTCGCCACTAACTTGCAAGTCGCACAACTCGATTCGCGCCAATGGGCCATCAGTGCGCGCGGGTTCAATGGCACCGCCGCCAACAAGCTGCTGGTGCTCATCGATGGGCGCACGGTGTACACACCGTTGTTCTCCGGTGTGTTCTGGGACGTGCAGGAGGTACCCCTCGCGGACATTGACCGGATCGAGGTCATCAGCGGCCCCGGGGCGACGCTGTGGGGGTCCAATGCGGTCAATGGGGTCATCAACGTCATCACCAAGGACGCCAAGGACACGCAAGGGCTGCTGCTCGCGGGTGGCGGCGGCACGGAGCAGCACGGCTTCGGAACCGTTCGCTACGGAGCGGCGCTGGGCTCCACTGTTCGCGCGCGCGTCTACGGCAGGGGGTTCGATCGCGATGCGACGGCGTTACCCAACGGCCAGGATGCCGCGGACGACTGGCACCTGGGGCAGGGTGGGTTCCGCATGGATTGGGAGGCGTCGAGCGCGAGCCGCGTCACCCTGCAGGGCGATCTGTACGATGGCCGCATCGCTCAGGACTCGGGGGGCGACATCGCCGTCAGCGGACGCAACGTGATCGCGAAGTGGTCACGCACGCTGTCGGAAAGATCGAGCCTCGCGGCTCAGCTGTACTACGACCGGACCCACCGCGACATCCCGGGCTTGTTCGCGGAGGATCTCGACACCTACGACGTCGATCTGCAACACGCTACGCGATTGGGCACGCGTCATGATGTGGTCTGGGGGCTCGGGTACCGGAACATCAACGATCGCACCGCGATCGGCTCGGACTCGACGCTGGCATTCCTGCCCACGCAGGTCGCGCGAGAGTGGTTTACCGGGTTCGTGCAGGACGAGATCGCGCTCGTTCCCAACAGGGTGCACGTGACCCTCGGCACCAAGATCGAGCACAACGACTACACGGGCTTCGAAATTCAGCCCAGCGGCCGAGTGAATTGGACGCTCAGTCCGTCCGCGACGCTCTGGACGGCGGTGTCTCGCGCGGTGAGAACACCCTCGCGCGTCGACCGGGAGCTGTTTGCTCCCGCCAAACCGCCCTATTTCTTCGCTGGCGGCCCGGACTTCCATTCAGAGGAAGAGCTGGCCTACGAGCTGGGATTCCGCCACCAACAAGGGTCCATCGCCCTCTCGGTAGCGACGTTTTACAGTCACTACCACGGGCTCCGCAGCCTGGAGCAGGTCAACCCGCCGGCACCCGTCCCCCTGATCATCGGCAACGGGCAGGACGGCGAGTCCTATGGCGCGGAGCTGACCGCCGATTATCGAGTCACCGATCGCTGGCGCTTGCGCGCCGGGTACACGGAGCTGCGCGTTCATGTCTGGCCCAACCCCGGCAGCACCGACATGTCCCGAGGTGCGACGGAGTCCCAAGTTCCCGATCGCCAGTTCTTCCTCCTGTCGTCGGTGGATCTGCCGGCACACCTGGGACTCTCCGCCTGGTTCCGTGCGATCAATGACATCAACAATCAGCTCGTCCCGGCGTATGCCGAGCTGAATGTCACACTCACCTGGCGGCCGACATCGAAGCTCGATCTCTCGCTGGTCGGGCAGAATCTGCTGCACGATCAACACCGGGAGTTCGGTGCGGCGACCAGTCCCAGTCGTCGGGACATCCAGCGCGGCGTGTACGGGGCGGTCACATGGCGCTTTTGAGAGCGATCACCGCGTTGCTGCTGGTGTGCGCCGCCCGTCTCGAAGCGCAAGCGGCGAAGGCCTCCGAGGCGCAGGTGAAGGCCGTCTTCCTGTTCAACTTCGCGCAATTCGTCGATTGGCCGCCTGAGGCCGTTCCCGACTCACAGGCGCCGCTGGTCATCGGGATTCTGGGTGGCGACCCGTTCGGCGGCTTCCTCGATGCCACCGTGCGCGGAGAACGTCGTGGCGCGCGGCCTTTCGTCGTCCAGCGCTATCAACGCGTCGAAGACATCACGCGCTGCGACATTCTGTTCATCAGTCGGTCCGGGGGAGGGGGGGATGCGCCGGAGGAGATACTCGCGCGTCTCAAGAACCGGCCGATCCTCACGGTGAGTGACGCCGACCGATTCGCCGAACGGGGAGGCATGATTCGTTTCGTGACCGACCGGAGCCGTATCCGGCTCCAGATCAACCCGGCGGCCGCGGAAGCGGCCCGCCTGACGATCAGCTCCAAGCTGTTGCGGGTGGCCGAGGTCGTCACCCCGACGGGGCGCTGAGATGGCGCTGCGCGACTGGCCGATCAAGCAAAAGCTGACGGCGATGCTCGTCTTGATCAGCGGGCTGGTCCTGCTGCTCACGTCCGCCGCGTTCGCGGGCTACCAGTACTGGTCCTTGCGGCAGGCGACGCGTGACGCCCTGTCCGTCCGCGGTCGGATCATCGCCGCCAACAGCACTGCCTCCCTGGCCTTTTCCAACGACGCCGACGCCAGAGAGCTGCTCGCCGCGCTCCGCGCCGACCAGCACATCGTGGCCGCGGTCCTGTACGACAAGGGCGGCCACGTGTTCGCCACGTACCCGGCGCACGTGGCCGGCGACCTCGTCCCGGCGGCGCCGGGACCGGACGGGTACCGCTTCGAGCGCGGGCTGCTGATAGGGTTCCAGCCGGTGGAGGAAGCGGGCAGCCAGCGTCTGGGCACGTTGTACCTCGCGTCCGATCTCGGGGTCGTCTACGACACGTTTCGATTGTCCGGCGTCATCGGCATGGCCGTTCTGGCCGTCGCCTTGCTGGCGGCGTACCTCCTGTCCCGGGTCCTGCAGGGTACGATTGCGGAGCCCATTCTGGCACTGGCGGAGACCGCCAAGGCCGTGTCCACCCGGCAGGACTACTCCGTGCGCGCGCCCAAGCTCGGCGAGGACGAGCTGGGCGCGCTGACCGATGCCTTCAACCAGATGCTCGGCCGTATCGAGGACCAGAAGGACGAGCTGCAGCGCTACGCTTCCGATCTCGAACGGCGCGTCGAGGAACGAACCCACGAGCTGCAGGAGCGCAACGAGTCGCTGCGACGCAACGCGGCGGAGCTCCTCGCCGCCAACAGCGAGCTGGACGCATTCGCCTACTCGGTATCGCACGACTTGCGGGCACCGTTGCGCAGCATCGACGGATTCAGCCAGATACTGCTGGAAGACTATGCCACGCAGCTGGACGAGGCGGGACGGGAGTCGCTGCACCGGGTGCGCGCTGCCAGCCAGCGGATGGGCACGTTGATCGACGACCTTCTGAAACTCGCTCGCGTCACGCGTGCGGAGATACGGACCGAGGACGTGGACTTGAGCGGCCTGGCCCGGGACATCGCGGCCGAGCTGGAAGGGGCGACCCCGGAACGGAAGGTGGAATTCGCGATCGCTCCGGGGCTCAAGGCGCGGGGTGACGCCCGGCTGCTGCGTGTGGTGCTCGACAACCTGCTCCGCAATAGCTGGAAGTACACCGCGAAACAGCCGGCGCCGCGAGTCGAATTCCGATTCGCCGACGCGAACGGAGGCCAGGCCTTCATGGTCCGGGACAACGGCGCCGGCTTCGACATGAAATACGCGGACAAGCTGTTCGGCGTGTTCCAGCGACTACATTCCGCTGCCGACTTCGAGGGCACCGGCATTGGCCTCGCCACCGTCCGACGCATCATCAACCGGCACGGCGGCCGGATCTGGGCCGAGGGCGCGGTCGATCAGGGCGCGACATTCTACTTCACCTTGTGAGGCTCTGTGAACCCGGGAAAAATCCTGCTGGTGGAAGACAACCCCGACGACGTCACCCTGACGCTCCGCGCGCTCAAGAGTCACAACATCACCAACGACGTCATCGTGGCGCCGGACGGGGCAGAAGCGCTCGACATTCTCTTCGGCGCGGACGGCAAGAGCCCCACGGAGCAAGAGCTGCCCGCCGTGGTGCTGCTCGATCTCAAGCTGCCCAAGGTCAACGGGATGGAGGTGCTGCAGCGCATCCGGGCCGACGACCGCACCCGGCTCTTGCCGGTGGTCATCCTCACCTCCTCCGATGAAGAGCGCGACGTCATCGAGGGCTACAGCCTGGGCGCCAACAGCTACGTACGCAAGCCGGTGGACTTCGTGGAATTCACCCAGGCAGCCAAACAGCTCGGGCTGTACTGGCTGCTCATGAACCGGGCACCCCCGGTGCCGCGCAGGCCCTGACTAGGCCGAGCGGAGCTGGTCCTTCACCGGGAGCCTGCGGAGGCGTTTCCCGGTGGCCGCGAAGATCGCGTTGGCGAGCGCGGGCGCCGTGATCGAAGTGCCCGGCTCGCCGATCCCGCCGGGCGCCTCGAGGTTTCGCACCAGGTGCACTTCGATCGTGGGCGCTTCGTTCATCCGCAGGACCCTGTAATTGTGGAAATTGGACTGCTCGACCCGGCCATTCTTGAGCGTGACTTCGCCCCACAGCGCACCGCTGATGCCGAAATTGACGCCGCTCTCGATCTGTGCCTTCACCGTATCCGGATTGATCATGGTGCCGCAGTCGACCGCGCAGACGATTCGATGCACCCGCACGTCGCCCGCCTTTGACACCTCGACCTCAGCGACCTCCGCCAGGTAGCTGCCCCACCCGCTATAGAGCAGGGCCACGCCGCGGCCGTGCCCGGCGGGTAAGGGTTGCCCCCACCCGGCCGCCTTCGCGGCGAGGTCGAGCACCGCGCGGGCGCGCGGCGCCTTCCCGAGGAGCGCACGCCGGTATGCGACAGGATCGGCCTTCGCCGCCGCGGCGAGCTCATCCATGAAGCTCTCGATCACGAAGATGTTGTGCGTAGGCCCCACACCACGCCAGAACGTGGTGTTCAAGACCGGCTCCTCGTGCCGCACGTACTCGACCTGGATCGCCGGGATGTCGTACATGAGTTGTACCGCGCCGTCCACCCCGTCGGGGTCGATGCCGTTCCTGAAGGCGGGCGGCAGATAGCGCGCGAGGATCGCCGGGCCGACGAGCCGGTGAGACCATCCGACCGGCTTGCCCCCGGCATCCAGCCCGGCGGCTATGCGGTCGTAATAGTAGGGGCGATAATACTCGTGCTGCATGTCCTCTTCGCGCGTCCATACGACCTTCACCGGTCCCTCGACCTTCTGTCCGATGCGGACCGCCTGCGTCACCCAGTCGTATTCCAGTCGCCGGCC
>Ga0193755_1000123_pt1 | contig 21140 bp, 18 predicted proteins | sample H1a2metaG_FD_144921 | JGI IMG/M metagenome (GOLD analysis project Ga0193755, IMG submission 144921) | Soil microbial communities from a riparian zone of the East river system, Colorado, United States - H1a2 | ecosystem: Environmental > Terrestrial > Soil > Riparian zone | place: USA: East River...
CGTCCGATCGTGGTGACGGTGACGAGCCCGGGGAGCGGGGATGGGAAGTCGTTTGTCAGCTCCAACCTGGCGCTGGCGTTCGCATACGCGAAGCAGCGCACGTTGCTGGTCGATGCCGACCTGCGGCGGGGCGCGCTCCACCGCGTGCTGAATCGGCGTCGGCAGCCGGGATTGACGGACTTCCTCGTCGGGGAAGTTGCCCGCGCGCCCGTCTTGCAGACTACCTCCCATCCGTCCCTCGACTTCCTGGCCAGCGGCACTCGCCGACGTGATGCGCCTGAGCTGATAGGCTCGACGGCAATGGCCGAGTTCGTGACCAGCCTGCGTTCGACCTATGACGTCATCCTGCTGGATTCCGCGCCGCTGGGGGCGGGGGTGGATGCCCTGGCGCTGGCCTCGCTTGCCGGAAATTTGCTGATGGTGCTGCGGCTGGGAAGGACCGACCGGGGGTTGGCCGAGGCCAAGCTCGAGATCCTCAGACGACTGCCGCTACGGCTGTTGGGCGCAGTACTCAATGACGTGCGGGATGAGTCCGAGTATCGCGCCTATGCCTATTACATGGACGGCTACGCCCTTACGAACGAACCCCTGTTCCGACCGCTCGCAGGCGGCAAGCAGGGCGCGAGCTCGCGCGCGGCGGGCTAGTAGGAGAGGGGGCTCACCACGCGCCGCGCCGCAGGACCATCACCGGCAGGGTGCGAAGCATGATTCTGAGATCTTCGAACGTGGACTGGCGCCGGATGTACTCGAGGTCGTAGCGCACCTTGCGGGCCACGTCGTCCACCGTCGTGTCGTAGCCCTGGTTGATCTGCGCCCAGCCCGTGATGCCCGGGCGAACACGCTGACGGCGCTGGTAGCCCTCGATCTGCTCGCGTAGATACACGAAGATGGTGGGCTGCTCGGGCCGAGGGCCGACGATGTTCATGTCGCCCATCAGCACGTTGAACAGCTGGGGCAGCTCGTCCAGGCGGAACTGCCGCAGCACCCGGCCGACGGGCGTTACCCTCCCATCATCGGGGGAGGCCCACGTTTGGGGATCCTCCGCCCCGGCCGGGCGCATCGTGCGGAACTTATACATCGTGAACGGTTGACCGCCCTGATCGATGTGGCGACGGGTGTTGCCGCCCGCGTACGTAAGCAAGCGACGGTCCAGCCCCACGCGTGTCTGTGCGAACAGGACCGGCCCGCGGGAGGTGAGCTTGATCAGCGCCGCAAGCGCGAGCAGGACGGGGAACGCGAGGACGAGCCCCACGGCGGCCACGGCGATATTGAGCACGCGTCGGCCCCAGCGTTCCCGATCACGGGGACGTTGTGCCGCGCCGCGCACCAGCGAGAGCGGCGCTCGCGCCGGTCGCGCGTTGACGAAGGAGGTCACGGGTTGCGGCGCGCTCATCGGCCCACGCTCTCCGGGGGGCAGTCGATCTCGAAAAAGAACCGGCTTCCCGAGCTCGGCCGGCTCTCCACCCGCAGCTCCGAGCCCATCGCGCGGACCAGCTTGGAGCAGATGGCGAGCCCGAGCCCCGAGCTCGAAAAGTGGTGACGTCCGTCGGCTGATGTCGGCGAGACCGGCTGGTACGGCGCGCCGAGGAACGCGGGGTCGAACCCTGGGCCGGTATCGCGCACCGAGAACTCGAGTCGCTTGGCGCCGATGGGGCGCGCGGTGAGCTCCACGAAGCCCTTGTCGGTGAACTTCACCGCGTTGGTAGCGAGGTTCAGCAGTGTGCGCGATACCGCACGCGCGTGTCCCACGCGCCGCTCGGGGACCGGATGCACCAGGCGCACCGCAAGGCCCTTTTCCTCCGCGATCGGCAGCACCATGCTGCGCACCGACGCGAAGGTCTCCGCGACCGAGAACGGCGCGGAGGCGCGATCGACCAGCCGGTTCGAGCCGCGGGCCAGCTCGAGCGCGTCGCTCGCCGTGGCGCACAGGCTGAACGCCGCGCTGTAGATGAGCCTCAGCTGCCGGCTCTGCGCTGGCGTGACCGGCCCGTCCTGGCCCTGCTGCAACGCCTCCACGAGGAACAGGATCGACGTCAAGGGCGAGCGCAGGTCGTGGGCGAGGTCGACCACGAGATCCAGGCCGTTGGCGCCCCCGAGCCAGGCGGCCATTTCGGCCGGCTCCGGGTCGAGGGCGGGCCTCGCCTTGGCGACGGCGACCGGCCAATCGAGCCGTTCGGCGGTGCTGGTAGTCATGCTGCCTCCCCGCCCGGCTGGCCGATCAGCGCCTCGAGCGGTGCGTCGTCCGCTGCTCCGTCGACCGCCGATCCTCCCGCCGTCTCCGCCGAGGCGGGCTCCCGCTCAATCACCCATCCGGCGGTGGGGCCGCGCTGCAGCCCGTGGCGCTCCATCAGCCGATACAGCGTGGTCCGATCGACGCCCGCGATGCGCGCGGCCTTGGACATATTTCCGCTCGCCCGGTTGACGAGCCACGTGAGATACTGCCGCTCGAACTGCGCGATCACCCGGTCGCGTGCGGCGTGATAGCTCTCTTCGAGCAGCGTCGAGATCAGCGACGCGGGATTCGCCCCGGTGACGTCCGGCGTGGGGTCTCCCGTGAGGTGCAGATCCTCGGGCCGGATGTCAGCGCCTGGCTCCACCACCACGGCCACGTGCTCGATCACGTTCTGCAGCTCGCGCACGTTGCCGCGCCAGGGGCGGCTGCACAGCGTGCGCAGCGCCGCGTCCGTCAGGCGCGGGAAGGGCGCGCCCTTGCGGCGATGCCGCACCCAATACGTCGAGAGGAAGTAGTCCGCGAGCAAAGGGATGTCTTCGGGTCGCTCGCGCAGCGCCGGCACGTTGATCGGGACGACCCGCAGGCGGTAGTAGAGGTCCTCCCGCATGTCACCCGCGTTGACGGCGGCTTCCGGGTCGCTATTGGTCGCGGCGATGAACCGCACGTTGACCACGGCATCGGTCGTCTCGCTGCCCACGCGGCGCACCACACCGTCCTGAATGACCCGTAGGAGCTTGGCCTGGATCGACTTTGGCATCTCGGCCAGCTCGTCCAGGAACAGGGTGCCGCCGTGCGCCGCTTCCAGCAAGCCGGGTTTGTCCCGTACCGCGCCCGTGAAGGCGCCCTTCCGGTGGCCGAACATTTCCGACTCGAGCAACCCCTCCGGGAGCGCCGCGCAGTTCACGGCGACGAACGGACGGCTCGAGCGGCGGCTGTGGTGGTGAATGAATTGCGCGATGATCTCCTTGCCGCTGCCGCTCTCCCCCGTGATGAAGACGGAGGCGTCGGTCGGCGCCACCTTCCGCGCGAGCTCGATGGCCCGGCGGAACGCCGGCGCGGTGCCGAGGAGCGTGACCTTGTCTGAGTCCACGTGCGCCCGGTCGAGCGTGTCCTGCTGTTCGCGCGTCTCGCGCGCGACCAGCAGCGTATGCACCGCGCGCCCTATCAACACCTGGAGGTGCGAGGCGGAGAAGGGCTTCGGCAGGTAGTCGAACGCACCTTGCCGCAACGCCTCGACGCTCGACTCAACGCTCGGATTGCCGGTCATCACGATCACGATGGTATCGTGATTGGTTGCCAGCGCCGCGCGCAGGAGCGACAACCCATCGACCTGGGACATGTAGAGATCCACCAGCACGACATCGAAGGCACGGCGCTTGAGCAGCTCGAGCCCGTCTTGACCGCGGCCGCACAGCGTGACGCCGTACCCCTCGTGCCGCAGCACGCCGGCGCAGCTCTCGCGCAGCGTATGCTCGTCATCCACGACGAGAATCCGCACGCGGGCCTTGGCTTCCGGCCCGATCGCCAGCAGGGCGGTCGGCTCGCGCCCGTCACCCGGCTGGGCGTCGTTCTGGCTCATTGGCATGGACATCGACTTGTCCTGGGAAGCGGTTGCTGTCCTCCCTACGCAGGCTTCGGGCCATACTGTCGCGACCTCGCAGCGTCGCCCGCTTTTCCGCATGAAATGGGCACGAACGACCTGGTGAGCGGTCGGCGCACTCACCCGCCGTTCGCACCAAGGTGCATCCACCACCGCCACCGGCTGCACCGATTTGCGGCATAGCCCCTGGCTGGATTTGCCTGGTGCTCCTTCACGACGTGATGCATGTCGGTACGAACGCGACGCGCAATCCGAGAAGGCGGGGCCTACCGCTCCACTTCCTATTTATCTGCCGGTTTATCTGCCGGGGTACGAGGCGATGGACGAGGACGCCGGGGACCGGCGCGTCCCCGTTAAGGCGGTGGGGGGCTGCCAGCGTCTTCGAAGCGGCGCAACCAGGCGTCCGAGTCCGCGCGGCCGGTGCGGACGGCGGCCGCGGCTCGCACCAACAGATCCACCGGCTCGATGGGCGCGTATGCCACGTTCGCGACCGCCTCGTATCCACACCGGATACGAATGGCCGGTCTGCCATCCGGGGGCTCGCCGCCCGTGGCGCTGGCGAGCGATGCCGCGAGGCGCTCCGCGAGTCGGCGGGCTCCGGCCGCGTCCGTTCCGGGGGCGAGCACTGCGAACTCGGTGCCGCTCAGCCGCCCGATCGCGTCGGAGAGCCGTGCCGCGTACGTCAACGCCTGCACGCGCTGGGCGAGGCTCGGCCCGCCGGACGGCAGGGGGGCGGTGCCGGGGCTCGCTGGATCGACGTCGAGCGCGAACACGACGCACGCGAGGGCGCCGTGGTCACGGTACGCCTGCGCGCCGAGCTCCCGGGCGCGACGCGCGAGCCCCTGGCGGTTGTAGAGTCTGGTGGCGGGATCGAGCAGCCCGTCGGCGCGCGCACGATCGGCGTCGAGCTTGGCGTGCACGTACGCGCCGATCTTGAGCAGGATCTCGTCCGCGTCATGCGGCGGCGCGATGCACTCCCAGGCGCCCGCGCGAAGCGCGGCCAGCCGTTCCGCACGCGTGGCCGCATCGTGGAGCGACAGGAGGATTGGGGTGCTGCGGGAGACGCGCGGATCGGCGCGGAGTGCGCGGCACAACTCGACGCCCGCCATGTCCGGCAGGACTTGGTCCACCAGCAGAACGTCGGGCTCGGTACTCCGCGCGCGCTCCAGCGCGTGACGGGCCGTGCGTTCCTGGAGCACGGCATAGCCAGCGCCTTCGAGCAGGCCGTAGAGCCAGCGCGTCGCGTCCTGGCCATCGCCAGCGAGGAGTACCAGCGGGAGGCCCGCTGTCGGTCCGGTTGGTGAATATCGCTCGGTCATTTGCGCCAATCGTCTTGTGCGATTGGTCGCTGTTCTTCCTGCAAACCCGGGGCCGGGCCCCGGTCGCCCTGCTCGCGCCTCACGACCCGGACCGGGCGGGGGCGGGCTGCCGCGTCGGCGCAACGCAGCGCCCCGTCCGGGAGGCGTGCGCCCGCCCCGAGGCGTCACAGCTAAACCCTTGTCGCGCTGCTCGATCGGCGAGCGACCGGTCGCACGACCCGGCCCGGGCCTCAAACTTGAAGTGTGCCGTGGTGAGGAGAGGCTGACCGCCATGTACTGTGAACGATGTCGGACACCGGGGGCCACGGGGAACGAAGGACAGGGAAAGCGGCGTCGCGGCGGCGCGGCGCGGTGCGCCCGATGTGGCGCGCACCTCTCGGCGCGTCCGGCCGCCCTGCCGGAAGGAAAGGTCGACACCCCCACCCACCTGGCGCGGTTCGGCCTGGCGATCACGGGAGATCCGCTGCTCGAACTCAGGCGTACGGGGGTGTAGACGATGTGCGGAATCGTAGGATACGTCGGCCCCGGCGACGCGGTGTCGGTGCTGGTCGAAGGCCTGAGCCGGCTCGAATACCGCGGATACGACTCCGCCGGCGTCGCCGTGCTCAACGGCCGCGGCGTCGAAACCCGCAAGCTCGCGGGGCGGATCGCGGACCTTCGTGACCTGCTGGCGCGCGACCCCGTGCACGGGTCGTGCGGCATCGGCCATACGCGCTGGGCCACGCACGGCGCACCCACCGAGCGCAACGCGCATCCCCACATCGATTGCACCGGCACCCTCGCGCTGGTGCATAACGGCATCATCGAGAACGCCGACGTGCTGCGACGTCGCCTGGAGCAGGACGGGCACCGCTTCGAAACCGAAACCGATACCGAGACGCTGGTCCACCTGATCGAGGAGTCGCCGGGCGCGACGCTCGAAGCGCGCGTCATCGCGGCGCTGGACCACGTGGAAGGCACTTACGGGATGGCCGTGGTGGCGGAAGCCGATCGGGGCAAGATCGTCGTCGCCCGCCGAGGCTCGCCCGTGCTGCTCGGCGTGGGCGACGGGGAGTTCCTGATCGCATCCGATGCGAGCGCCGTGCTGGGGCACACCCGGTCCGTGGTGTACCTCAACGATGGCGACGTCGCGGTGGTAACCCCCGACGGCTACCGCGTCCTCGATCGGGAGGCGCGCGAGCAGGACCGGGCGGTGGACGACATCGAATGGGATCTCGATGCCATCGCGCTCGGCGGCTACCCCCACTTCATGCTGAAGGAGATTTGCGAGCAGGCGGACACCGTGCGGAGCACGCTGCGCGGTCGCCTGCTCGCGGCCGACGGGACCGCGCGCCTGAACGGCCTCAATCTGACGGCCATGCAATGCAGCCGTATCCGGCGGATCGTCATCGTCGCGTGCGGGACGTCGTGGCACGCGGGACTCGTGGGCCGTCACGTGATCGAGGAGCTCTCCGGAATACCGGTGTCGGTCGAGTATGCGTCGGAGTACCGCTACCGCCGCCACCTCCGCCTGCCCGGGACGGTGACCCTCGCGATCTCGCAGTCCGGCGAGACGGCGGACACGCTGGAGGCGTTGCGTGCCGCGAAGGCGACGGGCTCCACGGTCCTCGGGCTGGTCAATGTCGTCGGTTCAACCATCGCCCGCGAGGCGGAGGGCGGGATCTATCTCCACGCCGGGCCGGAGATCGGCGTCGCCTCCACGAAGGCGTTCACTGCGCAGGTCGTCGCCCTGTTGCTGCTCGGCTTGTACCTCGGCCGGCAACGAGGCCTGTCGGCGGAGGAGGGGCGCGCGCTCGTCGGCCAGCTCCTCGCGCTGCCGGAGCTCGTCGAGCGGACGCTGGCCATCGAGTCGGAAGTGCGTGCCCTGGCGGCGCGCTACGCGGATGCGCCGAATGCGCTGTACCTAGGCCGCGGGCTCAGCTTCCCCGTGGCGCTCGAGGGCGCGCTCAAGCTCAAGGAGATTTCCTACATCCACGCCGAGGGGTATCCGGCGGCGGAAATGAAGCACGGGCCGATCGCCCTGATCGACGAGAACATGCCGGTGGTCTGTCTCGCGCCGCGGGACCCGCTCTACCCGAAGGTCGTGTCGGCCATGCAGGAGGTGAAGGCCCGCGGCGGGCGCATCATCGCGATCACGACCGAGGCACCGGACGACCTCGGTCATCTCGCCGATCACCAGATCGCGGTGCCGGCCGCCGCTCCCCTGCTTTCGCCGGTCCTGACGGTGATTCCGCTGCAGCTCCTGGCGTATCACGTCGCCGTCCTGCGCGGCTGCGACGTGGATCGGCCGCGCAATCTTGCGAAGAGCGTCACGGTGGAGTGAGGCGATGCGCATCCTCTCCGTTGTCGGCGCCCGCCCGAACTTCATGAAGCTCGCCCCCGTCGACCGCGCGCTGGTGAAGCGGGGCGTAGAGCACGTGATCATCCACACCGGCCAGCACTACGACCCCGGTATGTCGGACGCGTTCTTCGAGGAGCTGTGGATCCCAGCGCCCGACCATCACCTCGGCGTCGGGTCGGGGTCCCATGCGCAGCAGACGGCCGCGGTCATGCAGCGCCTCGAGCCGCTCCTGCTGGAGCGCCAGCCCGACCTGCTGCTCGTGTACGGCGACGTGAACTCGACGGTTGCGGCCGCGCTGGTGGCCGCGAAGCTGCACGTCCGCGTCGGCCACGTGGAGGCGGGCCTGCGGAGCGGCGATTGGACGATGCCCGAGGAGATCAATCGCGTCGTCACGGATCGCCTGTCCGACCTCCTCTTCCTGCCATCGCGTGACGCGGCCGAGCATCTGGGCGCGGAGGGCGTACCGGCCGACCGCATGCATTTCGTAGGAAACGTCATGATCGATACGCTGTGCTGGGCCTTGCCCCAGGCGCTCACGCTCGACGCGGCCGCGCGCCACGGTGTGGCGGCTGGCCCGTTCGCGGTGGTGACCCTGCACCGGCCGTCCAACGTGGATGATCCCGCCGTCCTACGGGAGTTGCTCGACGCTCTGGGGCGACTCGCGGCGAAGGTCCCGGTGCTCTTCCCGGTACACCCCCGCACGCGAAAGCGCATCGGGGAGCTCGGGCCGCGGCGCGTCGCTGGGCGTGGACTCGAGTTGCTCGAGCCGCTGGGATATCTGGAGATGCTCAGCCTCGTCGCCGGCGCCGCGCTCGTGGTCACCGACTCGGGGGGGCTCCAGGAGGAGACGTCGTTCCTCGGCGTCCCGTGCATCACGGTGCGGCCCAACACCGAGCGACCGATCACCTGCACGCACGGGACCAACCGGCTGGTGCTCCCGCGGCGGGACGCCGTGCTCGCGGCGGCCGAGCGCGCGCTGGGGCGTCGCTCACCGGCCCGGCCGGTACTCGAGCGGTGGGACGGCCAGGCGGCCGGGCGCATCGCCGCCGTCGCGTGCGACGACGCCCGGTTCGACGTGGACGGTGCGGCGGCATCGCCGCCACAGGTGGCGCGACGCGCGGCGGCGATTCCGGTTCCGCTCGATGCGGGGTGAAGCCGCGCGTCAATCGCACTGAGTCGTTCCAGAGCGTGCATAACCGGGGAGGTGGGTGAATGGAAGATGTAGCGCCCGCGAGGGGGCGGACCGCACGCCGCCCCCCGCGACGCCCCGCACATCCCCGGTCGTTCTGTTCGCAGATACCTTCCTCGTCATCCTGTTGTGCCAATGCAACTCGTGCGCACGCCACAACTGCGCACGTGACATCGCTGCGCGCGCATCGCCGCGAGGCAGCAACATCTTCTGTATGTCTCGACACCTGAACGGGTTCTCCTCCCCAACCGGATGGCATTGACTTTGCGTTCACCGCTCTCTGGTCAGCACGGAATCGTCAACAGCAAGGAGGGCAGAACGCACATGATGCGAGAACACAGAAGCCTGATCGTCTGGCCGAGCCTCATTGCGACCGGACTGCTGGCGGCGGCGTGTACCGACCAGCCGAACGTCAACATGGCGCCGAACCGCCCGAGCTACTGGCTCACGCCTCCCCCCGCACAGTGCGTCACCGGGAAGTGGACGGGCGGTGGGCGTATCGACCCCACAGGCAACCGGGCAGCGTCAAACTACGATAACGTAGATGAACCAGCCGGAGGCCAACCTGCGGCTCCGGACCCGGCCCCGTACATGACGGGCAAAGTCACGTTCGGGTTCAATGTCTTTCTTGGGCAGGATGCGAACGGCAACTGCATCGTGCAGAAGGGTGAGATCGAAGTCAACGGTCACGCCCAGAAGCGAGCCTGGCACGTATCCATCCACAACGGGGTCGATGCCTACGACGGCAGGCCCGTGTATGCCAATGAGTTCTCCGATGGTCATCCGGGGGGCGTGTGTGTCGTGGTGGGCATACCCGACAGGCCTCTGCCGGACGGGTACATGACGGCGCGCGTCAATCCGGGACAGGGCCGCGAAACCGCGCAATTCGAGGTCTGCGACAACGATCGCGGCGGGCGGCAGAACACCCGCAGCGATGCGATGCGCTGGCGGGTCGCGCCCCTGAAACCGGGGGAAACGGGACCCTCTGGGGACACCGGCCTGACGTACTTGACGGGCGGCAACATCGTGGAGCACGGGTCGTGAGCGGGCCGCACCATCCAAGCTCATTAGGCACTAGGAATCCTACGGAAGGAGTGAACTGATGAACGGCAAGAGCATGCATTGGGTGCACCGCCTCGCGGCCCTCGGGCTCGTCGTCGGGCTGGTGGCTGGGCCTGCGGCGGCTGGTAGCGCCCAGTCGGTGGGCGGCCAGGCGTACAGCACGTACGTCAACACGCCGCTCGGTTTCAGTGGCCAGTCGCCACTGGCCGTGCTGCCGGCCGTCTCGGGCACCGACGGCGCCGAAGCAGACGCCGCAGGAAGTGCGCTCAGCGTAGCGGGCGCGCTGTCGTCCGATTTCCTCAACAGCATCACGTCGGGTGAAATCGGGACAGCAGAAACGGGCGCGCAGAGCACCGCGAGCGCCGCGAGCATCAACATCCTGAACGGGCTGATCACGGCGGACGAGGTGGTTGCCAACGTCATGAGCAGCGCCGATCAAAGCGGTGCGTTCAGCAACGCCGACGGCTCGACGTTCACGAATCTGGCGATAGCCGGCGTGGGGTCGCTCGCCGGCGATCAGCCGGTGGCTCCGAACACCAACGTCAGCCTACCAGGCGTGGGGTACGTCGTGCTGAACGAGCAGATCCCCTCGGGTGACGGCGTGACGAGCAGCGGCCTGACGGTGAACATGATCCACGTGTACCTGCAGAGCCTGGTCGGTGGCGTTCTGAATCCGCTCACCGGTCAGATCATCGGCGGGACGTTGCAGACGACCGGCGAGATCATCGTCGGTTCGGCGACGAGCAGAGTAGCGAGCTGACCGAGCGCGCCACTCGGCCGCAGGGGGACATAAGCGGAGCGGGCCACCCGAGTCAGAACGGGAGCCCGCGACCCGCGCCTCGTTTTTGTGCACGGTGCAACACGCTGACGCATCAAACTGTGTCACCGACGCCATATCCGCTGTTGCTCGGCTTTGCCAACTCATTGCTGGATTGCTAGTTATCGCGTGACTCTCTTGGCTGCCACGTGGCACTAGCCTTGCTGTTGCGCCGCAGCAACATTCCACCAGGCGAGGACCGCTAGCCATGGCCACGAAAGGCAAAGACGCCCTGCCGCCGCCGCCCGATCCCCAGGCGCAAACCGAGTCCACCGCGGCGCTGTTGCGCGAGCTGGTGGCGCACTTGCGACAGAACCGCACCCAGCTGCGCGAGGAGTGGGCGCGGCGCATCACGCGGGCCCAGCTGCTCACGGCGATGACGGAGGAAGAGATCTTCGCCGAAGCGACGTCGGTGTACGACAACTACGTCGAAGCGCTGGAAACTGGGACGTTCGAGGCCCTGCAGGCGTACGCGCGCAACCTCTCCGAGCGCATCATCCCGCGAGGCGTCGAGACGCACGAAGTCGTCGGCATCGTGCTGTTGCTGCGCGACGTGCTCGCCCGCTCGCTGTTCGGCAAGTACCACGAGGACTTCGACAAGCTCAACCGCATCCTCGACGCCTACGAGCCGGCGGCCAACCGTATCGCGAACACGGTGGCCGTCGGCTTCGTGCAGGAGCGCGAGCGCATCATCCGGCAGCAGCAGGAGGCGATCCGGGAGTTGTCCACCCCGGTGCTGCAGGTGCGCGAGCGATTGCTGATTCTGCCGATCATCGGCGTCATCGACCCGCAGCGCGCGCGGCAGCTGACCGAGCAGCTGCTGCGCGCGATCCGGACCAACCGGGCGAAGGTCGTCGTCATCGACATCACCGGCGTGGCCGCCATGGACTCGAACGTGGCGAACCACCTCGTGCAGACGGTCGAAGCGTCGCGCCTGCTGGGTGCGACGGTCATCGTGACGGGGCTCTCGCCCGAGATCGCGCAGACGCTGGTGACGATCGGTGTGGACCTGAGCGAGATGGCCACGGTCGGCGACTTGCAGGGCGGCATTGAAGAGGCTGAGCGGCTGCTCGGCTACAAGGTGCTGCCGTTGGAAGAGATCACCCCGAAGGCGTGACCCTGCTGCCTACTCCGTCGACGGAGGACGCGTGGAAGTCCCGATCCTGAAGCAGGGCCACTATCTGATCGCGTCCATCCAGTCGGCGCTCACGGACGCCGACCTCTCCCAGCTGCGTGAGGCGCTGATCGAGCGCGTCGGGCGGTTCCGGGCCCGGGGCGTGATCGTCGACGTCACGGCGCTCGACGTGATGGATTCGTTCGCCGTACGTACGCTCCGGGACATCGCCCACATGGCGCGGCTGCGCGGCGCCGAGACCGTGATCGTCGGGATTCAGCCCGAGGTTGCGTTCGCCATGGTCCAGCTCGGCCTCACGCTCAAGGGCGTGTCCACTGCGCTGGATCTCGAGGAAGGCCTCCTGTTCCTCGACCACCAGGCGCAGCTCCGCATCGAGCGCGGAACGGGCGGAACGGGACGCCTCGATCGTGGTTGACGAGCTGCTGATCCCGATCGCTGCCGACGTCGACGTCGTCACCGCCCGGCAACGCGGGCGGGATCTGGCGGCCGAGACGGGGTTCTCGAGCGGGGACCAGACGGTGATTGCCGCCGCCATTTCCGAGATCGCCCGCAACATCCTGAATTACGCCAAACGCGGGGAAGTGGTGTTGAGCGTCGTGACCAACGGCGATCGCCAGGGCGTCGTGGTCGTGGCGCGCGACCAGGGACCGGGCATCCGCGACGTCGCGCGTGCGCTCGAGGACGGCTACTCGACCTCCGGCGGCCTGGGACTGGGCCTCCCGGGCGCTCGGCGCTTGATGGACGACTTCGATGTCGCGTCGACCGTCGGGAAGGGGACCATTGTGACGATGAAAAAATGGCGACGCATGAATGCCTGAGACGTCCGTGGACACGCTCGCGTTGATCGAGTGGGGCGTCGCCTCGCGGGCCCTTCCGGGCGAGGCGCTGTCGGGGGACCTGCACTTCGTCAAGCAGGTCGCGACGGGCGCCGTCGTGGCCGTCGTGGACGGCCTCGGCCACGGCGCCGAGGCGGCGGCGGCGGCACGGGCCGCGGTGGCCGCGCTCGAGCGGCACGCGACCGAATCGCCGGTGCCGCTCGTCGAGCGCTGTCACCGGGCACTCCAGGGGACGCGGGGTGTCGTGATGAGTGTCGCGGTGTTCGGCCGATCCGACCGGTCCATGACGTGGCTCGGGGTCGGCAACGTCGAAGGCCTGCTGCTGTACGGCGATGGCGCGGCGCGGTCGGGCTCGCCGCGGGCGGGTCTGGTGACGCGCGGCGGCATCGTCGGATCCGAGCTGCCGCGGCTCCACCCGGTCGTCCTCCCCGTTGCCTCCGGCGATACGCTCATCTTCGCCACCGACGGCATCCGGGAAGGCTTTGCTGAAGGGCTGGCGCCCGAGGCGGCACCGCAACAGCTCGCCGATCAGATCCTCGCTCGTCACGGCAAGGGCACGGATGATGCGCTCGTGCTCGTCGCCCGGTATCTGGGCGCCGCCGGGACGAGGGGATGACTCCCCAGGTGCGTATGGAGCCCTCGGTCCGGTCCGCAGTGCCGAGTAAGGAGGAGTTGGCGCTCTTGCGGATTCTGGTGGTGGCTGGCGAGGGCGGGAGCGCCGGCGGTCTGCTGCAAAACCTGCGGCAATGGGCCGACGACGGTCGGCTCGAGGTCGATACCGCGCCGGATCTGCCGCGCGCGGTGCGGCAGCTCGCCGGTCAGCGGTGGGACGTGGTGCTCGCCGTGCTGGGCGAGCACCCGGACGACGATCTGGCCTGGTGGGTCGACACATTGCGAGCGGCGCCGGGCAGCCCGCGACTCATCGCCGTGGCGCAGGCCCCGTCGATGGGTCTCGTGCTGCGCGCGGAGAAGTCGGGCGTGCTGGACGTCCTCTCCCTGCCGCTGCGCCGCGACGAGCTGGTGCGCGCCCTCCAGCGGCTCCGCTCGGTGGCCAGCGAGACCGCGGTCGCGCTGCCGGTGGTCGAGCCGCACGCGGTCGGCCCGTACGCGCTGGTCGGACAGAGTCCCGCCATGCTCGACGTCTACAAGCTCCTGGCCCGGGTCGCGGGGAGCTCCGCCACGGTGCTCGTCCAGGGGGAGTCCGGGACGGGCAAGGAGGTCGTCGCCCGCGCCATTCACATGAACGGCCCGCACGCGTCGGGCGCCTTCGTCGCGGTCAACTGTGCCGCGATCCCCGAGAACCTGCTCGAGAGCGAGCTGTTCGGTCACGAAAAGGGCGCGTTCACCGGCGCCGTGACGCGCAAGATCGGTCGCTTCGAGCAGGCGGGGAGCGGCACCCTGTTCCTCGACGAGATCGCCGACATGAGCCTCGCGCTGCAGGCGAAGATCCTGCGCGCGGTGCAGGAGCGCGAGATCGAGCGGGTGGGGGGCAGCGAGACGATCCCCGTGGACGTGCGCCTCATTGCGGCCACCAACCGCGATCTCAAGGAGGCCATCAAGCAAGGGCGGTTCCGCGAAGACCTCTACTATCGCCTCGCGGTCGTGACGATCCGGCTCCCCACGCTGGTGGAGCGGGGAGACGACCTCGTGCTGCTCACCGCCTACTACGTCCGCCTGTTCGCCGAGCGCTACGGCAAGAAGATCCGGTCGATCTCGGACCGGGTGCTCGAGCTGCTGCGCGCCCACGCCTGGGTAGGGAACGTGCGCGAGCTGCGCAACGTGATCGAGCGGGCCGTCATCGTGGCGAGCGACGAGACGCTGCGGGCCGACCACCTCCCGGACGAGCTGCGGGGTGAGGAGACCACGCTAGCCGACCGACCCCAAGGCGGCCTCCTCACCCTGGCGGAGGCGGAGGCGCGGCACATCGCCCGCGTGCTCGCCCATACCAACGGGCAGATCGGCGCGGCCGCCGAGATTCTCGGGATCCATCGCAACACCCTGACGCGGAAGATGAAGGAGTACGGCTTGTGACCGGGCCCGCTCCGGTTCGGGTCGAGAAGGCCCTCGCGCTGATGCCCGAGCTCGAGGCGCTCGCACCCCTGCGTGCCTTGCTGGTCTCGATCGCGCGACCGGACGAGGCCACGTTGTGGTCGAGCTCGGGTCCGTATCTCACGCTCGGGAAACGGGGCGTCCACCCGGACGAGCTGCGCCGCCGGATGCCGCAGGCGTTCCACCGCATCACGGAGCACCTGCAGGCGCTCTTCAAAGCGTACGTGGATGCGCTCGAATGCCAGCAGCGCGCCGACGCGCCGGGCGTGGTCGCGGCGCTGCTGCGTGCTGGCCGGCTCGAGGAGGAGGTGGGCCGGCACACGCAGGCGCGGAGCTGGTACGAGGTGGCGCTCGGCGTCGCGGAAGCGCTCCAGGACCGCCGCCCGGAGGTGGAGGCACTGCGCGCGTTGGGCTACGTGTGCCTCGCGATGGGCGAGTACGCCGCGGGGGCGCGTCACTTCCAGCGCTCGCTCGCGCTCGCCGAGGCGGAGTTCGATCAGGCGGGGGCGACCGCGGCGTCCGAGGGGCTCGGCGACGTGGCACTCGCGCAGGGACAATGGGGCGGCGCCCAGGCGTGGTACAGCCGGGGACTCCGACTCGCCGAGGCCGCGAGCGACGCGCCGCGCGCCGGCCGGTTGGAGCGGCAGCTGGGCGTGCTGGCACGGAAGCAACGCGATCTCGCCGCCGCCGGTGAGTTCCTGCGGCGGGCGCGTGAGCGCTTCGAGGCCGCCGGCCCGGCGGACGAGATGGCGGGCGTGCTGAACCAGCAGGGCCTGCTGGACGCGCAGCTCGGGCGCCACACCGCCGCGTCCGCGGCGTACCGCGAAGCTCTGGCCTGGGCGCAACGGGCGCCGCGGGACGCACGGCTCGAGCTGTCGATTCGCTTGAACCTCGCGGAGCTGGACCTCGAGGCGGGCCGGCTCTTGGAGGCCGAGGCGGAGCTGCGGCGCGCGGAGCAGGTGGCCATCGGCGGGCATGTGATACGCCGCCTGGCGCAGATCTACACCCTGATGGGTCGGCTGCGCGGCGCCCAGGGGGACGAGACCGGGTTCGTCTTCTTCGAGCAGGCGATCGAGCTCGCCAAGGCGGTGGAGCGCTCGGTGGCCACCGAAGCGCAAGTGTACCACGCGTACGCTTCGTTCCGCAGCCGCCTCGGGCAGCAGGACGAAGCCCGTGCGTACCTCGAGCGCGCCCGTGAGCTGTTCGACTCGCTCGGCGAAGCGGTCGAGCGCGAGCGCGTCGAGGAGGAGCTGCGCGCCCTGTCGGCCTGACCGCCGGCTAGTTGTTGGTCAGCGGGTTCTTCGACGGGGCGGTGTCGGGCTTGGCGGTCGTCTTCCTTTTCTGCTCGGATGTGGCGGGCTTCGCCGTGGCCTTGGACCCGGTCGCCGCTGGCTTGGTCGACTGCTGCTTGCCGCCACCGCACGCGGCGAGACCGATCAACACTGCGGCCGCGGCCGCGAGGACGGTTCTCGACATGGCACCCTCCCAGAGACGGGGTTCGGCTCCAATATAAGACCGAGGCGCCCGCCCGGGGGCGCTAGCTCCGGTCCCGCATCAGCGGTCGGGTCAGGCACGTCGGCCCGCCGCCCCCCTTGAGACAAACCTCCCGCCCCGCGAACTCGTGCACCGTCACGCCGGCGCGCTCGAGCCGGGCGCGCGTCTCCGGATTGCCGGCGACCATCAGCACCTCGCGCGGCGCGACCGCTAGGACGTTGCACCCCAGCGTTGCGAACTCGGGGTCCGGCACCTCGACGAGCTCGATGCCGCGGGAGATCAGCACTTCGCGAAACGGCACTGGCATGAGGGGCGAGTAGACCAGGAACAAGTCCCGGTCGATCGGGCTCACCATCGACATGAGGTGGAAGACGTCCTCCGGGCCGTGCCAATGGGGCAGGGGCACCACGACGACCTCGTCCACGCAGTCCTGGACGAGGTCACGCAGCTGGCGGATCCCCGCGTCGTTGGTGCGGTAGCCCCGACCCACCGCCAGGGTGCGCTCGTCGATCCAGCACACGTCCCCGCCTTCCAGGGTCCCGTCGCCGGTGATGCGACCGTGAATCGCGATCCCGGCGGCGCGGAAGGCGGCCTCTTGGACGGCTGGCTCGGTGCGCCGCTGCGGCTTGCCCATGTTGCAGAGGATGACGCCGCGCTCGCACACGATGGACGCGTCCCGCACATAGAGCGAGTCGAGGCCCACGGTGGGATCGAGCGGCAGGCGTAGCGTCTCGATGCCGGCCGTCTCGAGCAGCGCGAGGAAGCGCTCGTACTCAGCCGTCGCCGCCGTGACGTCCGGGCGGGCGGTGTAGCCCAGGTCGCGCCACTGACGATCGACCGCGGCGGCGTCGCCGAACGCGTCGCGCGCATGCTTCACCGCTACGCGACGGAGCCTCCCTACGTCCGACTGCCCTCCGACTGCCTGCTGCATCGCTGGCCGTGAGTCCCGAGTGGCAGCAAGTTTAGCCCCGTTCCCGCCGCCTGTCATTTCCACGAGGAGACCGCCATGAGCGATTGGAGGATGGACCGCCGCGCGTTTCTCGAGCACGCCGCAATCGGCTGCGCGGTGCTGGCCGCGTCCCCGCGGCTCCCCGGGCTTGCGCCCGGGGTCAGTGGGCCCACCGGCCAGCTCGCCGCGCCGTTCGAGCTCGAGGAGGCCACCATCGCCGGGCTGCAGGCGGGCCTCGAGTCGGGGAAATACACCGCGCGCTCGCTCGTAACTGCCTATCTCCAGCGGATCGAAGAGCTGGACCGGAGAGGACCGGCCCTGCGCGCGGTCCTCGAAGCCAATCCCGACGCGCTGGCGCAGGCCACGGCGCTCGATGCCGAGCGCAAGGCCAAAGGCGCGCGCGGGCCGCTGCACGGCATCCCCGTGCTCGTGAAGGACAATGTCGCGACGCGGGATCGAATGCAGAGCACGGCCGGCTCGCTCGCGCTCGCGGGAGTGGCGCCGCCGCGCGACGCCTTCCTGGTCGAGCGCCTGCGGGCCGCGGGCGCCGTGCTGCTCGGCAAGGCGAACCTCTCCGAGTGGGCCAATTTTCGCTCGACCCATTCGTCGAGCGGTTGGAGCGGGCGGGGCGGTCAGTGCCGCAACCCGTATGCCCTCGATCGCACGCCTTCGGGGTCGAGCTCCGGCTCGAGCGTGGCGGTCGCCGCCAATCTCTGTGCGGTAGCGATCGGAACGGAGACCGATGGCTCGATCGTCTCGCCGTCCACCTGCTGCGGCATCGTTGGGATCAAGCCGACGCTCGGACTCGTGAGCCGGAGCGGGGTCATCCCGATCGCCCACAGTCAGGACACCGCCGGCCCGATGGCGCGCACCGTGGCCGATGCGGCCACGCTGTTGGGCGCTCTCGCGGGGGTGGACCCGCGCGACGAGGCGACCGCCGCGAGCGCCGGCCGGTCACGGACCGAGTACACCAGCATCCTCGACCCCGCGGGGTTGAAGGGAGCGCGCCTGGGGGTGTGTCGCTCCCGGTTCATGGGCTACAGCCCGGCCACCGACGCCCTCATGGACAGTGCGATCGACGCGCTCAAGCGCCTCGGCGCGGTGATCGTGGATCCCGCGGACATCGCCACCGCGGGCCAGTTCGACGAGTCCGAGTACGCGGTGCTACTGTACGAGTTCAAGGCGGACCTGAACAAGTACCTCGGCGAGTGGGCTCCCGCTGCCGGCGCGAAGACGCTGGCGGACCTGATCGCGTTCAATGAGCGCGCGAAGGACAAGGAGATGCCCTACTTCGGGCAGGAGATCTTCATTCAGGCGCAGGCCAAGGGGCCGCTCACCGACCAGGACTACCTGCGCGCGCTCGACAAGAACCATCTGCTGGCGCGCACCCAGGGGATCGACACCGTGATGGCCGAGCACCAGCTCGACGCGCTGATCGCGCCCACGGGCGGACCGGCCTCGCTGATCGACCTCGTGAACGGCGATCCGGGCGGCGGTGGGAGCTTCTCGAGCCCAGCCGCGGTCGCGGGCTACCCCCACGTCACCGTGCCGATGGGGCAGGTGCGCGGGCTGCCGGTCGGGCTCTCGTTCGTCGGGCGGCCGTGGACCGAGTCGGTGCTGATCAAGCTCGCGTTCGCCTACGAGCAGGCGACGCAGGCACGGCGGCCTCCGCGCTTCGCGCCCTCGGCGGACCTATCCGGCGGAGCGGCGTAGGGCGGGCGCGCCGCGCAGGGCGAGCGCGAGCGCCGCGCCCGCCAGCATGAGGAGTGCGAAGGCGAGCAGCGCGCCGGCATACCCGCCCGTCGCGTCCTTGACGAGTCCGACCAGGTAGGGACCCGCGAAGCCGGCCACGTTGCCGAGCGAGTTGATGAGCGCGATCCCCCCGGCGGCGGCGGTCCCGCTCAGGAACGTCGTCGGGAGCGTCCAAAACGGCCCCAGGGCGCTGGTGAAGCCGATCGCCGACAACGAAAGCGCGGCGGTGGCGAGGAGCGGCGTATCCAGCGTCGCCGCGGTCGCGGCGAAGCCCACGGCACCGGCCACGAGGGGCGCCGCAACGTGACGGTGCCGCTCGCCGGTGCGGTCGGAGTGCGCCGCGACCGCGACCATCGCGACCGCGGCGGCGAGCGCGGGCGCGGCGGAGAGCAGGCCGACGGTGAGATCGCTCAATTGTGATGAGCCCTTGATGATCTGCGGCAGCCAGAGTCCCTGCCCGTAGAGACCCACGATGATCAGGAAGTAGAGCAGTCCCAGCCGCCAGACGACCCCGTCCAGCAGGGCGTGCCGCAGGCTCGTGCCGTGCTGTCCCGCGGCGCGGGCCTGCTCCCGGCCCAAGCGCTCGGCGAGCCAGGCGCGTCCCTCCGCGGGCAGCCACGCTGCTTCCGCCGGGCGGTCCGTCAGGTACCAGAGGGCGACGGCGCCGAGCACCACCGAGGGCAACCCTTCGAGCAAGAACAGCCACTGCCACCCGGCGAGCCCCGCGACGCCGTTCAAGCCGAGCAGCGCTCCGGAGAGGGGCCCGCCGACCACGCCGGAGATGGGGATCGCGGTCATGAACCCGGCGACCGCTCGGGCCCGCTCGACGGCGGGGAACCAGTACGTGAGGTAGAGGATCATCCCCGGAAAGAACCCCGCCTCGACCACCCCGAGCAGCGCGCGCAGGGCGTAGAAGCTCCCGACCCCGCGCACCAGCATCATGGCGGAGGCGATGAGGCCCCAGGTGATCATGAGCCCGCCGATCCAGCGCCGTGCCCCGACCCGCGCGAGCACGAGGTTGCTCGGGATCTGGAAGAGACAGTACCCGAGGAAGAACATCCCGGCGCCGAGTCCGTACGCGGCACTGCTGAAGCCCAAGTCGCGGTTCATGTGGAGGGCTGCGAAGCTGACGTTCACCCGGTCCAGGTAGTTCGCGATGTAGAGCACGAACATGAACGGGATGAGGCGTCGGGTCACGCGGCGGAGGGTCGCGGCCTCGAGCTCCGGGACGGCGTCACTCACCGAGGCGCTGTACCTCGCGGTGACGGAAGCAGGTAATGAGGTGGTCGTTCACCATGCCCACCGCTTGCATGAACGCATAGCAGATGGTCGGTCCGACGAAGCGGAAGCCGCGCTTTGCCAAGGCGTCACTCATCGCGTCGGATTCACGGGTGCGCGCCGGGAGGTCGCGGAGCGAGCGGCGGCGATTTTGTTTGGGAGCCCCGCCCACGAAGCTCCAGAGGAACGTGCCGAACGCCCCGTCCGGTGCCGGGAACTCGAGGAACGCACGGGCGTTCGATATCGCGGCATGGACCTTCTGGCGGTTGCGCACGATGCCGGGGTCCTTGAGGAGCTGCGCGATCTTCTTGCGATCGTAGCGGGCCATGCGCTCCGGGTCGAATCCGTCGAACGCCTCGAGGAAGCGGGCGCGCTTGTGCAGGATGACGCGCCAGGAGAGCCCGGCCTGGAAGCCATCGAGCACGAGCTTCGCGAACAGGTCCCGGTCCCCCCGCAGCGGCACGCCCCACTCCTCGTCGTGATAGGCGAGCATCAGCGGGTCGTCGCCCCCCGCCCAGCAGCGCTTGATCACGGCGCCGCCACGGGCAACGTGACGTGCGACGGGTAGTGGGCGGACCGGTAGATGCGGTGCGTCGCCCGCCGATAGTCTGAATCCTTGGCCAGGAAGATGTTCGGGACGTAGGTCTGCGGGTTCCGATCGATGATCGGGAACCACGTGCTCTGCACCTGGACCATGATCCGATGGCCGCGGAGGAACCGGTAGTCCTGGGTGTGGAGGTCCACGACGTACTCCACCACGGCGTTCGGCACGATCGGCTCGGGGCGCTCGAAGCTGGTGCGGTAGCGGCCGCGGAACACGTCGTTCGCGACCATGAGCTGGTAGCCGCCGAGCTTCGGATCGGTGGGATAGTCCTCCGGGTAAACGTCGATGAGCTTCACGATCCAGTCGGCGTCGCTGCCCGTGGTGGCGGCGAACAGATGCGCCACGATGTCGCCCCGCACCACGACGTCGTCGCCGAGCGGCTGCGTCTCCCAGCTGAGCACGTCCGGTCGGCTCTGCACGAAGCGCTGGTCCTGCAGCAGCCAGGTGTACCAACCCGATCCCTTCGGATAGTACGTCGGCTC
>Ga0193755_1000125_pt1 | contig 20907 bp, 19 predicted proteins | sample H1a2metaG_FD_144921 | JGI IMG/M metagenome (GOLD analysis project Ga0193755, IMG submission 144921) | Soil microbial communities from a riparian zone of the East river system, Colorado, United States - H1a2 | ecosystem: Environmental > Terrestrial > Soil > Riparian zone | place: USA: East River...
CCGACGAAGGAGCCGATGAAGGCACCAATGACGCTGCCGATGACGGCGACGGGTACGCCGACCACCGCGCCTGCGAGTCCCCCGATCAGCGCGCCCCAGCCGGAGCGCGTGGACCCGCCGTAGCGCCTGGCATACCGAAAGCCAATCCAGTTCTCGATGATTTCGCCGAGGAACGCGAGCCCGAGCACGATGGCGATGGTGGCCACGCCGACCGTTCGGAAGTCGGTCAGCCAGCCGTAGGCGAGAATCCCTCCCACCATTACCCACAGTCCCGGAAGACCGAGCGGGATCATCGCGAGCCCGACGAGTCCCAGGCCGACGAGCAGGACGACCGCGAGAACCGTCATGGCTGGGTGGCGACGTTCACATGCGCCCAAATCACGCGCGAATACCGAAAGATGACTGGAACGCAGACCATGTAGATCGTCACTACGCACACGACAGCCCAGACGATTCCGATGCGGGGCACGAGGAGCAGCTGTGCCAGAATCGCGAGCACGGCTAGGTAGGCGACGCCCAGGACCCAGCTCACGTACATCGCTCCCTGAAAGAATCCCTGCTCGCGCTCGAAGCGATGCCCGCAGACGGGGCACGTGGGGTTCATCGTGAACCGTCCCGCAAACATCTTGCCCTTCAGACAGACCGGGCAGCGCTGTCTGATGATTGCGCGCAGGCGAGGTGCGAAGCGCATATATTGCGCTCAATCTTATCCCTCGATCCGGTGAAGCGCTGATCCTTCTCGTCTTTCTCCTCCAAATCTCCGTTCCACCGCCGCGCGGTTTCGTCAACGACTTCGCGGGTGTTCTCGATTCCGCCTCGATCGGCCACGTCGAGGCCGTCATCCAGGAAGTACGCGAAAAGACGGGAGGCGAGATCGCGGTCGTCACACTCTCGGATCTCGAGGGCCGCGCGGCGAGCGATGTGGCGGTACAGATCGGGCGGCAGTGGGGCGTGGGCGCCAAGGGCGAGGCCGGTGATCCCAAAAAGAACCTGGGTGTCGTCGTGCTGCTCGTGCCCCGGAAGAATCACCGGCCGGGGACTGGGGACATCTTCATCGCCACCGGCCGCGGGGCGGAGGGATTCCTCCCGGATGCGCGCGTCGGAAGAATCCGCGACGCGATGCTGCCGGTGCTTGCCACCGAAGATTACGGGCAGGCGCTGGCGCTCGGTGTCGACCTCATCGCCCAGGCGTTCGCAGCCGAGTTCGGCGTCACGCTCACTGGTCCGGCGGCTGACCCAGTCGGGAGAGCGCTGCGTGAGCGACCCGGCGTCAGGATTCCCATCGGCTGGATTCTTGTATTCATCATTTTTCTCCTGGTCGTCACGCGCGGCCGCATTCTCTGGTGGGTCCTTTGGGGATTGAGCCAGAGCCGCGGCGGTGGTTGGAGAGGTGGCGGCGGCGGTGGGAGTGGGGGTGGGGGGGGCGGATTTGGCGGGTTCGGTGGCGGGGGCGGCTTCTCGGGCGGCGGGGCGGGAGGAAGATTCTGATATGGCGCGAATGACGCAGGACAGCTTCGCCGGCCGGGTCGCCGCAGTGCTGGGCCCGCGGCTCGTGACGCTGGTGCTCTACGGCTCCGCGGCGCGCGAGCCAAGCGCTGATCCCGCGGCGATGAATACGCTGCTCATCGTCACGGACGACGGCGATTTTCTCGGCCCCTTGGCGACCGTCATGAAGGACTGGTCGGCCGCCGGCCATCCGCCGCCCATCATCATGACGGAACGAGAGTGGCGCCAGTCCGCCGACGCGTTCCCGATCGAGTATGAGGACATCCGGCACGCGCACCGCATCCTGGCCGGCCGCGATCCCTGGACCGGAATCACCGTCCGGCGTGAGCATGTTCGCCGGCAGCTCGAGCACGAGCTGATGGGGAAGCTGGTGCATCTGCGGCAGGCCTATCTCGTCGACTGGAACCACCCCAAGCGCCTGGCCGAAGTCGTTCGCGGGACGCGGGCCGGCTTCCTGACCATGCTCCGCGCCGTACTGCGACTCGCCGGCCGCACGCCGCCCGCCGACTCGGCGGCTCTGGTGCGCGACGCCGCTGCGCTGATAGGATTCGCACCGGATGGACTGACCGAGCCCGCCGCGTATCTCGAAGCGGTGACGCGCACGGCGGAGTACCTGAACCGCATGGAAAGGAACCCTTCGTGAACGCGCATCGACGCCGGTCTGCTCTCGCCCTTCCGCTCGCACTCGCCCTCGTCGCCGGCTGCGGCTACAACACGATCCAAACGATGGATGAGAAGGTGAATGCCGCCGAATCCCAGATCAAAGTACAGCTCCAACGGCGCGCGGACCTGATCCCCAACCTGGTAGAAACGGTCAAGGGATACGCAAAGCAGGAGCAGACGATTTTCATTCAGGTCGCGGACGCTCGCGCCAAGCTGGCGGGTGCGGTCCAGAGCGGCGATCTACAACAGATGGCCGCGGCGAACGCCGCGCTGACCGCGCCGCTGGGACGGTTGATCGCGATCGCGGAGAATTATCCGCAGCTCAAGTCGAACGAGAATTTCCGCCAGCTCCAGGATCAGCTCGAGGGCACGGAGAACCGTATCGCCGTCGCTCGTCAGGACTACAACGAAAGTGTGAATGCGTACAACGCGTACATTCGCCGCTTCCCGCAGGTGCTGACCGCGAAGGTGTTGGGAAAAAAGCCGCGAGCCTATTTCGAGCTGCAGACGCCGGGTGCAGCGGAAACACCCAAGGTCGATTTCTCGCACTAAGCGCGGTAGGCTCTAGCGAACGAACTTCCTGCGGTCCCCCTTCGGTGGGGTCTTCTTGTGCGCGTGCGCCGCGATCTGGAGACGACTGTGCAACGCCAGCTTTTCCAGGATGTTGTGCACGTGGCTCTTCACCGTGTAGGTCGCGATGTTGAGCCGCTGCGCGATCTCCTTGTTGCTGAGCCCCTCGGCGATGAGATCGGTGATCTGTTGCTCGCGCTTGGTCATTCGCACCGACGCCATCATCGGCGTATTGCGCAGCACCGAAGCCTGTTTCGCGATGTGGGACAGCAGCGTGCCGGTCAGCGCCGGCGGGACAACATCACCGCCGTTGGCGACCTGGCGGATCGTATTGACGAGCTCTTCGAGCGCGGCGTCCTTCGCGATGAAGCCATTCGCGCCACGCTTGATGAAGTCGATGACGTCCTCTTCCTCGGGCAGCATGTCCATCATGATGATGCGCGCATGCGGGGCGGCCTCCTTGATGCTTTCGACGAGGCGCTGGCTGCGATTGCGGCCCAACGCGGCGTCCACCAAGACGACGTTGGGCTTGGACTCCTGCAGTCGCGAGAGCGCCGCCGATCCACCCTCGGCGCATGCCACCACTTTGAATTCGGTTTGAGCATCGAGGAGTGCCGCGAGACCGTCACGCAGCAGGCGATTGTCTTCGATGACGAGGATGTGAATTCTTTTTGTCATGTTAGCTGACGGCCCTCGTTCCGGGGCGAGGTTGAGGAAGTAGGTTGCCAAGTTCCCAAGGCATTCGTCAAGTCGGGCGGGAACGTTCGTGCCTCATCCTTTGGGATGAGTAGGAAAAATGGGCGTCTAACCCTCCCGGGGCGCTTCGCCATGAGACGGAAAGTTGCGCATTCGAGCCTCCGGGGTGAATGGTATGGCGCGCTCCCGCGCCCGAAGGGAGGGTGGCCCTGTGTCCCAGATTCACTGCCACTTCTGTGGCGGCATCATCCAGGACGTCGCGACCATCGAGCATCGGCCGCCGCGAGCCAGCGCCCAGTTCGCGATGCCCCAACCCACGCCCTGTACCTGTTCGCCCCCGGTGGTCTACGAGCACCCGCCCATGCTCGGTGGCCCGGAGGATGACCAGACACCGGACGGCGAGGCGGCCTGAAAAACAACACGGCGCCCTCCCCGGAATCGGGTGGCGCCGCGCCGCTGCAAGTGCCGTGCGTGGTTACAGCCTAGCGTGTACGGTTCCGGCGGCGAGCCGCCTTGCTCTTACGCCGTCGTTGAACGGCGGGACTCTCATAGAAGCGTTTCTTCTTCATGTCCTGAAACAGGCCCGCTTTGGTGATCTGACGGTTGAACTTCTTCAGCACCAGTTCCAACCGGTCGGTCTCCTTCAGCGTGACTTCCATAGCCCATCCAGGGTGAGAAGCTCGAACCAGAAACGACTCGAGGAAAGGATCACCAGAGCCCAAACTCAAGTCAATGATCGCGCGGTTGAACGAATGCACATCCGGATGCAACTTAGTCGCCCATGCGCCCCCGCTTTCTTCTGGCCGTGCTGCTCGGCGCGGCCTGCCGGCCGCATCATCCCGCCAACGCGCCCCCCGTGCGCGCGCCCCGCGATACGGCGCGCGTGACGCAACGCGCACCGGCGGTGGTGCGCGACACGGCGCTGGAGCAGCGTGCGGCGCGCCTCGAGCTCAAAGTGCTCGAGCAGGAAGCCCAGGTGGACGAGCTGCAGAGCCGGCTCGATGATGCGCGGCGCGAAGTCGTGCGCGCCATGGCGAAATTGCAATCCCTTGCGACACGGGCCGAGGCAGCGTCGGGCATGGCCGAGGCCGAGATCGCGCTGCAGGCGCTGCGAGCCGGGAATGGGAACAACGCGCCGCCGTCGCCGGAGTACGGACAAGGCAGTCAGCTGCTGCTGTTGGCCACGACGGAGTTCGACCAGCAGAACTACGCGGGCGCCCTCTATCTCGCCACGGAAGCGAAAAACGCGGCGGCGGCGGGGCGGGGGCGCGGGGCCAGCGACGACCGCTCGGCGACGCGCAAGGGTGAAGTGCCGTTCGCCTTGCCGCTGCGATTGCAGACCACCGGTCGCGCGAACGTGCGCGAGGGACCCGGAGCAAACTTCAAGGTGCTGTTCACGCTGGAGACCGGCGTGCCGATTGTCGCGTACTCGTACGTGGATCAGTGGGTGCGCATCAGGGATGACAGCGATCGGCCCGGCTGGATCCATCAGACATTGGTCGACCGGCGACAGTAAGCCTCGCTACCTCGCCGGAACCTTGGGACGCGCCGCCGCGACGACACGATCGCCGCCGGCGCGTTTTGCCAGGTACAGCGCGGCGTCCGCCTCGGCGATCAGCTGGTCGGGTGTGTCGCCGTGCATCGGGAAGGCGGACACGCCCAGGCTCAATGTGATGTGACCGGCGGGCAGGCGTTCCGCCGCCAGCTTCTTGCGAATCCGCTCCGCGAACTTCGCCGCCCCGTCCAGCTCCGTCTCGGGCATCATGATCAGAAACTCTTCGCCGCCGTAGCGCGCCACGAAGTCCACATCGCGGCTCGCCTCGCGCATGATCGCCGCAACACGCTGGAGGACGACATCGCCCGCGGGATGGCCGTGCTCGTCGTTGTAGCGCTTGAACAGGTCTACGTCCGCCATGACGACGGAGAAGCGGTGATGCAGCCGCCGGGAGCGGCGCACCTCGTTCTCGAGTACTTCCATCATCCGCAGCCTGTTGTACAGCCCGGTCAAGGCATCCGTCACGGAGAGGCGCTCGAGCTCGGTGCGGCCTTCGCGCAGCCGCGCCACCATGTTGTTGAACACCTCGGTCAGGTAGCCAACCTCGCCGCCCGTCGTGACCGACAAGCCGACGTCGAGATCGCCCCTGGCCACCTTTGCCGCGGCCTGCGAGAGGCGGTCGAGTGGCCGCACGATCAACAGGCTCAGCAGATACGCCAGCGCGCCCACGACGGCGAGCAACAGGGTGACAATGCCGAGCGTGACGTTGCGGAGCCGCGCCACCTGGGCGAACGCCTCCGCCGCTGGAATCTCCGAGACGACAATCCAGTCGAGCGCCGGCACGACGCGCACGCTCCCCACGACGCGATCTCCGGTGAAGCTGGCGAACTGGATCGCGCGGCCTTCGCGCGCCAGCAGCCAGTTCGCGGCATCGCGGGAGTAGCCCTGCCGCATCAGCTCACGCGAGCTGCCCCGCGAGCTGACGATGAGCCGGCCCGTGCGGGTCATGAGGTAGATCTGTCCCGATTCACCGGGCGCAAACCGCCTCAAGGTGTCCACGACCGTGTGCAGATTGACGCGCGAGGCGAGAGCGCCCATCAACTGCACGCCGCCCGCGCCACGGCCCGCGCGCGGCGCCGACTCGATCGGGACGGATACGAGCATTTCGGCGTGCGTCCCGGTCGAGTCCCAGTACGGCGGCCCCAGGGCCCAATCGTTCTTGGTCAGGTCGGTCGCCCAATCGGGCGGGAGCGGCACCGGTCGCGGCTGCGCGGCACTCGTCGCCACTACGTGGCCGTGATGATCGAGGACCAGGAGCTCGGCGTAGTCGGGGAAGCGATCGCGGACCGAATTGAGATAATCGGTGAGCCGTTTGAAGTAGATCCCGGCCCGGACCGGCTCGCCGTTCGCGAGTGGGATGCGTTCGAGGTTTTCGGTCACTTCATAGGAGCTCGAGAACACGCGAAGGTCGTAGCGCAGCTCCTTGGTCCAGAGATCGACCTCGCGCAGCGCCTGCGCGGTGACGCTCATCAACTCTTCCGACGCCTTGGCCTGGAGCGCGCGCTTGTTTTCGATATAGGAAATCCACACGGTCGTCAGCGAGGGCAACAAGGTCGCGACGACCGCGAACATCAGCATCTTGGTCCGGATGCTGGCCAATCGGAAAAAGCGCAGAAAGCTCAGGCCTAGGGCCCCCTCAACGGGTTGCCACAAGATTCATGAAGGACGCCTTCCCGCAAGCCTCCCTATCACCTGTGATCTGGCGCACATGGGAAGGCCGGGTCAAACTAGGATGACCCCACCGGAGAAACAAATGCCAGAGGCTTTCAGTCGGCGCTCCTTCCTTCAATATGGTGCTGCAGCGGTCGCCGGAACGGTCATGGTCCGACCCGCGATTGCCGATTTCGAGCTCGAGGAAGCGACTGTCGCCCAGCTTCAGGACGCAATGCGCACGGGCGCCCGCACGTCGCGCTCCATCTGCGTCGCCTATCTCGCGCGTATCGCCCAGCTCGATCCGAAGCTGCGTTCGGTCCTGGAGACGAACCCGGACGCGCTGGCGATCGCCGACCGGCTCGATGCTGAGCGGAAGGCCGGCCGCGTACGCGGTCCGCTCCACGGGATCCCCGTCCTGATCAAGGACAACATCGCGACCGCCGATCGCATGATGACGACGGCCGGGTCGCTCGCGCTCGTCGGCGCCCCGTCCCCGCGTGACGCCGCGCTCGTCGCGCGGCTCAGAGCCGCAGGGGCCGTGATCATCGGGAAGACCAATCTGTCAGAGTGGGCGAATATTCGTTCCAATCACTCGATATCGGGGTGGAGCGGCCGCGGCGGCCAGTGCCGGAACCCGTATGCGCTCGACCGCAACCCGTGCGGTTCGAGCTCCGGGACCGGTGCCGCGATCGCGGCGAGTTTTGCGGCGGTGGGTGTCGGCACGGAGACCGACGGCTCGATTGTCTGCCCGTCGGGCGCAAACTCGCTCGTGGGGCTGAAGCCCACGGTCGGACTCGTCAGCCGCTCCGGCGTGATCCCCATCGCACACAGCCAGGACACTGCTGGGCCGATGTGCCGAACGGTCACCGACGCCGCGATCCTGCTCGGTGCGCTCGCCGGCGCGGACCCCAGCGATCCGGCGACAGCGGCGGCGCCCTCGACGGCCCCCGATTACACCCAGGCACTGGATCACAATGGCCTCAAGGGCGCACGCCTCGGCGTCGTGCGGGCCGCCTTCGGCTCACCGGAAGGCGACCGCCTGGTGAATGCGGCGCTCGACGTGCTCAAAGCACAAGGCGCAGTCCTGGTCGACCCGGTGGAGATTCCCCACATGCGCGACTATGGCGACCAGGAGTTCACGGTGCTCTTGTACGAGCTCAAAGCCGATCTGAACGCATATCTCGCGGCACTGGGCTCGGCGACCAAGATGAAAACACTGGCCGACCTGATCGCCTTCAACGACGCGCATAAAGACACTGAGATGCCGTACTTCGGCCAGGAGACCTTCATCCAGGCGCAGGAGAAAGGCCCTCTCACCGACGATGCCTACGTCGAGGCGCTCGCGCACTGCCGCCGCACGTCGCGCGCGGAAGGCGTCGACGTGGCGTTTGCGAAAGACAAGCTCGACGCGCTCGTCGCGCCAACGGGCGGGCCCGCGTGGTTGATCGATTTGGTCAATGGCGACTGCTCCACGGGTGGCGGCAACTCGAGCATCGCCGCTGTGGCCGGCTATCCCACCATCACCGTGCCCGTGGGCTATTCTTTTGGTCTACCGGTGGGGATGTCGCTCATCGGGAAGCGGTGGACCGAGACGACGCTGATCAAGCTGGCGTACGCCTACGAACAGGCGGCCCAGCCCCGGCGGGCGCCACGCTTTCTTCCGACCGCGGATCTTTCGAAGAAGTGAGGACTACCGTAACGGAGCTCCCGCCGCGATCCAGCGCCCGAGGAGGGCGCGTTCGTCTTCGGTCATGCCCGTCTTGTTCGCGAGCGGCATGGTCTTCGTTTCGACGACCCGCACGCGAATGCGCTCGGCGAGACGAGCAACGCTCTCGGGCGTGTCGAATGTGACGCCACCGGGCGCCGGCCCGAGACTGCGGTCGCTCTGATACTGCGAATGACAGGGCTGGCAGCGTTGCGCGATCACCGCGCGCACCGCGTGGAATGGTGGCACCGAATCCGTCGCGGCAGCAGGCGTCCGGGCTGCGGCTCCCTTTGGCGTCGAAAAGAACATCGCTCCCGTGAGCGCGAGGGCGGCGGGCACGAGCGCCCAGCGGCTCGAGGCGCCGCGTCCGATCATCGCGTGCCGTACCGACGCCCCCGCGACGAACAGGAGTAGCAGGACGAGCCAGTTGACCGAGCTCGCGTAGGTCGCGGGGAAGTGATTCGACAGCATGATGAAGAGCAACGGGAACGTCATGTAGCTGTTGTGCACGGACCGCTGCTTAGCGCGTTCGCCCAGCGTGAAATCCGCCGGTCGTCCCGCGCGGGTGGCGGCCAACATCTGGTGTTGTGCGGGGAGGATCCGCATCCAGACGTTCGCGACCATGATCGTGCCGAGCAGCGACCCGATGTGCATGAACGCGGCACGTCCAGAGAGCAGGCGGCAGAGGAGCACGGTGACGGCGGTGAGCAGTACCAGGGAGATGGCCGTCGCCACGGCCGGGCGGCGCGCGAGCGAGCGCCACAGCGCATCGTAGATCAGCCATCCGAAGACGAGAAGGGCTACGCCCAGCGCGATGGCGGTGCCTCGACCGATCCGGGAGATGCCCGGATCGAGGAGATATGCGTTGCTCAGATAGTACATCAGCACGAGCAGCGAAATGCCCGTAATCCATGTGAGCATGGCTTCCCACTTGAACCAGTGCAGTACCGCCGGCACTTCGCCCGGGCCCGGCCGGCGCTTCTCCACCTGGTAGAAGCCGCCGCTGTGGACCATCCACAGGTCCCCCTCCACCCCCGCCTTGGCCTGTGCGGGCTTGGTCAACGCGCGGTCCAACCAGATGAAGTAGAAGGAGCTGCCGATCCAGGCGATGCCGGCGATGAAATGCGCCCATCGCAGCAAGAGATTTGCCCAATCGCCGAGCCAGCTGGTCATGGGGGCAGTAATTTCACCGTGAAACCGTGCCCGGCCAGCCCCCGTCGTAGGGGCAACCCCCAACTTGCCACGAAGGGCCTATGAAGCCTGCGCTCGTCCTCGCCGCCCTTGCTTCCTGCATCCCACTTGTCGCCTGCAGCAAAGCCGATGCCGATGACGGCTCCAGCCGCCCCTACAAAGTCGGCGTCGTGGATCGGGGCGAGGTCCGTGTGATCGTCGAAGAAACCGGCGTCGTTTCTCCCGAACGCAGCATCGTCGTGAAATCCCCGATCTCTGGCGTCGTCCAGCAGCTCTACGTGCGCGAAGGCGATCGCGTGCAGACGGGGCAGGTGCTGGCGCGCATCGTGCCCGATATGGCTCAGGCGAACAGCCTGGCGCAGCTGCGCAGCGAGATTGCGACGGCGCGGATCGCGCGGGATAACGCGAAGCGCGATTACGACCGCGCGCAGCAGCTGTCGGCGATCGGCGGGATCACACAGGCCGATCTCGATCTACGCCGGGTGACCTACGATCAAGCGGAGAACCAGTGGCGCACCGCCCAGGACCAGCTGCAGCTCGTGCAGCGCTCGGGCGTCACGGCGGGTGATTCAACGGGGTCGACGGTCCAGTGGGCGCGTATCACGGCGCCCGCCGCGGGCGTGATCATCGGACGTGGTGTGGAAGAGGGAGAGACGGTGGTGGGTGGGACGAGTGCCTTCGGCGGGGGCACCGAGCTCTTCACGATGGCCGATCTCTCGACGTTGCTCGTGAAGGCGGCGATCAACGAAGTCGACATCGGCAAAGTGAAAAAGGGCGATCGCGTCGCCCTCACCGTCGACGCGTTCCCCGGTGACACGGCGCAAGGCGTCGTGCGCCTCGTGCCTCCCGCGGCGCGACTTCAGGACCGCGTGCGGGTGTTCGACGTCGAGGTCGTCGTAACCGGCGGTGCGGGTATCCTGCGGCCCGGGATGACGGCGAATGTGCGCATCTCAGGCCCCGTTCGCTCCGGAACGGTGCGGGTGCCCGTCGAGGCTGTCCTATTAAAGGAAGGGAAGCCGGTCGTGTACAAGCTTGGCGGCAGCGGCCCCCAGCCCGTGCCCGTGACGCTGGGTCTGTCCGATCTGTTCTACGTCGAGGTCGTCACTGGTCTCGCCGCCGGCGATTCGATTGCGCTCGAGGATCCCGTGGCTGCCCTGGAGCGGGCCCGGAATCCGGCGCGGCGACGCTGAGCCACAGATCACACAGATATGACGCTGATCGTCGCAGAGGGTCTCGAAAAGACCTATCGGCTTGGTCAAGTAGATGTTCTGGCGTTACGAGGTGTCGACGCGCAGATCGTGGCGGGAGAATACGTCGCGATCACCGGCCCGTCGGGCTCCGGCAAGAGCACGTTGATGCACATCCTCGGCTGCCTCGACTCTCCAACCTCGGGGAGCTATCGACTCGACGGTGAGGACGTCGGTGCACTGTCGGGCAAACGGCTGGCTCAGGTCCGCAATCGCAAAGTCGGCTTCGTCTTTCAAACGTTCAATTTGATGCCGCGGCTCACGGTCGAAGAGAACGTCGCGCTGCCGCTCAAGTACCGTGGCGGAGTGACGCGTGGGGAGCGTCGCGCCCGCGCGCTCAAACTGCTCGAGCGGCTCGGGCTGTCGCACCGCGTCGGCCACCGTCCGGATGAGCTGTCGGGCGGCGAGCGCCAGCGCGTCGCCATTGCGCGCGCGCTCGTCGGCGAGCCCGCGATCCTCATGGCCGACGAGCCGACAGGCAATCTCGATTCCCAGGCCGGCAGCGAGGTGCTGAAGACATTCGCCGAGCTGCATGGGGCGGGGCATACGATCGTGCTGGTGACGCACGATCTGGGCGTCGCGGCGCGCGCGCAGCGCGTGATTCAGATGAGCGACGGACGCGTGGTGTGAACCTCATCGAGTCGCTGCTCACCGGACTCGACGAAGCGCGCCGCCACTGGGGTCAGACGCTGCTGTCACTGCTCGGCCTGATCTTGGGGACGGCCAGCATCGTTACCGTGCTGGCGCTGTTCGGCGGCCAGACGGCACTCACCGAGCAGTTTCTCAGCGAAGTCGGGGGGCGCGGCACGATCATCGTGTCCGATCGCGAGTCCTCCGCGCATCCCGGCGCCCGCGAGCTGGCGTCCAAGCGTCTCACCTTCCGGGATGCGCAGTATCTCCGCGACCGCGCCAGCGCGCTCGTCGCCGTCAGCCCTGGATGGGCGCAGCAGCTTTCCTATCGGGCCGGCAACACCAGCTTCACCGGTCAGGTCATCGGGACGGTTCCGGCGTACATGGTCATCAACGACATCAAGCCCCTGGTCGGGCGTTACCTCAGTGATCTCGACGTGCAGCGCCAGGCCCGCGTCGCGGTGTTGGGGTGGAAGTACGCCGATTCGTTGTTCGGCCGCGCCCCGGCAGCCCTTGGCCAGATCGTGAGCATCGGGGAGAAGAGCTATCGGGTCGTCGGCGTCCTCGAGCGCGAGGAGTTTTACTTCGCCGCCTGGGAAAACAACGCGCTCGAGTATCGCAACGAGCGCGCCTACATCCCGATCTCGACGGCGATTACGCAATACAGCGCCAGCGACCACCTCGACTTCCTGACTCTCAAGGCGCGCCCCGCCGTCGGCGCCGCGGGCGCGCAGGCACAAGTGCGCAGCCTGTTGTTTGCGCGGCACGGAGTCGAGGACTTCGACATCCGGTCGTCCGGCCAGGGCGCCGGGCAGCAAGCCGGCCAGTTTCTCTTGCTCTTCAACTTCATCTTCCTGGTCGTCGGGGTCGTCTCCCTCGTGACGGGCGGCATCGTGATCGCGAACATCCTGCTCGCCTCGGTCGTCGAGCGCGTGCGCGAATTCGGCACTCGCATGGCCCTCGGCGCAACGGCGGGCGGGATCTTCGCCCACGTGCTCGCCGAGGTCCTGGTCGTCACGCTGATCGGCGGTCTGCTGGGACTCGGCCTGGGTGCCGCGCTCACGGGACTCGTCGCCCACGTCATGCAGATGCCGGCGGTGGTGAGTCCTTTCATCGCGACCGTTTCGCTGACGACCGCGGTGAGCGTAGGACTGATCGCCGGCCTGTTCCCGGCGGTGCGCGCGTCGCGGCTCGCGCCCGTCGAGGCGCTGCGCTATGCGTGACTGGCTCGAGCTGATCGGTGACGCATTGCGCGAGATCCGCGGGCACAAGTTGCGCTCGCTCCTGACGCTGTCGGGCATCGTGTTCGGAGCGGCATCCGTCGTGTCGATGACGTCCCTGGCTGCCGCCATGAAGACGCTGGTGTACGACGACCTCATCGCGATGGGATTGTCGCGCAGCTTCTTCATCAACGATCAGGGGCCGCGGTCAGACGCCAAGGGGGCGGCCGCATTGCGGCACACGGGGATGCGGATCACCGACCTCGAAGCACTGCGTGGGCTTCCCGGCGTGGCGAGTGTGCAGGGCCGCAACTGGGGGGACGAGCAGGTTGTGAACGCGCCCGCCGATCGGCGGCGAGTGCGCATCGACGGCGTCGATGCCGGCTATCTCGAGCTCCGCAACTGGCGCATCGTCGCGGGGCGCAGCATCCGGCCGCTCGACGTTGAGAATCGGGCACGCGTGGCGGTGATCGGTGAAGAGATGTCCCATAGTCTGTTCGGGAATGCAGACCCGGTCGGTAAGGTCATCACCATCGACGGCGTGCGGTTCGGCGTGATTGGTCTCGTGGCGCCGATCGAGTTCGACATCATTCCCGCCGACTTCAGCTTCGTCGGGCGACGGATCTACATCCCCTATACCTACATGACGCGCTATGCGAAGGGCGAAGGCCGTTTGGATCAGGCGCTCGTCACCGCCAGCCCGTCCGCGGAATTCGGCGACGTGCTGCGGCGCGGCACCGCACTCGTCCGGCAGCGCCACGGCGGGACCGAGGATTTCACGATCGACAACCAGGCTGCAGAAGTGCTTTCCAATCTCGCGATGGCCGACAACATCCTCGGCGGCTGGAACGCGGTGATGTTTACGATCGCCGGCGTCACCCTCATCGTCGGCGGCATCGGGTTGTTCAGCGTGCTGCTCATCTCGGTGCGCGAGCGCGTGCAGGAGATCGGCATCCGCAAGGCGCTCGGCGCTGACGACGGCGCGATCATGCGATTGTTTCTGGCGGAATCATTGACACTCGCCTTCTTGGGTGCGGTGCTGGGCATCGGGGGCGGCGCCGGCCTGACCGTAATCACCGAGCTGATCGGCGAGCAGTTCGGCAAGCCGTTCGTGATTCCGGTGAGCGTGCCCGGTGTGATCCTCGCCGTGATTTTCGCGTTGATCGTGGGATTGTTGTTCGGGTGGTATCCGGCGCGCCGGGCTGCCGGACTCGACCCGATCGAGGCTATCACGGGCGCCTAGTACGAGTAGTTTTTAGGCCATGCTCTCACTCCTATTGTCAGTCCTGATCCTGCCGGCAGATACCGTAACCGGCCGAATCGTCGACATGGCCGGTCAACCGGTCGCGCAGGCGATCGTCGAGGTCACAGATCTCGGTAGAAGCGTCACAACCGGTGCCGACGGCGGATTCCGGATCGCGCTGGCGCCCGGCCGCTACACGCTCGCGGTGCGGCGCAGCGGATTTGCGCCGGCGGTGCGCGAGATCGCGGTGGGCGGCGGGCAGCCCGGGCGTGCCCTGGAGATCGTGCTCACGCCCAGCGCCTTCCGGCTCGAGCCGGTGACCGTCACGGCGACACGGCAGCCACTCGCCTCCGAGTCCTCGCCGCTCCCCGCGGACGCGCTCGCGGGCGATGAGCTGCGTCGGGCACAAAGCGTCTCGCTCGCGCATGTCGTCGCGGCGCTTCCTGGCGTCAACGCGATCACCACCGGCTCGCAGATCGGGAAACCGGTGATTCGCGGATTCTCGGGTCCGCGGGTGCTGGTGCTCGAAAACGGCAGCCGGCTCGAGGACTACTCGTGGAGCGATGAGGATGGTCCGTCGGTCGAGACGGCGTTCGTCCGTCGCGTCGAGCTGATCCGCGGTCCCGCGAGCGTGCTGTACGGCTCCGATGCCCTTGGCGGGGTGATCAACGTCATCTCCGAGGCGCTGCCCGATGCCGCGGGCGGGCCCGGGTTCATCCGCACCGGATTCACCCTCTCGGCGGCGAGCAACAACATCGAGATCGCCCCGGGTGTGCAGGTCGAAGGCGCGCGCAACAACCTGGGCTGGCGCGTCGCCGCGATCGGCCGGCATGCCAGCAACCTGCACACGCCCGCGGGCGAGCTGGACAATACCGGCTTCGGCGCGTTCAACGGAGAAGCGACGGCCGGATGGCGCTGGCCGTCGGGGAGTGCTCTCGCGGTTCGTGTGGTCCACTACGGCGGCGAGTTCAAGCTGCTCGAGGCGAATGCACCGCCCGGGGAGACCGGTGGTCCTGAGCGCAAAGCCGGAGACGAACGCATTCAGATCACGGGCCAGCGGCCATGGGGAACCTGGCGGCTGGAGTCTAAGGCGCAGCTGCAACGACACTCGTTGATCGAAGTGGCGGACGATACGACCGGCACGGAGTCCGAGCAATTCAATTTGTTGCTGCAGACCGGCTCTCTCGATCTGCTCCTGCATCGTGGCGGCACGACGTTCGGGATTACGACGGTGGGCCAGCACAACGACGCCAGCGGACGCGAGCCGATCGTGCCCGACGCCAGTACGGTCTCGGGCGCCGCGTTCGCGTTCGAACAATGGAGCCCGGGATCGGGCCGCTGGACATTGCTGGCTGGCCTGCGCGCGGACGCCCGGCGGCTCCATGCCGATCGCAATGACTCGCTCGGCGTCGTTGCCCAGGACCGGAATTCCCAGGCGTGGTCTGGAAATGCCGGGGTCGTGTTTACGCCGGTGCCGGGAGGCGGACTCTCGCTCAGTCTGAACGTCGGCCGCGCCTGGCGTGCCCCAACGCTGTTCGAGTTGTTCGCCAACGGCCCGCACATCGGCGAAGCGCGCTACGAGCTCGGCGATTCGACGTTGCAGCCGGAAGCAAGCCGCGGCGTGGACCTTGGCGTGCGGTGGAGCGGACGGCATGCGCGGCTGCAGTTGGCCGCCTATCACAACCACATGTCCCACTACATCTACATCACGCCGACCACCGTCTTCATCGACTCGCTGCGCGTCTACCAGTACGGCCAAGCGGAAGCGGAGCTGTTCGGTGGCGAAGCGGTGCTCGAAGCGGACATCGGGCAGGGCCTCGTCGCCCACAGCCGCGTCGAAGCGGTGCGGGGCACCAACCTCGCGTCACACGAGCCGCTGCCGATGCTCCCGCCCCTGCGCGCAACTGTGGGATTCGGTTGGCGCGATCGGTTCAGCGTCGATGTCGATGCGTATGACCGTCCAAAACGGCTCAACCCGCTCGACATCCCGACCCCGACGTACGCCCTGCTCCACCTCGGTGGCGGCGCGGATGTCCGGCTATTTGGGCGAGCGATGCGGCTCGACATCTCGTTGCGCAACGCGCTCAACCAGCGCTACCGCAGCTTCCTGAGCCGCTACAAGGAGTTCGCGTTCGACCCGGGACGGAACCTGATCGTCCGGTTGTCGAGCGGCTTCGTGGACTAGCGCCTCGCCACACCGGCGGCGGTGGTCGCGACGTCCAGAATCGACCAGATCCGATCGATCCACTCGCGGTGCTCCGGTTTCATCAGGACGGAGCGTAGGCAAACGATCGAGTCAGCGTCACGTTGCATATCCTCCCCGTCGATCAAATCGACGGGCAGCGTGACGATCGCGAGATGCAGCTGGCGTTGGGCGGCCTCGGCAAAGATTCGCTGCGAGAGCGCGGACGCGTCGCTGATCCGTTTGGCACGCGGGGCCCAGACGATGATGTCGAGCTCTGGCGGCGAGCCTGTGACGAAGCGACCATCCTGGCGCAGCCGACGGTGAAGCTCCAGCGCCGCCCCGCGCCCGGCGGCTAACCCCTTCGCGAATTCCCCGCCTGAGACGAGCGGAAACAGCCGCTGCGTCGCCCAGAGCGCCACGGCTGCGGCGCCTGGGCGCGAGCACTCGAGGGAGATCTCCCCGAGATGCAGGTCGGTCGACGTGAAGTAGGTGTACGGCGAGTCGTGGCGGTAGAGCCGGCCCACCGACGGATCCTTGAACAGCACGCATCCGCAGCCATACGGTTGCAGCCCATGCTTGTGTGGATCGATGACGATGGACGCTGCCTCTGCGATCCGGTCGAATGCTCGGCGCGTTTCCGCAGCGAGACCATCGACCAGCAGGAAGTAGCCGCCGTATGCCGCGTCGGCGTGGATTCGGACATCGTAACGCCTGGACAGGTCGACAATCGTGTCGAGCGGGTCCACGGCGCCCGTCGCCGTCGTGCCCATGGTGGCCACGACGGTCCCGACCCCGCCGGCCGCCAACCGGCGCGCAAGCGCCGCGACGTCCATCCGGCCCGCGCGATCGCAGGGAATCGTCTCGAACGGCAGTCCCAGCACGCCGGCGATTCGCTGGTGCGTGTAATGTGCCTGCGTCGACGCGAGGACCGTCTTGCCGGGATGCAGCTGCCCGGCAATCCACAGCGCCTCGAGGTTCGCCATGGTCCCGCCGCCGCACAGGTGGCCGAGGTGCGTGTCCCACCCGATCATCTTCGCCAGCTCAGCGACTGCTTCCTTCTCCATCGCCGAGCTTGCGCGGCCGCCGTCGAGCGCGTGGTTGTTCGGATTGATGTGCAGCGCCAGCTCGTAGGCTCGGCGTGCGACTTCGTGGGGAGGTTTGAGCATCTGACCCGCGTACAGCGGATCGCCGTATGGGTAATTGTCCTTGAGGCGTTCCGCGACTTCCGTCAGCACATCTTCAAGAGCCTTCAAATGCCCTCAAGTACGTGCGGTCCCACGCGGCGGGGATGCTTTCGCGCGGCGAGTACGGTCCTGGCGCGTACACCCGGGAGCTGATGCCAAGCTGGCTCTGCTCGCAGATGTGCCAATCCTGCCGGTTGGTGCGATCCCAGAATTCCTCGGCGTCCTGGATGTTGTAGCCGGCGGCGGCGGGCGCGTCTGGGTGCACCATCCATTCACAGACCACGCGCGATTGCATGGCCGCGATCGGCCAGACCGTGTAGAAGACCGCGTAATCCGGATGCAGGCTGAGCATCATCGTGGGAAACAGCGCGTAATAGAACGCGCGGCGCTGATCGTCGGGCGGCAGCGTGCCGAGCGGCAGCGCGCACGCGCGGCCCGTCATCGTCGCGCTTTCGTTCGGCGCCTTGATCTCCATGTAGCCGCCGAGGAACGGCCCCTCGATCAGGTCGTTCGCGCCGCTCGTGTAGGGCAGCTTGGTCGACAGCTCGGGGTGGATCGTGGGACAGTGCAGGCACTCGTTGTAGTTCTGCAGGATCAGCTTCCAGTTCGCCTTCACGTCGTACTCGATGCGCCGGACGGTCCGGAGGAGCGGCAGGTTGTAGCGCGAGAACCGTCCCGCGAGCGGCGCGAACCAATTCGGTGCCGGCGTCGCCTCGGGATCGAGATTGATGAACAGAAACCCTTCCCACTCGGCGAGCGCCACGGTATGCAGCGGGTAGGACTTCTTGTCGAACCCCTCGACCTCGTGCATGTGCGGCGCGCCGATCAGGCGGCCATCGAGCGCGTAGGTCCAGGCGTGGTACGGGCACTGGATCGTTTCGGACAGGCGGCCTTTGGGCGCTTCGCACAGCCTGGTGCCGCGATGGCGGCAGACGTTGTAGTAGGCGCGCCGCTCACCGGACTGATCGCGTAACACGATGATGCTCTCGCCGGCGACTTGGGCGACGAAATAATCGCCGGGCGCGGCGAGCGTCGCATCGCGGCCGACGCAAATCCAGTTGCGCCCGAAGATCTTTTCCTGCTCGCCGGCGAACACCTCCGGTGCCGTGTAGTAACGGCCCGGCAGCGTGCGGGCGCCCTGGCGATAACTCTCGACGGTCTTGAGGAAGCTCATAGGATCTCGCGCGCCGCGTTGCGCCCGGCGGCCCCCGGAATCCCGCCGCCTGGATGCGTACCCGAGCCGCACAGATACAGCCCCTCGATGGGCGTGCGATAGCGGCTCCAACCCGGCACGGGACGCATGAACAGAATTTGGTCGAGAGTGAGCTCTCCGTGGTAGAGGCTCTCCTCCGCGGGCTGAAGCTGCACCTGATTCGGCTGGACCTTCAGCACTCCGGCCACCCGTTGCACCCGGTCGCCATGCGATCCGGGAGCTACATACTGCACGTGTAGCTCCACCCTGCCGTTCGTCCGCTGCACTTCGACATAGGGCGCCGCGGAGTCCCTGCCGTTCTTGACGTCATCGTAGGCGTGCTCGAGGTAGTCGAGCGAGGGCGCGACGCAGAGTGTCGAATACGGCGGGGTGGTCCCGAGCGCGAGCGTTCCGCGGGCTACGACGCCACGCGCTTTGATGTTTCTCACCGCGCGCGCGAACTCGGGATCCAGCTCGAGTGCAATTGGTTGAAGCGTTGCGCGGGGATCGGCGCTCGACACGACCAGCGGCGCGAGAATCTCCTCGCCACTTTTTTCCACGACGACACCCGTTGCTCGCCCGTTCTTCGCGAGGACTGTGGCACGCGCGCCGCGCCGGACCTCCAGCCCCGAGATCTTGGATAGTGCCTGCGTGACATTCGAACGTGCCGGCCGGAAGACTCCCGCCGGGCTCCCGGAATGGTGATGCAGAAAGTTGAACGCAGTCCCGCCAGAGCGCGGGCCTTGCTTCAAGTGCCAGACGCCCAGGGCGCCAAGCAATCCCTTCAGCACGTTGCTCTCGAACCAGTCGTCGAGCAGCTCGGCGATCGACATGGGCAGAATGCGTGCCAGATCGATCACCGTCTGCTTGCCGAGGCGCCGGACGTACAGCCCCAGCCCCGCGATGCGCGCCAACTCGCGCGCGTCGTTGGTCTCGATGTCGGGGGGCGGCACGAGATACAATCGTTCCAGCACGCTCGCGAGCGTACGCATCCGCTGGCAGAACTCGGGCCATTTTGCGGCATCGGCTGGACTGATGTGCCTGATCGCCTCGGTCGAGCGCCCGATGTCACGCGACAGCTCGAGCGTGCCACCGGCGGGGAGCGGAGCGGTGATCCAAGGGTCAGGCTCTTCGATGTCCAAACCCGCACCAACCAATCCTAGATCACGGACGATCGCGTCAGGCACCCAGCCGATATCGAATGACGGATCGGGATTCTCGTGCTGCTCGACGACGAGCACCCGTTTTCCCGCCCGCCCGAGATAGTGGGCCGCAACGAGGCCGTTCGCGCCCGCGCCGATCACGATCGCGTCGTAATTCACGCGCCGTCCTTGAGAATCCGCATTGCGGCGAGCCGTCCCGACGCGCCCATGATCCCGCCACCGGGATGCGTCCCCGAGCCGCACTGATAGTAGCCGCGGACCGGCGTCGCGAATTTTGCCCACCCCGGTGCGGGACGCAGAAAGAAGAGCTGATGGAGCGCCAGCTCGCCGGCGAAGATGTTTCCCTCGGTGAGGCCTGTGATGCGCTCGATATCGCGTGGCGTGATGACTTGCCGGTGCAGAATCTGCGACTTGAATCCCGGCGCGAAGCTCTCGACCGTGTTCACCACCGCGTCGCCGAACGCCTCGCGCTTCGCGTCCGTCCAACCGCCGTTCAAGTGGTACGGCGCGTACTGGACGAAGATGGACATGACGTGCTTGCCGGGCGGCGCCATGCCTGGATCGATCATCGAGGGAAACACGATGTCCATGTACGGTCGCCGCGAGAATTCGCCGTACTTCGCGTCGTCGTACGCGCGCTCGACGTAGTCGAGGCTGGGACTGATCGAAAACGCGCCCCGGTGCTGGCGGCCGATCCCCGGCATGCACGTGAAGCTCGGCAATGCATCCAGCGCGAGGTTCACTTTTCCCGACGAGCCGCGGAACTTGAAGCGGCGGATGTCCGCGACGAATTCTGGCGGCAGATGATCGGGCTCGAGCAGCTGCAGGAACGTGCGGCGCGGATCGAGACTCGACGCCACCGTGCGCGCCTCGAGCTCATCGCCGTTCTCGAGCACCACACCGGTGGCGCGTCCGTTACGGACGAGGACCTTCGCAACGCCGGCATCGCACCGGATCTCGGCCCCAAACGCACGGGCCGCCGAAGCGATCGACTCGCTGACGGCGCCCGTGCCGCCTTTTGCAAAGCCCCAGGCGCGGAAGACCCCGTCCAGCTCTCCCATGTAATGATGAAGGAGGACGTAGGCAGTCCCCGGTGAGCGCGGGCCCAGAAATGTGCCGATGATGCCACTCGCCGACTTGGTGGCCTTCAAGACGTCGGTCTCGAACCATTCGTCCAGGAAGTCGGCCGAGCTCATCGTCATCAGCTTGACGAGCGCGTGCAGCCGCTCGGCGCCCAGGCCGCGGAAATGTTTGCCGAGCTTGAGGAGCGCGAAGAGATCGGTGGGCGCGAACGACGTGGGGTC
>Ga0193755_1000126_pt1 | contig 20840 bp, 27 predicted proteins | sample H1a2metaG_FD_144921 | JGI IMG/M metagenome (GOLD analysis project Ga0193755, IMG submission 144921) | Soil microbial communities from a riparian zone of the East river system, Colorado, United States - H1a2 | ecosystem: Environmental > Terrestrial > Soil > Riparian zone | place: USA: East River...
AGTTCGCGCGGGTTTCCAATCACTGCGACACTAGTGGAGAAGGATGTTAAGCCCGCAGACATAGCGTCTGCGGGCTCTTTGTCGCCCCGCCGCCGAGGCGACACGGGGCTCGCGTACCAGCTTCGGGCTGGCTATTTGAACAACTTGCGTGGGATCAATGGTCCCCACGAAAGACGACACCCCAGTTCGAGAATCGGGTTTGACAATGCGCACAGGGCTACGAAGACGCTGCGACACCGTCGCGGGACGATAGCAAATACTAGTGTCATAAAGGTTCTCTCGGCGAGACCTCGCCCCGTCCTCAGAGAGATCGAACCAGTGCGCACAACAGGCCGAAACCTAACTAGGGATCTTGCAATCGAGTATGCAAAGCGAACCGGAGAGAAAGCCTCGCTATCAACTTCATGGCACAACGATATGCTCGCTCTGTCCGAGTCCATCGTATTGAAGCATGCGGCTGAGCTGATCGTTCGCCGCAGGCAACTGACCATCACTTCGAAATACGGTCTAGACGAATCCCGGTGGCTACAGGCAGTTGAATGCTTCATCGACGGGGTTATTGAGAAGGCAGGTGGCCACGTGCGGAGCTCGCCGGAACGGTTGCAGGCTGTCAGGTGGATGATCGCCGGTGCAACGGCTCAATTTGCCCAGCCGACAGTACCTTTTTCACTTGATAGGGACAGCACAGTCGTTGAAGGCGCAGCCTAGCCGAACATGAGCTTTTCCCTTACCCGGTTAATCCAACTGCCGGCTTCTAACATCATCAGTGAGCGTTTGCGCGCCCCGCCTCATACGCGGCTTTCCACGCCGGAGTGTGCTGCGCGACGGATTGCTGGAGTGCGGTCATGAAAGCAGTGCCGGCATTAACGGGCTCGGTAGACGCGTCCTTGGCAAGATTGCCATACACGGCAATCAAAGCCTTTGCCAGTGGCGATTCTTGGAAGGCAGAAAACGCGGCGAGATCGTTTTTATATTGCTGACTCAGGGCGTCGATTTCGGGGCCTCGCATTGTAGCGACCGAATCGATTATCACATCGGCAATTGCCTTATCGTCCCTGGCGCTCGCGCCACGACTGGGACTAAACGCGACACCCATGGCAGGTGTGATCTGAATGATCCAAGACAATGCCACCAGTTTCTTTCGGGCCTCGAGCTGCGCAGCCGACGGGGGAGATGCTGCGACGTCTTTTGGATCCATGCCTCCCGAAGCCAGACCGCTTACAAGGGCGGCACTCCCTTGCACCTGCACCGTCATGAGGCGTTTTTGAAACGCAAGATAACGCCGGCCGACGTCCGAACGATAGAAGGCAAGAAGTTGGTCAATTTGTGCGGCCGATAGATGTGCAGCAAGTTCACGGTTCCATCGAATCGCATTCTCAGCCGCTTGCGCCGCCAGCGCCGGTTCAATGTCCTTTTTGATATCGTTACGAACTAAATGCAGTACTGGCAGCCAGTTTGGATTGCCTCTTTTCCATGTGTCGTCGTTACCGCCAATCAAGCGCATTTGCATCGGTGCAAACAGATCAACGACAGAATCAGCATCCGTCGCATCGTTCATCGCCGGCACCGCCTCGCGTAGTGCGATAACCTCTTTGCTCACGCTTACAGTCGAATCCGGCGCGCAATGGGCAGCGACGACGAATGCCAGATTAAATAAGGAAACACATATCACGCGAGGGAGTGCAGGCATAGAAAACCTCCATGTTGAATCGCTGCTAACGATCCTTGGGATCCAATACTCCCTATCTTAAGGCGCGGCACTCCACGCGTCACGGCGCACGTCGCATTACTCGAGGACTGAGATTTGCCAAGAAGTGCAAAGATGACCTCCCTCTTCCTGCTTCGCGATCATTCTCCAATCGAGGCATCGGTCACATTTCTGTCCCGATTTTCTCATCTCCAACGTTTGACCGACCGAACGGTAAATGGTCTATTGCACTTGAAGATTTAGTCAGAGGTAAGGACACCCTATGCGCTTGATATGCGCAACGTTTCTTTTGATGGTCTCAGGCTTAATCTACGCGCAGTCCGCGCCTCCCAACCCCGGAAAGCTCTACGCGGTTATTTTCGACGTCACGGTCAACGCGGCCGGCAACCTGGAGACACTCAAGGTCGCGAAGGTAATCGATCCAAGTACCCATAGTACGGACGCGGTGAATGTTGCGGTCCCAGACAGTTACCTCAGCGCGGCCAAGGCACTTTTGATCAAGACCAATTACGGCCCCGATCCCACGCACTTTAACACTTGGTTGTTTTACGACCCAGCACGTCCGAATCGTGCGGACATTGATCCGCAATCCGGTCGACCATAATGCCTTCACCTGAAAACGCTCTCGATATTTTGAGCCGACGGCGAAAAACGCGCCGATTGATCTGCCCGAAAGCCGCCGCTGACCGGCGGCGGGGTGGGGTCGAGAGTACTTCTTCAACGTACCGCCGCAGCCGGCTTACCTCCAGTCACTTAGGGGTGTAAATCCCTGCGGCGAACTTAAGGTCACGCATCACAACGAGGGCGTGATTGCCTGCTCCAGGCGAAATGTAGCGTTTCCGCGTATTCGCGGATTTGATCTCGCTCGATCTCGTTCGCGACCCACATCACGCGGTGGTGTGCGCAAATCGAACAGAGTGTTAACCGCCGCTCGGTGGCAAGGGCGTCTACGATAATATTGCGGTTCGACACCATCAGGTATTCCTGACCACAGCACGGACATGTGACGGGAAAACAAATAGTCGGTGTGTCCATCGTGTACCTCCCACTCAAGTTCAGGCATTGAAGTGGACCGTGAAACAGAATCATCAGTTCCGGCAAGACGAGGCGAGAACCGCGGATGTTCGCGCATAGTTAAGACTAATTAAATGACCGCAATCGGCGACACATTAAAGAAACGGCATTGCGAGATGCGACGTCAGGCGATGTCCTACGCCAAACTCATAAAACATCTGACTGCGCCCCGCCTAATTGTTAACAACACTTCTGCATGGCGCAAGCGATGCGAATACACGCTGGCGCACGGTGGAAAGCCAACAACAGCAGGATAGTCATCAATGAATACGACACCCCCGAATACCGTCATTTTTGTCCTACTCTTAATAGCCGTCGTGCTCGCGGTTGTCGCATGGCTGACCGTGCAGCGACAGCGGTCCCTGCGTCTTAGACGGCGTTTCGGGCCGCAATACGACTTAACCGTATCCGAGTTTCATAGCCGGACAACGGCGGAGACAGAACTGCTGGACGTGAGGAACGCGTCGCCCGATTGAAGATCGTGCCGCTCGCGCCGGCCGATGCGGCACGATTCCCGCAAGCATGGAACACTTTTCAAGACCGCTTCATCGATAGCCCAAGGGGAGTCGTGGTCGAAGCCGATCGTCTGGGACAAGACGTGATGACCAAGCGTGCTTACCGAAGAGCAGTTTAGAAGTGCGGGAGTCGGAAAGGAGTAGTGCCCGCTCGAGTGATCATCGCATTTCAGATTGCGCTGATCGTGGTATGCAGAGCGGGGACCTCACCCCGCGCCAGCCGGCAAAACTGTCAACACTTACTGAAACAGCTTCTCGCTCGACGACGGCAGCTAATTCAAATGTCGCCCGCGCCCGTAATTCACCCAAGAGCGGCATTACTCCGAGCGCCACACACCGCCGCATCGGAATGCAAAGGATCAGCCAATCCGAAGAACGACAATAATCTCGCCGGGAATCGGCCGAAGCCAACCCTGCTTTTCCGCCGCCGATACAGCCACAACAGCAGCGCCATCACCGAACCGCCCGGCAAAATCAGTTCCATCAGCGCGTACAGCGCAATAGCCTTAAATCGCACAATCACAGCCGCTGCATAGCCGCTTAAGTTGCGCAGCGCGAGTGTCCATCGCGCGTCGCGCCAAGTTGCGCCCTTGAAGATCGACATGGAATTCGCTGAAAACATCACTGTGTATCTCGTATCTATAAACTTAAGACGAATGAAGCGGCCCGGATTCGACACGCGCGTCTGACTGTGAGAGTGATCATGCGTGCGCGGCCGGGGCGCATCAATTACCTACGAGGTAAAGAGTCTCGTCCCACTCCGTTACGCCAGCATCGCAAACTGCAAGACCAGGAGAGAGGCCCCCGTGGCGGCGGCAGCGAAAAACCCCTGCGCGACCCGTGTAATCAAATTTGTGATGTTCATATGTGCATACTCGTTGACCGATCGAACAGCCATCAGAATGCGCCGCCCGCCGATGCACAACAAACGCAATATTTGAGCGCTTGTTAAGAAAACCTTAATTGTTGAGTCCGTCGGCAACCGGCCACCCCTACTCCCGGGGCAATCCGTATAAGTCGACAAAGACACAACATAATGGTTAGCGCGGGACGAAACATTCCGGCGGCGCATACACCGCCTTGAAGCATTGGGCTATCGAGCTCGCACGTGCGGTCGCCCAAGACGCGGGGCCCTTTGGTGTCACATCCAACGCAGTTCTGCCAGGCGTTGACTTCGACAGCACCATTACATAACATACCGGTTATGGAACATTCGGGTTATGGAGTAGCAACGCTCAACCGCCTGGATAGGACATTCGCCGCTTTGGCAAATCCTACGAGGCGGGCGATCCTTGAACGCTTGGCGTCGGGAGAGGTATCGGTGAGTGAACTCGCCGAGCCTTTCTCGATGAGTCAACCTGCGATCTCGCGACATCTCAAGGTCCTCGAACTTGCTGGCCTGATTTCGTCTGGAAGCGATGCGCAGCGACGACCGCGCAAGCTTGAGGCGCGCCCGCTCGCAGAAGCAACCGAGTGGCTAGAGGCGTATCGCAAATATTGGGAGGCGTCCTTCGCGCGCCTCGACAGTTTGTTGAGCGAGTTGAAAGCGACGGAAAAGAAACGCAAACGTGTAGCTCGAAAGAAACGGTAACTGTGGTTATATGTTATTCCCTGACAGCTTCGAGGTGTCCACGCCCAGCGATCGCGAGATCCGGGTGACCCGCAATTTCGACGCACCGCGAAGGCTGGTATTCGATGCATTCACCAAGCCAGAACTTGTCCGTCGTTGGCTGCTGGGGCCACCAGGTTGGACCATGCCCCTGTGCGAAATCGACCTTCGCGTCGGTGGTGCCTATCGCTATGTCTGGCGTTCTGAGCAGGACGGATCCCAGATGGCGCTCGGTGGTGTATTCCGCGAAATCACTCCAGTCGAACGCCTCGTTGCCACGGAGAAGTTCGACGACGCCTGGTATCCGGGCGAAGCCCTGGATACGACTGTTTTCGTTGAGACGGGCGCCATTACTAGGACAACGATTACCATTCTGTACGAATCGCAAGAAGCCCGCGACACGGCTCGTCGTTCGGGCATGGAGTACGGCATGGCCGCAGGCTATGAACGACTCGAAAAACTGTTGCCAACACTCACCGGAGAACCCACATGATCGAGACACCAAAAGTTGTCGAGACTCGCGCACAACTGGTTGCTACCGTTCACATCGAGACGCCACGCTCGAAGATGCAGCACGTCATGGGACCAGGCATAGGCGAAGTGATGGCGGCAGTAAAGGCGCAAGGCATTGGTCCGACGGGGCCGTGGTTCGCGCATCACCTGAAGATGACACCTGACGCTTTTGATTTCGACATCTGCGTACCGGTGTCATCGCCCGTCACGGCCGTCGGCCGCGTGAAACCTTGGCAGCGGCCAGCGCTCAAGGTGGTGCACACCGTCTATCACGGCCCCTACGAGGGGCTAGGCGGCGCGTGGCACAAATTCAGTGGGTGGATGGAAGCCAACGGACACAGAACGGCGGGCGATCTGTACGAGTGCTATGTAGTGGGTCCGGAAACGAGTCTTGATCCAGCCAATTGGCGCACCGAACTCAGTCGGCCGATGATCGAATAGGACGCTGGCGCGGCGCCGAAGAAGTGCGCCCCATGTCCCTTGCCAACCTCAAAGGTGAATTGGGCGTCCCGGATACTGTCATCACCATTGGCCGGTTGGGGTCGATATCTGCCAGCTCGCCAATGACTGACCGTCGGAAAAGCTGGCGTGTCGATCCGGCGCGCGCTCGTTCGTCGGTGCAAATCTAGATCGACAGCTATTCTTCGTTGGTCGGCCCGTTCACACCGCAACGCTACGCTCCTGCTTCGCTGCGGCCAGCCGATACGTCCATATATCGGCGTTCGTCGCATGCGACTCACCCGTGTGTTCGGCCGTCACCGGCGGGTCAGGCGCGCGGGCCCGGCTCGCCTCACGGATCTCGGTCGAAGCCGCCCGTCAACGGCGACGTCACCGTCGCCAAACGCCCGTCAGGGCGGCCCCAAAGGGGTGAGGCGCTTCGCCGAATAATCCGTTGCGACATCCATGTCGCAATTGGAGCTCGAATCAAGCCTCGCAAACCACACCCACCCGTAAAGGCCCCTCTTTTTGTTGACTGGCAAGCTGCGATGCGTCCGCTGGGCGACGCTGTGGTTCATCTATCGCGGACTCCGACCCGCGGCCGAAAAACGGTTTAGAACTGCAAGCGTAGCGTCGCGCCATAGGTACGCGGATCGCCGATCGATCCGGCCACATAACCAGCGCCGAACACTCCTCCGGCGGAGAGCGCGGAGAAATATTCCTTGTTGAGAACATTCCTGGCCCACAATGAAATTTGCCAGCGCTCCGAGGGTGGCCCCGCGCTCATATGTATGTTCAAGAGACCGTACCCACGGATCAGCGAGTAAGCGGAGTCGTCGGAGTTGTAGTAACTGCTGGAGCGGAATGTGTACTCAATCCCGCTGGTACTCTGCAAATTACTCGTCAGCCCATGGCTGTACTCGACATGCCCAACCCCCGACCAGCGGGGCGCGCCGGAGATGGGTCTGCCGGTTAGATCGCAACTTGTCGCTATGCCGGTCCACTCCGTGCCGCAGGGAGCGCTGTGGAACGAGGTATAAGTGGCCTCGTCATAGCCGACAGCGGTACTCATATGCAATCCGGCCAGAACGGCCCAGCGTAATTCGAGTTCGGCGCCACGGGTGCGAGCGGATTCGGCATTGGCCAGATAGGAAGTGATTAACACCCGATCCCGTACTGTTGTCTGGTAATTGCGGATATTCGCGTAGAACAAGTCGCCATTGATCTCCAGGCGATGGTTGAGCAAGCTGCTCTTTATACCCAATTCAATATTATTGGCGACTTCGGGCTTGATGACCGGATCTGCGCCCACCGGCAGAATAATGGTGTTCAGACCAGCGGCTTTCACGCCGCGGGAGAGCGAACCATAGAGCAGCAGGATGTCGGTGGGCCGGTAACTGAGGGATAGCGAGCCCGACAGCGTGTTGCCCGACGACCCGTTATCGGCGGTCGCATCGCCCGGGGCCAATTGATTGCGCGCTGCCGTGGCCGCAGCGAAGTAGGGATCGGCCGCATTGAGTACGGAACCACCGCTGCGCCTGCGGCTCACCACGGCCGATTTGTGATCCCAGTTGCTGCGCGCTCCGATGGTAAGTTCCCAATTGTCGTCCACATGCCATGCAATCTCGCCGAACACCGCCTCGCTGTCGGTATCCGCGTCCGCATGCGTGTAACTCGTAAGACCCGCCAGAGCATATGCCGGTAGTATCAGAGTGGGTTGTGAATAGAATTTGGCCGCATCGGCACCATAGGTTGCACCAGGAACGCTGGCCGTTTCGAGTCGCTGCCCATAAAGAAAAACGCCGGCGACGAAATCAACGCTGCGATGGATGGGCGAGGCGATTCGAACTTCCTGGGACCACTGCTGATTCCAAATGTCGTTCCCGCCGGTGTGCTGGATATCGAGCGGCAGATAGTCCAAGTCAGTGCCCGGAAGAAATTCCCATCGACGCCAAGCCGAAATGGATGTGAACGTGTATCCGGAAAGGTTCCAATTGGCTTCCACGGATGTCCCCACATTAGTCGTCTCGATTTCCCACCGCCGATCTATGTTTATTTGGCCTGAGAACGGATCGAATGTGGGTGAATAGTCAAAGCGCGCAGATCGTACAAAAATGTTGTTGAGCCGTGTGCTGCCATTGGCGAGAGTAAGGCCGGGGTCGACAAGCGTTTGCGCGCCGGAATTCTCCTGCTGACGACTGATGTCCGCAGTAAGGCGCAGATCGAAAGCGTGGCTGGGCTGGAAATAGAGCTGGGCGCGAGTACCATACCTATTCTGGTTGTTGAGATCCGAATGTGTACCGATATTCTCGATGGTGCCATTGCGGCCGGTATAGAAGGCAGATAGGCGACCGGAGAGCGTCGTATTCAAAGGTCCGGTAACGCTACCGCGCGCCTGTTTCAAGCCAAAATTCCCGGCGGACAGTTCAACATTGGAATTAAATGTGCGCTCGGGCTTGCGGATGCTGATGCTGAGCGCGCCAGCCGTGGTGTTCCTGCCGAATAGGGTGCCCTGCGGACCGCGCAGCACGGTAATCTGTTCAATGTCGTCCAAGTCGGATGTGAGCATGCCAGGGCGAGAGATGTAAACGCCATCGAGATATAGACCCACGCTGGTTTCGAGTCCTTCGCTCGCCGGATTGTTACCTAACCCGCGTATCGAGAAGGCGGTTTGACGCGGGTTGATGAATTGCAATTGCATGTTCGGAATCAATTGCACAAACTCGGTCAGAAGGTGGGTATGGCTGCGGTCCAGCTGTTGGCCATTCATGGCGATGATTGAAATCGGAACGTCTTGAGAATTTTCTTGACGTTTGCGCGCCGTCACGACGATGAGGTCAAGTTCCGAGGTAGGATTGCTGACCACTTCGGCGTTCGATCGTGCACTGGTCGCGAGGATCGAGCCGCAGATGCCGCCGAGGACGAAGAACACGGTCAGTCGAACGCCATGTATCGTCAGCGGTTGCACGTGCACTTCGATCCAGGCGATCCGACCATCACTTCGCCAGCGGCCGTTTCCAGATGCCAATCCGATCGACAATCGCTGCAAATCGCGGGTCGCCGTGCAGCCCGTCGAAGGCGGGGTTCTGTGCCAAGAAGCCCAGCACCGGTGCGCGCTGTTGTAACGCGCGATCGAGCCAGATCAGCGCATTTTCAGTATCCCCGAGGCTGGCGTAGATCGAGGCGATATCCCCTGCCGGTACGTAGCGCTGGGTCGACAGCTTCAATACGCGATCGAGTTCGGCCAGAGCTTCTGCGCGACGGCCGGAAAGGGCGAGTGCTTGACCCACGTCTCCAAAGCTCCCCGGCGTCGGCCCGGGATTGTTAGCAAATTCCGCCAGCGCGAGATCGTAACGGGCTATGCGCAAATATACCCGGCCAAGCAAAGCGTGCGCGATGCCCGGGCGGTCATCGAGTGCAAGACTCTCGGTGATCTGCGCTAGCGCCTCATCGTAGCGATGCGCAAAATATAGCAGCGATCCCGCCCGCGTCTTCGGAAGCGTCAGCAATGGTTCAAGTTGCTGCGCCTGTTTCAGCTCTTCGAGGCCGCGATCGAGTTCACCGCGCATGCCGAGCAACACGCCCCAACGCAAATGGGCCTCAGAGTGCGAAGGATCGAGCTCAATGGCGCGCGCGAAGTCCGACGCGGCGCCGTCCCAATCGCGGTCATACTCCAACTTGATCTGTCCGAGCGTCGAGTAGGCGCTCGCAAGCCGTGGCTCAATCCGCAGTGCCTTTAACACCGCATCGCGCGCGCGTGGCATAGTTTCAACGGGCGGCCGCATGCCGAAGATACCCAGGATCATGTAGCTTTCGGCAAATCCCATATGCGCCAGCGCGAATTGCGGATCGCGCTCCAGTGCCTGCTCAAAATATCCGATAGCGAGCGCAAGGCTTTCCTCGGTGGATCGAGCCAAGGCGTAGCGGCCGTTGGCGTAGCGAAGATAGGCTGTCGCATCTCTTGTGCCACCGACTGTTTGCGGTGCGGCAGTACCTGCAGCAGTACTTTTCCCTGAGAGAGTCTCAGCCACTTTGGCGGATATCTGTTCCTGGATGCCGAAGATGCCGGAAATATTTCCTTCGTACTGATTGGCCCAGAGCTCGCGCCCATCGGCGACACGCAGCAACCGCACGGATACCTGAAGCTGATTGCCACGGTGTTGCAGCGAGCCGTCAAGCACGGATCCTGTATGCAGCGCTCGCCCCACCCTGAGCGGGTCCTGGTCGATCGCGCCGCGGCGGCGAACAGAGCTTAACGGGCTGACATCAAGGCCGCCGCGTGCACCGATGCTCGCGATCATCGATTCGGTCATTCCGAGTTCCAATGATTCATCTCGCTCACCGGGGAGCAGCGGCTTGAATGGCAGCACTGCCACCGTGTGAATTGCGGAGGGGGTGCCGCGGCCCACGCCGCGCTGAAGGTAAGCCCCAACCGCCAGCAACACGACCGCTGCCGCGCCTATCCATGCCAGCCATTGTGATCGTTTCGGCGCAGCGGCGATCTTTCCGGTCAATGGCAAGTCAGCGCCCTGTGAGGGTTCAGTCACCTCGGCAACGAATCGATAGCCCTTGCGCGGCACGGTGGCAATGTACCGATTTTCTCCCGGTGCTTCCCCGAGAGCCTGGCGAAGCATTGAGATACCCTGCGTCAGGCTATTCTCTTCGACGATCACTCCAGGCCAAATGACGTGGAGAAGCGTGTCTTTGTCGAGCGTCTCGCCACGATGCTCGACCAAATAGAGCAATGTATCGAAGGCTTTCCCCGTCAGCGCCAGTGCATCATCGCTACCGCGGCGCAGCAGTCGCCGCCGCCCGCCATCGAGAACGAAGTCGCCGAACTCGTAAACGGTGCGTTTCGCGCTATCCATACCTTTTTCAGAAAACATCAGAGTTTCTCAGCAGTCTGGCAAGGAGTTTGGCCCACTGCGAGCGGACAGTCACGCTCGAAAGCGAAGGCATGGCTCGCTAAAGGCGCAAATCAGACTTCAAACCGAGGACTCCTCAATGACACTAATCAAGGTCTCATGGTTGATAGGCTTGATGGCTATGGCCCCAGGCGCAGGCTCGATCGCCACCGCTGAAGATCGGAAGCTAGACGATGATATGGCCGGAGTGATGGCTCGCGAGGAGTGCGGTGCAGAACGCTGCATTGCCGTTGCGCGCGGCCTGTTCGACTTTTTCGACCGCCGCCTGCACGGGCTTCAGGGCAATGGCCGAGCGTGCGCCGATTGTCACATGGCGGGGGACCGTTTCCAACTCTCGCCGGCCAGTGCGGAGGCGCGCTACCAAGCCCTCCAACAGCGACGACTTAAGAATCCACGGGCCGACGATCCGTTGTTTCGGCCCGTCGACGCCAACGACTATCGCGTGAACGGCGACAACGCAACTAACTACACGAATTTACGCGAGCACGCACTGATCCGCGTGACCCTGCCACTGCCCGGCAACGTGCAGCTCATCGACCCCTCGACGGGTCAGCCGTCGAGCGAGCGGTCGGTGGATGTGTGGCGGGCGGTTCCCACGGTCATTAACGTGAAATTGACCGGTCCTGATGCCCTCAATCCCTGGGCACGAGACCCCAATCCGTCTGGCGGGTATCAGTTGGACGCGCGCTTTGGCTCCCTGCAGGAGCAAGCGCTCGGCGCCTTGCAAGCACACGCCGAAATTCAGGTAGCGCCTCCGCAACGCTTTCTTGATGATCTGAGCGCCTTTCAGAGCGTACTCTTCTCTTCGCGTGGCGTGCGCGAATTATCCGAAGCGATCGATGCTGGCGTTTCGCCGCTGCCCGATCCGGATCCGCCGTTGAACGAGTTGGAACAGGCCGGCAAAGTGGTCTTCGCGCGCGCCTGCGGTCAGTGTCATGGTGGCCCCGGGCAATCCACCCCGCAGCCGCCCGCTGTTCGTTACCACGACATCAGCACCACCTGTCCGCGGCCGGTAGATCCGGGCCCGGCGCCACGCTTCGTGTTCAAGCCTTGTCCAACGAAATTGGCCGGCAACATACGTACCTTTGTGTTCACGCTGCCCGATGGCCACACCACCGTCACCCGCACCAGTTCCGATCCGGGCCGCGCGCTCCTGACAGGCTTCGTGCTGCCGCCGCCGGCCCCGCCCGCCACCGACGACTGGAACAAGCTCGATGTGCCGAGCCTGCGCGGCATTAGCAAAACCGCTCCCTACTTCCACAACAACAGCGCCGATACGCTCGAGGAGGTCGTGGAGCATTACACGGCATTCTTCACCCGAGTGCTGTTGAACGTGCCGACGGGCAAGCCGCTGCCGCCGGCGATATCCACCGATGGCAAGAATCCCGATCGTCCGCCGACTCCCGATGAGATCCCGTCTCTGCTGGCGTATTTGCGCGAACTCTAGATGCACGCTTACACAAGTTACTCGGTCCGATGGTTGCTGGCGGCCGCGATGTTGGTGATTTCCGGCGAGTTAGAGTCACGCCTCTAACTCGCCTCACGGACTGTCGTCCGTTGCTACCGCGTCGCTGCGCAGTCCTGCTTCGCTTGCGGACCGGCCGACACTTCCTGTGTCGGCGTTCGCCACTGTGTTGCTCACCCATGTAGCAAGGCGCAACGGCGGCTCGGCATGGCCCGATTGATTCCGCTTGCCCTTACTTCAGTAATATATTTTGGAAAATCGCGAATGGGTTTGGAGGCTGACATCGTCCATGATCCGAAAGTGTGACAATCAGAGTCTAGTCTACATGCCCTGTTCTAATAGCCTATCACGCCGTTGTTATCGGGTCGGGGTTGCTCCGGAACCGCGATTTCGCGAACCCCTGGAGCGACAAAATTATAGCGGCGGGAGTGCAATCGAAGCGGTCTTCCCCTTGGTCGATATGTAACGGTCCAACGACGGATCCAGGTCCACCGCAGTCCTAATGTCCCTGACAGCGTTAGCCGAGTTACCCATGTCGCCAAAGGCGGCGCCACGGAGAAAGTAAGCGCGTGCCAGCTTCGGATCAAGTCGGATCGCTTCAGCCTCGTCCTTTAAAGCACCATCGTAGTCGCGTGTCAGGATGCGTAGATGACCTCGGTCGCTCCACAACGCGGCTGTCTTCGGTTGCAAACAGACAGCCTCTGAGAAATCCGCGAGGGCGCCGTCGAGATTCGTTTGACTCAGATAGATTATCGCGCGCTGACGAAGCGCCAAGACAAGTTTGGGATCGATACTCAAGGCGGTGTCGAAATCCCGCAAGGCCGCGTCGACATCAGCTTGCGCAGCATAGAAAACCCCGCGGCTTTTGCGGAGCGGGGTTTGCTGTAATGGTGAGCCGCATTTCTGCCTGATCTATTGCCACAAGGAAGTGGCAACGGACGAAAGTCCGGAAGGCGAGTCGGGCTCGCGCGCCTGACTCGCCGGTGTCGGGCGAACACACGGACGTGTGAACGGCCCGGCCAGACGGAGAAGGATCACATCATCGTCGCGGGCGGCGACACGGTCAGCCTGACCGAACGTGGACTTGTCTAATATGTGGAGTAATCTCGCTTCTGCTGCGGCGGGAGCGAGATTTTATGGCATCCAACTCCGCATTTCTGCTCGCTCGCCACCGAGACGGCCAACAGCTGAAAAGTGCCCGCAGCGGTCCGACGCGAGTGCCGGCTATCCGGCATTCAATACGCGCTCGCTCGATCCGGCGCTCGATCAAGTAAAGAAGGCGACACGCCCTCCAGCCAGGCGATACATCGAACCAACGATCTTGATCTTGCTGTCCTTTTCCAAACTTGCTAGCACATCGCTGCGCTCACGTATCGCGCCGATGGTCAGGCGCACATTGGTCTTGGCCACCTCGTCAACAAATTCACCGTTCTTGCTGGTGCGCTCGCCCTCGTAATGCGTGGCGTCCACGGCCGGCTTGATCTTGTTTAACAAACCAGTGAGGTTGCCGAGTTGAGCACCGTCAATCGCACCCTTGATCGCGCCACATGCGGTATGCCCCATGACCAGGACAACTTTCGCGCCGGCCACCGCGCAGGCGAACTCCAGACTGCCGAGTAAATCGTCATTGGCGATATTACCGGCGATACGAGCATTGAATGCCTCGCCAATCCGAGCGTCGAGAATGATCTCGGCAGGCGCGCGTGAGTCGATACAGCTGAGAATCACCGCAGCTGGATATTGCCCGGCAACTGTTGCCCGCTTCTGCGCGAGATAATCGTGCGGAGACATCTTGCCGGTGCAAAAGCGCTCGTTGCCCTGCTTCATCGCTTCGATGATTTGATCGGGCGTAAGCTTGTCGCGCACATCCTTGGTCAGCGCAGCAGCGTCGGACAGCTCGGGTACGCCAAGGACGGGAGCGCCGATTACGCCCAAGCTTGCGATACCCATGGCTGATTTCAACAGCGCTCGGCGGCTGTCGCAGTGCCTGGGTTGAGGAGACGGACGATCCATATTGGTATTCATGATCAGGCCTCCGAGGTCAGGGTGTGTTCGCCATTCGAACCAGATATTCAATGAAGCGGCTTGTAGGTACCTGTCCAATAATACACGTCTACCCACACCGCCACCTCGCCGTCGCGGGGAGTCCGCGCACAAGCAAGTCGTGGTATTCGGTATTCTCTACATCCGCCATTACACCAACATTGGCGATGGGGAAATCGGCAGAGAAACGTGACCGATAGCTCGCTTTGCGAATGACTGCAAACCGGAAGGCAGTTTGGGACAGCGAATTACCGCTATGACCGACAGCGCCTATTCGCGGTCCAATTTTCAGCAAACGTCGCCATCGGGCAAGCCTCGACCCCAATCGGTCAACGAGTAGCGTCCGGTTTCCGGCATTGAAGTCAGCTAAAGATCGCCAACATCGCGCTTCGTCAGCGCCGCCTTGTATGCCGTGACGGCGGCTTTGAATCCCATCACGAGCGCGTCGGCTGTCAGTTCATGACCGATTGACGCCTCCGTCACGGCCGGCATGGCCGCCATGAGAGGCGGCAGATTGCTGAGATTCAAATCATGACCGATGTTGATTGCCAACCTTGATGCCGAGCCACGCCGGGTTGTTTCAGCAATGTCATTCAGCTGCGCCTGGTACTCGCCAGCGCGCATGGCGGCAGCATAGGAGCCCGTATATATCTCGATGCCATCCGCCCCGGTAGTGGCTACGGAAGAAACCACGTCCGGATTGGGATCAACGAACAAGATGACGCGGGACCCGCATTGCTTCGCAGTGAAGACTGCGTGTTTGACTGACGCCAGTTCGGCCGCACCGAACTTCCAGCCTTCCTCAGAGGTAAAGGGCATCAGGCCCATCAGGCACGAGGGTGCACTGCTCCGGTCGCACTATGCCAAGGGCGGATGATGGCGCTACGCAGCAGCGCCACCATCCGCACTCCACATACTAGATAGGGTCTCCTATGAGCGCCGGCGCAATCAATCTCGTTCCGCATTCAACTCGGAGAAGAACCGTGCCGCTCGTCTCTCCCGTTTAGTTGCTACACTCCCATGATGGCTAGAAAGCGCTCAAAACCGCGCTGCATCGTGATTGCCGGTCCCAACGGCGCCGGCAAAACGACGTTTGCGCGCGACTACTTACCGGCAATTGCTGGACTCATCCACTTCGTCAACGTCGACCTCATCGCCGGAGGCATTTCACCACTGCGTCCGGAACTGGCAGCCGTCACCGCGGGTCGGCTGGTACTGCGCGAACTCGACCGCTTAGTGGAGGCAAAAGCCGACTTTGCCTTCGAAAGTACCTTGAGCGGTCTGCGATACGCAAAGCGAATGCGGGACTGGAAGACGCAGGGCTACTCAGTCGAGGTTGCTTACCTTCGACTCGCCTCTCCTCAATTGGCGCTGAGTCGCGTCGCCGCCCGCGTGAAGCAAGGCGGTCATAACGTTGCGCGATCCGACGTCCTACGTCGATACAAGCGCGGCTGGACCAACTTCCTTGAAGTCTATCGACTCTTGGCGGATGATTGGGCGATCTATGACAACTCCGAAGCGTCACCGAAATTACTTGAGCGCGGCCCATGACCAAGAGGCGTAAAGCGCGAAAAAACCCCGAGAGTTTCGCGGCTGGCGTCGGTCGTGGTTTGCGGCGAGCCGCAAAAACCGCTCGAAAAGTCGCGCGCATGCACGGCACTCCCGTCTATTTTTGGAAGAACGGCAAGGTAGTCGCCGAGAAGCCGTGAGTTGCTTCATCCCTTCCGGTGAAAATCGAAATTGCCGATGAGACGGCCGCCGACGTCGCAGCAATCCAAGCCGTAACGACTTCGGCGTTTCTTCGCGCCCCACATACGAGCCACACAGAGCAATTCATTGTCAATGCGCTGCGCAAGGCCGGACAACTCACCGTGTCGCTCGTTGCCAAGGTCGATGGCACGGTAGTTGGCCATGTTGCGATCTCCCCTGTGTCCATATCAGATGGTGCGACCGGTTGGTTTGGACTGGGTCCCATATCGGTAGCGCCCGAGTACCAAAGTCGCGGCATCGGCTCACGCCTGATGCAAGAGGCATTACGTGCACTTCGAGAGCAAGGAGCCTCCGGCTGCGTATTGCTAGGAGAACCCAAGTACTACAACCGCTTCGGATTCCGAGTCGATCCCAACCTCAAGCTTCCCGGTGCCCCACTTGAATACTTCCAGGCTCTCTCATTCGGCGCCTCCAGCGCCCGAGGCACCGTTTCCTATCATGCAGCCTTCAATGAGTCGGTCTAGGTAAAGAAGGTCAATGCCTCCCGGCGTTAAATTCGCGAACCTAATTCCGGGCTTTCTTATCCTCCGCCCGCTCCATCGCGATCAGCTGATCCGACGTCGAGAGCATCTTCGCGTGGTCGCCACCTTCAACCATGTACTTTCCCGCTATCGTCAGGGCCGGCACACCCGGTACTCGATAATCCTCCGCCTTCTGCTCCGCCTGCCCTGCGTTCATATTTACATTGAAGGAACGAAACGCCTCAGTAAACCTCGCTACGTTCACCCCGTGCTTCCCGACCCAGGCAGTGATGCTCGCTTCATCGTAGAGCCACACATGATTCTTATGGATATCCTCGAATATTTGCGAATCCAAGCGATCCACATCACCCGTCGACTGCAGGGCATAATAGGCCCTCGCCAACGCCTCCCATTCCGGATGACCCAAACCCACCGGAACACGTTTGAAACTGGCATCTTTCGGCAGCGTCGCCAGCCAGCGCGAAAGCTTAGGGTAGAACTCATAGCAATGCGGACAACCCCACGAGAAGAATTCCACCACCTCGAACTTCCCGTTGCTCTCTTGTCGCTGCGGCGTGCTCAGCACTTCATAGTCATGACCGGCGACGATGCTAGCTTGTGATGAGGAGAAGAGTCCAAGGAAGGCAAGCGCGACGAAACTGACACTTAAACGCATGGCAACTCCTGTTTTACAATCCACGACCCGTAACCGCGGCATTCATCTTATTGCCGATTGGCCTCAGTGGTTAGTCTTCGCGATCCACTGTTTCAATGGCGCTATCCACTCCGGTAGCGGCTGAAAAAAGGCGCCATGCTTCTTACCTGTCGAGATGGATACTTCTTTAAAGGACTTAAGGTGGCTTCTCGCAGCCAGCTTGCCGCACGATCCCAGTTCGTCAGACGTCTCATAGATCGACAATAAATTGCCACCGAGGTTCAACCCGGGAGCGTGAGAGACCTCTCCGTTTTCGCAAATGGCCATCAGCGCCGTATTGATCCCGGCGGAAGCAAGACCGCTCGATGCCAGCGCGGTCAACTGGCCGCCTCGAGAAAACCCGACCAGCGTAATCCGGCTCGGGGCTACACCAGCATCGATCAGGCGGTGAACCCACGATTTAAGGGTGTCTGCATAGCTGTCATCGGAGCTCTTCGGGCGTTGATAAGCGATCAGATTGAAGCCACCTTTGCTAAAAAGCGACTGTTTGATCGCCGGAAAATCATACGGCCCATACTTTGGAGAAACCGGCTTTGGGTCACTCCCCTCGACGATCAGGCCATGCGAATAGATAACGTACCGCTCAGTGGTGTGGATACTGTCCGGAAATTGATCGTAGATCTCGACGGCTCTGGCGCCGATCGGGATCAGCACCATCAACGCAAGCAAGAAGACTCGATCCATACGCCCTCGGGCCCCATACAGTATTCACGTCGTCCGGATACTGTACGACTTATCCACGAGCAATGCACAATTGCTCGGCTGTACATTTGACGCATGGAATGCGCGCGACTCGAAACCGGGACATTAAGCGACGTCACCGATGACTACTACTACGGCTGTTCCTGCCCATCCTGTCTGCATACAGCGCGTTTAAGCTTGTCCAGATTGCGCGCGCATTTGGGCGGCAACTTCCCCTTGATAAAAATCCGCGAACGCCTGAAGTGCCAGATCTGCTCCAGCCGCAAAGTGACGATCACCTTCCTAGGCCCCCACCAGAAAGGCGGCAATCTGCATTACCTGTTTGAAAAGGAACCCCGCTAAGAATATCGTCACCGCTCGATGACTCGCGGTGCCGGCGAGAATTAATCAAAATCACTAGCATTATTGGCTCAGCAACTTCCTTTTCTGAGAATCGAACTCTTGTTCCGTAAGGACTCCCGACTTCCTCAGCGCGTCAAGTTTATTGAGCTGCTCGTAAAGGTCTCCGTCAATTTTCGCACTTGAGGGAGAGCTTACAGTCCGCGCATACAGGCTGTCCCATTGCGCACCGAGGTTAGTCATGAAGTCTTCAAAAGCAGGATCGTATGCCTCTTGCCAATTAACATCTTTAGCAACTTGCCCGTGATTGATGCCGTGTCCCCTGACAATCGCCGTTTGAGCGCCAGCAGCATTGGTAACCGAAATCGTGCACTGAAGCTTTGCCTCGAAAGTAAGGGCCCAAAACCCCGGGGTGCCCCACGCCCAGAATTCATCAATCGAAACCCCCACGGTGGTGGGTGCCTTCGGGTCGTCTGTGACCTCATACCCTTTTCGTCGCAGTCCCTCCCCTACCAGCAGCCGCGCTCTCTTTGTTACCGAATCGTTCTCTGCCAGTCCAATGTCCCCCATCGCTTTTCCGAAGGTATTCCGCTGACGCCCGATCATTCTATCTTTCGCCCGGACCGACAATTTGGTGACATCACCGTCGATTGAGGGGACCGAGGGGTCGGAAGGCTTGTTTTCGAAATGCCGATTATCTGTAACCGTTGCGATGTACACGCTACCCTTGGTGGTCGCATGCGATTCTTGCGTCGAAATAGGGAGCGAGAGCGTTCGTCGCCCCGTCACACAGCCTGTTTGCAAAACCACAGCAACGCCGATGAGCGCAAGAAGCGGAAGCCTCATAAAAACTCCTGTATGCCGTTGCGACGGCGTTACGTCCTTGTGGACCGAATCATTTTTCTATTAATAGCGGGCGCCTGGAGTGATAGCACTCACATATTACTCGTCCATGTACGCTTTAGGGTGGCCCCGTAGGGGTCGCATGCGTCGAACGGGCGTACATGGGTCCAACGCATGCGTTGGACGGGTGACCATGGAAGGACACCTTGGGCTTGAGCACAGCACGGATTGCGTAGCTCAATGTACGCCCCGGGCTTGCGCGCAGCACGGACTGCGCAGTGCAATGAGGCGCATCGCCGACTAACGCGGACGGGAATCGCGCACGGCGGCCTGAAAGGCGAGACCGAAGGTCGAGTAATAATCCGTTGCTACACCCGTGTAGCGATGCTTAGCTCGCGCCAGCCTCCTCTCCAGCATCGGCCGCGCCAGCGCAAAGCCGCTGTCACGTCCGTTGCTTGTCGCCTTGAGATTTAGCCAGGTTGTGCGTGGCAAGTGCCGCTTGATCGATTCCGTCGCGGACCCTGCGCGGTCCGGATTCTTTGTGACCGGATATTCTCAGTCTGGCGGGGCTGTTCGGGCAACATCACGCCGTCCATGGCTAGTCAACCCAGCTCAGCCATCCCTGGCTGATCGTTCGGTCGGTTCGACGAGATTTTGTATCTCGTCGAAAAGACATCCGCCCTCACCCTCGCCCGGCACCGGCGAGTCAGGCGCGCGAGTTATTCTTCGTCGAGTCGAGCCGTTCGCGCTCCCTGCGCTCGCTCGACCACGTCGTCCCAGAGGCGCGACTCCGGTCCGCCTCTCCGATCTCGGTCGCGGCCGCCCATCGATCCGTTGCTACCGCTTCGCTGCGCATTCCTGCTCCGCTAGCGGACCAGCCACTACATCCCTGTAGTGGCGTTCGCCGGCGTCCGGCCCACCCATGTAGCAAGCCAGAACGCGCGACATTCTCGACTCCAGCACCGGCCGCGCCAGCGCAAAGCCGCTGTCACGTCCGTTGCCCTTTTTGCACGACAGTAGCGTTCGAATGGTGATGAGCGTCGCTCGTTCCTTGCGCCGTCCTTTTTGGTCCGGGGTCCTTGTGACCGGACCAAAAAGGCGTCCGCTAACACAAGGAACCTCTCAAATGACACTCTTCACCAAAACACAAACCGAACAACTCATCGCCAACTGCCAAGCACAAATCGCCCGCATGGACAGCAAACAACCCGACATCGACTTCACCCCCGTCGTGAAACTCTTCACTCCTGACGCGCACTGCACCTGCCCCCTCACCGAGCTCGGACTCGATGACATCGCCTTCGGCCTCTGCGATCTTGGCATGGGATGCCCAGAACTTGGCTTCGTCTGTATGCACGAACTGCGGGACCTGCGCGGCCCACTCGGGCTTCCCGTCGAGCGCGATCAACATTTCGACGCCGACAAAACGCTGTCCGCGTATGCGGCCGAGGCGCGCCAGCACGGACGCATCGTCACCTAGGTAACTTTCGGGCGCCTCGACCGCGAGGCGCCTGATTTTGAAGGGCCGCGGAATTGACTACTTTTCCAAGGAGTTTCCGCGCCTCCTTGGCGAGAGGTATCCACAACGTATGGTCAGCGGTCACTACCAGCCATTCTTTCATTACCCGACCGCGGCCAGGATCGAAGCGGGAACCTTTGCCGGCGGCGACGAGTTCATTGACGCGCTCCTCTGACAGCTTGAGAACGAACTCCCCCTTAG